>ENA-OQVM01001151-OQVM01001151.1-marine-metagenome-genome-assembly--contig:-NODE-1151-length-36479-cov-41.705593_pt1 | contig 36479 bp, 56 predicted proteins | sample MGYA00237776_ERZ505498 | MGnify/ENA primary metagenome ERZ505498 (study PRJEB26159, sample SAMN06265151) | marine metagenome | isolation source: Helgoland LTER site | place: Germany:Helgoland, sampling...
GTGTTCTTCTGGCAGAGAGATGGTGCAACTTCGGACAGCGTAAGCGGTGCCGCATACTCCCCCGGCATCAACGTCCCCTACAACATCGCATCCCGCCACGGCTCTACCTTCATCAACGGGGCGGTTGATGGGACAGCACTGACTGAGAACGACACACCCACAGCCCTGCCTGACCTGTCCGCTACGGACTTTGACATCGGGCCTACTTTCATGGGGAATATTGGCAAGCTGCGGGTCTGGGCTGAGGATTTGACTGACGAGGGTATTTCTACTGCGTCTGCACCTACGTTCACCACTGAGTTTGCAATGGTTGTCACCACCACGACCGCTGACGAGACCTTCACGATCCCTTGTCAGAATGTTGGCACGTTTGATGCGGGCATTGAGTGGGGTGATGGTTCCGTGTCGTCTATCTCAGCGTACAACGATGCAGGCTTGACGCACACTTATGCCACCGCAGGCGACCATCTTATCCGTATTCGTGGCTCTTTCCCGAACATCTACTTCAACAACGGCGGGGACAGGCTGAAGGTGAAGTCGGTTGAGAACCTTGGTGATGTTGGTTGGGAAGCTCTTATCCGTGCGTTCTTCGGTTGCAGTAACATGACCACCTTCACCGTAGGGAATACTGATACCTCAAGCGTGACTAGTATGAGTAGTATGTTCCGGGGCTGCCCATCGATAACGTCCCTTGACGTGTCTGGTTTTAATACTTCAAGCGTGACTGATATGAGTAGTATGTTCCAAAATTGCTCATCGATAACGTCACTTGATGTGTCTGGCTTTGATACCTCAAGCGTGACTAATATGACCAATATGTTCCGTGGCTGCTCATCGCTAACGTCCCTTGACGTGTCTGGTTTTAATACTTCAAGCGTGATTAGTATGGAACGTGTGTTCCGTGACTGCTCATCGCTTACATCTCTTGATGTATCTGGCTTTGACACATCAAGCGTGACTGATATGGGTGATATGTTCCGTGGCTGCTCATCGCTAACAGACGTTGTGGGTGTTGAGGATTTCGACATTGAGGGGTTGGACTCTACAGCCGACCTCAACAACTTCATGACCGACGTAACCTTGCCAACTGCCCGATACGACGCACTCTTGGTCAACTGGGATGCGCAGGAACCGTTTGATGGCATGTCGCCTGACTTCGGGAACTCTACGTACACGGCAGGCAGTGCAGCGGCAACGGCACGGGCTAACCTTATCAGCAATGATGGTTGGACGATCACAGACGGAGGCACGGCATGATTATTACAAAGACCGAAGGTCACTTCATTATTAACTCCGCTGCGGTGTCTCTGGACGGCAATGTGGTGTCCTATCGGGATGACGCTGTAGTTCAGGAGTTTGACACGAAGGAAGCCATGCTTGCTGCCCACAAAGAGCAGTTCCCTGATGCGTATGTTGAGGAAGAGCTATGATCGAAGAACCCACAGCACCCCGCAACGACTTCTTCCTGAAGCTGGCGTCTGAGGCTGACATGCCAACGGCTCTTGCGGCTTTCTATCATCAAGACACAGACACCACTGTTGATGACGAAACAGGGGAGGAAACTGTTACCAACGTAGGCGACCCGTACCTTGTGCCGCACACCAAGGACTACGCCATTGACGTGGTGGGTGTGATCTATAGGCCCACAGGCAACATGCTGACCGATGCAGATGGCAACGAGTACCCCGAACAAGCCCCGCTGGACGGTTGGCATGTGAACATCAGGCTGATTGGTGACGCCCGTATGGTTGACGTTGAGGCCGCAGACGAAGTTTATGGGGTCATCCCTGACAGCCCGGCGCGGGTATGGCTCTAACGGAGACGACGAATGACCGACCCACTACCACTCATTGACGCAGTTATGCAGTATCTCATCGTGCCGGCGGTGGTGTGGCTGTGGATGCTGCACAAAACGCAAAGCTACCACGCCACAGACATTGCAGTCCTGCGGGCCGAGGCCAACGCGCGGGACATTGCCCGCAAGGAAGAGCGTGAAGCCACGGCGGCGCAGCTCGATCAAATCCTTCAAATGCTGCAAACCATCAACGGGCGGATTGACGGCATGATGAGCAAAGGTGAGAAGTGATGGAACGGGTGATATTGCACTGGACTGCTGGCACAAACACAGCCAGCGCGTTGGACAAGCGGCACTATCACTACATTATCCAAGGCGATGGCAGCATTGTTGAGGGCATATTCGCGCCGGAAGATAACATAAGCACGGCCACTCCCTATGCGGCGCACACACGCGGCATGAACACTGGTTCAATCGGCGTGGCGCTGGCCGCGATGCACGGGGCCACAGAGCGACCATTTAACGCTGGCAAGTATCCAATCACTGCAAAGCAAGTTGATGCGCTGGTGAAGCTGGTTGCGCGTCTGTGCGCCGACTACGGCATTGCAGTCACGCCAGAAACTGTGCTGACCCATGCGGAGGTTGAGGGCAATCTTGGCGCAAAGCAGCGCGGCAAGTGGGATATTATGTGGTTGCCGGGCATGACGCAGGGCGGACACCCCAGCGCGGCCGGCGACTTGCTGCGGGTAAAGGTGCGCAACTATGATGATCGGCCCAAGTCAATCTGGGCCGCGATTGCAGCAATTTTGAAGGGACTTCGCAAATGATTGGCCCGCTTTCACGTATCATCGCACGATACATCTCAGGCTTGATGGTGTCGTATGGCCTCATGAGCCAAGGTGACGCCGCAGCTCTAATGCCTGACCTTGTGTTGATTGCTGGTGCGCTGCTCGGCCTCATCACAGAGGCCGCTTATGCATACGCCAAGCGCAAGGGGCTGCTCACATGATAAAGCAATACTTTGCAGGCATCATTGCGACCATTGTCGCGGTCGGTGCTGCCTTGCTTTATCGCAAAGGCCGAAAGGACGCTGACGATGAAAACGTCATTGAAGATTTCAACGAATACCTCGCAACGCGCAAGCGAATGGATGAAACCGGGGGCCCTTCTGATGCTGATGTCCAGCGCTGGCTGCATGAGCGCGGCCAGTACAAGCGCCCCGGCGATCTGTGATGGCTCGCTTGACCTACGGACGCATCATGCGGCGGCTTTATACGCGGATGGCGGGCCGCTATCGCAAAGGACAGGCGCGGCGCTAATCGCCAAGCTGGATGCTGGATGCGACGATGCCTAAGCCAACGATTGCAAATAAGGCTGTCACTGACGTTCAGCAGGAAGCCTATGACGCTGTGCTGAAGCATGGCACAATCAGGGCAGCGGCAAGGGCGTTGGGCAAAAACTACACAAGCGTTTATGAGGCATACAATAAAGCCAAGGCAAAGCTGGAACTTGACCCGGGCGTGGCCGATGCGCTGGATGAGGTCGGCATTCAAGACCCTACCCGCGTGCGCGGCGGCTGGCTCAAGACAAAGCACGCCAGCGTTCAGTTCACCATGCCAAGGGCCGAGGCAATCGGCGTTGAGGACAGCGCAGAGCGCATCAGGATGGCGCTGGCCGACATTCCCCCGCCAGAACCCATAGAAGCACCCACAGGGGCCGTTGAGGGGTTGCTGACGCTCTATCCCATGCCAGATATTCATGCTGGCCTTAGAACGGACGCGCAGACGCTGGAAGGCACCGTTGAGCGGCTGGTAGGCGGTATGCGGGATTGCGTCAGCCGGTCGCCAAAATCTGCCACGGGCGTCGTGCTGGTGCTTGGTGATATGCTGCACCACAATGACAATGAGAACGCAACGCCAGCCAGCAAGCACGCGCTGGATGTGTTGGCCACCATTGAAGAAACTGCGCAGGCCATGATTGCAGGGCTGGCGCGTTGTATTGAGATTGCATTACTTCACCATCCCCGCGTAATTGTCAGCGTCCTGCGGGGCAATCACGACCGCGACGCATACTTGATTGTGCTTTACTCGCTGGCCGAAAGATACCGCAATCATCAGCGTATTGATGTGCAGCGCGATGAGGGCGAGTTCTTTGTTATTCAGCATGGCAAGTGCCTGCTGGCAGCGCACCACGGCGACAAGGCCAAGCCTGAGCGACTTGTTATGGCGCTGGCCGACGAGTTCCCGCAGCTTTGGGGCGAGACGCGGCACAGGTTTTACTACACAGGCCACCTACACCACCACAAGTCAGCCGATATAGGCGGCGTCCAGTGGGAGCAGCTTCGTGCCGTGACAAAGCGGGACAGATACGCAAAAGATAACGCCTACACCGCACGGTCTCAGATGCAGGCGATTACCTTTGATGAAGAGGTTGGCGAAGTCAGCCGGGTAAAGGTGGGACTTTAATCAATCCCCCAACTCCCCGCCCAGCGCCAAGTAGCCCGCCCCATCAACGCTGCTGTCTCGATGCTTGCCGTTGCGCAGGCGGGCAATCTTGAGCAACGCCATGAGGTGGCACACGTCGGCGGGGCTGACAGCGTGGCCAAGATACGCCGACCACATCTCAGCGATGGCCAAAAAGTTCTCATGCGGCTCGCCGTAGTGCGCCTGCCGCTCGCCGTTGATAAGCGCGTCGGCCTCGGCCAATATCTCGCTGCGTTTTGTCATCCTAGTCTCCAATCAAGTTTGCGTTCTTCTATCTCCCGCAGCAAATCATCCTGCTTCGGGTTGTCGTACCGAACGCAGGTCTTGTATGCGTTCAGCAGGTGTTCATTGAGCATGTCTTCAATGTAGATTATGTCGTCATGCGTGGCCCACATCCCCCGGCGGGCGCGGGCTTGCGGATCACTCATTGTCCTGTCTTCTTCATTGCCCGTTCCACAAGGTCTGTGGGTGTGGGGATGGCGCGGATGTCCTCTGCCCCACCCTCACACTGCCCTTGTGGGTCCATCCCTACAGTAATTCTGCAACCATATGCGCGGTGGTCCATGACAGTAGCCGCATCTTCCAGCCCCATACGATAGGCGCGGGGTAGGGCGGCGTGGTAGGTTTCTAGTTCATCGGTAAGGATTGCATTTGCCCGCCGCTCGCCGTTGATGAGTTCGTCGGCCTCTTTCAGAATGTCGGTTCTGGTGTTCTCAATATCCATCACTCTTGCTCCTTTGGTGTAGGGGTTTCACGCGCTGCGCCACATGCCTCGCAATACTGCCAGCCGTGGCGGGTTGAGTTGTCAGCCCAATAGTGTCCTTTGGCCTCGCAGTTTACGTTGAAGCTGTGGATCAAATCGACAACGGCTTTACTTGCATCGGTCACTTTTCGGCCTCCTTTAGTTTCTGCTCGATTAGATCATCAAAACCTCTATCGAAGTTTGTGTATGGGGTTCTGGCTTTTGTTTGCATAGTAGCAAGGTCGTCGGCAGTATACATTTCCAGCATGGAAATAGCTGCGTCTTGGCCACGCTGGTACTGCGTCGGTTGCGGGAGCATTCGTAGTTTAGTTTTAACCCAACTGGTCACTTCAATTCCTCCTAATTATGGGTGTTGATTTCAGCTATTGCCACGTCCGCAGTGCGCAACCACTTGTCTTTTGTGTAGTGACTTTCCTTTGCAAAGGCAGCAACGGTTCGGCGGTTTGCTACAGTAAACATTTGTGATCTTTCGGCCTCTTCGCGCCACAGCGCTGTAGCTACTTTTGTTCTAAGGTCTGTCACTTGTCGGCCTCCTGATTATGGGTGTTGGATTCAGACCAGTAGCGGTCGTGTAACCGGTCTTCCAATTCACCAACCGTCATGCCAACTGGAACGCCGATTTTTACCCGTCGCCCATCACGCGCAGTGATCCACATGGTGAAGGCATACGAATTGACCTTGAGTAGTCGTGACAGAAATTTAAAACGCATCGCTTATTCCTCCTTTTAGTTCTTCGATTTGCTTTTCCAACTCCGCCGCATACGCCTCGGCCTCTTGGGCGTCACGCACAGCGGCCTCGTAAAGTTCCTTATAGTCCACAACCGTGCCAACCAGACGACGTGTCAGCGAGGCCAACTCCTCATCTGTGATCGGCTTGCGCCCTTGCGGTAGGCGACTCATTCCCCCAACCCTTCGGGCCTTGCCACAGGGCGTGGTGACGTTGCAGGGGCCGACGTGTAATCACAATATACGTCAACCTCATGCCCCAGCGCCTCGAAGTTGCGAGCGATAAACTCACCGTCGCGGACGCACTCCATCGGCTGCGTTGTCACGAACTCCTCGCCTGCATACGGGCCTGACGTGATGATGAATGTGATGAATGCTAGAAGTTTCATTATCCTGCCTCCGAGATGATTCGCAATAAAGTGTTACGCTGACGCATTGTAGCGGCATCGGCCTCAGCGGCATCGGCGGCGGCATCGGCGGCGGCACGGGCGGCATAGGCGGCGGCATCGGCGGCGGCATCGGCGGCGGCACGGGCGGCATAGGCGGCGGCATAGGCGGCATAGGCGGCATCGGCGACATCGGCGGCGGCATAGGCGGAACGGGCCTGTGACCAGTCTCCGCCAGAAACCAGCGCATCCATTCCCTCTATCACAGGATCAATTACCGCCTGAATGTCCGCTGTGACTGTTGGCAGTGCGCGAAGTTCCGCAGCCAAAAACGCCCAGTGAACCCTTGACAGGTCTTTCCCGTCACGACCAACAGCCTCTGGCAATGCGGCAAAGAATCCCTTTGCATCATCCGCAGGCAGGCGCTCGAAGATGCTTTCTGCAAGGCGCAGCAACGGTTCTGGCAAGCCAAACCTCTCGTGGGCAGGCTTTGGGTCACTGGAGTGTGTCAAGCATCCGATGAAACAGCCTTTATGACCATCCCAGTATTCGCCTTGAATTACGGCATCGGCCTTGATGTGCTTGGCAACCTCAAGCGTCAGGTCTGCGTGATTGCGTGTAAGAATTGTCATTGTGTTCTCTCTTTCTGTTTGATACCCAGCCGAAGCGGGGCGTTTCAATCTCAACTAGGTTGTGGTTGGTCGAGCGTTACCGAATGCGCCACATTTACTTTCACTCGCGCCCCGCACGACTACCTAAAAGCCTCAACATCAACCGCATAGCGTATTTCTGTCAGCGGCCCTACGCTGATGACTGCCCTTGCTGCCTCCCCGCGCTTTGTCAGGTCATCCAACGCCACGGTCACATCAGATACTTCTTGCCTAGTGTTAGAGCCAAGCAATTCCATTGTGACGTGCTGCGCCAACATACTACAGTCGTGGTCTGTCAGAATATCCAGCACGTCCTGATCATCCCAATCTTCCTCAAGCCCTTCCTCTGGCATAACAGGTGCGCCTGTCAGCTTGATTGCCCGCCACGGCGTTGTATCGCGCCTGTCAGCAGCGTTGGGCGCAAGCATTGCCTCATAGTCCTCACCGATGGCCAAATCAAATTGACGTGCCAGTGACGCCGGGATGAACACGCTTTCGCCGGTGTCTGGAATGACGCCAAAAGACGTTCTTGTGTCCAGTATTCCAGTGATGATGATTGTTTTCATTTCATGTCTCCAAAGTTTGGTTTATCTTCTGCACGCCAGTAGCGATATTTTTTGTCGTTTAGCTTTTGAAACTTAATCCCGAACTCCGCTGGCGATGTTCTGAACTTATCGCACCATGATGCCATTGTTCTCATATCAACGCCAACACCTTCAGCCAAATCAGTTGTTCGCGCGTATGGATGCTTTTTCAAATGCGCCCGCACCAATCCGGCCCGGCGCTTCCACTCTGATTTATGCCAATTGTGCTTATCCTTCGTGCATCCGATGTTCTTCGTGTTGCCGTGCGGGCGGTGCAATGATGGAGGGGTCTTGCGCCCGCCCTCATAACTCAAAATTGCCTGACCGATAAGTTCCTCATACCGCGTGGCAATGGTTGGGTGTGTGCTAAATGCTTGGATCATTACAGGCTCCACCCAATAACAAGGAACGAATAAACAATTGCGCAAAACGCAATAAATGCGATGAAGTCGATGAGAAAATCTTTCATTGGGTTTTCCTTTTGGTGTTGTCGGGGCGCTGATTACCAGCGAACCCCAAGTGACGCAAAATATGCTGCGGCGGTGGCATCTGTTTCTGGAATAAAGCTAAAGCAAAGGATGCTTTGAAGTGTGCGCAGCGCCAAGTCGTCAAACTGGCTTTCGTCAGCCTCGCCTTCTGCAATAGTGTCATTGGCATTTTGTGCGGCTAACAATGTGTATTGATACATATCCTGCGGCGCGCTGTCTGATTCTGCTTGTGCGCGGATTGTTTCGAATGTGAGTGTCATATCTTGGTTTCCTTCGTGGTTAATGGGGGCGCTTGGCCCCCGTTTGTTATGCGAAGCGGAAATGACCAGCTTCGATTTTTGCGACAACCCAATCAGCGGCATTTTGATAAGTTCCGCCAAGGCTCTCAACACGCTGCATCGCTGCGACCCTGATCAAAGTGTTTTGACGATCCCAACCGTCATCAGACGCATCAAAAAAGAGTTCGATCATTGTGATGCCTGTGTTTGTTTCAAGTTTTGTCATATCTTGGTTTCCTTCGTGTTTCGTTGTTGGTGCCACCTTTATACACCCAAAACCCCCACCTTCAACCCATTTCTTTCACAAAATCTAAAATACTTGACGACGCGTCCGCAGCGCCCTTGCCCACAATCACATCGTGTCCCACCCCTTCAAGGTATTCAATCATCGCCTTTTGCTCTGGCGACAGACGCCCGCCCTTCACCCGTTTCATCTCAATCCAAAGCGTCCAGGCAGGCACAAACAAGTCAGGGATACCCGCCACAACGCCCTCTTTTTTCAGCATCTGGGCCGTGCTGATGGCCCTATGCCCACCGTTGGGAATGGCGAAAATCAACACGTCAGGAAACCGCTCACGAAACCAATTCACCAGCCCAACCTGTTCCTCATGCTCAGAAGGGTATGTCTCTGAACATTTCTTCAAGGTTCTTGTCGAACGTCTCTTTCTCGGCTTGCGCGGCATAGTTTATCTCCTTGGGTTTGTAATCAAGCTGACATTGCTAATAGGCCATCGCGACAATCTTTTGAAACTTGCCGTCCGGCTGCGTCTTAATGCGGCTGGGCTTTACCCAAGTCTCGCACTCCTCCAGCGCCTCTGCCAGCGTCTTGGCTTTACCCCCCAGAACAGGCAACCGCGCCAGATACTTGCTTGCCGCATAGCCGCCGTGATCGGGACATAGCCACTCATTCACCCGCGTCATCATGCCGTTGTGATACGTCACCTTGAGCGTGTCGGGCTTGCCCTCTTTTCCCTTCCACCGCTCATAAGTCACGTCGTCAACGTCCATCCATTCCGCAACAACCTGCGTCGATAGCATGGCACCATCATAAGACTTCTGCGCGTGGTTCAATGCAGGCGGTGGAAACTGATGCCCGCAGCCGGGGCATACTTGTGTTGCCGTTGGCAGCATCTCTTGGCAATCTGGGCATTGCTTGGCCGGCGCGTCACCGTCACCCCCCGCCCCTTGCCGCTTGGCCTTTACTTGGTCAATAAACCCGTGCCGCTGTACGTTCTGCCCGTAGTCCAGAATAAGACAATCATCCTTGCCCTCAGACAATCGCGTTCCGCGTCCCACCATCTGCACATAGAGGCCCGCCGATAGCGTGGCCCGTACCAGCGCCACCAAATCAACATTCGGCGCGTCAAAGCCCGTTGTCAGGACATTGCAGTTGACCAAGCAACGCACGTTGCCACTCTTAAACCGCTCAATCTTTGAGGCACGTTCCTTTGGCGGGTCTTCCCCAGTCACCACCTCACAAGTGTGACCATATTCGCGGATCCCGTCTGCAAGCATTAGCGCGTGGTCAATCCCAGACGCAAAAACCAGCCAGCTTTTGCGAGCGGCCCCAACTGTCACAATCTCCTCAACAGTTGCGGCCACAAGTTCCGGGTCAGACGCGGCCATTGCCAAGTCGCGCTCAACAAACTCCCCGCCCCGCTTTTTGACGTTGGTCAGGTCAATCTGTTTCAACCCGCCTTTGGATATGACCGGCGACAGATAGCCTTGGTCCATCAGCATCCCGATAGGGATGTCGTAGGCAATGCCGTCAAACAGCGCACCGTCGCCCTTGTGGAGTTCGCCGCTGTCCAAACGGTATGGCGTGGCCGTCAGCCCCACCACCTTCACTTGCGGATTACAAACCAGCAAATCAGCCAGAAACTTTCCATATCTGGTCTCGCTGTTCTTTGGCACCATGTGCGCTTCGTCAATAAGCACCAAATCGGGCGGCGGAACCATATTGTAGGCCCATTGATAAATGCTCTGGATGCCCGCAAACGTGATGGGCTTGTCCAGCCGCTTCTGCCCGATGCTGGCGCTGAAAAAGCCAATGTCAGCGTCAGGATACATGCGCAGCAGTCCCTCGGCCCCCTGCGTCAGCAATTCCTTCACATGCGTCAGCACCAGCACCCGCGTGTCTGGGAATGACATGGCGTCTTTGACAATCTGGGCGATGATAGCCGTCTTGCCTGCCCCAGTCGGTGCCACAATCAACGGGTTATTCCCCCGCTGATCGGCCCAGTATTGATACAGCCCGTCAACGGCTGCGCGTTGGTAGTCTCGGAGTTGGAAGGTCACTTCATTCTCCCTTCAAACAATTCGCGGCTGTTGTTGTGGTTGACGACAATCTCGCCTTCCTCATCGTGATACTCTACTCGGTTACTTGATGCGTCACGCACCTCCCAGCCGCGCGGCATAATCTGGGGGATGTAAAGATGCTCATCGCACAGCCCGTCAGCATCCCAGCCCTTTCCGCAGGACCATGTGCCTTCGCGCTTCGGCGTGACGTGGGCGCAGGTCCGGCAGCTTGGCTCTGGTATCTTGCATCCCCAGCACACCGCCCAATAAGGACAAAACTTGCAGGCGAATGAAGACGGGTCAGATGCAATGCGCTCCGGCGGCGTGTCGGAAAACACAATGCTTTCAGCCTTGGCCACCAGCTTCAATGCTTGCGCCGCGTCATACTTGATGCGCTCGCCGTAGATGGCATCCGTTTCTTTGCATATCGAAAAGAAATAGCATCGCGTCAGGCCCGCCAGGTGCATCCCAATCTGGCATTGCGCCCAATAGATTGGCTTCACTTCTTCCAGCCCCTTGTTTGTCAGCGCCCGGAACGTCTTTGTATTCATCGTTTTGAACTCGAGTGTGTGGGGCTCTTTGCTTTCCGCAAAGCCCTCACCAACACCGTCAAGGCTTAGTGCAAAGTGTCCACCACAAGCCTCAAAGCGGATCTGTTTTCCGGTCTCTGGGTCTCGGTCCCAAATCGTCACGCCGATGTCGCGCAGGTTGCGGACAATGCGGTCCTCTTCGCGGTCGCCAGTCTCAAACAACCGCAGCATCCGGCCCTCGAACTTTGGCGTCCAAGCCCAGCGGAATTGATACCAAAGTGCCCGTGCGCAATCGTTGCCAATCTGACTGCCGCCCAAGTGTGGCCGATGCTCGTTCTTTCGATTGGCTTTGTAGTGATCAAATATGCGCTTTATGGTTTCGGGTGTGGTGTGGGTTTCTAGGTTCATGTCTCTCTCCGTTCATCCAGTGACACGGCCCCGCAAGGCCGTGCTTCTAAATCAACGCTTCCAAGGCGGCGTAGATGCTGCCGCAGCAGCCGCAGGTGCGGACGCTACAGACCCACCACCGCTGTTGGTGTCTGCATACTCCTTAATGTCATTGGAAGGCCCGTAAGCGCCGTCTGCTGGCTTTACTGCCACCTTCACCATGAAAGGCTTGTCGTGCAGGTCGCTTGAGTCCCGTGGCGTCATCACACCAACCGCCCGGCAGATGCCGGACAATGTACGCTGGGCAATCTCGACTGCCGTGCTGTTCGGGTTGTTCAAGTTCAGTCGCTCAATCAGCTTTCGCCCTTGATGCTCGCCCTCAATGATTTCAGCGGTCAGTTGCAGGTAGCTGCCCGTCTGCGCCTTCGTTGGCTTTTCTTCGCTCTCTGTAAAGACAGCCTTATACCAGCCCGCAGGCAGTGGCACATATTCGGCTGTTGGCTCTACATCAGCCGCGTTAAATCCATTCAGTTCCATTGTGAAAACTCCTTGTTCACTTTGCTACAAATTGCTCGAAAGGGTTGCCGCCGTCGAAAGTAAACGCCAATGGCGCATCAATCGCAAAGCGGTTCTTGGTGACGCTGGCCGCCTGTGGGTGGCAGATGATTTCACGCGCCCCTGTGCTGATTGCCCGCTTTTTATCGCCATCGCCCCGTGTGTGGGTAACAAGCCTAATCATGCAGACAGCATCCACGTTGTCGGTGTAGTGCGCGATTGACTTCTTGTGCAGGCGCACGGAATAGCGGTTATAGCTATCCATGTCCGGCAAATCCATCGTCTCGGTATCAGCGTGGCCAATGAACACGATGTTCATGTTCTTCTCATATGCCAATGAGCCTGCCCACTCTCGGACCTGCCGGTGCTTATCAGACGCCGCGCCATAGCCAGCACCATACCCGCCACCGGCTTGATTGATGCTTTTGGCTTTCGGGTCCGCCGCGACAATCTCCGCCTCAATCATCGTTGCAAGCTGCGTGATGCTATCCAGAACCAGCGTCTTGTGGTCATGCTCTTGAGTGGCCAATGCCTCAATCGCGTCCAGCACATCTTGCACCGTGTTGGCCACCGGAAACATTGACACATTCTCGTTGCCTTGCAGCGATGCCGTGCCGTCCTCGGTGCGGATAAAGACAGGCTTGGGAAACATAGCTGCCAGCGTTGTTTTTCCCATGCCGCCCTCGCCAAAGAGCGTCATGATGACGGGCCTTTGGCCAGTCGGCTTGCTCAGTTGTGATAAATCAATAGCCATTGTTGTTCTCCAAATAATCGCGTTCCTGTTCAGCCAACTTGATTGCGACACCGAGTGCGCCGACAATCGCAACTGCCTCTTCAACCGTGAAGTGTTCCAAATCTGGTTGAGACTTTCCAACACATTTCGTAGCAATCGCAACGGAACCTCGGCCCTCGCCAACCTCAATCAAAAAATCTTGGCCGTCTTCGGCTTGTATTTTGATAATCATGCCAACTTCTCCACTTTTACACCGACTTTCCCCGGCTTTGTTGTGAATGCCTCTGCAACAGACGCCCAAAGCGTCGGCTCGTTCTGAGCAAGGTATTTCATGCCCTTTGCATCAGCTTTCGGCACCATTGAAACAGGGTGCATGTTTTCAGGCAGGCGGTGCTTCACCATATCCCAAGCGTTCGCATCAACCGACCGCGTAATGGGCTGGTTCAACGTAACCTTGTAGTTTTCGGTTTTGTGGGTAATGGCCCCTTCGTCCTTGGCTTCAAATGCCGCGACGATTTCAGCCTCAATTTTTATACGGTTGCGGTTCGCAGTCGTTTCAATTTGCTTTTGCTCCAGCCAATCGGCCAGCAGTTGATCGGTATTGCTCATACCATTCTCCTTTTCAACTTCTTCAACACCATTGACGTTACCCGCGCACTTTGGCATGGTCAACAAGAAATTTCACATTGGGGAAAATAATATGAAACCGCTCAAAAGTATCGCCGCCCGCCTTCACGGATTGAATCTTGCATATGTCATGGAGCAAACAGGCCTCACTTACCCGACCCTGCGTCGTATTCAGCAGGGCCGCGAAAACATCCATGTCGGCACGTGGAAGGCATTGTCAGACTTCTTTGAGCGTGAGGATCAGCTTTGAATGGCGTCCACCATGTTTATTCTTTCTCCAATCCAGCGCATCACTGGGACAGCCATGCTGTTGCCCATTGCTTTGTATCGAGGGCCATCTGGGCAATCCTCTGGTGCCTTGTTGCGCCATGCGATCTGCGTGTAACCGTCGGGGAAGCCTTGCAGGCGCTCACATTCAATTGGTGTGAGGCGGCGGACCTTCATGTCAGTTTGCATTACGCCTTCGTGACGTCCGCCAGCTCCGCCTCGCTGAATTGTGGGCTGGAGTTCTTTAAGCGCGTTTAGTTCTTCACTCCATCCTATCACCACCGCAGGCGTTTTGCTCTTATCCAGCGTTGGCGTGACTTCCGTTGACACGCTGTCGCCTTGTTTGGCGCTGTTTTGTGCGCCGAAGGCTATGGGCACCATATGACTTTGCTGTGCATCTTGCGCGGACATTGCGCGGCCAGTGCGAGCGCATAGCGACCCGCAAGTATCTGGGACAAACAATGGCGCACCGCCGTTTATGTGCTGATCTTCTAGCCCCTGTTTTGATCCGAATGCAGCGTTGAGCGTAGAAGCGCACTGTGCAGGCCATCCGGCAACTTCTTCCCGCGTTTCTCGGCTCGGCGCAGGATGCCATGACAGGCTTTCTCGCTCAAATAAAACCGCTGCGGCACGTCGCCAGTCTCCAAGGTATCCGACAACGAACACACGGCGGCGTCGCTGGGCCACTCCGAAGTATTGAGCGTCAAGCACTCGGTATGCGAACCCATACCCGAGTTCGCCCAGCGCCCCGAGGAAGGTTCCAAAATCCCGTCCTCTGTTCGAAGACAGGACGCCGGGGACGTTCTCCCAAACCACCCACTTGGGCTTATGTCGTGCAGCAATGGCAAGATAGGTGAGCATGAGATTTCCCCTTGGGTCATCAAGCCCTTTGCGAAGGCCTGCGACGCTGAAGGATTGGCAGGGGGTTCCTCCCACAAGAAGGTCGATTGGGTCATTTTGCCACTCCTTAAAGTTTGTCATATCGCCGTAATTCGGCACGTCTGGGTAATGATGCTCAAGCACTGCGCTTGGGAACTTCTCAATCTCGCTGAAGAATTGCGGCTTCCATCCAAGCGGATGCCATGCAACCGTTGCCGCTTCTACGCCGCTGCACACTGAACCATATTTCATTCGCCCTCTCCCGCGCTAATACCCCGAAGCATCATCCCGATGGCATAGGCTGCCACTGGGTTTAGCGGCCTGTCGCCCTGCTCCCAGCGGCGGATTGTGCGCCCGCCATTGGCCCCCATGCCCCACTCGTCGGCCAGCGCCTGCTGGCTGTATGCGAGAGCGCGTCTGGCCTCTTTGAACTGCTCTGGCGTCATTGTGTAAACCTCCATCCCCCGCGAGGCCCAAATTTTACTTTGCGGATGCTGTCGTCGGCCATCATAACAACGGCCACGATTTCAGACTTTTCGCGTTTTGCGCGGAGGTAAACCTCCCGGAATGTAGGAACCGCGCTCATTGCGCGGCACCATATGTTTGGATGCAAATTTCTGCGAGGTATTCGCGAAGCGGCTCGTTTTCAAGCAGCTCAATAACCATCTGTCCTTCGGGCAGGTTTGCCTTTCGGGCAAAAGCTTCAACTGCCGTCGGCAGCGCAATAAGCGCCTTCGCAGGCATCCGCATTTTTGCGGCAATCGGAGCGAGAGAGTAAGAACAAAGAGCCATGATGGCCTCCTATTTTGCCGGTAAAACCTCCGGCTGGGCTGGGCTTCATTGCCCTATGCACATAGAAATAGGACATCTGGCCCTCAGTGTAAAGGGGGTCAGGTCACTTTTTTTGAAATTATTGAATACCCCGATGGATAATGGACGGGCGGCCCTTGCCGCTCTCCGGCTTTACCACCAGCCGCTCAATCTCATAGTCCTCGACCACCATTGCCAATAAGCCATCGCGCTCGTGCTTCTTGAGGTTGCCCAGGCGCGGCACTTTCTTGAGCAGTTCGTTCATCTTCACCCCTGCGCTCCCCGACTTCACAATCGCGTCTGCAACCAGCTTTCGCAGTCCGTCTGTATCGCCTTCTGACAGGTTCACATCCATGATGCCCAGCGTTTGTGTCAGGTAAAACTCCACATAATCAATCGCCCATTGTGCCGCCGTTTCGGTGATTTCAGCATCGCCCAGCGACACCGCAACAATCAGGCTCAGTCGCATGGCAATCTCGCGGCTGCGGTTCATCATGTCAGCAATCATCGGCGTTGATGCATTCTGCCTGTCAACAATCGTTTGCTCATAGGATGTAAACATTTTCCGCGCAGCCAAATTGAACGGCACCAGCACCGGCTCAGGTGGAAACTCCGCGCCATTGTCTTGCAGGTTTCCGCCCTCGCCCTCAGCCACCGACACCGCCTTAATCCAGCCCACCACCGAGCCAGGCACATCAATGTTTTCAGGAACCCGCGACAATTCGCGTGGCCGCTTGCTTTCCACAATCAGCAGCCGGTTCAGGAACCCGCTTGCCACGTCCTTGGCCCCAATCGCCTCGTAAAATGTTTCTGGCGTCGTCATGCCGATGATCGTCAGCGATGGTGACTTAACCTCAACTTGCAGTGCTTTCTTCTGGCTTTCCGTCGCCATCATCGTTGAATAGCCCACGTTGCGCAGCGTTTTTATCTGCCTACCCCATGCTTCCATGAGCATTGTCAGCGCGTCTTTTTTGTGCTGGTTTCCCTTGGCGCTTGCCGAGGCCAGCATTGAGCCAAACTCATCAATGACAGAAATATGAACAGGCTGGTCGTTCAGCGTGGACAGAACCCCGCTTGATGACGTGTAGCCGCTCGGCCCCCGCAAGTGCATCGCCCCTGCCGCTTCAAGCGCATCCTCAATGACCGTGTTGGCATGCTCTTTGCCAGATCCTGTCTTGCCCACATTCAGGAAGTAGAGGGATGACATATTGCGGTTGTCAGTGATGAACCGCCGCCCCATTGCCACCGAGCCGAGTGCCAACGCCGTTTGCACATCAAATTGGGGTTGTAACTTGATTGCGGTCTTTGCGCTGTAGGCAACCAAATCCCCCAGAACGCCCGGCACAGTCAGAAGGTGAGGCGGTATGTCGTCAACCACCTCCTTGCGCCCCATGATGCTCTTTGCCACCTCCGCGCCGTGCTGCATCATTGCCCTGTCTTCCTCAGACGGGCCTTGCGGTAGGGATTGGATTTGCAGCAACTCAGCCGCTGCCTTCACCGCGTTGGATACGTTGCCAAGGTGCTGGTACTGGCAAAACACCTCAAAGGCGTCGAAAGCGTGGGATGGGTCAAAAGGGTCGGATGCGTGGTGGCTGTAGGCCTTCCCATCGTCAAAGATAACCACGCCAGGGATCTTGGATGTGGATGACGGTGACAGCCAGCGGTTGCCAAACTGTTTATATCCCGCCTCCGTCAAAGCCTGCGCCATTGGCGTGGCATCGTTGTAGGTATCAATTACGGACGTGTCCCTGCTTTCAATCCGCCTTTTCTTTGGTGGTGGCCGAAACTCCTCCACCCGCTTCCAAGGGCATAGGTCTGCCATCTGTGGCCGAAACCTGTCCCACTCATTCCATATGGTGAGAAGCTGGGGCGGTATCGGGCCAATCTGGTCGAACGGGATCCCTGCCCATTGGTATGGGTTGCCAGTGTCAGGGTGGATGGAAGGTGGTAGCACGTCTTGGACCGAGCCTGCCCGCAGCTCAAACACCACCTCGCGCAGCCTCGGGTCGTTGGGTGTTGGCCAGCTTATCTTGCGGGTGCTGAGGTTCTCGCCATCCGGCGCAAGAAACAAAACCTTGCCGCGCTCAGGCCGCCCAACAATTCGCGGGGCCGTCGCAAGGATGTGGTCGAGGTCAATGTTCAGCGCTTCAAAGATGGTGCGCGTGTTTTCCATGTGGTCAATGTCCAGCGCCACCGTACCGCTCATCGAGTGCAGCAGCCCGACGTTGTGCGTGGGGTTGGAGGACCAGAAGTCCGGCGGCGTGGGCTTGGTCTGCCATGAGAAGGTTTGTGGTGCCTTGCTGCCAGCAGGTATGGCCACAAGTTTCCAGCCCAACGCATCATAGGCATTGGCATGCTCAAGGGTATCTGATAGGGTTTTGGTCATTGGAACCGCTCCTCCCTTTAAGGTTTCAATCGCGCCCCAGGTTGTTTCAGCAACGCTGGGGCTTTTTCGTGGCCCCTTGCTAGCCCTATAAAGTTCGACGGTCAAGGGGCGAAGTAAGTCGCGAGTTTAGTCAGGCGCTCAAGAAAGTCTAAACTTCGTAGAAATCTAGTTTGATTTGAAACGTGGTTACGAATTTTGTAATCGTCAATGAAACAAGGGGTGTTGGTGTAGTAGTAGTAGTATATATATATATATATTCTTTATTATATACCTATACACCCGTGAGGCACACACAGTCCTAGTGGGCTAGTGTCGGCAAGTTTTATCATTTTTATAATTAGGTAATCGCCACAACAAGATCATGCCAACACCATAGACACCACGCACCTAGCGTGGCTGGAATGCGCATGAGAGGCGCAGAGCGGCTCTGTGAGCGGCGTTAGGGTGTGCTTGGCTACCCTTATCACCAAATGAATGAGATGGCTCTGTATGGGGCTGTTTGGTGGGGGTTGGGGTTTGGTGGGGGTGTTGGGGTGTTGGGTGTTGGGTGTTGGTGGGGGTTGGAGGTTGGGGGTTGGAGGTTGGAGGTTGGGGGTTGGAGGCGCGCTCACGCACACACCGCTGGCCGCACAGCCTCGAGCGCGGGACGCTGATAGGTCCAGTTGACGATGCCGAATAGGTCCAGATTAGGGGGCGGGATGACGCCAAAAGCGGTCCGCCTGAACATCAAAAGCGGTCCCAAAAGCGGTCCCAATTATATGTCGGATCGCTAACGTGCTGTTATCATTGGATTAAATGAGGCTGGTTTGGTGCCTGCTGTGGGCACCCAACTGAACACAGCTCCAGATTGGCCAGACCCCCCCCGTGGTGTGGGCGCGGCGGGGGCGGCTGTGACAGAGACATCCACACACACAAAAATCCCCTACCTACACCAAACCCCAGCTACCCCCCCCCTACCCCATGCGTTCTGGAACGCACCTTTTCAAAAAAAATTTTGCGTTGTATGATTTGGATTGAACGCATTTGGGAGAGTATCGATGGCGGGTCGCAAGTTTCGTAGAATGGTTATGAAGCACTTGGAGGATTTGGGCGGGACGGATTACGTCTTGGATTACATTGGCGATGGCGGGACTGTGAAGGCTTTGTCTGAGAAGACAAATTGCAGCCGTAGTTTTTTGAGCCGTGTATTGAATGGCACGCCCGAGTATCGGGCTGCGTTGGATGAGGGCCGGCGTATTCTGGCTGACAAGATGGCTGATGATAGTTTGGCGATGGTTGATGATCTGGCTGGCAAGGAGGATTTGACGTCGCAGGACGTTCAGTTGGCGAAGGAGCGGATAAGTGTTCGCAAGTGGATGAGCGCGCTGAATCATCCTGATCGGTTTGCGCCGAAGAAGGAGGAGGTCACGATTAACATTGGCCAGCTTCATCTTGGTGCGTTGAAAAAGATCAAGGCTGAGATGCTGGATGTGACGCCGGTTGCTGAGGCGATTGAGGGCAACACGTCTGATGAGTGATGTGATCCCTGAAAAAATCACGCGTGAAATGCTTTGGCAACTGCTGGGTGATTACGCACTAACTGTTGCGCTGCAGGAGGGCGTGTTTTTTACTGAAAATCCTTACGTTTTACTGGCGGCTAAGCATCGTAAGGGAGAGATGATCCATGAGGGAATGATCAAGTGACGAATGATGTGACGTATATCAGGGGTGCGCGGCCTGACGATAGTGGTTCTGAGCCTCGGCCTGCGTTGGTTGAGTATTTGGAGGAATTGCTTGAGCGTGCGCGGTCTGGTGATTTGCAGGGCATTGTGACTGTTGGGTCTGACGCTGACGGGTATGCGAGTTATGGTCTTGTTGGGGCCTGCGGTGGTTTTTCAATGCAGGGTGCGTTGGCTTGCGTTTCGACGTTGGTTGCCGAGGTGAATTTGAGTCAGCTTGATGACGAGTGATGTAAATCCTTTAGAGGAGTTTGCGCGGACGTATTACAGCGATCCTGTTGGGTTTGTGCGTGATATGTTGGGCGTTGAGCCTTTGCCGTATCAGGCGGAGTTTTTGGAGGCGCTGGCGAGCGGCGAGCGGCGGATCTCGGTGCGGTCTGGCCACGGCACGGGTAAGTCGACGGCATCTAGCTGGGCTATGCTTTGGTTTTTGTTGTTGCGGTTTCCGAATAAGGTTGTGGTGACTGCGCCAACGAGTGGCCAGTTGTTTGACGCATTGTTTGCTGAGTTGAAGCGGTGGGTGAATGAGCTGCCGCCTGCGATTAAGGCGATGCTGACGGTGAAGTCTGACCGTGTTGAGCTGGTTGCGGCCCCGAGTGAGGCGTTTATTTCGGCGCGGACGAGTAGGGCTGAGACGCCAGAGGCGTTGGCTGGGGTTCACTCGGATAATGTTATGCTGGTTGTTGATGAGGCGTCTGGTGTGCCTGAGCAGGTGTTTGAGGCTGCGGCTGGTTCGATGTCTGGTCATTCTGCTGTAACGATTATGCTATCGAACCCGACGCGATCGAGCGGGACGTTTTTTGAGAGCCAGACGCGGCTGTCTGGATCTTGGTGGACTCGGCGGTGGTCTTGCGTTGAAAGCCCGCTGGTTTCGGGTGAGTTTGTTGACGAGATGCGGCTGCGGTACGGTGAGGAGAGCAATGCTTTTCGTATTCGTGTTTTGGGTGAGTTTCCGACTGCCGATGACAACACGATTATTCCGTTTCATTTGGCTGAAAGCGCGATGCACCGTGATATTGAGATGACGCCTGGGCTGCAGCCGATCTGGGCGATCGACCCAGCGCGATTTGGGTCTGACAGGACGGCATTTTGCAAGCGCGTTGGCAATGTGATTACCGAGATCACGTCTTGGCAGGGTTTGGATTTGATGCAGACTGTTGGGCGCGTGATGGCAGAGTATGAGTCTTTGCCGATCAGCCAGCGGCCCAGCGAGATCCTCGTTGACAGCATTGGCGTTGGCGGCGGAGTTGTTGACCGTTTGCGGGAGCTGGGTGCGCCTGTGCGTGGCGTAAATGTTTCCGAGGTGCCGTCGATGGGCAAGACGTATAACAACTTGCGGACTGAGCTTTGGTTTAAGACGAAAGCGTGGCTTGAGGACCGATCTTGTAAAATTCCTGACAACGATGCGTTGGTCGCTGATCTGACTGGGATTCGGTATTCATTTACGTCGTCTGGGAAAATGCAGGCGGAGAGCAAGGACGCGATGAAGAAGCGCGGGCTGAAGTCGCCGGACCTTGCTGATGCTGTTTGCCTGACGATGGCGTCTGACGCGATTACGGCGCTGAGTGGAAAGCGATCTGTGTGGGGTAAGCCGCTGCGCAGGGCGTTGAAGGGGATAGCTTAGGGCTAGCCTTGCCAGAATGGCCTATTGCGTGTAAGTTAAGCCAAAGGCTTACGGGGTGCAAGGCATGATGGGTTACGGATACGGCAGCGGCGATCAGCGGGTGAATGCTGTTATTGATATGATCAATGGCGGCGGTCAGGGCCGTGCCGGTCAGCAATTTGAGGGCGGCGGGCTTTTGAGCATGCTTGGGAATGCCATTGCGCGGCCTTATGGCGCCGATGCTGACGCCCCTGCTTCCTCTATGGCACCTCTGGCGCGTCCTGCTTCATTTGCAACTGCCACGCCTATTCAATCGAGCATGCCTGCGCAGGCTCCGATGCCTGTGTTTCAGCCGCCTGCGCCTGTGCAGACATCGTACCTTGATCCGCAGTTTGATTTAGAGCGCATTCTTGCTGGTTTGAACCAGATGCAAGATCCTCGTATGGTTGGGCCTCGGTAGATGGCTAATGACCTTGTAACATTCGATAAGCTGATGCGGGCAATCGCAATGCGTGAAAGCACCATGAATCCGAATGCGGTTTCTGATGCGGGCGCGGTTGGGCTGCTTGGCATAATGCCCAAAGACGCAATGCGCGGAATGCGGGATGGCGTGCCGACTGTTTGGCAGGCTGCCGAGGCCGAAGGTTTTCAGCCGCCAGATCAAACATTGGACAGCGCAGTTTCTCTTTTAAAAGACCCAGCGGTCAATAGTATGATTGGCGAACAGTACGTCCAAGAGCTTATCAATAAATATTATGGTGACACAGAGGGCGTTCTGACGTCTTACAATGCAGGCCCCGGCAAGTATGATAGACTTGGATCTGCTGCGGCTATGGATATTCCTGAGCAGCAAGAATACGCGCGAAAAGTTTCTGAGGATTATGAGAACTTCTTTGGCGCACCGTTGCCGGAGAATCTTGGTGTCTTGGTTTCGCCCCGCCCGCAGGTTCGGCCACGTGGCCTTATGGAGCAATACTAATGCCCCTTAAAAAAGGTTCGTCACGCAAGGTTATCTCTGGTAATATCCGCCAAGAAGTGAAGGCTGGAAAGCCGCAGAAACAGGCTGTTGCCATAGCATTGAGCAAGGCCAAGAAGGGAAAGAAGAAATGAAGGCACCTAAGTTTAAGCCCTGCATGGGCTGTCCGACCCCCCGCCGGTGTGCGGCTGCTGGGCGTTGCCTGAAGGGCAAGAAATGAGCATCACAACCTACACCGAGCTGAAAGCGGCGCTTGCTGACTGGCTGCTGCGGGATGACCTGACTGCGGTGTTGCCGACGTTTATCAGCTTGGCGGAGGCTGACATCAATCGGCGTGTGCGTCACTGGCGCATGGAAGAGCGGGCCACGTTGTCTATATCTGGACAGTTTACGGATCTGCCTGCGGGCTTTCTTGAGGTTGCCATGTTGACGCTTTCGTCGTCGCGGCCCGTGCGGATGGAATTAATTAGCCGCGGTGAGATGCAGGACCGGCGCGAGATCAATGCGGACACGACAGGCGTGCCGCAGTATTACGCACTGACCGGCGGTCAGATTGAGGTTTATCCGACGCCGAATGATACATATTCGGCCAACTTGGTGTATATTGCGGCCCCGACTGCACTGAGCGATGCGAATGCTGACAACTGGCTGCTGACGTATCATCCAGACATTTATCTGTATGGGGCGCTGCTGCAGGCAGCACCGTATTTGAAGGACGATGAGCGGGTTGGCCTGTGGGGCGGATTGTTTAACGCGGCTATCGAGGCGGCCAATGTGGCCAGCGATAAGGCGCGGTTTAGCGGCACGACACCGCGATTGAAGATCAGGAGTTATTGATGGCTACTTTTTCCTACACTAAGCCGACGGTTGGCGGATCTGAGGATACTTGGGGCGATACGCTTAATGCAAACTGGGATGCGATTGGCACGTTTCTTGGCTCTTTGGACAGCACTGAGCTGGCTGTTTTGGACGGCATCACGGCGTCCACGGCGGAGTTGAACCTGCTTGATGGTGTGACGGTTACTCTGTCCGACATTACGGCAACGGCGGCTGAGTTGAACCTGCTGGACGGAGTGACGGCATCAACTGCCGAGATTAACTATCTGGATGGCGTGACTTCGAGCATTCAGACGCAGATTGATAACATCCCTCAGCCCCCTGAATTGACTCAAGTCCAAGTCGAGGACGACACGTCTACGGTGTTCGGGCAGGTGTCGGGGCAGCGGTTGGCACAGGCATCCGCAAAGCACTCCTTTAGTGTTACGGAATTTACTTACGACTTTGATGTATCCGGTGCCGTAGGGACGGTGGCGTTCACCTCCGATCTCAGTGGGTTCGACTATTTAGAAATTGAGAGTACATTATCTTTTAATGGCTCCACAACTCCAGATTTACAATTTTCCCCTAACGGCGGTTCGACTTATAGAACATCAGGATATATCGGTGGTGTTCAGGATGGCGTGGATGGTTCATCTATCTCTAGTGGTATTCGTCTAATCAGAACGAACTCAGATGATTGCTTGGGTTTCTGCCGCATAATCGGTCTTGGCAACGCATCCGTAAAAACAACTGCATCTGGTGTATTTGGTGGGGGGAGTAGTCGTGTAACTGCTACGGGTGGTCGCTATAACACTGACGAGGCCCACAATGCACTGCGGATTAATTTCAACGGGAGTCTTACCACTCAAGGAATCTTAAAGTTAAGGGGATATAAACGACCATGAAAAAGTTTGTTTTTAGTGACGAAGGGCCTTTGATGGTTGACATGGGTGCGGCTGAAATCGCGGCCCTCAAACCCGACCCCACCACCCTCGCCTCCGAAGCCCGCTCCAAGCGCAACGCCTTGCTCACAGCATCCGACTGGACGCAGGTAGCAGACGCGCCTGTAGACCAATCGGCATGGGCTACCTATCGGCAGGCTTTGCGCGATGTGCCGGATCAGGCAGGTTTCCCCGATAACATTGATTGGCCCACCGCGCCGGAGTAACTGAATGGCACTTGTCCAACTTTCACCCCCGCCAGGGTTTCGTTATCACGGCACGGACCTTGAGAGCGAGGGCCGTTGGCGCGAGGGCAGCCTTGTGCGTTGGCGCGATGGATCTTTGCGGCCTGTAGGTGGTTGGGTTGATCGGTTCGGCTCTGTGGTCTACGCAGCAGCGCCGCGGGGGATGATCGGCTGGGAAGACAACACGGCAACAAGGTGGATTGCGGCAGGCACGTTTGAAAAGCTGCACGTCAGCAATCCAAGCGGCACGACGTACGACATTACGCCTGTGGGCTTTACGTCTGGGCTTGAGGACGCGGCTGTCAACACGGGCTACGGCGGCGGGTTGTACGGCACAGGATTTTACGGACAAGCGCGGCCTGACACTGGCAACTATTCAGAGGCGACAACGTGGTCAATGGATACGTGGGGACAGTATCTGGTTGCGTGTTCGTCCACTGACGGCAAGCTGTATGAGTGGCAGCTAAATACGGCCACACCCGCTGCGGTTATTGCGAATGCGCCGACTGACAATCTCGGCGTTCTTGTGACCGAGGAAAGATTTGTGTTTGCTTTGGGAGCGGGCGGAGATCCCCGCAAGGTTGCTTGGTCTGACTTTGAGGACAATACGCTTTGGGCACCGGCCAGCACCAATCAGGCGGGCGACTTGGAGTTGCAAACCCCCGGCCAGATTATGGCGGGCGTGCGGACGCAGGGGCAGGCGTTGATTTTGACGGATCAGGACGCACACCGCGCGGTCTACGTCGGCCCGCCTTTTGTCTATCAGTTTGAGCGCGTGGGATCGTCCTGCGGGCTTGTTGCGCGTAAGGCTGTAGCGGATACGCCTGCGGGTGTATTCTGGATGGGCCAGCGCGGGTTCTTTGGCTACAACGGATCAAATGCGCAGGAACTGAAGTGCGATGTGTGGGACAAGGTTTTCTTGGACATCAACACGGCACAGATCAGCAAAACGTGGGCAGTCACCAACGGCCAGAATGGCGAGGTGTGGTGGTTCTACTGCTCGGCAGCCAGCAATGAGATTGATCGATATGTGGCCTACGACTACAAGGAGGGCCACTGGTTGATGGGCGACCTGTCACGCACGACCGGCATTGACCGTGGCGTATTCCGCACGCCTCTGTGGGCCGATGCTGACGGGTCTGTTTACGACCACGAAACCGGCTTTAACTATGCGGGCGGAAATGTTTACGCCGAGAGCGGCCCGTTCAAAATTGGGTCTGGTGATAACTTGGCCGTGGTGACTGACTTGATACCCGACGAGGTAAATCTTGGCGACGTGACCACGACATTCAAGACGCGGCTCTATCCTACGGCGGCAGAGACGTCACACGGCCCCTACACGATGACAAACCCCACCAGCGTAAGGTTCCAAGGCAGGCAGGTCAGGATGCGCGTGACAGCGGCTGTGAACGGCCCGTGGAGGGTCGGGCGGTTCCGCTTTGATGTCAGGCAAGGTGGCAAGCGATGAGCGCGCTCCTGCCGCCCCCTGTTGGCCCTGACTGGAAGATATGGGCGCGGCAGGTATCCACATTCCTATCGCGTGCCTTGCCAAGCCTTCAGTTTAAGACCGGCGATGAGACTGCCGCCACCAATGGCATTTTGCTTTGGGATGACATCAATGGATATCCAGTAGTATCTAAAAATGGCGAGTTTCGTCAGATTGTGTTGTCTGATGGGCAATATGAAGGCTCAATTACGGCAGACCAGACCGCGGCTGTCATAGATACGCCTTATGCACTGACCTACACGGCGGCAACGGCTGACGGCATTACGAATGGCACGCCGGCGTCGCGTCTGGTGTTTGAGGAGGGCGGGCATTACATGGCCAGCTTTTCCGCGCAGATCACAAGCACGTCGAGCAGCACGGTGACGTTTTATTTCTGGCCGCGTATTAACGGCGTTGACGCGCCAAATTCAACTATTGTTGCGTCCTTGCACCAGAATGACGCGACAACTGTTGTGAGCCGTGCGACAACTTTTGACGTGCAGGCCGGAGATTATCTTGAGGCGATGTGGGCTGTGGATAGAACGGACGGTTATCTTGAAGCGACCCCTGCCACGGCATTCTCGCCAGCGGCCCCCGCAACGACGCTTGGCATTACGAGGCTTTACGCATGAGCAAAGTCGGTGTTTTCTACGTTCCTGCTGACAAGATGGATCAGTATTGGCCGACATTCGGGCCAATGATTGAGCTGGCGCAGAAGCGGCTGGCGGATCAGTGCGGGATGGATGACGTGGAAGAATGGCTGCGCACTGGTCGATCGTTGCTGTGGGGCATTTACGTTGATGGCAAACCAATGGCTGCAATGATGACGGCGGAGAATACATATCCCCGCAAACGTGTTATGGTCATTGAAATGATTGGTGGCGAGCGGGCGGACCTTTGGTCGAAGCCGGCGCTGGATGAATTAGCAAGAGTGTCAAAGGCAGCGGGCTTTGACGCAATAGAAACGCATGCACGCGCAGGGTGGTCAAAAATGGCCAAACAGTATATGTTTAAGCTCAAGCACGTCGCCTATGAACTGGAGTTGTAATCATGGGAAAAGGTAAAGAGACTACAACGCAGAAGATGCCAGGTTTCCAGCAGGACTACCTGAAGAGTACAGTTCTGCCATTTGCGACACAAATTTCGGAAACGCCATTCCAAGCCTACACCGGTCCGATGGCACCTGAGATGAGCGGATACACAACGCAGGCTGCTGACATTTATGGCAACATGGCCGGTGCTGACACAACGCAGCAGCTTATTGATACGACGCAGGCGCTTTACAACCCGTACCAGCAAAACGTGATTGATGCGTCATTGGCGCAGATGGGTCGGCAGCAGCAGCAGGCGCTGACTGGGCTTGAGGGTCAGCTTGCGGGATCTGGCGCATTTGGGTCTCGGGGCGAGGTTGCACGCGGTGAGTTTGCCGCTGGCAACTTGGCATCGCAGAACCAGCTTATCGCGCAGATGATGCAGCAAGGTTACAGCGAGGCGCAGGCCCGCGCGATGGGTGCAATGCAGCAGCAGCAGGCCCAGCAGGGCGCAGCAGCGGCTGGGCTAACTGGAATCGGCGGCATGGAGAATGCACTGAACGCGGCTGAGATTGACGCGCTGCGGAGTGAGTTCATGCGCGAGCAGCAGGACCCGTATCAGAAGCTGGCTGCCCTACAGGGTGGTGCAAGCACCATCCCGACAGGTATTGGCACGACAACCGCGACAAAGACGCCGGGGCTGTTTGATTATTTGTCCTTGGCGGCGACTGCTGCGAGTGGAACAAACTTTAATTCAGACATCCGCCTTAAAGAGAACATCCAGCCCCTTGAAAAAGTTGGCGGCGTTCAGTTCTATTCTTGGGACTGGAATGATGAGGGCAAGAAAGTCGCGCACAAAGATCAGCCGACGTTTGGCGTTATTGCTGACGAGCTTGCAGAGTCTCATCCGCACTTGGTTACACGCGGCGGCGATGGTTACCTGCGGGTCAATTACGTTGGCCTTGCAACCGAATTAGGTGCTTAAATGGCTGATTGGCAGCGGGACGACAGAGAGCTACTTGCACGCATTTTAGCGGCTGAGGCTGGTAATCAAGGCCCAGTCGGCATGACTGCGGCGGGCAACGTCATTATGAACCGAGCTAATTTGCCAGGGTATGGCGACGGTGTTCGTGGTGTGATTATGAAGCCAGGCCAATTTTCCCCAATGAACAGCGTGACCGGATACGCTGGCGGAGAGCAGGGCCAAAACATTGATGCGATCACGCCAAGCGAGACGGCATATATGGTTGCGGATAGTTTGCTTTCTGGCACGGCTGGAGACATCACTGGCGGCGCAACGCACTTCTACAACCCAGAAATTTCAAACCCATCTTGGGCGCAAGGCGTAGGGTTCACACGGATTGGCGACCATTTGTTTGGTAAAGCTGACGCACCGCGTGGTCAATCAAGCGCGGCCAACACGACACAGAGGAGCCAGCCAATGGCGCAACCAATGCAGACACAGCAACAGCCGCGCGGTATTCTTGAGATGTTTGGCGTGCAGAAAATGGACCCAGAGGCGCAGGGCGAAACGGCTTTGCCATTCTACCAGCGGCCCACGTTTAGCAACTTCATGGGCGACTTGGCCTTGGGGTTCAACCAGATGCGGCTGCGGCCCGACCCAAACCTTGCCCAGCGCATTGGCGGCCAGCGTCAGCAGCGCGCGCAGCAGGCGCAAACCAATCGCACGCTTGAGTATTTGCAGCAGCAGCCGGGTTCTGAGGCAGCAGTTGAGCTTATCCGCTCAGGCGCAAGCCCAACGCAAGCCTTGCAGTTTTATTATCAGTCTTTGCAGCAGCCGGAGGTTGAGCAAACGTCGGCAATGCAGAACTTTGCAGAATATAATCGCATTTTGCAATCGCAAGGTCAGGAAGCTGCGGACATGTTTATGTCAACTCTTGGTCGGGCCACAAATATTACCAATGTGTTGCCGGGCCAAGAAGCTGCACCGCAAATCGGGACCATTCCGCAAGGCTTTGTGGCGGTGCCAGACCCAGATTCCCCAGCGGGTTACCGCATGGAAGTTGTACCTGGTGGGCCAGAGGATATTTCAGGCCAAGAAAGCGAGGCGGCACAAAGGGCGGCATCTAGTGTTGAATTAATTGATAGCATTCTTGACGACCCCGCCCTTAGCGCAATCACTGGCATGGTTCAGGGGCGATTGCCCCCGATGACGCAAGAGGGAACAGACCTAAATGTAAAGATTGACCAACTGAAGGGACAAGCGTTTCTGCAGGCTTTTGAAAGTTTAAAGGGCGGTGGCCAAATTACAGAGCGCGAAGGCAGAGCGGCAACAGACGCTATGGCGCGATTGCAGCGTGAGCAATCAGGCGAAGAATATCGCCGGTCGCTGTCTGAATTGCGCTATGTCATGGACCGAGCGCGGCGGCGTGCCATGGGTGAAGAGATTGGTGATTATAATTTTGCGGAATCTTATGGCGGGACAACAGAGCCTAGCGGCGGTGACGTTTTGCGATACAATCCTGAGACAGGGGAGTTTGAATAGTGAGAGTTGAGCTTCCAGACGGTCGCATCCTTGAGTTCCCAGATGGGACGTCGCAAGACGTGATGCGCGGTGCAATCCAGAGGTTGCTGGCTACTGAGCAAGTCGCACAGGAGCCGATTGTTCCAGACCGAGCGGTACCCCTTACGCAAGACCCAATGCTGCCAAGCCCAGACACTGACACTCGATCAACAGAACAATATCGGCGAGATGTGGGGCTAGATGTCCCGCTTGTTGACGCAGCCGCTGCGCTGCAAGAGCAGCCTATGCGCGCGCAAGGCGGGGCTGGCATGGATTTGTTGCGATCCAGCGCGTCTGGGTTAGCAAGGGGTGCAACGGAGCTTGCCGCTTTGCCAGCGACTGTGGGCGGAGGCTTGGACGCACTTTATGAACGGCTCGGCATTATCCCCGAAGGATCACGCGCGAACATACCAGACATAGGCGGCACCATTCGTGATGCGGCTTCGTCACTTACCAGCGGCGCAACTGAATATCAGCCACAAACGACTGGCGGCCAATATGCGCAGACTGTTGGCGAGTTTGTTGGCGGCGGCGCGGGCGCGCGGGCTGGTATATTGGGCGGGCTTGCAAGCGAGGGCGCGGGGCAGTTGACAGAGGGAACCGTTGCCGAGCCTTATGCGCGCATTGGCGCTGGCATTGCCGGTTCAATGTTAGGCGCGCCACGTCGGCCGGCATTTTCAGGCGACGATGAAGCCGCCCGAATGGCTAATCTTTTGGAGCAGCAAGGCGTCAGAAATCTGACAGCGGGTCAGGCGCGTCAATCTCAGCCATTGATGAGGGCTGAAGGGCGTTTGCAAACGACACCTCAGCAAATTGACGATTACACCGCATCGGTCATGCGCCAAATAGGCAGCACAGAAAAGCTGGCCACGCCGACAAACCTTGCCGCCGTTCAACGCAATTTGGTTTCGCAAATGGATGATGCTGTAAAGGGTGTTGATGTTGTGCCTGCGCCAACGCAAGCGCAAGCAGCTTTAAAAATTGGCACAGACTACATTGACCGCGTGCCTTCGGGTCAACTTACCCCGCGCATTCGTGGCATTGCAAACGAGATCAACGCGCTGGCGGCGTCAAATAAGTCTGCCCCGCTGTCAAGGCTTCGTGAATGGCGGTCTGACATCGGGCGGCTTTCAGTCTCGCCAGACGCCGCCACACGCGAAGCCGCGCACGGATTGCGCAGACTTATTGATGACATGACTGACACCGCTCTGCTGGCCGCCGGTCGCGCTGACGACATTCCCCGACTGGGTCAGGCGCGGCAATCCTACCGAGACTTTATAGCAGTTCGTGATGCGGCATCTCGCGCGGGAGCTGAGGGCGGCACACTATCGCCGCAGGCGCTGAACCAATCTGTAATTCGCTCTCAAGGGCGTGAAGCGTATGCGACAGGACGCACCACACCAATGGCCGAGTTTACGCGCGCAGGCGCAGCGACTATGCGCCCAGCTCCTATGGTTAGCCCTGGGGGCGCGAGATCAATCAGTGAGGCTCTGCCAATGGCTGGAGCGGCAATGGCCGGTGGCGGTGCGCTGCAAGCGGGCATGGACCCGTTCGCTGCAGCTCTTTTGGCAGCAGGCGGGGCTACCGCGCCAGCTTTGGGGCAATCTTTAATGCGAAGCGCACCCGTGCAATCTTACCTACGCAACCCAGCCGCGTTTGCCTCATCGCCCGCTCGGTCTCTGCCCGGCATTCTATCTCAATATGAGGACACACGATGAAACCTGAAGACATGATCGAAGACGCAGAAATCGTGGACATCCTTGAGATTGCGCCTGTTGAAGATATTGAGGAAGAGGACAGCGGCCCAGAGCCTTTGACCGACGAACAGATCGAGGGCATCCTTGCGGGTGCCATTGATGACGCGGTTGATTTTATTGAGAGCGACATTTCGCCTGATCGGATTAAGGCGCAGCGCTACTTTGACGGCGACAGCGACATTGGCTATGAGGATGGCCGCAGCAAGGTTGTCTCCACAAAGGTGCGCGATGCGGTGCGGTCTGTTAAGCCCAGCCTGATGCGGGTGTTCCTGTCATCCAGCCGCCCTGTGGAATACATCCCACGCGGGCCAGAAGATGTGGCAATGGCCGAGCAAGCCACGGAATACATGCACTACAAGTTTCAGGAGCTTAACGGCTTCCGTGTTCTGTCTGATGCTTTTCACGATGCGCTGGTCAAAAAGACCGGCATCGTGAAGACGTATTACGAGGAATACGACAAGAGCGAGATTCACACGTTCACCGGCTTGAGCGAGGCACAATATCTTGCCGTCATGATGGACCCCGATGTTGAGGTGCTGGAGCATTCCGAAACCATTGAGGACACGCAGGTTTCCGTTGATGGATTACAGATGCCCGAGATGGTGTCGCGCACGCACGACCTGAAGATCATCAAGCGGGCCACCGACGGTGACATTTGCATGGTGTCTGTGCCGCCGGAGGAGTTCTTTATTGACCGTGGCGCGCGCTCGATTGATGACTGCTATGTCTGCGGCCACCGTAGCGATATGCGGGTTGGCGATCTGGTTGAGATGGGCTTTGACTTTGATGAGGTTGTTGAGCTGGACAGTTCCAGCAGCTTCACCGACATGAGCGTCTTGGAAGATGAAGCCCGCAGGGGATACAGCGTCAACTCTGACGAAGAGCAAAACTCGGTTGACCAGTCCAGTAAACTGGTGATGGTGACCGAGGCTTACATGCGGATGGACGTTGACGGCACCGGCACGCTGATGCTGCACAAAGTTATCCTTGGCGGCACTGGTTACAAGTTGTTGTCGGTTGAGCCATGCGACCAAATCCCGTTTGCCATTTTTGAGATTGACCCGGAGCCGCATGCGTTCTTTGGCCGGTCGATTGCCGACCTGCTAACCGACGATCAGGATGCGGCCACATCTGTGATGCGTGGCATCTTGGATAACGTCGCCATGACAAACACGCCGCGCATTGGCATTGTTGAGGGTCAGGTTGACGTTGACGATGTGATGAACAACGAAATTGGTGGCATCATCCGCATGCGCCAAGCCGGCGCTGTGCAGCCATTTTCGGTGCCGTTTGCAGCGGGGCAGACATTGCCTGCCATGCAGTACCTTGACCAAATGATTGAGGGCAAGACGGGCGTGACGCGGGCGTCTATGGGCCTTGATCCTGACGCATTGCAGTCCACGACAAAAGCGGCTGTCTCGGCCACTGTGCAGGCTGCTGCAGGTCAGACAGAAGTGATGGCGCGCAATCTTGCCGAGGGCGGGATGCGGCAACTGTTCAAGCTCATGCTGAACCTGATCGTAAAGCATGCAGATGCGCCAAAGTTCATGCGGCTCAACGGCGAGTTTCGTGAAGTTGACCCACGCGTCTGGGATACGTCAATGGACCTGTCTGTCAATGTTGGGCTTGGCACTGGCCGCGAGGAAGAAAAGGCGGCTGCGTACCGCGAAGTGCTTGGCTTGCAAATGCAGGTCTATAACGAATACGGCCCAAACAACGGCGTTGTGTCTCTGGTCAACATCCGCAACACGGTGGCCGACATGATGGCATCTGCGGGGCTGCGCAACAGCGAACGCTACTTCCAGCCAATCACGCCAGAGTATGAGCAGCAGCTTATGATGCAGGCGCAGCAGGCGGCAATGCAATCGCAAGGCCAGCCACAAGACGGACAGGCGGCAGCATTCTTGCAGGGCGAGCAGATCAAGGCGCAGACGAGAGCGCAGGCTGATATGATGAAGGCCCAGCTTGATGCGCAGAAGATGGTGATGGAAGACGACCGCAAGCGCGATGAGATGTATCAGGAGATGGCGCTGAAGAACGCAGAGTTGCAAGGCAAGTTCGGCCTGCAGGCCAGCGAGCAGCAAATTCGCGCGGAGCAAGAACGCCAGCGCACGATGAATCCGATGGGGTCTTAATATGGACACTGTTGCAAAAGCCGAGCGCGCCAAAACAATTCTTGCTGATAATGTTTTCATCGAAGCCATGAATGTGGTAGAAGAGCAATATGTTGGGGTATTTAAGTACCCCACATCGTCAGACGATGAAGTTATGGAAGCTGCGCGAATGGTTCGTGCGCTGGCGCTTATAAAGGGGCAACTGCAATCCTTCGTGGATAACGGCAGACTCCTAGAGCGCAAAAAGAATGGAAAGGATCGGCAACGTGCAAGCGACTGATCTTGGAAGTATTGAGGCAGTTGCTGCCTCTATCATTGATGCACCGGTTGAAGAAGAAACCGTTGCAGAAGAATTGACGGCAGAAGTTGAGGCCGCAGAGGTCGAAGCTGATGGCGTTGATGATGTGGCAGAGGTTGAGGAAACCGAAGGCACAGAAGAATATGACGAACCCGAGGCCGAGGAGGTTCAAGAGGAGCCTGCGCATGGCGAGCTTTACACTGTCAAGGTGGATGGCAAAACCAAGCAGGTAACCCTAGATGAGCTGACCCGCGGATATTCAGGACAGGCATATATCCAGCAGAACCTGGAACAAGTTGCGGAAGCCAAGAAGGCCATGCAGCAGCAGTATCAGGAGATGCAAAACGAGAGGCAATTCTTGGCAGAGTTGCGTCAAAAGGCAGAGCAAGGCCAATCTCTCATTCCGCCTAAACCCCCGTCGAAAGACCTCTTTGAGAAAGACCCAATCGGGTACATGGAGGCCAAAATCAATTATGACGAGGACGTAGCTGAGTTTCAAAAGCAGCAGCAAGTATTGCAGCAGATGGACCAGCGCGAAGCGACGGACAGAGAACAGCGGCACATGCAGTATCTGCAACAGCAGATGCAAACCTTGCAGGAGCGTATTCCTGAATTTGCGGACCCCCAAAAGGCACCCGCATATCGGGACAAGATGATCCAAGCTGGCACGAATTTCTATGGGTTCAGCCCAGAGGAGTTGAGTGCAGAGGCAGATGCACGAAGGATTGCTGTTTTGAATGACGCGATGAAGTACCGCGAGATGCAAGAAGCCCAAGGCGTAGCACGCCAGAAAGCTGATGGCGCTCGTCCGGTGGTTAAGCCTGGCACTAAGCGCACTGAACGCACCTCACAGGTGAAGAAAGCGCAGCAAGCCGCCTCTCGGATGAAAAAAACCGGCACCGTTGATGACGTGGCCAAATTCCTGCTGAGTTGATAAAGGAGCCTCAAAATGGGCGTTACAGCAAATACCAATGAGACATATGATGTCTCTACAATCCGTGAAGACCTTCAGGACGCGCTGATCTCGATCAGCCCGACTGAAACCCCCTTCATGACATCTATTGGCCGTCGTGATGTGAAGAACACATACTTCGAGTGGCCCGTTGTCGAGCTTGCTGCGGCAGTCACGACCAACGTGGTTATTGAGGGCGAGGCGGCACCGGGCAACGATGCCCCAACCAACGCCAAGCGTTTGGCAAACTACACGCAGATCTCTGACAAAGTTGTCGAAGTTTCTGACACTGCCGACACTGTAAACGGTGCTGGCGATGCTCAGACTGTTGCCAAACAGATCGCTTACAAGCTCAAAGAGCTGAAGCGTGACATGGAGCAGATGCTTGTTGGTCACAACAACGCAGCGGTTGCCGGCGCTTCCGGCACGGCGCGCGAAACTGCGTCTCTGTCTGCCTTCCTGACATCCAACACCGACCGTGGTGTGGGTGGTGCTGACGGTACGCTGTCCGGCACAACTGAAGGCTTCCCAAATGCTGCCGCTACCGATGGCACGCTGCGGGCGCTGACAGAGACCATGCTCAAAGACGTGATTGCATCCTGCTGGGATGCGGGCGCCGAGCCTTCGGTGGTTCTGTGTGGTTCTGGCGTAAAGCAGAAGATCTCCTCCACCTTCACTGGATCGGCTACTCGCTACCGCGACATCTCCGACCAGAAGATCGTGGCGTCGATTGACGTTTACGTGTCCGATTTCGGTGATGTGCAGATCGTGCCTTCGCGCTTCATTCGTTCGCGTGATGTGTTCGTTCTTGACCCAGGCATGGCGCGCGTTGCGTACCTGTCCAACACAAAGCAGAAGCCGCTGGCCCGCACAGGCCACGCTGACCGCACTCTGATCTCTGTTGAGTACGGCCTGCAGGTGGATACAGAAGCTGCGCACGGTGTCATTGCAGACATTAACCCAGCACTGTAATCTAACGAGGGGGCCGGTTCGCTGGCCCCCTTTACCAAATTCTGGAGAGACACATGAAAATCAAAGTGACAGGCACACGTCGGCCTTGGATTGACGGCAGCCCCCGCCCTGACGGCTGGGAGGGCGAAGTTGACAACGCTTTAGGCGAACATCTTGTTGCCAACGGTTTGGCCGAGATTAAGAAAGGTCGTCCAAAGAAGGATGACGATTGATGACTTGGCGTCTGACTGACAACGGGGTTATGGAGCGCATGATTGAGGAGGACGGCAAGCTGCATGTCCAACGCGCTATGGGCGGCCTGACAAACCTGTTTGACCAGAATAAAGCTGAGGCGGATATTCTAAACGATCAGAGCGGCATTGGCCGTTCAAACCGGCTGGTTGGCCGCATTGACATGGTGACTGCTGAAATGTGGTCCCGCGAGTGCGGCGCGGCTATCGGCACGGCTGAATTTGCGGCATACTGCAAAAAGAAGATCATGGACGGGGACTTTTCCAAGTTCCGAGTTGAGGGCAACTGACAATGGCTGACGAGCTGAACATCCCGACCCATCGCTGGTATCAGAAGCGCAACCACATCGCGCTGGCCAAAGAGGATTTCTCTCGTCAGTTTATTTACGACAGCGGCATCCAGAAGATTGACGCATGGATCAACTCGCAGCCTTGGGGTGACGTTTACATCGTCAACCGCCTAAGCCCTCCCCTCGTTCTTGACTTCATTGAGGATTACTACCGCACGGGTGGGTCTGCCTCTACGTTTGACGATGCGCTGAACTTTAGCCGTGCTGGTAACGCCACGATGCTGGACAGCGACGGGCTTGTTAAGTGGGCACCGCATAACATCTTCCTAAACAGTCTTGAACCTGGTTCAGTATTTGCGGCCTTTGGTGGGTCAAGCATTGTTGATAGTGTAGCAAGGGTTAATCCTGACGGCGATGTAAATGGCGTTTCAAGTATAACGTCTAGTGATGGCACAACTGTTAGGCAGGGGGCGCAGGCGTCAACAACTTTGGTGCTTGGTGCCGATTACACGTATTCAGTTTGGGTTGAGCGGGGTAACGCTCAATGGGTGCGACTGCTAACGCGAAATGAATCGTCATTGACGCAAGCAACTTGGTTTGACTTGACAAACGCGTTAATTGGAACTTCTGAGCATAGCGATGCAAGGATTACCGTTGCGGGTAACGGGTATTATCTTTTAGAGGTTGATTACAACTCTGGTGCAACAGATGTAACGTCAGCCCTGACTAACATAGAACCGACGAACGGAAACGAATTATCAGTCTATACTGGCGATAATGAGGTGGCCTTATACCTCTGGGGTACTCACCTCTACCGCTCCGACCTTGGTGGCATGGTGGATAACCCTGCGACGGGCAACAGCTACGTTCCTACGACTGACAGCGCACGTTACCTCCC
>ENA-OQVM01001152-OQVM01001152.1-marine-metagenome-genome-assembly--contig:-NODE-1152-length-36477-cov-33.648736_pt1 | contig 36477 bp, 35 predicted proteins | sample MGYA00237776_ERZ505498 | MGnify/ENA primary metagenome ERZ505498 (study PRJEB26159, sample SAMN06265151) | marine metagenome | isolation source: Helgoland LTER site | place: Germany:Helgoland, sampling...
CCTTCATGGCGTTGTGAGGCTATATAGGCGGTGCAGGCTTCATATTGAGCATCAAGGGAATTGAACTCTTGATCCAAACCTTCCTCTGAACTTTTGCGAGTATAGACAACGGCGCGCACACTTGGCCGCCCCAGCCCGTTCATGGCTTCACTCCAAAGAACTTAAAGCCTGATACGTTATAGCCGGTAATGGCGCGCGCAGTGTGAGACAGGGACTTAAAGCGCTGCGCGTTCCAGGCAAACCAGCCGTCCTCTGCCACCTCAATAACATGGGTCTTGCCGTGATACTCACGCATAAAGCGGCTACCGGGCTTGAAGGCGGGACGCATAACATCGCGCAGGCCGGCGCGGGTGAGGCGTTGGCTTAGCCTTTTGGAGAAGCCCCCGTGTTGCTTTGATTGCAGTTCAAAAGCTAATATCTGGATCAGCAGGCTGCGGCTGATATGTTTTGGAGGAGGCCTTCCAATCAAACACCGCCAGTGCTCCAGAAGTTCATCGCGGCCCGCTGTGTCCAATCCAGCTATATCAAGTTCCATGCCTTCACTCCCGTTGGCTTCGCTCACTGAGCAAAGCCCGAGTAGCTTCGGGCACACCAACACACAGGCTTACGGCAAAACAAAAGTCCAGTCCGAACAAGGGTATCTAGCAGACGGTAGGCTGCCGATGTTGAAATAGCGATGTCTGCGGGTACCCAGATTAGTCCTGCCCACTAAAGGCAACTTTACTCTGAGAAAGCGATCAATCCCATTTAATCTTACTCATAATGGGTTACCGCAAGGTCAAGCGCTGTGCTACCTTTTTATTCGCTAATGCAATTAAAGACTTGAAATAGGATCCCAACTTTGTCAATAATTGACACAAGGCAGAAAATTTTCACGTTTAAGTGCGTATTTTTTATTTTTGGGATCCTAAATTGAAGCAAGCCTGGAGATGCTGTAAGCGAGGTGTTTGCGCAAAAAGGGGGGGGGATGGTCGTCGTTCAACCGACTAACAAGTCCGTAGAGGCGTTTGAGGGTCTACACCTTTATCATGGTGCGATCTCAAATTGTTCAATGCGAGTGCGTATGACGCTAGTGGAAAAGGGTCTGGATTGGACCAGCCACCACGTTGATCTCAAGAAGAAAGAGAATATCACCGATGATTACTTCGGCATCAATCCGAAGGGGCTGGTGCCAACACTAGTTCACGACGGAGTTGTGCATACTGAGTCAAATGATATTATCGATTATTTAGACAATGCTTATGGAGAGCCAAGCCTTAGGGCTGAGGACACCGAAACGCTGATGAGCTGGTTAGAACTGGCGACATCGCTGCATGTGCCTGCAGTTAAACCTTACGTCTATGCGACAATCATAGCGCCTAAAGTTAAAAAGACAGCCCAGGAAGAGGCGAAGTATGCTGAGCTTCAAAAGAACGAAGAACTAAGCAAGTTTCACGCTCAACATGCAGGTGGTAAGCAGTTCCAGGGGGAGGCGTTCAAAGAGGCAGAAGCGAAACTGAATGAGGCTTTTGCCAAGTTGGAGTCAACGCTAGCGGGATCCAAGTGGATGATGGGGGATAAGTTCACGCTCGCTGATATCTCTTGGATCCCATTGCATTTTGTACTTATCGGCTGTGGCTATCCGTTTCAAAATTACCCAAACATCACTCGCTGGGCAGACGCTTGCGCGAAAAGGCGGAGCTTTAAAGAAGGCATCCTCGAATGGTGCCCAGATTTTTCAAAAGTCTAACAACAATCAGCTCCTAAGAAAGGGAGCCACTTAGGGAGAAATTACCAATGAACATAAAGCATAAATTCGCATCACTTGTTCTTGCCGCCAGCGTATCGGTTGGCGCAATGCAAGTCAGTGCGGAAGAACTATCCGTAGCAACGTTCATTCCGCCACAGCACCACATCAACGCGTTTTTCTTTGACTGGTTTGGCAAAGAAGTCGCAGAGCGTTCTGGCGGGTCTTTGACGTTGAAGGTCTATCCAGCTGGTCAGCTGGGCGCAGGTCCGGTGCAGCAATATAAACGCGTGGTTGAAGGCGTGGCGGATATTGCTTTTGGTTTGCAAACGTACACGCCAGCGCTGTTTCCGAAATCGATCTTGGCTGTCCCTCCGGGCAAGCATACAACATCGCTTGATTCAACGGCCGCCATTCTTGAGGTCTTTGATGAATATCTCGCAGATGAGTACAACGATGTGGAGTTACTAGGTATATTCACCGTTGCAGGCGACGCTTGGGCAGCAACTAAGGATCTGTCAACGCTCGAAGGATTGAACGGTTCAAAGGTTGTGCCTTTTGCGGCCATGACATCGCCGATTTTTGAGGCTTGGGGCGCAGTTCCAGTGCAGATGCCGGTGACTGAAATGTACACGGGTCTGTCGTCAGGCACGATTGACGGCACGTCAATTTCTGCCAGCCAGATGACACCACCCTGGAACTTCGGTGAGGTTTCTAGCCACTATGTTGATAATATCCCGGTTAGCTTCGCGGTGTTCTTTGTTGCGATGAACAAAGAACGTTATCTGGGCCTGTCGGACGAACATCGTGCGATCATTGACGACCTTTCAGGTAAAGAAGTGTCGATGATGGGTGCGACCAGCTTCCACAACGACGCGCAGCGTGGATTTGCGGCCAATGCTGGCGACGCGCCGCAGGTGAAAGACGTCTCCTTCGTATCCATCTCAGCCGAAGAACGCACCAAGATGGACGCGCTGACGGCTGAAGCACTGCAAACGATCTTTGCCGAATATGCGGATAACGGTATCGAGAATGCCGAAGAAATATATGATGCATTGAACCAATAGGGGGAATGGATGTTGTATTCAAAAATTGGAAAAGCTCTGGCTGTGGCGGTTGCCCTAGGCTCAGCTACTCAAGCGGCAAAAGCAGAAGAACTAAGTGTCGCAACATTTGTGCCGCCCAATCACGAAACGGTGACGGTATCTCTAGCCTGGTTTGAAAAAGAGCTTGCTGAAAGATCCGGTGGCACTTTGACCATGAAGCTATACCCAGCTGGACAGCTGGGTGCCGGACCGGTGCAGCAATATAAGCGTGCTGTCGAGGGTGTCGCAGACATCACCTTTGGGATTGCTTCGATTAACCCAACGTTGTTCCCAAAAACCTTGCTTGCCGTACCACCGGGCAAAGCAGTTGACGGGCTTGATTCAACAGAACGCATGTGGGCCATTTTTGATCAGTATCTTGCGGATGAATGGCAAGAAGTAAAATTGCTTGCGCTAGGCAACCCTGCCGGCGGCATGCTGATCGCAACCAAAGATGTGTCCACGATCGAAGGCATGCGGGGCGCGAAAATTGTGCCTTATGCAGCTATGACATCGCCTGTGATCAAGGGTATGGGCGCTGTTCCAGTTCAGATGGACCCGTCCGAGCACTACACAGCTCTAAGCACTGGAACCATTGACGCGGCTGTATCGTCTATCAACAACGTGATGCCACCCTGGAATCTGGACGAGGTGTCAAACTATGCGATCCTAAACGTTCCTGCGACCTTTAATCCAGTCTACTTTGTGATGAACAAAGAACGCTATGAGGACCTTAGTGATGAACATAAGGCCGTCTTGGATGAGATCGCAGGGCTTCCGTTTTCTATGGAGTTGGCACGTTCATTTCACCTCGCGGATCAACACGCACTGGAGTGGGTTGAAGAGCAACGCCAAGCAGGCAATTTGAAAGTTGAATGGAAGACTGTTTCAGCCGAAGAGCGTGCTAAGATGGAAAAAGCTGCGGCAGATGGCATGGCACAAATTTATGCCGACTATGCCGAACGCGGCATTTCGAATGCCCTGGAAATCTACGAAGCTTTAAATAAATAAACGCTCGGGCCAGGTCTTTTCGACCTGGCCCGACCACTTTGAAAAAAGTAATAAGGACAATTGATGTGCCAAATCTAATCAGGCATTTTGACAAAATTTTGACCTGGGCGGCTATTGTCCTAGGTGGAAGCGCCTTGGCGTTCATGACAATTTTCTCCGTCTGGAACGTGTTGATCATGCGTAAAGCGATGAACAATCCGATTACAGGGGCTGAGGATCTTTTGCTTTTGTGTTTGGTCGTCATTGTCGCGCTATCCGTTGGATTAGGGTCGCGAACTGGTGCGCACATTGAAATTGAGATCTTAGAATCAAAGATGTCTGTTTGGTTTGCCAAATGGTCTTTGATTTTTGTAAAAATTCTTGGGATTGGCGTTTTGACAATCATGTCGCAACAGCTTTGGCACGCAGGCCAAAAGGCCGTTAAATTTGGCGAAACCACCCAACAACTTTTAATTTCATACGAGCCATTCTATTACCTTTTGGCCGTTTCTATCGCGATCTATACCTTTGTGTTATTGTTAGATATTTTTCAGGTTTTGCGATCCGGGAAAGTGGAAAAGCTTGCGATAAATGGGGACGTGTTATGATCAGTTTAGCCACGATTGGCATTCTTGGTTTGCTGACCCTTTTTGTCTTACTAGCTCTGCGCATGCCCGTGGCCCTATCCATGTTATTCGTTGGATTCACAGGCACGATCATAGCAAACGCGAACAAGTTTCTAAGCATTGGCATGGATTCCGATCAAGCTTGGTCCAGGGGCTGGAAGATCGCCTATTCAAACCTGGCTGGGGAAACGTTTGAGGCAGCGTCGAACTTTAACCTTTTGGTCATCCCGATGTTTGTTCTAATGGGCAGCATTGCTGGGGCATCAGGCATGTCACGGGATTTGTTCACTGCTGCCTATCGCTGGATGGGTCATCTCAAGGGCGGCTTGGCATCCGCGACGATTGCCGCATGTGCGGGCTTTGCCGCTTTGTCAGGGTCATCTCTTGCTTCAGCCGTGACTATGGGACGTGTAGCACTGCCGCAGATGAAACGTTATAAATACGCTGACCCCTTGGCGACAGGTTCTGTCGCCGCTGGTGGGACGCTTGGATTTTTGATCCCCCCTTCCGGCGGTATGATCATCTATGCGGTTCTCACCGAGCAATCGATTGGGAAACTATTTATGGCCGGTATTATCCCGGGTATTGTGCTAACTCTCCTTTTTATCGCCGCAATCTACCTGGTTGTGCTCCGCAAGCCGGAATCAGGCCCTCCGGGCGAACGTGCAACTTCTTCTGAAAAATGGTCATCCCTTCTTGGCGCGCTTCCCATCTTGTTGGTGGTCGTGGTGACCATTGGCGGGATGTATACAGGGTTCTTTACGCCTGTTGAGGCGTCGTCCGTTGGGGCATTTTTCACATTTGTTGTCGCATTGATCATGGGGCGATTAGATCTGCAAAAAATGAAAGTTATCATCCTTGAATCTATGAGCACAACGGCAACAGTATTTCTCATAATCATTGCCGCGTTTGTGTTCATTCCATTCATGGCACTTACGGAATTGCCGGCCCAATTGGTCACGATATTGACCTCGCTACCTATTGGGGACTTTGGTGTGCTGCTTATCATTATCTTGGTCTATTTATTTCTAGGCATGTTCCTTGAGGGAATTGCCATGTTGGTGTTGACTATTCCGGTGGTTATTCCAATTGCGATCGGCCTAGATTGGGATCTAATCTGGTTTGGGATCATTATCGTTATCATTCTAGAAATGGGGATGATTAGCCCACCTGTAGGGATCAATGTGTTTGTTGTGAAATCCATCGCACCTGATGTGCCAATGGGCCAAATTTTTCGCGGCATTTGGCCATTTTGGTTCGCCATGGCGGCTATGATCGGCTTGCTTATATTATTTCCACAAATCGCGCTTTTTCTGCCTGATAAGTTGGTGGGCGGATAGCAAATAAAGGAGACTTTTATGGACGGATCATCTGAGATCAACACACTGCAACATTTTATCGGCGGGGAATGGACTGACGCCGAAGATGGTGGAAAGATCACCAGCTTTAACCCAATTGACGACAGCGTATATTGCCATGCGGCCGCTGGCACGGGCAACGATATGCGCAAAGCAATTGCAGCAGCGCGTGCCGCATTCCCGGCGTTCAAAGCAACGACCCCAACAGAGCGTGAACGCATGTTGTTGCGCGCCGCGGAGTTATTAGAAGAGCGCCAAGATCAAATCGTCAATTGTCTGATTGATGAAATTGGATCGCCGATTGGCAAGGCGAAATTTGAGTTAGGCAAAGGTCTTGCCATGCTACGCGCCGCGGCGGGTATGTGCCGCAACATGCGGGGGGAAACGATCCCATCAGATACGCCAGGCATGATGTCAATGTCGATCCGCGAGCCTTTGGGCGTGGTTGCCATTATCACGCCTTTTAATGTGCCGCTTATCAAAAACACCCGCCTCGTTGCCAATGCCTTGGCCTGTGGCAACACTGTTGTTCATTTGCCTTCCGAAATGGCACCGCACCTGACGGTGTTGATGGCTCAGATTTTTCACGATGCAGGGGTGCCAGCGGGCGCTTATAACGTCGTAACAGGCAATGGTGCGGAAATTGGGGATGACCTAACATCCAGCACAGACGTTGATTTTGTGACCTTCACGGGCTCATCCGTCATTGGTCAGCATGTGCACGAAATTTGTGCCAAAAACAAAACTCCTAACACATTGGAATTGGGGGGGAAAAGTCCGACTATTGTCTTGGCCGATGCGAATTTGGACAAGGTCATGCCCCTGGCTGCCCGGTCTATTTTCATGTTTGGGGGCCAGCTGTGTATTGGGTCTAGCCGGTTCTATGTGGAACGGGCAATCTACGATGAATTCGTTAAACGATTCACAATGATTGCTGGTAAAATGGGCATGGGGGATTTGCGCGATCCAAACACGATTATGGCACCAATTATCTCAGAGCGCCAACGCAACCGGGTCAAGGACCATATCGAAGATGCCAAGGCTAAGGGCGCTACTGTGCTTTGTGGTGGCGAATTTGAAGGGAACCGATGCCGGCCAACCATCTTGGCTGAGGTCCGCGAAGATATGACCGTATGCCGGACGGAAACCTTTGGTCCCGTGACGTCAATTTACGTTGTTGAAAGCTATGAAGAGGCATTGGAAAAGGCCAATGACACCGTTTTTGGCCTGTCATCCGCGATCTATACAACCAACCTAGAAAAAGCGATCCATTACGCCACGAATTCTGGCGCTGGTATGGTCCATATCAACGGATCAACAGTTTATGATGAAGCGCATGTGCCCTTTGGCGGCAATGGGGAATCTGGCGTGGGCCGTGAAGGCACGGATGCAGACCTCGAAGCGATGACAAAAGTAACGTGGGTGACGATCCAGACATAACTAGTGCCCTAGATCACCACGAATAAACCTTCCGCGCGGCAATGTGGCGGGCCTTGGAAGGTGAAAACGACACAATAATCGGCCCAGTGCCGAAACTCAGTTAAACGGAGAGACCACTTTGGCTCAACTTGGCAAAAATATTATCGGAACCAGCGACACTTCCCCATTCTTTTTGGTCGAAAACGCGGATGCCGTTTCCATTGATGCACCAGAAAATCGCAAAGGCGATGCGGTACGGACTTGGGTGCGTTCCCTTAGCGGCTTCCAGAAAGAAGCATTGGTTAGATCCGCCAAAACTGGCCGCACTTGGCGGTTGGTTTCAGATGAGGGACCATATCTAAACGGCCATGACGCAGCACCTTGTCCGCTGGCGTTTTTGTCCACGGGCATGGTTGCAAGTTATATGAATGAAATTGTAGCTCTGGCCGAACAACGCGGGGTCGTAATGCGCAAACTGCGGCTGATCCAGAACAATTTCTATACAATGAAGGGGTCTATGCCCAAACGCACGATGGTTGGCGGGGCGGAACCTATTGATCTAGAGGTCGAAGTTGATTGTGATCTGGATGATACCGCTTTGAACATCCTTTTGATGGATGCTGTACATGCCTCACCTTTGAACGGTTTGATGCGCGGTAAATTGGAAAGTTTGTTCAAATTATCAAAAAATGGATCAGAACTCACTACCGGTAAAGCCGCAGAATTGGATGGGGCATTGTTCCCAGACCCTGGCAATCATTTTGCGATGGCTTGCCCCGTTGAAAATCGCCCTGAACTCGTGGGTCCCGTTGGTCCAACTCCAAAAAAAGAAGTGGCTTTGGGCACAACTGCTGCTGCAGGAAGTTTAACCGACGAACAAAACCGTCGTTTGAACATTGGGGCCATTGCAACGCTTCGCGAAGATGGGATTAAAGACATCCAGCAAATGCAATATTCCCCATGGGGAACGTCATTCCGGTTCCTGAGTTCCGAGGATGGCCGTGCTCCCGATGCCAATTCGTTGATTAGTGCTGGGATTGGGTTCTGTTTCATGACTCAATTTGGCCGGTTCGTGTCCATGTTGAAATTAGACCTGCCCGATTATCGTATCGTTCAAGACACCCATTTCAGTCTGGGTGGCGCATCTGGCGGGACCGGAAAGGCCGGCGAGGCCGATGCGATTGAAACACATTGTTATTTAGAGACATCCGAAGACGACGCAACGGCCCAGGAAATGCTGGATATGTCTGAACAAACCTGTTTTCTGCACGCCTTTTGCCGGACTGAAATGAAAACCAAGCTAAAAATTACCCGTGTATAAGGAACTGGCATGACATACGATCAAGATAAATTGGAATTGCGCGAACTGATCGAAAATTGGGTTATGTGGCGTGATGCGGGTTTTTGGGAAAAATTCCGAACTGTGTGGCATGATGACGGCCGAATGATGGCCACATGGACTCAAGGCACGGCAGATGAATTTATTGAAATGAATAAACAAGGCTGGGCCAAAGGTGTGTCCATCTTGCATTTTCTTGGTGGGTTCACCTGCGAAATCAAGGGCGACCGTGCCATTACGCAAACCAAGATGACCATTTCCCAAAGGGGCGAAGTGCACGGGGTCTTGGTCGATGTTGTTTGTACAGGTCGGTTCCATGATTTTCTTGAAAAGCGCGATGGCAAATGGGGCATGTGCCTGCGTCAACCGATTTACGAAAAGGATCGCATGGATCTGGTCACCCCGGGCGAGATGGTTGAATTAGACGCGGCAGTCCTGGAATCCTTTCCTGTTGGGTATCGTCACCTGGCATATTTGCAATCCAAAGTAGGTTATCCGGTTAAAAAGGACATGCCAGGTCTTAAGGGGCCTGAAGTTGAAGCGCTTTATCAGACCGGACAGACCTGGTTGGCGGGTAATTCGATCAATTGGGCCGGCCACAATTGGGGTAAGTAGAATTGCCAACGGCCGCTAAAAGATGGGGACCACGAGACGGTTAGCAAATTCGGATCAAGCGTGCATGTTGGCGGCGTTCCAATGCCCTCAAAACATGCCCTGCGCCGAAAGACCGACATAGGGAAAGCACTCGTATGGAAAAGAAACCCTTTACATTCGAAAGTAACCGCTCGCGGATTGTATTTGGCAATGGGTGTAGACACCAGATCGCAGATGAATTGGTGGCCTGCGGGTTGAGCCGTGCATTGGTCCTCTCAACATCGAACCAAATTGAACAGGCAGAAGAAATTTCTAACATACTTGGTCCCAGCGCCATTGGCACCTTTAGTCTCGCTGCAATGCACACACCCGTCGAGGTCACCAAACAAGCAATAAAAGTTTTTGATGAAGCCCACGCTGATTGCATTGTTGCCATTGGGGGAGGGTCGACCACGGGTCTTGGCAAAGCTATTGCATTCCGCAAAAACACGCCTCAATTCGTCCTTCCAACGACCTATGCCGGTTCAGAGGTCACGTCTATTTTGGGCCAAACTGAGAATGGCATCAAAAAAACTGTCAAAGATCCTTCTATCCTTCCTGAGGTCGTAATTTATGATCCAGAACTCACGTGTGAATTGCCTGTTGGGATGAGTGTATCAAGTGGTCTAAATGCCATGGCCCACGCGGTGGAAGCGCTTTATGCGCAAGACCGAAACCCCATATCTTCGATGATGGCAGTAGAAGGAATTCGGGCCTTGAAAGAAGCGCTTCTCAAAATAGTTGAAGCACCAGATGATCTAGAAGCCCGCGGTACCGCGCTCTATGGGGCTTGGCTATGCGGCACGGTACTAGGGGCCGTCGGCATGGCTTTTCATCATAAACTTTGCCATACGCTTGGTGGAAGTTTTGACCTGCCTCATGCAGAAACCCACGCAATTTTGCTGCCTCATACGGCCGCTTATAACCAAACCGTCGCGAAACATGTTCTCGCGCCAGCGACGGCGCTTTTTGGTGGCGATTTGGGCCGTGGGTTGTTTGAACTGTCACGACGGCTCGCGGCTCCGCAAAAACTAACGGACATCGGATTTGGTCATTCAATGATTAACCGTGCCTCTGATATCGCCATGCAAAACGCCTATTGGAACCCAAGAAAAGTCACCCAAAAGGGTATTATGGCGGTACTGACGAATGCGACTGACGGGAACCCGCCGTGCAGCTCTTGAACTAGAAAGGACAATTAAATGAGCGAACATTTTACTGAAGCTGGATCGGTAGATGCCGTAACCTCACGCACTGGGCCGGAAACAGATGCGCGCCTAAGCAGGGTTATGTCCTCATTGGTTTCTCATTTGCATGCGTTCGCGAAGGACGTTGACTTGCAACAAAATGAATGGTCGATGGCGATCGAGTTTTTAACCAAGACGGGGAAAATATGCAGTGATGAGCGTCAGGAGTTCATTTTACTGAGCGATATTTTGGGTTTTTCAATGCTGGTCGACGCGATCAGTAATCGTCGCCCGAAAGGCGCAACAGAAAGTACAGTTGTTGGCCCGTTCCACGTCGCAAACGCACCCAAACGCGCGATGGGTGACAATATTAGTTTGGATGGCGTCGGAGAGCCGTGCTTGTTCACAGGGCGTGTTCTGGATCTGGATGGTAATCCGATTGCTGGTGCCACGATCGATGTCTGGTCTGACAACGCCGATGGATTTTACGATGTCCAACAACCCGATGTTCAACCTAAATGGAATAATCGGGGCCTCTTCACGACCGGCGAGGATGGGAGCTACAGTTTTTATGGCATCAAGCCTGTCTCCTATCCGATCCCGGATGACGGCCCTGTTGGTAAGCTTCTGGCTAAACTTGGACGCCATCCGTACCGACCGGCGCATATGCACTATAATGTGTCCGCACCTGGCTACAACAATTTGTGTACACATACATTTGTCGGCGATGATGAGTACATTTCGTCAGACGCTGTGTTCGGTGTGAAGACATCACTGGTTGCACCTTTTGAACCATCAGACGACGTGGATGCCAAATGGGAATCCCCCTTCGACTTCGTTTTGGCAAAGGCCTAGATCATGGATAAAACACTCTCATCACTGTCAGAGGCCGTCGCCCATGTAAAAGACGGCATGACAGTAATGATTGGCGGCTTCGGTGGCTCAGGCGCACCAATCGAAATGATCCATGCATTAATCGATCACAGGCCTAAGAACCTGACAGTGGTCAATAATAATGCGGGCAATGGCCACGTTGGGATCGCCGCTATGATCGAACAAGGCATGATTGCCAAAATGATTTGTTCCTTCCCACGTTCTGCTGATCCGCGCGCATTCACTGAACTTTATTTGGCCGGAAAGATCGAGCTGGAACTTGTTCCCCAAGGGACATTGGCCGAACGCATTCGTGCCGGAGGTGCGGGTATTCCCGCATTCTACACCCCTAGTTCCGTCGGCACGGAATTGGCCGAAGGCAAACCATCGGAAGAATTCGAGGGAAAGATATATATCCGTGAAAACTGGTTGAAGGCCGATGTGTCGCTGATCAAGGCGGAGCTTGGCGATCCACTGGGCAATTTGACCTACCGCATGGCAGCACGCAACTTCTCACCTCTCATGGCAATGGCGGGACAAAAGACATTTGTTCAAGTCACGAAAGCTGTATCAGCCGGTGAAATTAACCCAGAACATGTCACAACACCGGGTATTTTCGTTGACGGCATCGTTGAAGTATCCGCGCCTCAACAAGAAGAAGCCTTGAACCGCGTGAAGGCTGCGTACCCATGATTGATGTCACAGAAATCAAATTGACTAATACCCAGATCGCGTGGCGTGCTGCACAGGATTTGCAAGACGGCTCGTACGTTAATCTTGGTATCGGCTTTCCTGAAATGGTTGCCGCTTTTCAACCCGATGGGCGCGATGTGATCTATCACACTGAAAATGGCGTTCTGGGTTTTGGCAAAGCACCGCCACCTGGCGAAGAAGATTGGGATTTGATCAATGCGGGGAAAAGGGCGGTCACGCTGAAACCTGGCACTGCCTTCTTTCATCATGCCGACAGCTTCGCGATGGTGCGCGGCGGTCATTTGGATTTGGCAATTCTAGGCGCATACCAAGTGGCGCAGAATGGTGATATCGCCAATTGGTCGACAGGGCGCGGTGGTGTGCCTGCAGTCGGCGGAGCGATGGATCTGGTGCATGGTGCAAAAACCATTGCCGTCGTTACAGATCATGTGACCAAGAAAGGCGAACCAAAATTGCTAAAGGCATGTACGTTGCCATTAACCGGAGCGGGCTGCGTAAAACGCGTTTATACTTCGCTGGCCGTATTAGACATTTCTGAAGTTGGTTTTGTTTTGCGCGAAAAGCTGGCGACCATATCCATGGATGATCTGCAAGCGGTGACGGGCGCTGAATTACATGCCGAAGGCGAAGTTATTGAACTGAATGCACCCGGAGATCTGTAAATGGCTGACGATTGTGTAAGAATAGTAAAACCTGGTACGGCACTGTCAGACAAAACGAGCTTGAGCCGTGCAGGGTGGTTTTGTAGCCGTGCTTGATGAAAAAATACCCCCTATCTCGCTACATGAAACTTGGCCTGGGGTCGCTGTATAATCTTGTCCAGACCTTTCTGTTCTTGGGTAAGAAAACTTCAAATCCACAAACGCAGTTAGCAAACAGCGTGTTACATCACTTTAGTCAATGAACCACAATATTGCTGGATCGCTAGAAGGTATTAAATCAACATGGTAGCCGCGCTATTGGGACTAATTGCAGGGGCATTCTTTGCTCTTACTACATTTTCGCAGCGGCGCGGTCTTGCCGACACTGACGGCCTATCCGGTGCGCTTTATTCGATCGGAACAATGGCTGGATGTTTATGGTTAGTGTCTCCGTTTTTTGTAAATTACGAATGGTTCAAAGAACCAATAGTTTTTATATTTGTGATTACGGGCATCCTGTTTCCCGCAAGCAGCCAAACAGCGCAAATTTTTTCGGTGCAAAGACTTGGTCCGACTCTTACGTCGGCTTTTGGTGCCCTTGCGCCAATATTTGCGGTCATTCCATCTGTATTAATATTGGGCGAAGCATTTAATCTTCAGACTGGTCTGGGCCTTGCACTAATTGTTTCTGCTATGATCTATTCAACCACTGGATCTGGGAAAATACCTCGAAATTGGCCAATCTGGGTATTAGTTTTGCCCCTTGGAGCATCCTTAGCACGAGGGATTACACAACCTTTTACCAAGCTCGGGGTGCTCGAAATTCCAAGCCCGATATTCGCAACTATGGTCCAAGCGACGGTATCGTTGGGTGTGATTTTGTTAGTGACATCACTTCCAGTGAATCGCAAAGCACGCCGGATCAATTTTGAAGGCCGAATATGGTTCTGTGTCACTGGATTATTGATAACCTGTGGAATCTTATCGCTTAACTGGGCAATTTCCTTAGGTGACGTGTTGCTTGTTGCACCGATTGCATCGCTCGTTCCGCTTTGGGCTTTGGCCTTCAATGTTCTAATATTTCGAGTGGAGACAGTCGGTTTGCGCCATCTTGGCATCGCGGTGCTTGTTGTTTTAGGCGTGTCATTGATCACTTTGCGCTAGCCTCGAAGGAAGCCCGAAATATGGGCAAACTTTCCGAAACCGCACCTAATGTACAAGTATATGATAATAGAAAAGTAGGGTTTACTACTCCCAATCGCCAAGTTCGGTGTTAAGTCCCGTGGACCCGGGCCCCCAACCCTAAGGCCCCGCGTGTGGGCTCACGTGTTTTTAGCATTAGGGTAGTAAATTCATTAATAGGCAATTTTGTTCGCAACTGCATCTTTAATCACACGTTAATCGCACGCTGAACCGTGTCGCTATGCTCGCTGAGTGGCGTAAATAATTGAGCGCTTAGTTTCAGGCTGCGCCATCAATTCGATGCGAGTTGTCACTCGTCTGACCGCACCGAAAAATTCATTAAGGGGCTTTGGCACAAATGCGCGCAGCTTAGGTAAGCCCCAAAGCATCGGATGTTGCCATTGCGCTCATGCCGCCATCTATAACAATATCTTGCCCTTTGATCCACGCGCTTTCGGGTGAGGCTAAAAAGATGATAGCGTCTGCCGCTTCTTCGGGCAGACCTGCACGACCCGCGCGTGCGATATTCTTGGCGACTTTTTCGCCAAATGCTGTGATGAAATCATCCAGTATTCCCGTACTAACGGCAGCAGGGCTAACGGAATTCATCCGTAAATCGCGGCTCGTCATCTCTTTTGCGCGTGCCATGGTCATCACGATCACCGCTTCTTTAGACAGGTTGTAGGCGCTGGTGGCGTCCATCTGTTGATCTGCAATAAAGCTTGTAACATCTGAATTAGAGAGAGCCATAAGTGCTTTGATTTGATGAAGATTTTCACGCCATGCTGCGCCGGCCCTCGACGCGGTATTTACGATGGCTGCACCGCTTTCAAGTTTATTAAGCATTCCATCAAGGAAAGTGCAAAGACCAATATAATTCACCCTGAGCACCAACTCAGCCTGACCGTTGCGGGGTGGCAGTCCAGCATTGTTTATCAGTGCATCGAACGGTCCCTCAGTGGCGCTAAGCGCCTGGGCAATAGAAAGGGGATTGCTTAGGTCGGTCTTGATCCAGTAATCGGCATTTGGCCCCGGATCAACAATATCAAACGCTGTTACTTCATGGCCCGAGGCATTAAGCTTTTGAGCGATCGCTGCACCAATTCCTGTGGCTCCGCCTGTCAATGCTACGCGCATACTAGGTCTCCTCAAAAGCAATTTTGGAAAAGTGTAAGGGGTTTTTTGCAAGTAGAGAATAAAATATGCGTAGCTTTATCCAGCGCATGTGTTGGTGTTCGTCGCATCTTGCAGCTATGCCAAGTTTTCTTCCAATTCGCGCGCCGCGAGCAGATAGTAATTACGCGTCGGCGCGTTTACGGTGAAATCTGCAATATATCGGAGGGCCTGGATTTTGATTTTGCTTGCCGCATCTTTTTGTTGGTCAGCAAAAATCAAGCGATCCGCCAGTTCCATCGCCCATTGCGTCTCGCCATCTGACAACGCTGTTTTGGCTGCCAACAATACAGCATCCGCGCCACCTGCGAGTCTTATGATCTTCAGAGCCTCGGCCACCGGCGGTAGCTCCCCCAGGTTGGTGGGGTTGCCATCGAACCAGCCTAGAGTACCTGCAAAATAGGCGCGTGATGCGTAGCCAACATGGCCATAAAATTCCTGCAAATATGGTTTGGAAGCAAGATGGTCGGGTAGTCTCAGATCCGCTGCAATCGTGACTGGATCAAGTCCAGCGTTCATGCCCTCTACTGTTGTTGACACAACGTGCCTGATCGCATCGCGATAGTCGGTCAGTGCTGTGCGTATCGCATCGGCTCCTACCACCGGCTGCGTGTGTCCGGGGGCCAGAACTTCGGGTTCAAAGGCCATCAGCTGATCCATTGTATCGGCCCAGGCATCAAAGTCACGATAAGGGGTGCCGCGGATGGCATAGAGGTTTGGGAATGCGTGGTAAAAATTATCCCCACTGAACAAGATCTTTTGCGATGCAAGCCAAACCACAATGTGGTCTGGCGTCTCACCGGGTGCCTTTACCAATTCCAGGTCGAACCCATCGCGGTTCAATTGCGTTCTCTCTGAAATGCGTTGCGTGGGCTCAATGTACCCGGCACCCATCCCCTTCATGGGTCGGTCGCCTGGACCGACACCCACGCTTATGCGTTCGTCAGGCCGTAAACTGATCCCAAAATGACGTTTGGTACGCGCCATCAACGCTTTGTTGGGTGCAGGGCGAGACTGATCGACGCCAACAAGGTCAGAAGTGAAGTTGTCTGAGGCAATCACTTCGACATCACGGCCTTCGGCAAAGACCTTTGCACCAGAAATATGGTCACGATGCGAGTGGGTGTAGATGATCGTGGTGATGGGAAGGTTAGAGATCGCGCGAAAGTCGGACAAAATGTTCTCGGCGGCCTGTGTGGTTTCTGTTGTATCGATAAGAACTATGCCAGCTTCTCCAACAAGAAAATGCACGTTTGACGCGGCATAACCAACGGCGGTAAAGACGTTGTCTGACAGCTTGTGGATCTTCTTTGTGAACTGTGCGTTCTGGGCAACGAGGTCTGGGTGTGCTGGCATATCTGTTCTCTCTCTGCTTCAAAGGCTCGGTTAAGCTCAATAGGTTTTGGCTGTAGGACCCTGTCGTGCGGTTACGTCACTTCATCGTATGGTGCCGACCCGTTCTTAGCAGGGATTACACTGATGCCCGAATAGCCAATCAAGTCCTTTATCGTGAGTTCTTCGTCTCGTTTTTCGAATACTTTAATATATTCAACCATCGTATTGGAATGCTCGCGCATGACGCCTTCAGCGCGGACAGGGTCGCCGCTTTGGATCGCTTCAAAGATTACTTTATGCTGGGAGTTGCCAAGCTTAAGCCTGAACAAACTACGCGCAATTCCATCTGCTGTAGACAAAACTTGGCGGTCAAACATCATTGCACCGACTTCAAGCATGGGAAGATGGCTGATGCGGCTGCATGTGAAGCCAACATAGTCGTTGCCGCATCCCTCAAGTATGGTTTTGTGAAAGGCAGCGTTTTGAGCTTGCATCATCCTCAGCGACGCGTCGTCCATTTTGCCCACGTTTATCAGACGATCAATTTCGTCTATCGCTACCTCCAGATCGGGCATTACATTGTGACGACCGGGCGATTGCGACATGAGGCGCGCGGCCAGGCTTTCTAGGTGACCGCGCACGGCAACGGCCTGTAGAATGTCTTTCACCGTTGGCGCGTTCACATAGTACCCGCGCCCTTTTGAACGACGGATCAATCCCTCATGCTCCAACATACGAAGGGCAAGCCGCACAGGCGTGCGCGAGACACTGTGCGTCTCAGAAAGCTGCGCTTCTGACAGGCGTTCTCGCCTGCCATACATGCCAAGAATGATGTCACTGCGGATTTGAGCAGCGAGTTCTGTATCAATGGATTCCATAAACGTTATTCACGATGTTTGGGATCCCAAAGTCAAGCAAGTTTCCATCAACAGTTTGGTTGCGAAAATTTTCACTTGATTTGGGATCCTTAATTAGTGTTACTTGCTATAGGTCGCGCAAGAATCAAGGGAATATGAACGCTGCAGTTCAATTTAGGATCCTAACGTGTTGTACCTGGTTTAAGGCGACCAACTGCGCGTTGGATTGAAGGGAATAGGAGTCTCTCAAGTGGATGGACAGGCGGCCATGAAAAATTTTAAGTATCTCATTGGTGGTCAATGGATTGATGCAAGTGGTGGAGAGTCCTTTGAGGTACTTAACCCTTTGGATGATACTCATTATGCGAAAGCGGCTAAAGGCACGCCCAAGGATGTTCAGGCAGCGGTTGCTGCGCTTTCCACTTCGCGTGCAACTCTAACGCTGGTATGTGCCACATGAACGGTCCAACCATTCACGATGAGGTGCATGTCCCCTTTGGCGGTAACGGTGAAAGCGGGGTTGGGCGCGAAGGTACTGACGCAGATATGGAAGCGATGACAGAACTAAAATGGGTAACGGTGCAGCTATGACGTTTACACTTTATCATCACGGATCCTCTGTCTGTGCGGCCAAGGTGCGTTTCGCGATGGCGGAAAAAGGGCTTGAGTGGGAGGGTGTCTATATCGATATTCTCGCAGGCGAGCAGTTCGAACCTGAGTATCAAAAGATTAACCCGAAGTCGGTTGTGCCGACTCTTGTGCATGGTGATCTTGTGATCCCAGATAGTACTGTGATTGTAGAGTACCTTGATCAAATTGCGCCTGAAACCTCTGTGCATCCCACAAATCCGTACCTGCGCGCGCAGGTGCGTTATTGGACCAAGGCGGTGGATGAAGATTTGCATCCTGCATGTGGCGCTATGACTTTTCTTTGCTCACATCGTCATACCGTTCTGCGCAAGCTGGGCAAAGAGGGCACGGAGAAGTTTCTTGCCTCTACGCCGGAGTTCTCCGTCACCTCTGATTGGAAAAGCTTTAAAGACGCAATCATTCGCCATGGTTTTGATGCGCCAGGTGCGGTTGAGAAGGTCAAGCTTTATGATAGCTACCTGCACAAGATGGATAAAGCGCTGGAAGGTAACGATTGGTTGGTCGGCAACGCCTTTACGATCGCGGATATCGCACTGACGCCTTACGTTAATCGCCTAGCTATGATGTCGATGCGCGGCATGTGGGAAGGCGGACGTCTGCCCAATGTGGAACGTTGGTTCAGCGCCGTTGAATCACGCGAACATTTTAAGCCATGCTTTATCGACTGGGTGCCGGAGGATCTGACCAATGATTTGCGCGATAACGGCAAGCAAAGTTGGCCAGAGGTCGCGCAGATCCTTGCAATAGAGATTTGAGAATAAAGCCAGAGGAGAAAAACATGGGTCGTTTAGATGGAAAAACAGCCGCAATCACCGGTGGCGCACGCGGTATTGGCGCTGAATACGCTAAGAAACTGGCGTCTGAGGGGGCCAACGTCGTTGTCACGGACATTCTTGATCCCGCAGACGTGGTGGCAGAGATTAATGCTGGCTCTGGCGGCAAAGCGGTTGGATTGGTCGTAGATGTGACCTCGGATGATGATCTTAACGCCATGGTCGCAAAGGCCGAAAGTGAGTTTGGCGCGCTCAATATCGTGATCAACAACGCGGGTTTGTTTGCGAACTTGGAGCTAAAGCCGTTTTTCCAGATCGACAACGACGAGTTTGATAAAGTCATGACGATCAACGCGCGTTCTATCCACCAATCGACCAAAGCAGCACTTCCTGCATTGGTGCGCGCGGGCGGCGGTAAGATCGTCAATATCGCCTCCGGCACGTTCTACTATGGCCCTCCCGGCCTGTCTCACTACACTGCGTCCAAAGCAGCAGTGATAGGTTTGACCCGTGGTCATGCTCGTGAGCTTGGTGACAAGAACATTCAGATCAACGCCATCGCTGTTGGTCTGACGGAAAGCAGCTCGATCCGCGGTGAAGACAAGTGGGATCGCGCGCGCGCACCCACCGTCGATTCCCGCTCAATCAAACGCGAGATGGTGCCAGAAGACTTGCTGGGGACTCTAGTGTTCCTATGCACCTCTGACAGCGATTTTATTACGGGCCAGACGATCAACGTCGATGGTGGAAAGATAAACTTGTAAATCGAATGGGCAACACACAATCAAAGCGCAAAAATATACTCTTCATCATGTGTGATCAGTTGCGTTATGACTATCTTTCGTGCGCGGGTCATAAAACTTTGCACACGCCCAACATCGACTCGCTGGCAGAGCGCGGCGTGCGCTTTTCCAACGCTTACGTGCAGTCGCCAATTTGTGGCCCCAGCCGGATGAGCACTTACACGGGACGTTATCCATCCTCTCACGGTGCGACGGCAAATTTTGTGCCGTTGCGGGTGGGTGAGAAGAACATTGGTGATCATCTCAAGCCTTTGGGCATACGCCCTGTTTTGGTGGGCAAGACGCACATGATCCCAGATCAAGAAGGGATGAAGCGCCTTGGCATCGATCCAGCCAGTGCCATTGGCGTACACCACGCACAGGTTGGGTTTGAACCTTATGAGCGTGATGACGGCATCCATCCTGATGTGGTTCTGAAGCCGAATGTTGCCTATAATAATTACCTCAGGGAACGCGGTTTTGATGATCACGAAAACCCATGGCATTGGGCCGCAAATTCAGTCGAGCGTGACGGCGAAGTACGTTCCGGCTTCTTCAACGATGTTTCTCAGCTGCCGGCGCGTGTTAGCGATGAGGAGTCCGAGACGCCTTACATGACGCGCCGCGCGATGCAGTTTTTGGAAGAGGACGATGGGGAGCAGCCATGGCTATTGCATCTGAGCTATATCAAGCCGCATTGGCCCTACATCGCCCCTGCGCCCTACAACGATATGTACTCTGCCGCAGATGTCCAGGAGGTGCATAGTTCCGAGCAGGAACGCGAAAACAACAACCCCTTGGCGCAGCATTTCCAAGAGCGGATCTGCGGGCGCACCTTCTCAAAAGCAGAGGCGCGCGAGACGGTCATCCCGACCTATATGGGCTTGATCAAACAGATTGATGACCAGCTTGGCATTTTGTTCGACTTCATGGCTCAAAAGGATCTGATGAAGGATACGATGATTGTGTTCACATCCGATCATGGCGAATATTTTGGCGATCACTGGATGGGGGACAAAGATTTTTTCCACGATCCTGCGGTAAAAATTCCGCTGATCATTGCCGATCCTGATCCGTCTTGTGATTCAACGCGCGGCACTGTTCAAAACAGGCCTGTAGAGTCGATCGATCTATTGCCGACCTTCATCGAATATGCTGACGGCGCTGTGCCTAAACATGTTATTGACGGCCGTTCGTTGTTGCCACTGTTGCAAGGCGAGGATGTGCCTTGGCGCGAATATGTGGTGAGCGAATATGACTATTTTCAACAGACTTTCAGTCCCAAGACAGGGCGCGCACCTCTCGACTGTCGCATATATATGATTAAGAGTGATCGCTGGAAATATATCCATGCCCCTGGCTATGCCCCGATGTTGTTCGATCTGGAGAACGATCCAGACGAGTTTATGGACTTGGGCTGCTCTGACGATCACGCAGAGGCGCGACAGCAGATGCACTATGCCTTGGCTGATTGGTCCTTGCAATATCGTCAGCGCGAAACTGTATCCGAGGAACGGGCGCAGCAGATGGTTGGTCTTGAGGACAAGTTCGGAGTTTTGATCGGGTATTGGGATGAGGAAGACGTAAAAGCACCTGCGACCGCACCTGATTTTGCAAAATATGTAACCAACGGAACTTTGCGCAAGAGCAAGGCCGTTTTTTGATCTACTGGGAGGTAATCATGATCAAAAATTTAGTGAGCGCCGGAATGGCAATAGGGCTTTTGGCAGGCACGGCTTCTGCGCAAACGCTTTTGACGGCGGAGACGGGACCACCCGCAACGGTTCCGTTCACTTCAACGACAACGCTTGCTGAAATTGCAGCTGGTGCTGGCATCGCAAATATGCAGGTTGCAGACAGTCAAACCTTGACCAACTCGCTTCAAAACGTGGCGGAGGGCAAGACAGACGTCTCCGGTGCGCCTCTTATTCTGACATTTTTGATGTCCAAAGGTGCAGGCCCTTACGCCAAGCTTGGCAAAGAAAAAGGCAGCGAGTTGATCGGCAATGTTCAAGCGCTTTACACATTTAATTACGGTGGTTTTGGTCTTTATGCCTACAACAGTTCAAGCGTTAAGGGCTGGGATGATGTCGCAGGCAAGACCATCTTGAACGGTCCACCGCGTGGTGCGGCCTTGACCAATGACCGTGGCATTTTGCAGCTCGTCAGTGGCGTAGAAGACGGCAAAGATTACAAAGGTATTCAGGTAAATTGGGGTCAAATGCCAAAGACCATCACAGATGGTTCTGCAGATGCAATGATGCTGCCTGTCACATTTCCTGACGGCCGTATCACACGCTCGCTTTCGGCGGGTGATATGACGTTGTGGTCTATCCCTAAGGATATCTGGGAAGGCGCAGCTATGCAGAAATATATCAAAAGCCCGGGTACGGCGGGTATTACGTTCGACCTTGCTAACGTTGCGCCTGTCGACGGTCTGACAATCGTCAGCGAAGATGGCATTTGGCGCAGCCCGACGACAGTTGGCGCGGAAGTGGTGAACGCAAGCATGGACTTTGAGACGGCCAAAGCACTAACAAAAGCGATGTTGGACAACACTGAAACGTTTTTGACCAAAGCGCCCTACATGGCAACGACAAAGGTCGGATCTGTTGGCTTTGGCCTCTGTGGCGCGGTTCCCGTTAAATACCATCCTGGTGCGGTCGCAGCCTATGAAGAAGCGGGCATGACTGTGCCAGATTGCGCAAAGCCTTAATGATTTAGCCTCGGCAAAAACAAGCGTTTGAGGGTCGCGACATTGTCGCGGCTCTTAAAGTATCTAAAGGGCAGGACCCCAAGAATGAGCGACATCGACACCACCGCGCACACCAGTAAAGGCGTTGCAGCACAATTGGTGTTCTGGCTTTCGGTTTTTTTTGTCATCCTTGGAATGATCAATGCAATGCCGGGCATTCCGGGACTTGACCAACTGGCTGCAGACTTAGCTGGAAATGATGACTTCATCATTCGCAAGTTCCCGTTTCAGTATTACTATCCTTTCGCATTTGCGTTGATGATGATCATCGTTGCCCTAAAGCATTCCATGTGGCGTGCGTGGATGGGGCAGAAACCGTTAAAGCGCGGTTTTGGATTGTTCATGGACGTAGCACTTGTTCTGATGGCGGTGACAATTTCCGTAACCTATCTGGCTGAAATTGAATCGGTTTGCATTATTGATCAAATGACAGGCGATCGCGCCCGTATGCTTGCCGAAAGCTTACAGATCGAAATCGAAAATGCAGAACTTTTTGGTCTGCCAACGCCAACAACTGTTGATGATCCGCAATGTTTGAACACCACGGGTCCGTGGCTTGTGCTGATCATTGGTATGGCGATTGTTGTCTTCCTTGCCTACAATGTGAAGGTCTGGGGTCTGCCACTGGTGTTAGTGGCTATTGTGGTAGCCACTTACACGATTGGCACAGTCCTAGTTTGGTATTTTTACGGCGTTGACGATATCAACAAATACTTCGTGACCAAGATCGGAGGCGAGCCACGGTTGCTTTCGGATGGTCGCCCGCGTGTGCATGATATTTTGGTGAACAACGCATCCGGTCTACTGGGCCGTTTCATGGATATCATCTTAAATGAGATATTTCCATATCTTATCCTTGGAGCATTGTTTGGTGCGTCCGCCGGTGGGCGCTCACTCATCAAGGTTGCCTTTCGATGGACTCGAAATCTAGCGGGCGGTCCTGCACATGCGGCGATTGTATCGTCAGCAATGTTTGGCACAATTTCAGGCGGACCGATTGTTAACGTCCTGTCGACGGGCGTGCTGACCATTCCAATGATGATCAAACGCGGGTTTTCGAAAATTTTCGCAGGCGGTATGGAAGCAGCCGCATCATCAGGTGGTTCCATCATGCCCCCTGTTATGGGCGTTGCTGCATTTATATTGGCTGCTTTGACAGGCGTGCCTTACAATCAAGTGATCATTGCTGCCGCGATCCCCGCTGTGGCCTATTTTCTGTGCCTGTTCCTTTCGGTCATGTTTCAAGCGCGCAAACAAAAGATCAGCGCCATCGGTGAACTGACCGAAGACATGTACCTGGAGCGTCAGGATGTCCTGAATTTGTTGATGATTTTCCTGCCTATTCTCATTATTCTCGTATTGCTTCTGACGAGCAAGGAAAGCGTTGGATGTGGCCTAATTGGTGGGCTTATGGGTGCAGAGCGCAGCTTTGTAGATGGAACGTGTAGCGTTGAAAACCTGTCATGGTTCCTTAAGCTTGTCCAAAACGCGGCAGGCGATGCGGGCAGTGCTGGCTGGTGGGCTGTGATCGCGTTGTGCTTTTTGCTTTTCCTTGACCCAGAACTGCGCGCGAAACCCTCAAAGCTGTTGCAATCGTTTGCGGAAGCGGGAACGCTGATCGCGACACTTTATCTGATGTTCCTCGCGGTCTCGATCATCGATTTTTGCCTCAAGTTTACAGGCATGCCCTTCTTCATCTCGCTTGATGTGTTGCAATGGTTGCAAAGTTTGAACCTTGGCTCTGAAGGATCGATACTCTTCCAGTTTGTGGCTCTTTTCGTGACCATGCTTCTCGCGGTCTTACTCGGTATGGGGATGCCGGCGGTGCCGGCTTACATCAATGTTGCTTTGTTGATGGGGCCAGTCCTCGCTGGATTGGGCATCTCGGTATTTTCAGCCAATATGTTCATCTTCTATTTTGCCGTGGCGTCTGCGATTACACCGCCCGTTGCATTGGCGGCTTTTGCAGCGGCGACAATCACCAAAGCGGAACCTATGGCCACTGGATTTGCAGCCGTACGGGTCGGAATTGTGATGTTCGTAATTCCGTTTGTCTTTGCGCTTTATCCAGAAATTCTGTTGATTGAAGCTGCGGTCATTGATCCGAGTACCAGCGAGGGAAGTGAAATCATGTATCTGCCGGGCTATACGGGCGATGTACATTGGGCTGCTTTGACCATTGTGCTGCTGCGTTTGTTCCTTGCGCTTTACTTGCTCGCCAGCGCGTTAGCGAGATACGATCGCGCGGCCTTGTCGGTCTGGGATGTGGCACTGCGACTAGGGCTGGCGCTCCTTGTGATGACGAAGGATCCTGCAGTGTACGGGGGCGCAGTAGTTGCTGCCTGCCTCTGGCTCGGGTTGCACGTTCTCAAGAACCGACACCTGCGCTCCGATAATGCTGAACCGGCCTGAATCAACGATCAAAATAGACACTTCAGCATGGAGCATATCGGAAGGCAAAATTAGGTGAAGACATCATAAGTACCAGTGCGTTGCCTGCGTTTTTCAAAGTCGCAAACGCTGATGAAATTGGCATAGAAGCCCCTAAAAACCGAATTGGTGACGCAGTTCGCACGTGGGTGCGTTCGTTCAGCGGTTTCCAGAAGAAGGCGTTGGTGCGCTCTGCCAAGACGGGTGACACTTGGCGGTTTGTGAGCGACGAAGGGCCTTATTTGAATGGTCATGATGCCGCTTGTTGTCCGCTCGCGTTTCTGTCTTGTGGCATGGTGACGAGCTATATGAGCGAGATCATGGCGCTGGCTGAACAGCAAGGTGTAGAGATCCGCAAGCTCAAGCTTATCCAAGACAATTACTACACCATGCAAGGCTCCATGATGAAGCGTACGATGGTGGGCGGTGCGGAGAATATCGAGCTTCAGGTCGAGATTGATTGCGATCTGGACGACATGGCGCTGAACGAATTTTTAGTGAATGCGACTTATGCGTGGACAGGTGGAGAGCCTGTTCAAGCTAAGCAAAAACGGCGCTGAATTGCCGACGGCTGGTGCTTTGGAACTCGATGGCGCGATCTTGCCTGATCCCAGCGATTACTTCGCCAATGCTGTGCCGATGGCAGCCGTTGATGGGTTGATGAGTAAAGTTGGCCCCACGCCTAAGAAAGAGGTGAGCGGCGGAACAGCGACAAATGCGTCGTCGCTGAGTGATGAGCAAAACCGTCGTCTCAACATTGGCGCTGTGGCGGAGCTGCGGGCGGATGGGATCAAGCGAATCCAGCAAATGCAGTATTCGCCCTATGGTACGTCGTTTATGCTGCTCAGTTCTGAGGATGGCCGCGCGCCAGATGCGAACACGCTTATCTCCGCGGGCATTGGGTTCTGCTTTATGACCCAGTTTGGACGGTTCGTTTCGATGCTAAAGCTCGATCTGCCCGACTACCGCATTGTGCAAGACACGCATTTCAGCTTGGGTGGCGCAAGTGGCGGCACTGGCAAGGCGGGCGCAGCAGATCCAATCGAAACCCAAGTGTATCTTGAAACATCCGAGGGCGATGAGATTGCGCAAGAGATGCTCGATATCTCGGAAAAGACGTGTTTCCTGCACGCGTTTTGCAAAACGGATCTAAAGACCAAGCTAAAGGTCAAACGCTTGTAAAATGGCGGCCCGTTAAAGGGCCGCCACTTCATTCAATCTTATACGTCTGCGAAATCAGGGCACCACTTGAGCACGCCTTCTTTGAAGCTGTCTTTCTTTGCGAATTCTTCTGCCCAGCGAATGACGTTCGGGTAGGGTTCAAACGAGTATCCGCAGCCTAAAATGACAAAGTGCAGCGGGATCCATGAGATATCCGCGAGCGTGTAATGCGTGCCCATGATCCATTTGCGTTTCTCCAGCGTCTTCTCGAGCTTGAAGAAACAGGCATCCAAGATCGCAGTCGCTTTGTTCAAATCAGTGGTACTAAAATCCTTGTCTCCTGAGTGTTTGGCGTGGAAGTTCTTTAGCTCTTCATTCTGTTGTAGATCGTTGTATTTTGCTTGCTCTTCGGCGGTTTTCTTGAGTTTTGGGGCCATCTTGGTCGCGTACACATAGGGCTTGCATGCTGGCACATGGATTGCCGCCGCCAGGTGGAGCCAGCTTTTCAACTCGTCCTCGTCGCCGTGGCGCAATGACGGTTCGGCATAGGTTTCATCGAGGTAGTCGATAATGTCGTTGGATTCGATATGCACCACACCATTATCGATCAGAGTGGGGACAAGACCATTGGGATTGATGCCGAAGTAATCGTCTGTGATGTTCTCTTTCTTCTTGAGATCAAGGTGATGGCTTTCCCAATTAAGGCCCTTTTCGATCAACGTCATCCGTACGCGCATGGAGCAGTTGGAAATGCCCCCATGATAGAGATGCAGGCCCTCAAAGCCTTCGACAGTTTTGTTCGTTGGTGTAATAATCGCCATGCTTTGAGTTGTCTTCCCACTGATTGGGGTCCGATAGTCTGGCTAAGGATCCAAAATTGGGCGCAAATGCCCGTACTTTGAGTCAAGCTTACCCTTTTTGGGATCCTATTACAAGAAATAATTGACTATATTGGGCCGTTTCATTAAGGTTTTTCTTGATTTCGGGATCCTGAACCGCGTTAATGATCCCAGCTTTAACTAACTGTCGCGGCGCATTTCAAGTCAGGCCTGCGACATTGCTTCAAGAGGGACATGACAATGCATCCGGAACTTAAAGCCCATCCAGAGTACTTTCAAAAAGAGATCGTGCAGCTTGCCGATAACGTCTATCAGGCTTTCGGATTTGCGGCTTCTAATGTCTATATGATCATCGGCGGCGATGGTTTGATCATCGTGGATACGTCCGAAACGACAACAGCAGCAGAGAATATTCTAGCAGAGTTTCGCAAGATCAGCGATCTGCCAATCAAGACGATTATTCTAACCCATTCGCACCGCGATCACGTCTCTGGCGCGAGTGTGTTTGCTGAAGGCGGCAGCCCTGAGATACTTGCGAGCACGCGCTATTCAGAGGACTCGCTCTTTGTTGCGTCGGATCATCCGCAACCTGTGAAAGCTATGCAGGCGCGCACGAAGCGTCAGTTCGGAATTGGTTTGTCTTATCCAGACGAGATTATTGGAATTGGCGTGGGCCCAGGTGCGAGGCCTCTTAAGGGCATGGGCGCAGGGTCGCTACCCCCGACACGACGCATCGGGGATGAGGGCGCAAAGCTTTCTATGCATGGAATTGACTTGGAACTGGTCAGGGCACCGGGTGAGACGCCCGATCATATCGTTGTGTGGTATCCAGAGAAGAAAGTGCTGATCAGCGGTGACAATTTCTATCGCTCCTTCCCGGCTCTCTATCCACCCCGCGGCTCTGCATATCGCGATTTTGATGCTTGGGCGGATACGATGGATTTGTTGATGAGTTTTGGCCCCGATGTGCTTGGACCCGGTCACACCAAAGCAGTTTTTGGCGCGGATGCAATTAAAGATGCGCTGACAGATTACCGCGACGCGATCCGTCATATTGTGAATGAAACGCGCAATGGCATGGATGCGGGCCTCACGATTGATGAGTTGGCCGCAAGTGTGAAATTGCCGTATCATCTGGCGGAAAAACCATATTTGCGTGAATATTATGGTCGCGTGGAGTTCGCTGTACGCGCATACTTCGTGGGAACTTTGGGTTGGTTTGATGGCAATCCGACGTCGCTATCGCCGCTTGCGCCCAAGGATGAGGCGGCAAAAATCATTGCGCTCGCAGGTGGCGCTGCAAATGTGCTTGCCGCTGCGCAAAAGGCGCATGGGGATGGCGATTATCAGTGGGCGTTAGAACTGGTAGACCGTTTGCTGAATGTTGGGCATGAGGTTGCTTTGGTGACGCAGTTGAAAGTCGATGCGTTGCGCGCGCATGCAGTTGCGCAGATTAATTGCCCGACGCGTCATTACTATATTCAAAGTGCAAAAGAGCTGGAGCAGGGCGCATAGATGTCTGCAAGGTCAAGCGCTCTCGTCACGCTTGGCCTGTTGATGCTGGTCCTCGACAAGACCAATTTTCCAATAGCCTGAGATATATGTGTCCGCGCGTGGCACATGTTTGTCGTTGGCGAGAAAGTCGCGTAAAGCTCGGATGACCGAAGATTCCCCCGCAATACACGTTTGCACGCGCCCCTCTGGCCAAGGCATAGCTTTGATAAAGTCGATTTGCGCAGTTGAGGGTGTGTGGGGATCAGGGTGGATCAGCCAATGCATTTCAATTCCCTTTGGTGCGTCAATGTCCTGACGGTCCTCAGGGGCTGTGATCTCGAATACTGCTATGCCTTTTGCATCACGTGGCATCGCTTCTAAGGCCACAGCAGCGACAGGAATGGCAGACGGATCAGCGCAAACAAGATACCAATCGGCGTTGAATTCAGTGACCTTTGCGGGGCTTGGACCCATGAACCCAAGAAAGTCACATGCTTTGGCATGACGTGCCCAACGCGAGGCCAGGCCTTCATCGCCATGCGCCACGAAGTCAATGCTCAACTCTTGCAGCGACTCATCGAATTTGCGCACTGTATAGGTGCGTTTGATGGGGGTATGGCCGTTTTGCAACCGCTCTAGAAACTGCGTTTTGCTCTCTCCCACGTCAGGGATTATTAGTTTACAATTCCCGCCGTCACGACCCGATGGAAAGCCGTTTAATTCAGGTCCCGCAAATACAACGCGGATCATGTTTGGCGTCAGATACCAAGCGTCCTTTACGCTCAAAACATGGGGTGGTTTTTTCATGAGCAAGGGCTTTCGTCAGAACTGATCAAGATCATCCGCTATCGCGATCGTGCCAGAAAAGCGCTGCGCAATGCGGTTGACGTATTCAGGCGCGCTGTCGCTGTTGATTCTGTCGAGCGGGATGTGCACGGCGACCACATGATCCACACCCGCGTGCGCTGCTAGATCGCCAAGATCTTCGGGGCTGAGGTGGTGCTCATGTAGATGTTTACCCATCAGCGCAACACGCTCGGCACTCATATGCGGGTTCTTGGATTGCAATTGCGCAATCACGCGCTCTGCGACCATCATTTCACCCACCAAAAGCTGCGCGCCTTTGGCGAACTCTGCGACTTTGGCGCAAGGGCCTGTATCGCCCGTGAACACAATGGAGCGATCAGGCGCGTTGAATCTAAGCGAAAGCGAGATAGGGCCGTCGGTGCTAAACTCCGCTTCAGAGCGGTAATGCGTGTTTTCGCAGCATGAGATTTCGATGTCATCAATTGCGAAACAGTCACCTGGCGTGATCTCCTCCACCTGCACAAAATCGCGTGGATGTGGGAAAGATTGACCCTTGAGACCGAAGCCAATTGCATTGGGCACATCGCAGGCCTTTGCCAATCCTTCGACAATCCGGCGTGTTCCGACGGGGCCATAGATCGTGATCGGCTGGGTGCGCTGCAGCATCATATTGATGCCAAAGCATGTGAACAGGCTGCCGATATGATCGAAATGATGATGTGTCAGGATGATCTTGTGGATGCGGCGGAAATCGATACCTGCACGCATGAGTTGCTGCATCGCGCCTTCACCGCAATCGATCAAGATCGCCCGCTCGCCCCGCGTGATCGCATGGGACGGGGCTGCACGGTGGAGCTTTGGCACAGGCCCGCCCGCAGTGCCGAGGGTTGTAAATGTTGTTTTCAGTTCCAACTTGAATTACCCATGTGTTATGCCTGCGCCGTTGGCAAAGGCACGCGGTCCACAGCAGCTATTTCTAGTTCGGCGAGACGTTCCAGTAAGTCTGCTTTCACGTCTTTATGCGCGTCGCTTGTCCAAAGGTTGCTCATCTCATCGGGGTCAGCGGCAAGATCAAACAGCTCGTTTGGGCATTTACCGAGATACATCGAAAGACGCCAATTCTGGTGAACAATCGTGTGCACACGCGGGCGCGTGCCGAAGGCTTTTTGCGTACGTTGAGTTTCATATTGGATATGCGCTGCATCGCGACCCGCGCCTCCGACGACTGGCAAAACAACGCCTTGCATACCGATAGATGGCTCGATCTTGGCGTGTTCCAGAATGGTGGTTCCAATGTCGAGCGTTTGGGCGAGATCATCGCTTCGCGTGCATTGCGCACCCTTTGGATCGGCCCAGATGAACGGGACATGCGTTAGGCTGTCGTATTGCTCCGCACCTTTAAACAAGAGGCGATGCTCGCCCAAGTGATCGCCATGATCGGATGTGTATATCTGCACGGTGTTCTCTGCGACACCCGCATCACTTGCCGCTTTGCGCACTTGGCCCACCGCGTCGTCAATCATCGAGATCATCCCGCAGGTCAGCGCGCGTGCTTGCAACGCTTCTTGCTTTGATACGGCCAGCGAATAACCTGCCATCTGTCCCAAGGTTGGATCGCTGGCACGCGCGTGCTCGGCGGATTTCACATACTCAGGGGGATCCCAATCGTCAGTCTCATAAGCGATAGGCACAGGCATATCTTCGGGCTTGTACATGTCCCAATATTTGCCGGGTGGTGTGAAAGGGTGGTGCGGATCGGGGAAGGAGACGACCAACAGAAATGGTGTCTCGTTGTCTTCTCGCGCCTTCAGCCAGTCAGCGGTACGATCAGCGATGTAGCTGGTTGAATAATGCTCTTCGGGAACCCTAGTGCGGATCGCTTGCGGCACGGTGTAGCCATGTGCGAATTGCTGATCGCGCCCGCGCAAGCCAAGCGTGTCAGACGCGTTCGCCTTCAGCCATTCGAGGTGATCGCCACCAGTGTTGAAGCCGTGTCTCAATACTGAGACATATTCGCTAAACCCGTAAAACGGCAGTGGCACCGTTGGGTCCGCTCGGTCCCAATAGGCCTGCCGTTCATATTGAAACGTCTCATTGTCCAAGTCAGAGCGTTTCGCCACGGCAAGCTCTTTAGGTGGCACCGCATAGCCCTCACGATGCTCTGGTGGTTCAATCTGCACATCCCAATCAGAGACGTTTTGCAAATGACTTTTGCCAATCAAGCAGGTGTCATACCCTGCAGCGGCCAAAAGCTCGACAAAGGTCACGTTCTCTCGAGCCAAAGGAATGCCAAGCGAGCGCGTACCGTGGCTGGACGGCATACGGCAAGTCATCAAACTCGCGCGATTGGGCATGCATACGGGCGAGGCCACGTAGAAGCGATCATGGTTCACACCCTCAGACGCCATTGCGTCGATGTTGGGCGTTTGCAGAACTGGATGACCATTGCAGCCTAAGTGATCATAGCGCTGCTGGTCTGTGATAAAAAGGATGTAGCTGGGCCGATTCGTCATGTGTTTCGTCCTTTGTTATGCGGGCACACCGTCACGATTACGCAGTGTGTGCCAGCCGACAAGCAAAGCTGCGGCAGCCAAGGAAATGCCGTAAACTTCCATCGGTCGCGTGAGGATCAACACGGCGAGAGCAAGTCGCACTAAGATCTCCAAAGGTCTAAGAGCGGAGCGATCAAACGCAGCAAGTGCGCTCGACACCAAGTAAAGCGCAACTGCTACGCGCAGCACCAAGAAGCCAAGCCGGCCTAAATTGATCATCCCGTCATAGCCCGTCAGGAACAAGCCGTCGTTGGGGTTGATCACTGCTTTGTCGATGAGCAAAAGCTCTGGGTAGATCGCGAAAACGAAAGGGATCGTGAACATCACAATACCTGAACGCACCGCGGAGAAACCTGTCTTCATCGGATCCGCCTTGGTGATACTCGCCGCTGCAAAAGCAGCAAGCGCGACAGGTGGCGTAATCGCCGAAGCAACGGCGAAATAGAAGATGAACATATGCGCTGTGAACGTCGCGAGGCCGAGACCAACGAGCATTGGCCCCATTAGCAAAGCGACGTTGATGTAAGCGGGCACCGCAGGCATCCCCATGCCGAGAAGTACAGCCAAGAGCATCGTTAGGAATAGCGCAAACAGCTGGAAGCCGACAGAGTTTGTTGAAACATCAAACGAGTTGAGGAAACCAAGCACATCGACGGCCACGAATTTCGCAAGGCCAGTGAAGTTCAGGCACACGTCGATCACGGTGACGGCCATGAACATCAAGAAGAGCGTGGAAATCGTCACGCCCGCTTGTGACAACCCGTCGAAAATCTTCATCGGCTTGGCGCGAAACTCTTTGTCGAGGAACATCAGGATCAACAGCAAACCTACGGCCCACCAGCCCGCAGCACTCGCATCACCGGCTGCGTTTTGGAATAGCTCGATGATCCAGGGAAGTGAAGTGATCTCGCAAGTGCCGCTGCTTTGGTCGACAACTGCGCCGAGCAGGACTGAATACCAGCTGCATCCAACCGCATCTTTGGGAGTAAGTAAGAGGACCAGAACCAAAAGTACAGGGCCAAAGATTTGCATCAGATGCAAACGATTTTCGCGGGTCAGTCTCATGTCGTCGCTGAGCTCACCGACGGCTTCGATATTCTGTTTGCGCGCCTGAAATACAACGGACAAGAACAGGCAGAAGAAATAGAACATCGCAGGGATCGTCGCTGCGATGATGATTTCGCGGTAGGGAACCCCTGTAAGCGCGGCCATGATGAAAGCCGCGACACCCATGATCGGCGGCATGATCGCCCCGCCAGAGGAGGCCGCCGCTTCAACGCCGCCTGCAAAGACTTTGGAAAAGCCGCGCTTTAGCATCATCGGGATGGTCAAGACACCGGTTGAGAGAACGTTTACAACAGGGCCACCTGTGATCGTGCCAAACATTGCAGAGGAAACAACAGCCGCATGTGCAGGACCGCCGCGCAAATTGCGGGTCGCGCCGAAGGCTAGTTTGATCAAGGCTTGCCCGCCTGCGCATTTGCCGAATAGCGCCCCTAGGATGACATAGGGAAAGACCAAGATGAGCAATACGTTGATGAAGCGCCCAAGTAATCCTGCGGATTGATTGACCAGCGCGTCTTGGAAAAAGCCAAGGCTGGATCCCAGGCTTCGCACCTCCTCGCTGCTGAGGATCGTCACTAGGTACTTGTTCTGATCCTCCGCGCCAAAGACGTACCAGTTGAGGATCGTGAGGAAGGTGTAGGTCGCAATCAGGATTGAAACCAAAACCAACGGAAGGCCCCAAACCTTGATGTTGTAGCCTAGAAAGACGACGACAGCGCCGAACATGATCAGGATCAGCCAACTGCCCGTCGTGTTCAAACAGCCCGGATCATCTGCGGAATCGGGTGCAGGTAGGCCGTAAAGCTCAGCAAAGTCGATTTCCGCTTGCAGTGCTTTCAAGACGAGCCGCTCACGATCGCCTGTGAAGACGTCGATCAAGCAAACCGCCTCGATTTCAGTGAGATATGTGAGTGAAATTGCAGCTGCGACGACAACTAAGGTCACGTCAAAGAGCAGGCCAATACGCCTCACAACCACCCGCCTGTCAGCCCAGCTGCGCCACATAGAGTGTTTCAAAGCAACGATTAGCATCATCCAGAAGAAAGTGATCGGGAACAACCATTCGGTCGGGAAGCGGCGAATACGGAACAATTCGTTGCCGGTGAGGTCTTTCCAAAGACTGTCCCAGCCGGGGATCGCGGGGGTCACGTTTACCAATCCAAGCAACACTAGGAGTAAGGCCAAGATATAGACAATGCGCTCTACATAGGCCGGTTTTTCGGTTGTGATAGTGGCCGGGGCGGCGTTTTGATCTGACATGTGCGGGCGCAACCTTGGCGAATGTTAGGAAGGGCAGGTATGTGGGACAAGAGAAAAAGGAGGGCATGATCGCGCCTCCTCCTTCGATCTGTCAATCAGGGACTTAAGGCTTGGCGCAATCAGGCAATGTATAGCCCGCTTCTTCCCAAGCGCGCACAGCGCCAGGGTGGAACTTCACGATGTTCGCGCCGCATAGGCCGTTTGCTTCCTCAGATACGTCACCAAAGTTCAGCGTTGCCATGAATGGGGCCATCCCTTTGATGTTGTCGAGGTTTTCGATATGCGATTTGGTCAACTGGTAGGCCAGCTCTTCGTCCATGCTCTTGTTAACAAGATCGCCGCCGGGAACCGCTTTGCCGCGGAACATGTCGTCTTCGGAAACAACAGTCCAACCCTCACCCATTGCCTTTTTGATGTCATCAAGAGGTACAACAAATGGTGTGGAGCCAGGTTTGTTCATGAACTTCTGCGTTGCTGGATCTTCGAATTTTTCCTTTGGCATCGAGTACATTGTCATAGCACCCGCTGCAGAGGCTTGGGTTACGCGTGGACCAGGGAACATCGCAGGGATAACTGCCGCATCTACCGTGCCGTCGATGATCGCGGAGGGCATCTGGCCCCAGTTGACAGTCACTGTGTCATAATCGTCTTCAGACTTTAGGCCTGTGAATAATTGGATCAAGCTGCGCGAGTTCAGCGCCGCTGTACCGCGTGGTGGGCCATTCAGAACCTTCATACCTTTGAGGTCTTCCCAGCCAGAAACCCCCTTTGCGTCGTAGGCATACATAGTGAAGATAGAGAAGGTGTAAGGGTAGAGCATCGCGATGCTGGTGCCGAGTTCCTTGGCTGCATCTTTCTCGAGATTAGAGTAAGGACCAGCCGCCTTGGACAGCAAGAAGGGCAGAATGAAAGGGCCGGAAGCGAGGTCGATCTTACCCTCCGCTAATGCCATCACATATTTGGTGCCGGTCTGGCCGTCTTTCAGTTGGATGTTCGCGATGCCGCGCTCGGCTGCGTTTTCAACCAAGGATGTTGCTGATAATGCACCCGCTGTACCAGCACCAGCGGCGTTGGACGTCAAATTCACTTGCGCGAAAGCCGCGCTTGCGCTGAGCGCAAAAGTAGCGGCAACAGCTGCCGTTGTGATGGTTCTGAGCATTGTGTTCTCCCTAAAGCTCTTACTTTGCGCGGGCGTTGTTGCGCCTTTGCTGGTGTCGTCAGGTGACGGCAAAAGGAGCGGCAATTTTTTGCTTCACTCAATTTCTAACAAAACCGCTGGAATACAAAATGAGTACTCGTCGCTCTTTGAAAATTATTCTTCTGGCTCATAGTACATGCTTTAAGGATCCTTAAGTCAAGAAAATTTAGCTTTTAAGGGCAATATTCAGACAGATTTCTATTTTTGGGATCCCAAATTAATTTAAAATGCCGGCGTGCTACGACAGAAACGCACTTTCAACGAAGTTTGTGGATTGATGCGAATATTTAGAGCTAAAAGAGGTCTTGCCTTGGGTGAAATGTGTGGATGTAAGATGATTTCTCAATCAGAGCCGGTGTAACTATATCGATTTGTGGGAATAAGCAGAAATGGTTGTGAGCAAGAACTCCGAATAATTATGGCGTTAGAAATAGTTCAATTTGATCTGGTTTTGACCAAGGGCAGCTTAAATCAGCGAGTCGACTTACTGCTGCAGTCATTACGAGTGGTTGCAATGCGGGCTGCAGCTTCCGTGAATGACAAAACATTCTCAATTCTGCTACTTTATAACGAGCCCTGAAGTCATCCAACTTGTATTCATACTGTACGTTCGTTTTCCGCTTTCGCTCCGTAATGTGGAGGATCTTCTTCATGAGCGGGGTATCGACGTTAGCCATGAAACGGTCCGGTTCTGGTGGAATCGCTTAGGGCCAATGTTTGCATCAGAGATCAAAAAGAAAAGGCGTAAGCAGGCACGCTAAAATTATAATTTGGAATGGCATTTTGATTAGGTTTTTGTGAAGTTCAACGGTGAACGGTGCTGCCTTGTACGTGCTGTAGATAACGAAGGTAAAGTTCTGGAAAGTTATCTAAGTAAGCGCTGAGATCGCAAGGTTGCGTTGAAATTTTTTAGAAAATCAATAAAGTGCAATAGTCAGCCTAGAATCATAACAACGGAGAAACTGCGTGGCTACTGCGCAGCTATGATGGTCATGTGAAATTCTGGCCAGCAAGAAACAGGCCGCTGGGTAAACAAAAGAGCTGAGAATTCTCACCTACCCTTCCAACGACGAGAAAGGGCGGTGCCTAGCACCGTTAGTATGATAGTCTCAGGAAGGCTGACAAATGTCTTAGCCCCAAGAAACATGCCAGATACGGTTCTGATTGCGAACAAATAAACGATCCGCCATTAGATATAGCGCTAAAAGAAAAAGGTGAGCGGATGCCAAGATGCAGCTGCAAACGCGGATTGTAAGAGAATAGCGGCTTAGACTGACAGTACAGAAAGAGATACAAACAGCAAGTTGCAGGCTCCACCTATTGCGAAGGCAGAGTTTACGAAAGCAGCGCAAAAGCTGCCCAAGATTATAAGAAGGGCCATAGGGTTTATTATGGTGGTCCTTCTCTGTGTTTGTTAGTCTATCTGAACGATTTTTCGATCTGGTCCAGCGTACGCATCGCATTAAGGGTATCATGGACCGATCCATTCGGTTCACGGCCTTCACGAATGGCTGCAATGAATTCGCGGTCGATCAGTTCGATCCCGTTGTTAGATACGGCCACATCGCTCAG
>ENA-OQVM01001153-OQVM01001153.1-marine-metagenome-genome-assembly--contig:-NODE-1153-length-36474-cov-16.305932_pt1 | contig 36474 bp, 35 predicted proteins | sample MGYA00237776_ERZ505498 | MGnify/ENA primary metagenome ERZ505498 (study PRJEB26159, sample SAMN06265151) | marine metagenome | isolation source: Helgoland LTER site | place: Germany:Helgoland, sampling...
GGGGTTCGTTAGGCGTTACCGGTCTGGATCTGTGTCTGTCGGGGGTTGTGATGCGGCCAGGGCAATACGAAAAAATCTCGCCCCTCGCGTTCTTCCTGGTTTACTTTAGGCTCGGCTCGCCTCTTCCTTTAAAATGTTTTCACGGATGGTCTCGGCTTCAGCGGTTAAGGCTGAGTAAGTGCGAATATCACCGTTTCGTTGTGAGTGCATGGCCTGTTCAAGCTTTTGACGATACTGCTTGTTCAGGTTAATCAAGGGATCTTTGGGTTTAAACCATGAGAACATAGGGCAGGTCCTAAGCGGAGTTAAGGGCTTGTACGGCGTTTTAGCTGGAGCGGTTTGCTCTTTTGGATATTTGCTGTTTTGGATAAATGAAGGTTGTTTAAAAGGTTCGAGGGTTGTCATGAAGAAGTCGGATTTTGAATACGAGTTGCCAGAGCGCTTGATCGCGCAATCGCCACCGCAGCATCGGAAAGACGCTCGGTTGATGGTTGTGGATCGCGCAGCGCAAACCATTGAGCATAAGGCATTCTCGGATTTTCTGACGTATCTTTCGCCGTCGGATCTTTTGGTTTTTAACAATACAAAGGTGATTCCTGCGCGTTTCTTTGGTCAAAAAGCATCAGGTGGTCAGGTTGAGATTTTGTTGGAGCGGATGACCAGTGACGTGACCGCGCTGGCTCAAATTCGCGCGAGCAAAGCGCCGAAACCGGGGGCGATCATTACCCTTGCCAACAGCAACACGCCTGTTCGGGTATTAGGCCGGGCTGGACGCTTTTTTACGCTTGAATTCCCAGCGCCGGGTATTAGCGCAATTGCTGCGACCCAAGGCCAAATTCCGCTACCGCCTTACATTAAGCGTGCGCCAGAAGGGCTTGATGCCAATCGGTATCAGACCGTTTTTGCGCAAAGTGAAGGCGCGGTGGCGGCGCCCACCGCGGGTCTACATTTTGATGAGCCAATGCTTGCGGCGATTGATGAATTAGGCATAGATCGCGCGATGCTGACCTTACACGTGGGGGCAGGGACCTTCCAACCGGTTCAGGTGGACGATATTTTACAGCACGAGATGCATCAAGAATGGTTTTCAGTGCCTTCAGACACTGCAAGCCGAGTGCAAGCGCAAATTACAAAGGGGCGTCGGGTTCTGGCGGTTGGTACGACCAGCGTTCGAGCGCTGGAATCAGCGGTGGTGGAAGGGGTTGTTCAGCCTATTCAGGGAGAGACTCAAATTTTTATTTATCCAGGCTATGAATTTCAGGTTGTGAACGCGCTGCTCACCAACTTTCACCTGCCTGGATCAACGCTGCTCATGCTGATCAGTGCGCTGGCGGGAAAGGATTTGATTCAAAGCGCCTATCAGGCTGCGATTGATGAGGAATATCGGTTTTTTAGCTATGGAGACGCCATGCTCATTTTATAAGCGTGATGGCGGCGACTCGCCCTGTAAAGACGCCCGTGGTTGCTGCAGCGCACTGACATGGTGCGCTTTGGATTCAAATTCGGTCGAGGCGGCTTGGTGCCAGATCCCGCTTTGTCTTTTAAGCGTTAGTTCTGGTTCAGAGATGGATCACTTTTACCGGTTTTTGGGGCGTTAAAACCGAAACGAATGCAGATTTGATCTGAACGAAAAATATGGCACGACGTTTGCTTTATCTCTGTTGAAGCCATCAGATGATAGGAGTTAAAGTTAAGAGAAGTTAGTTTGAAGCAAGGTTCCCCCCCCCTTTTTCCTTGCGCTAACGTTGGCCCCGATGAGTCCCCTACCTTCCCCTTAAAATGACTCATCGGGGCCGTCTTTTGAAGCACGGTACCCAGTGACAAAGGAATACCGAACAGTAGGCATAGTGTCCTAAGAATGTTGCGTCTAGGGTCGTAAAGGTTGGTTAATGCGCAATGCGCGATCACGTTTAGGCGGGTCACAGCGAGTTAGGTGACGCTTGGCGTTATCAAGGCGTGGGCATGCGCTTTAAAATCTGAAGTTCTGTTATGATGTTGTGTAAGACGGCTGACATTAGCGACGATCGTCTCCGGGGCGTATATTTTGTAATACTTAGACGGCCATCACAGCCACGTTGTTTTGGTTGGATAGTAAATTTTGCCATCAAGACGCTGTCAGATGAGAGGCGTTTAGGAAACGGGTTTGGACAAGACTTCAGAACTGCAATTACTCTTGGCGCGGCAACCAATCTTCGATCGTAATACCGAAGTCGTGGCCTATGAGCTGCTCTTTCGCGAGTTCGATCCTGAGCAGGCTAATGTGCTGGATGGTGATCGCGCAACCTCTGCTGTGTTAATCAATGCCCTAACCAATTTGGATCTTTTGCAGTTGGTTGGGTCAGGACAAGCCTATGTGAACTTCACTGCGAATCTATTAGACGTTGATATTCCGCTTGATCCCGCACGTTGCGTGATTGAGGTGCTTGAAGACGTTGTGGTAACCCCAGCTTTGATCGAACGCTTAACGGTCCTGAAGGCTAGGGGCCATCAGATCGCCCTTGATGACTTTTTGTATTACGAGGAAGCGGCGCCTTTATTGCCGTTAGCCGATATTATAAAACTCGATATGTTGGCGCTTAATGAGCAGCAACTCACCGACATGCTGGTCCGCTTTCAAGATTTAGATGTCAAGCTGCTTGCCGAAAAAGTCGAAACCCAAGAGATGCTCGATCACTGTAAGTCTCTTGGGTTTTCACTGTTCCAAGGGAACTTTCTCAGTAAGCCCGAGCCGATCAGTGGTAAAAAAATCTCGGCGAATAAACTTGTGGTTTTAGAATTGCTCAATAAATTACAAGACCCAAATAGTAACCTGCGTGACCTGGAGGCTTTGGTGGCACAGGATCCCGCGCTCGGGTTTAAAACCATCAAGCTGGTGAATTCAGCGTTTTACCGCCCTCGCCATGAAATCGATTCCTTGGCCCATGCGATGACCTATCTTGGCATAGACGCCATGCGCAGTTTGGCGAGTTTGCTCGCGATTTCCGGTATGTCGGATAAGCCGGATGCGCTTCGGGATCATGCGCTCGAGAAGGCGAAGTTCTGTGAGCGCCTGGGTGAGCGCATAAATTCGGACGAAGCACCGGTGTATTATTCGGTAGGTTTGCTGTCAACAATGGATGCCTTTTTTGACCAGCCGCTGCCCATGCTGCTCGAAAACCTGATGATGCGAGAGGATATTAAACAAGCCTTGCTGGAAAAATCAGGACGGCTGGGGTTGGTTCTAAAGACAGTTGAAGCCATTCAGTCCGGGGCGCTGGACCAGATTCAATGGGCAGAGCTTGAGCCGCTTGGTTTGTCACCGAATTCCGTCAATGAGATTTATTTATCGGTGATTGAGTGGCAGTCCCATCTAGGCGATGATCTGGGATTGCTATAGCCATGCAGTTTGAACTACTAGCCCAGCGTGGCGAGGCCCGTCTCGGCCGCTTAACCCTTGCCCATGGTGTTGTTGAAACCCCCATTTTTATGCCGTGTGGTACTTACGGCTCGGTTAAAGGCGTCTCCCCAGACCAACTTCGATCGGCAGGCGTTCAGATACTGCTGGGTAATACCTTTCACTTAATGCTGCGCCCGGGCGTTGAGGCGATTGAGCGATTCAATGGATTGCACCAGTTTATGGGCTGGGACCGTCCGATCTTGACAGATTCGGGCGGCTTTCAAGTCTTTAGCCTTGCCGATATGAATAAGGTTAATGAAGAAGGCGTGGCGTTTCGATCGCCCATTAATGGCGATAAAATTCTGCTGACACCTGAGCGCGCGATGGCGATCCAGACCGCGCTGAACTCCGATATTGCAATGATTTTCGATGAATGCACGCCCTACCCTATATCGAAAGCGGGTGCGGAAACGTCGATGCAGTTGAGTCTTCGTTGGGCTGAGCGGTCCAGAGCCGCCTTTACCAGCGACAATGCGCTGTTTGGCATCGTTCAGGGCGGTATCCATCCGGATTTGCGAGAAGCGTCGCTTGAGGGTCTGCGGCAAATCGGTTTCGAAGGCTACGCCATTGGCGGCTTGTCAGTGGGCGAGCCGAAGCCGGCAATGCTTGAGACCATCCGAAAAATTGCGCCCAAAATGCCAACGCAGTCGCCGCGATACTTGATGGGTGTGGGGACGCCATCGGATCTGATTGAGAGTGTGCGGCGCGGGGTGGATATGATGGATTGCGTGATGCCGACTCGCAACGCGCGCAATGGCCACTTGTTTACCAGCTCTGGCGTGATCCGGATTCGTAATGCAGCGCATCGAGCGAGCGATATGGCGCTGGACGCGCGCTGCAGCTGTTATACCTGCCAAAATTTCTCACGGGGTTATTTGCACCATTTGGATAAGTGCGGCGAGATTCTAGGCGCCACCCTCAACTCAATCCATAATATCGCCTACTATCTTGAATTAATGCGCCAAGCCCGCGGTGCTTTAGCGGAAGATCAATATGATGCTTGGGCTTTGAGTGTTTATGCGGGTTGGTCTGAAGCCCCGCCGCCGTTAGAATTCGATCTAGAGGTACCACAGTGATTGCGTCTGACGACCGGAAACAGGACAATGCAGCGCTTTTAACGTTCTCAATCTGGGCTTAGCCGGTTTAAAGGCCAAAGTCTGCGTTGTAGGATATTCTCATAAGACAGGGGGAATACATGCTTGAATGGTTTATTCCAGCTGCACAGGCGGCTGACGCAGGAGGTCCAATGCCAGGATTTGATATTTTAATACTCGTCGCTTTCGCGGGTATCTTTTACTTTATGCTTTGGCGTCCCCAAAGCAAGCGGGCGAAAGAGCATCGTGAGTTGATTGAAGGCTTGGGCAAGGGCGATGAGGTGATGACCAATGGCGGTTTGGCCGGAAAGATCGTGAAGGTTGAAGAGCAGTTTGTTCTGGTTGAAGTGGCCGCAGGCGTTGAACTTAGATTTCAGAAAGCTGCGGTGTCTGCGGCGTTGCCGAAAGGCACTTTGAAGTCCTAACTTACTAGACTGCCCTGACTGAGGTTGAATCCGTGTTAAATCGATATCCTCTTTGGAAAAATCTGCTGATTGTCGGCGTGTTTGTGTTGGGCATTATTTACGCGATGCCGAATTTTTACCCGCCAGACTACGCGATCCAGATCCAAAACGAGCAGGGCAGTGCTGCGGTGCAAGACCCGGAGTTGACGGTTGCGTTATCGGCCCTGACGGAATCGGGTATTCAAATTAAATCGAGTAGCCTGATCGACGGCAATGCTTTAATCCGGCTCAGCACAGCTGATGATCAACTCAAAGCACAGCCTTTAATTCAGCGTGCGCTGCACGATCTAAATGCTAATTTTGTCATCGCGCTCAACTCCGCCCCCACAACGCCTCAATGGCTTCGAGATTTAGGCGCAGAACCGATGAAGTATGGTTTGGATCTTCGAGGTGGCGTGCATTTCCTGATGGAAGTGGATACAGCAAGCGCCGTGGAAGATCGGCTTGAGGGTATGGAGCAAGACATTAAAAGGGCTTTCAGGTCCGGCTCTGAACGGATTCGGTACGCGGGGACCTCGATCTTAGAGGGCCGCGTGCTGCAGTTCCAGTTCGCAAGCGAAGACGTGCGCAGCAAAGCAAGACGTCAGGTCGAAGAGACTTACCCCCAGTTTCTCGTAACCGAAAGTGATTTGCCGAGTGGCGCGGACGGTTTTGCGTTGAATTTGACTATGAGTGATAGTGCGATTCGCGAGATCGAGGATTTTGCGGTTCAGCAAAATCTGCAAACGATTCGTAATCGGGTGAATGAGTTGGGCGTTGCGGAACCTTTGGTTCAGCGATTGGGTCGCCAGCGTATTGTGGTGGATCTGCCTGGGGTTCAGGATACCGCCGAAGCAAAAAAAATATTGGGCAAGGTCGCGACGCTTGAGTTTCGACTCGAAGCGAGCCCGGATGCGTCAAGAGCCAGTACGCTGCCCTATAATTACGAGGGTCGAGCGGTGCGGCTCGAGCGAGACCTTATTTTGAGAGGTGAGCGGGTATTTGACGCGCAAGTTGGTTTTGATCCGGACAGCGGCCTGCCGCAGGTCAATATCACGTTGGATAGTGAAGGGGGCGAGCTAATGCATCGTTCGACCCGCTACAATATCGGCCGACGAATGGCGGTTGTTTTTATTGAGACCAAAACCCGAGACCGTTATGAGGTTCAAGACGGGCGCGAGGTAAAAATTACCGAGCCTTACGTCGAAGAACGGGTAATCTCGCTTGCCACGGTGCAAGCGGCTTTGGGCGTGAGCTTTCGGATAACAGGGTTGGCGGGCGATGAAGCGCGCGAACTCGCGCTTTTGTTGCGTGCGGGCGCACTTGCCGCTGACATGTTCATTGCCGAAGAACGCACCGTCGGCGCCAGTCTTGGTCAGGAAAATATCGAGCTCGGCGCGACCTCAGTGCTGATCGGATTTAGTTTGGTCGTGCTCTTTATGCTCGCCTTTTACCAGTGGTTCGGACTGGCAGCAAACCTTGCGCTTATTGCAAATTTGCTGCTGTTGGTTGCGGTGATGTCGAGCCTATCGGCAACCCTAACCTTGCCAGGTATTGCCGGTATTGTGCTCACGGTTGGGATGGCAGTCGATGCCAATGTGCTCATCTTCTCGAGGATAAAAGAAGAGCTCAGAAAAGGCGCAGCGCCGCAATCGGCCATCAACGCCGGATTTGAACGGGCTTTTGTGACGATTCTTGACGCCAATATAACGACCCTCCTGGTCGCAATCATTTTGTACAGTATTGGCACTGGGCCGGTGAAAGGGTTCGCCATAACGCTAATGATTGGTATTTTGACGTCAATGTTTACCGCGATCATGGGCACACGGTCCTTGATCAATTTAGCGGTGGGTGGGCGGCCCATTAAGCGTTTGGCAATTGGGTGGTCGCAGTCATGAGAATGGTCCCGTTCATGAAATATCGTCAGGTGGCTGCCTGGAGTTCGGTTGCACTTTTGTTGATGGCGGTGGCCAGTCTGAGTATTCAGAGCTTGAACTGGGGTTTGGATTTCACCGGCGGCACGCTGGTTGAGGTGAGTTACCCAGAGCCCACGAACCCCGAACAGGTTCGTCTGAATCTGGATAATGCGGGCTGGAATGGCCATGTGGTGCAATACTTTGGCTCGGACCGGGATATTTTGGTTCGCATGCCGCCTCAAAAATCGTTGTCAGATAAAGATAATGCGCGCTTGGGTGACAGTTTGTTTGCCGCATTGAGTGCCTCTGCGAACGGACAGATTGATCTGAGGCGGAGCGAGTTCGTTGGCCCGGCGGTGGGCGAAGAACTAGCGAATCAAGGCGGTTTGGGGCTGCTGGCGGCGCTCGCGATGGTGTTGCTGTATGTGTCGTTTCGGTTCCAGCTGAAATTTGCGTTGGGTGCGGTGATTGCGCTTTTTCACGACGTTTTGTTCACTTTAGGGATTTTTTCGTTGTTACGCTGGGAGTTTGATTTAACCGTGCTGGCGGCGCTGCTGGCGGTTATTGGTTACTCCCTGAACGACACCATTGTCGTGTCCGACCGTATTCGAGAGAACTTTCGTCAGTCGCGACGCGGTAAATCAAGCGATATTATTGATGAGTCCCTGAATCAAACGCTGGGGCGTACGATGATCACGTCGTTAACAACCCTTATGGTGTTGTTTGCGTTGCTGATCATGGGCGGGGAATTGATCCGGGGTTTCGCGACCGCTCTGATTATAGGCGTCGTGGTGGGGACTTACTCCTCCATCTACGTTGCGGCGAATGTTCTGCTGAGACTGAATTTAAGTCGAGAAGATCTTATTGTTCCCGTCAAGGAAGGCGCTGATCTGGATGGTGAGCCCTAGGGGCCTTGCGTTGGCGGGCCTTCCCGCTTGCTGTCTTCTGATAAAGGCCCTGATGTGATTGCCTGCGCTGGCGATCAAGGCGCGTCACAGTTTGAAACGCGAAACAAGGCTTCTGCAAGCACTAACGTGGTTGTTGGTTCAGGGTAATGCAGTGCGATCTTGCTCGGCGGCCATGACGCGAAACTGTCGGCTACCGTCGTGGGTCAAAAGTGCGTCTCAAGTAGCTTAAGGTAATCCGTGTGTCGGGTTGTTGACCTGAATCGCCTTTAACGCCAGGTTGAGTCTCGATCAGATCAGGGCGTGAAGGGGAAGGGCTTGCAAAGACCCGTGTTTGAGGTCTTAAAGACCCTAGGTCAGGTGCGATCGGGTGAGCGATCCAAGCGTTTTAAACAGTCTAGGGTTTGCGGCAACCAAGTTGCCAGATTTTAAGTGCGTAAGGCCGCCTTCAAAATCGCCAATTAATCCGCCGGCCTCTTGAACGATCAGGCAACCTGCCGCGATATCCCACAGTGCAAGGTTGTGCATCCAAACACCGTCGATTCGACCCGCTGCGAGTGCGGCGAGTTCGAGGGCAGCGCTGCCAGGCTCGCGGTAGTTGCCGCCGGCATTCACTAAAGCCGCCACCGTTTTGCTATGACCCTCAAATCGGTCGTGGCGATAGGATCCTGCGCTTGCAAAGAGTCCACCCTCCGGTTTTTCCCGGTTAGAGACGCGAATCTTCCGTCCGTTGAGCTGCGCGCCGCGTCCTCGAGAGGCGATAAATTCCTCTTGGGTAATGGGGTTGATGATGACGCCGTGCTTTAACTTGCCCAATTCCATGCAAGCAACTGAAACGCAGAAGTGCGGAATTTGCCGGCTAAAATTGGTGGTGCCGTCAATAGGGTCGATGACCCAATGGTAATCTGAGTCACGCGTTGCTTCGGTTTTCGCACCTTCCTCACCCGTGATCGCATGGCTCGGAAACGTTTTTCGGATGGAGTCTGATATAATCTGCTCCGCCTCACGGTCGACATTGGTCACGAAATCATTCGTGCCCTTCTCAGTGGTTTTAACGAGGTCTGGGCGATCGTAAGCTCGAACGATATGACGGGCTGCTTCTCTGGCAGCCCGCAACGCAATATTGATCATCGGTTCCATAGGGTGTTCGGTGTGGCTGAAAGAGGGCGCATCATATCAGATCTGCCTCGTTGAACAGTAGACAAAAGGATCTTCATGATGACGAACCCCCATCCATTGCGGGCAAAAGTGCGCATTGTCTTGGTTGAAACCTCCCATCCAGGCAACATTGGCGCCGCAGCTAGGGCAATGAAAAATATGGGATTGGATCGCCTGTATTTGGTGCAACCCGTTGACTATCCGAATGAAAAAGCGGTTTTTCGAGCGGCAAGCGCGAGCGATGTGCTAGATCAAGTCGTAGTGTGCGCCAGTCTGCAGGAAGCGATCAGCGATTGTAGTTTGGTGCTCGGGACATCAGCTCGGCAACGGCGGATTCCGTGGCCGTTAGTGACGCCAAAGGAAGCTGCGATCAAGATAACCGAGCATGGCGCGGGGGCCGGTGATATTGCGATTGTTTTTGGTCGCGAATCGAAAGGGCTGAAGAACGAAGAACTGCAGCAATGTCAGTATCACGTGAACATTCCAACGAGTGAAGCCTACAGCTCCTTAAATTTAGCGATGGCCGTTCAGGTGCTGAGTTATGAATTATTTTGCGCGAGCGAAGCCGCGACCCCAGAGCGGGTTTGGGATCAACTGCCCGCAACCAATACCGATCTTGAACACTTTTTTGGACACCTTGAAACGACCTTGGCAGAGGTTGGCTTCCATGACCCAGACAATCCTCGGCAATTGCTAACCCGGCTGAGGCGGTTGTTCCTGCGGATTGAACCGGACCAGATGGAAATCTCAATTTTGAGAGGTTTTTTGAAAGCCGTGAATGATGCGACTCGGCGGCAATCCTAATATTGGGGATACCCGACTAAAACACTTGGTTATTAGACGCGCCTGCATTAAACTGCTCGCCTGTTCAGGACGGGTCTGTTTGTTTTTTTACACGGTCTAGTGCCTGATAGTGCCAAGAGGCGTGCGCCTTGATTGAACTGAATCTCGGTAAATCGCTTCTGCTTCTCAAGAGTGGGCTCGGAAAAGCCGACTCAGGCCCGAAAAATAGGGTGTAGGCAGAGAAAGCGTTTTGGCAACATAAAAGGGCCGTGAGTGGCAAAGACTGGGCGTCTCAAGGTGATTGACTGAGAACGCGACCATTCATTAAACGCGACCATTCATTAGATGAAGCGGGCCAGCACGCAGCAAGTGCTCAAATGCTTAAGAGAACGCCGTGGCCGACATGACTGGAGACCCAATAAAGTGAAGCTGACAGCAAAAGGGCGATATGCGGTTACTGCGATGGTGGATTTGGCCGTTTATGGCGACCATGGCCCAATTTCTTTGAGTGAAATCTCCGAACGGCAGTCGATCAGTCAGCCATATCTCGAGCAGTTGTTTGCAAAGTTAAAGGCAAATCATCTGGTTCTGAGTGTTCGCGGGCCCGGGGGTGGATACCGATTGGGTCGAGATAGCCAAGATATTGATGTCGCGGATATCGTCGCCTCAGTGGATGAGTCAGTGGATGCAACCCGATGTGGTGGCAAAGCGGATTGTCAGGGCGGCGAGATGTGTTTGACACACGAGCTATGGTCGGATCTAAGCGATCAGATCCATCGGTTTTTAAAAGGGGTTAACTTGGCGAGTCTTGTTCAAAAGAATCAGGTCCGTGCGATTGCCACCAAGCAAACACTGGATCAATACGACCAGATCGGAATCCAAGCCGTACAACTAACGGATTAATGAAGTCGAGGAAACAATGAAAGCACCGGTTTATTTTGATTATGCAGCGACCACGCCAGTCGACCCTAGAGTCGCTCAAAAAATGAGCGAATGCCTGATGACGGAAGGGAACTTCGGTAACCCTGCTAGCCGCTCGCATAAGTTTGGTTGGGAAGCAGAAGAAGCGGTTGAGCTCGCACGCAAGCAGGTCGCAGATCTGCTTAATTGTGATCCTCGAGAGATTGTTTGGACCTCGGGGGCAACCGAGTCCGATAACCTTGCAATAAAAGGTATCGCTCAGTTCTACAAAGGCAAAGGCAAGCACCTTATTACCTCAAAAATTGAGCATAAGGCGGTTTTAGATACGTGCCGTCATCTTGAGCGGGATGGGTATGAGGTCACCTACCTTGAGCCGGGCGAAGATGGTCTGATTACACCCCAGCAGGTGGCAGATGCGATTCGTGAGGACACGACCTTGGTGTCGGTTATGCACGTTAATAACGAAATCGGTGTGATTAATGATATTGCGGGCATCGGTGAGGTCTGCCGAGCGGCCAAAGTGTTTTATCATGTGGACGCGGCGCAAAGCGCAGGTAAGATTCCGGTCGACTTAGAGGCGCTGAAAGTTGATTTAATGTCCCTGTCAGCACACAAAATGTACGGACCCAAAGGCGTTGGCGTTTTGTATGTCAGACGAAAGCCAAGAGTGCGTTTGGAGGCCCAGATGCATGGTGGCGGCCATGAGCGCGGTATGCGGTCCGGTACCTTGGCAACGCACCAATTGGTGGGAATGGGCGAATGTTGCAGAATTGCTCAGCTGGAGATGGCGACTGAGGCTGCCAGAACCCTTGCGTTGCGCGAGCGTCTTCGGCAGGGTTTTGACGATATGGAAGAGGTTTATGTCAACGGCGATTTAAATGCCCATGTCCCTGGTATCATTAATATTAGTTTCAATTATGTTGAGGGCGAGTCGCTCATTATGTCGCTGCCTGAAATTGCGCTGTCGAGTGGGTCAGCCTGTACGTCAGCAAGCCTTGAGCCATCCTATGTTTTAAGGGCTCTTGGCATGAATGATGAGTTGGCGCATAGTTCGCTACGTTTTTCTGTTGGACGGTTTACGACAGAGGAAGATGTGGACGGCGCGATCGAGCAGGTTCGGCATGCGGTTGAAAAATTACGGGAATTATCGCCACTTTGGGACATGTACAAGGACGGCGTAGATCTAGACAGTATAGAATGGGCGGCGCACTAGCGCGAAATACAGCGAGTTAACGGAGCAGTCAAAATGGCTTATAGCGACCAGGTAATGGATCATTATCAGAATCCTAGAAATGTTGGTAAATTCGACGATCAGGATGACCAAATTGGAACCGGTATGGTGGGTGCGCCGGCCTGTGGTGATGTGATGCGACTTCAAATTAAGGTCAATGATGAGGGCATCATTGAGGACGCAAAATTTAAGACCTACGGATGCGGTTCAGCGATTGCCTCGAGCTCATTACTAACCGAATGGGTTAAGGGACGAACCCTTGATGACGCGGCGCAGATCAAGAACACCGAAATTGCTGAAGAGTTGGCGCTGCCGCCAGTCAAGATCCATTGTTCGGTGCTTGCCGAGGATGCGATTAAAGCAGCCGTAGAAGACTATCGGAAGAAACTAGCGGCACAGGTGTAGATCGCGACCGGTCAGAGCGATTCTAGGGGTTTTTATGAATATTAGTTTGACAGATACGGCGGCGCGCCATGTCCATGGTTTTCTTCAGAGCCGTGGGCGTGGGCTTGGAATTCGTCTAGCGGTCAAAACCACGGGCTGCTCCGGACTCATGTACGTGATCGAGCCGGTCGACCAGCCTGCCGAAGAAGATGTGAGTTTCGAGACTCAAGGCGTGAAAGTCTTTATAGATCCTAAGAGCTTGATCTATGTTGACGGCACCGAAATGGATTACGTGAAGCAAGGCTTGAACGAGGGCTTTGAGTTTCGAAATCCCAATGTCAAAGGTGAGTGCGGCTGCGGCGAAAGCTTTACCGTTTAGCTGAGTAGGCCTTTTGAATTTTAGCCAAAATTTCTTTGAAATATTTCAAATCGATGTTGCGTTTGATCTTGATGGGCCAGACCTCAGCGCGCGTTATCAAGCGCTTCAAAGGCGAGTGCACCCTGACCGATATGCGGGCCAAGGAGATCAGGCAGAACGATTGGCAACCCAGTGGGCAACCCAAGTCAATGAAGCGTACGCGACCTTATCAGAGCCCCTAGCCCGCGCTAGTTACTTGCTCGATCTTCAAGGGGTGGTGCTGGCTCAGAATCCAACGCTGGATCCGGCATTCTTATTTGAGCAAATCGAGCTTCGCGAATCTTTGGATGAGATCCGGCAGTCAGGGTCTCTAACCCGGGCTGAGGCGTTTATACAAGCGCTTGCCGAAAAACAAAACGCTGAAGCACAAGCGTTTAATGATTATTTCAAGGCCTCCGCGCTGTCTGAGGCCACGATCTGCGTGTACCGCATGCAATTTTTAAGCAAGCTTTCACAGGGCGCTAAAGCCCTCGAAGAAGAATTACTGGGTTATTAGTATGGCGTTAATTCAAATTACAGAACCCGGACAAGCGCTTGATCCCCATCAGCGGAAGCGGGCAGCCGGGATCGATCTCGGGACCACCAATTCTTTGATTGCGTCGGTTCGGTCGGGGCAAGTGCAGGTGTTAAAAGATTTGTCTGGCGTCAGTATGTTGCCCAGTGTGGTGCATTATTCCGGCTCGGACGTAACGGTTGGCACTGAGGCGTTGCCTTTTTCTGCCTCGGAGCCCTTTAATACCATTGCCTCGGCAAAACGGTTACTAGGGCGAGGCCGGGCCGACCTGGACGGCATTGCCGCGGAGCAGCGCTATGACTTTGCGCCGGATGACGGGGGCATGGTGCGTCTGAAAACGGCCGCTGGCGTGATGAGCCCGGTTCAAGTCTCAGCGGAAATATTAAAAGTGTTATCGGATCGTGGGGCCGCAACCCTTGGCGGGCCGCTCGATGGCGTGGTCATTACTGTGCCGGCCTATTTTGATGACGCGCAGCGTCAAGCCACTCGGGATGCGGCCGCCATTGCTGGGCTGAATGTCCTTCGGCTGTTGAACGAGCCCACTGCGGCGGCGGTGGCCTACGGACTCGATAGTGGAGATGAAGGCCTTGTTGTGATCTTTGATCTGGGGGGTGGGACCTTTGACGTGTCGTTGCTGCGATTGTCTCGTGGCGTGTTTGAGGTACTCGCAACCGGTGGTAATTCTGGCTTAGGCGGTGATGACTTTGATGAGCTCGTCGCCAAACTGGTGCTTGAAAAAGCCCACTCGAAGGGCGATCTCGACGCCTCTTCGCGTCGGCAGTTGATGACAGAGGCCCGCCGGGTTAAAGAATTGCTGTCGAGTCAAAGCGAGGTTGATGTCACGCTTGCCTTGTCGAGCTTGCAATGGCAAGGATCCATCCAGCTTGCAGAATTTGAGGCCAAGATTGCTGGGTTGGTTGAAGAAACCATCAAAGCCGCAAGACGCGTCTTAAGGGATGCAGAGGTTACGCCGACCGAGATCAACCAAGTTGTTTTGGTCGGCGGCTCAACGCGAGTGCCCTTGGTCCGGTCGGCGGTTGAGGCCTTCTTTGGCCGCGCCCCGCTGACTGAAATAGACCCGGATCGCGTGGTAGCCTTGGGCGCGGCATTGCAGGCGGACGTCTTGGTGGGTAATAAGCCGGATGACGAGATGCTCTTGCTGGACGTCCTGCCTTTGTCTTTGGGGCTCGAAACCATGGGCGGGTTGGTTGAAAAAGTCATCAGCCGAAATACGCCGATCCCGGTTCAGCGCGCGCAAGAATTTACGACTTACAAAGATGGCCAAACGGCGATGTTAATCCACGTTCTACAAGGCGAGCGGGAACAGGTCGCGGATTGTCGATCGCTCGCGCAATTCGAATTAAGAGGGATTCCGCCAATGGTTGCCGGGGCGGCCAAAATACAAGTCGTGTTTCAGGTCGACGCCGATGGGCTCTTGTCGGTTTCAGCGTCGGAACTGGCCACCGGTGTTTCAGCTGCGATTACCGTCAAGCCTTCTTATGGTCTGTCCGACACAGAAGTGACCGATATGCTCAAAGCATCGTTTGCGTATGCTAAGGAAGATGCAGCGGCGCGGATGTTGCTCGAAGCAAGAGTTGACGGTCAGCGACTCATCGATGCGCTTAGTGCGGCGATGCAGCAAGACGGTCCTGCGCTTTTATCCCCAGACGAAACGCAAACCTTGCAGCTTGGCATCCAGGCCCTCGAGGCAGCCCTTGCTGGCGATCAGGTTCAATTGATTTCAGCAGAAACTCAGAACCTGTCTCAGGCGAGTGATGATTTTGCCGCGAAACGAATGGATCAGGAGGTCCGCAAGGCTTTAACGGGGCAGTCCCTCGATGGGGTTTTGGGCCAAAATCAAGTCACAGCCGATGAGGCTCACTAGAACAAACAGGAATAGAGGATGCCAAAGGTCGTAATTTTACCGCATATCGAACGCTGCCCAGACGGCGCGGTGCTCGACATTGCCCCGGGTGAGGTCCTCATCGATGCGGCTTTAGCGCACGGGATTAAAATCGAGCATGCTTGTGAGATGGCGTGCGCGTGTACGACTTGTCATGTGATTGTTCGGGAAGGATTTGATTCCCTGGAACCATCGGATGACTTAGAAGACGATCTGTTGGATAAAGCGTGGGGCTTGGAGCCGGATTCTCGGTTAAGTTGTCAGTTCGTCGTGGCAGATGAGGATTTGGTCATAGAGATTCCTCGGTATACCATCAATCAAGTCTCAGAGAGTCAGTAGCCTTGTGATGAAATGGACGGACAGCCTTGAAATTGCCCTTGCGTTGATTGACGCGCATCCAACCGTTGATCCGTTAACGATTCGGTTCACAGATCTGAAAGCTTGGGTTGAAGCGCTGCCAGAATTTGACGATCAGTCAGACCGGTGCGGCGAGAGAATCTTAGAAGCAATTCAAATGACCTGGATTGATGAGGCCGACTAGGGTGAATTAGGACGGTAATTCACTATTTTGCTGGGTTAATCGCGCGTATAATACGGCGCCTCAAAAACAGTAATTTATCAGTGGAGTTGTCATGGCCTTAGAACGCACTTTTTCTATCATTAAACCTGACGCAGTGGCTAAAAATGCCATCGGTCAAATTGTCGGACGATTCGAAGCGAATGGTCTGCAGATCGTTGCGCAACGAATGGAGCATCTCACCGAAGAGAAGGCCAAAGGTTTTTATGCCGAGCATGATGGCAAAGGATTCTTTAACGATCTGGTTGCGTTCATGACCTCAGGGCCGGTTGTTCTCCAAGTTTTGCAGGGCGAGAACGCGATTTTAAAAAACCGCGAGTTAATGGGCGCCACCAATCCTCAGGAAGCGGCCGCTGGCACCATTCGAGCAGATTTCGCACAAAGCATTGATGCCAACGCGGTTCATGGCAGTGATGCGCCTGAGTCTGCTGCTCGGGAAATAGCCTATTTCTTTACCCCTGAGCAACTCTGCAACAGATGAATCAGTTAACGCCAGAAAAAATTGATCTACTGGGCTTGAGTCAGGCCCAGATGACATCGGTTTTGGCTGGCTTGGGTGAAAAGCCTTACCGGACAGCTCAGGTAATGAAATGGTTGCATCATCGGTCGGTTATGAAGATCGATGACATGACGGATATCAGTAAAAAGTTGCGAACGGAGTTCGAGGCAGGCGCTGAAATTCATGAGCCTGAGGTTCTGTCCGAAAAGGTGTCGCGGGACGGCACGCGAAAGTGGTTAATGCGATCGCGATCCGGCAGCGCCATTGAAACGGTGTTTATCCCGGAAGGCAATCGCGGCACGCTCTGCGTTTCATCCCAGGTGGGGTGCATCTTAGATTGTAAGTTTTGCTCCACCGGTAAGCAGGGCTTTAACTCTAATTTGACCGCCGGCGAAATTGTCGGTCAGTTGCGGATGGCAGAGCGGCGGTTGCGGGCCGAATTTGAGGATCGCAATCGGGTCGTGACCAACGTCGTACTGATGGGCATGGGCGAGCCGCTTCTCAATATCGATCAAGTGATTCCGGCAGTGTCGGTCATGATGGATGACTTGGGCTATGGCATTTCGAAGCGCAAGGTCACGATTTCAACGGCCGGCGTCGTCCCAGGCATTCTCAGACTAAAAGAAACGACGGATGCCTCATTAGCGATCTCGTTGCACGCACCCAATGATGCCCTTCGAGACCAGCTGGTGCCGATTAATCGAAAATACCCCATCGCGATGTTGCTGGATGCCTGCCGGGATTATGCCGAGAATTTAGGCGAGAAGCGGACGATTACGATTGAGTACACGTTGCTTGATGGCGTCAATGATCAGGCCGAGCAGGTTCGCGAGCTTGCGGTTCTGCTTAAGCATTTCCCTTGCAAAATCAACTTAATCCCGTTTAACCCTTATCCAGGGACGACCTTTAAGAGACCATCCGCTGCCAGTGTCAGATACTTTCAAGACTATTTGGTTGGCAAGGGCTTCTCAACCATGGTGCGGACCACCCGTGGCGATGATATTGATGCAGCGTGTGGTCAGCTTGCGGGCCAGGTGGTGGATCGCACCTCCCGCAGCGCGCGGTACCAACGCATCGCCTTGCAGGCGGCAGCCGAATGAGAGCGGTCGCACTCGCTCTGGTGCTTTTAATCGTGATGGGCTGTACCGCTCAGAATCGGGGCGGCGCGGCAGTCGATCAAAATGAGGTTGCGGCGCGAGCCATTGAGCTAGGGACGGCTTATCTGCGGCAGGGTGATTATGGCCGAGCTAAAGATAACTTAATGAAAGCGCTGGCGATTGATGATCAATCGGCGCCGGCTCATCATACATTAGCGATTGTGTTCCAGCAGGAGCGCGAGTTTGAACTCGCGGAGTCGTATTTCAAGCGGGCAATTGCGCTCGCCCCGGACATGATCGCGGCGCGCAATAACTTTGGCGGTTTTTTATATGCTCAGGGTCGTCCCGGTGAAGCGGTTGAGCAGCTGACCATTGCAACCGAAGATCGCTTTTACGAGCTTAGGCCTCAAGCCTTTGAGAACTTGGCCGTGGCATACCTCGCGCTGGACGACCGACGTGCTGCCCGCGAGGCCTTTGAACGTGCCGAGGCGCTGAATCCTCGATTACCCAGAACCTTGCTTGAGCTAACGCTGCTGCATCTAGAGGATCAAAATTATACGGCAGCAAAAGCACTATATTTAAGACATCGAGCGATCGCGTCGGAATCAGCGAGAAGCTTGTCCGCGTGCGCAAAAATTTATGCCATTTTTTTAGATGCGGCTGAGCGCAGCCGATGCACCGCTGATTTAATTCGAATCTATCCAACCTCGATGGAAGCTTTAGAGTTAGTCAAGGGTACCCAAGGAGGGGTGGATGGGCGTTGAGGAAATGGGCGAGGCCAGTACGTTGACAGTCTCTGATCAGTTAAGACAAGCCAGAGAAGCCGCTGGCATGACCCAAGCGGGGGTTGCCGAGCAGTTGTTTTTGACCGAGACGTTCATTCGGTATATGGATGCGGGTGAGTTTCATCGCCTGCCGAAGCAAGCGTTTGTTCGGGGTTACCTGCGCAGTTATGCGCGGGTTGTGGGTCTTGATGGCGGTCAGTTAGTGCAATTATATGACGAGGCATTTCGGGAAACGCTGCCAGACACCCCCGCGGATGTTGCCGTCAGTGTGAAAGAAAATCGATTCTCTGGACCTGTTGTGCTCACCGGTGTCATCGGGATGGGGATTGTTTTGATTTTGGTGCTCTTGGTGTGGCTGCTGACGTCGGACGAGGATCGGGCAGACGTCGGCGCGATGACGCCCGCGGCAGCCGACCCTGCCCTAATTACTGAGCCGAGTGCAGGAATAATGGCGGGTGCGCTGCCGGACCCCGCCAACGCGGAAACCGCGCCTTTAGAATCAGAGACGCCAGACAAAATCTTTGACCAAGCGCCGCTTTCCGGACTTGATGCGCCAGCACCAGCCTTGGCGGATCTTGAGCGGACAACGGACGTTGTAGCGCGAGAAAACCAGAGCACTAAAGCTGAAAACACACCGTCGGGAAGGATTAGCCAAGACCTAGATCCATTGGTTTTTGAGGCGGCAGCGTCTGATCCTGAACGCTTAGCGTCGAGTGGCAGTATTGCCGATGGATTGGTCGATCAACCCGGAAGCCCTGAAAAACTGAGCGATCAGCGCCAAGCCAATTTTAAACTTGATGATGGGCGAGGGCTCTCAGAACAAGTCGAAATTTGGCGAGAAAATCGACTCGATGGACGTCAAATCCGAGTGGACGCGGGTGGCTCGGATGAATTAAAAGCGACCCTTGTTGGTGAATGTTGGATTGAAGTCCAGGATAGCCAAAACGAATTGATTTACGGTGATCTTAATCGCGCCGGCGATGTCCTAGTCCTCAATGGGCGCGCGCCCTTAACGGTCTTGCTCGGCAATGCGCCGATGGCGAGTTTAGAGTTTAATGGCCGAGCGATTGATCTTGATTCAGCAACAACACGAGACGCGATCGCTCGATTGACCTTAACGAATTAGGAGTAACGTGATGCACCAAGATTCTAAGATCGTGCGACGGGTATCCAAGCAGATCATGGTGGGGGCTGTGCCGGTTGGGGGCGATGCGCCGATTGCAGTTCAAAGTATGACCAACACCAATACGCTCGATGTTGCGGCAACGGTGGCTCAGATTCGACGTCTTGAAGTCGCCGGTGCCGATATTGTTCGGGTCTCGGTACCCAGTATGGACGCGGCAGAAGCATTCGGAAAAATTCGAGCCCAAGTCGATGTGCCGTTAGTGTCCGATATTCACTTTGATTACAAGATTGCACTCAAGGTTGCCGCGTTAGGGGTGGATTGTTTGCGGATTAATCCTGGCAATATCGGTAGTCCGGATCGCGTTCGGGCGGTGGTAAGTGCCTGTAAAGATCAAGGCATTCCGATTCGGATCGGCGTTAATGCGGGTTCCTTAGGCAAGGACTTAATGCGCAAGTATAAAGAGCCAAATGCCACAGCGATGGTCGAGTCAGCGTTGCGCAATATTGAGATGCTGGATGCCGAAAATTTTGATCAGTTCAAGCTGAGCTTGAAGGCCTCTGATATTTTTATGACGATCGAGGCGTATCAGCGTATTGCGGGTCAAATCGATCAACCGTTGCACTTAGGTATTACTGAAGCGGGCGCCCTACGTTCGGGTACGGTGAAGAGCGCAGCCGGGCTGGGCTTTTTACTGATGGCGGGCATAGGCGATACAATTCGCGTGTCGTTGGCGGCGGACCCGGTTGAGGAAGTAAAGGTTGGGTTTGATTTGCTGAAGAGCCTGCATCTGCGCAGTAAGGGCATTCACTTTGTGGCGTGTCCGAGTTGCTCTCGTCAGAACTTTGATGTCATTTCAACCGTGAATGAGCTGGAACGAAGGGTGGAAGACATTACAACGCCCCTCGATGTCGCGATTATTGGCTGTATCGTGAATGGACCGGGTGAGGCAAAAGAGGCCGACATTGGTCTGACAGGCGCGACCCCAAACAATTTGATCTATCGTGATGGTGCGCCCAGTCAAAAAGTGACCAATGAGCATTTAATTGATGATCTCGAGGCGATGATTCGACGGCGGGTGGCCGAAAAAATTGCAGCCGAGGCGGCCGAAAATGTTGAATTAACATCAAACTGAGTGGAAGTGTGTCGTGAGTAACGCAATGAAAGCCATTCGAGGGATGCAGGATCTGCTACCCGAAAAAAAAGCGCGATTCCGTTTGATCGAAGATCAGGCGAGAAGGGTTTTAGCGGGTTATGGTTATCAGGAAGTCGGCTTGCCGATACTGGAAAGCACCAGTTTGTTCAGTCGTTTGGTTGGCGCAAGTACAGACATCGTCGAAAAAGAAATGTACACCTTCAATGATCGCAACGAAGAGAGTCTGACGCTGCGACCGGAAGGCACCGCTGGCTTGGTTCGCTTTGTGAATGAGCATGGCCTGGCGTTTAATCAAACCCAAAGGCTTTGGTATACGGGCCCGATGTTTCGTTATGAGCGACCTCAGAAAGGCCGCTACCGGCAGTTTGACCAGATTGGGGTTGAGTGTATCGGGATGGAAGGTCCTGATATCGATGCTGAGTTACTGCTGCTTTCGGCCCGGCTTTGGTCGGTTTTAGGCTTATCGAGCTCGGTAACCCTTGAACTCAATTCAATCGGTGATGCTGCAAGCAGGCAAGCCTTTAGCGCGGCTTTAGTGGATTATTTAACGCGTTATAAATCGGATTTAGACGAGGATAGTCTTCGTCGACTGACGACGAATCCGATGCGCATTTTAGACACCAAAGTCCCGACAACACAGGCGCTTTTGGTAGACGCACCGGTCCTCAGCGACTTTATTGACGCGGCGTCTCGAAAGCATTTTGATGGCCTGTGTGCGATACTGGACGCCGCCGGGCAGCCCTATCGGATTAATCCAAGCATCGTGCGCGGTTTGGACTATTACAACCGTACGGTGTTCGAGTGGGTCACGGATGAATTGGGTGCCCAAGGTACAATTTGTGGTGGTGGTCGCTACGACGGATTAGTGGCGCAGTTAGGGGGTAAACCCACGCCCTGCGTTGGCTTTGCGTTGGGTTTAGATCGGCTCGCGCTGATGCTTGAGGGTCAAGCGGTGCAAGGGCCTTCGATCAATATTTATGGTGTTTCTGTTGGAGACGACGCGCGGGGCAAGATGCTGGTCCTGGCAGAGCAAGTGCGGACGCAACTCGGTCTTTCGATTCAGGTTCATGCCGGTGCTGGAAAGCTCAAGGCGCAAATGAAGAAAGCCGATGCGTCTGGGGCAGAGATTGCGCTCATTGTTGCAGAGGACGAGCTTGCGCAGGATGCGGTGAGTGTTCGTGAATTACGGGGTGAAGGGGGGCAGGCATTGGTTCAAATGTCGGCTTTGATTGAACAGTTGCAGCAGCGTTTCAAGCAGTAAGCAGCAATTAGCAAACAGTAAAGAACTTGGTACAGGAGTAGGCACGTGGCGCTGGATACGAGCGAAGAAGAGCAGATCGAGAAAATACAGACTTTTTTACGTCAGAACGGTTGGTTTTTAGCCATTGGCTTGGTGCTTGTTCTGGGCGGTAACTTTGGATTCAGATCTTGGGAAGACCAAAAGCAGGCAGCAGCTGAGGCTGCGAGTGATGCGTTTACGACGTTCCAAGCTGCGGCGCGTGAAGGCAAAACGGACGATGATAAACGAGCCGCCGCGATGGACTTAGGAGACGCCTTTATTGCGAATCATCCGGGAACGGATTATGCGGTCTTAGCGGGGCTGCAGATTGCAAAGCTGCATTTTAGTGCAGGCAATCTAAGTGAGGCAGAAGCGGCCTTGCGAGCAATAACGGCCGCGGCGAGCTCGCAATTGGCGCCTTTGGTACAGATTCGATTGGCGCGACTTTTGGGCGCTCAGGACCGGCCTGAGGAGGGTTTGACCGTGTTGGCTGAACCGCTCGAATGGGCTGGCTTTATGGCAGCGCGACATGAGGTCGAAGGCGATTTGTTGTATCAACTCGATCGACTCGACGAGGCAAGGCAAGCCTATCAGCTGGCGGTTAACACAGCGGGTGAAGAGGGCTTACCGGGTTTAACGATGAAGGTTGAAGATTTGACGTTTGCAACCGCGAGCATGGATCCAGCGATATCAGATGAAAGCAGCAACAACGAAGCCGCATTGCTCGAAGCGCCGGCAGCTGGTCCCGACGCATCGGCAGATGGGACGCAAGCAGATTCAAAGGACAATGGATGATGATCTGGCGAATGTTGCCTTATAGCTTGTTATTGCTCGGTCTAGTGAGCGGTTGCAGTTGGTTTGACGGCAAAGATGAAGACGTCATCAAGCCAGCCGCGCTCAAGAAAATCCAGTCAGAGGTGACTTTCTCTGCCCTGTGGACCGCGCGAGTGGGTGCGGGTGCTGCGGATAAAGCGATCAAGCTTGAGCCTGCATTAAGTGGCAATCGCATTTTTGCGGCCTCTGCTGATGGTACGATTTTGGCCGTTCAGGCAGATACCGGCAATAAGGTTTGGTCTCGGGATGTTCGAGATCTCTACGCCGAGGCTGATGTTGATCACGCTTTTGCGAAAGATGTCGATGTCATCACTGGCGGCGTTGGCGCGGGCAACGACATTGTGCTGGTTGGAACCTCTGCGGGAGAAGTGTTGGCCCTCTATCAGAGTGACGGCTCGATCGCGTGGCGCGCTGAAGTGTCAAGCGAAGTGCTCGCGCCACCACAGATCCTCAATCAACTGGTTGTTGCCCAAGCCATCGATGGCAGCGTGACGGGTTTGGATGCGTTTACCGGCGAGCAGCGTTGGCGGTTTAGTACCTCGTTACCGGCATTGACCTTGCGCGGCACGGCAACCCCAATCCTTCGTGATGATGTTGTGATTGCCGGGTTTGCCAATGGGCGCGTAGCCTTGATTGATCCTGATCGCGGGGTCGCCGCGATCGATGAACGCGTCGCGGCGGCTAAAGGGCGTTCCGACTTAGAACGTTTAATTGATATCGACGGCAAGATGGTCTTTCAAAGTGGCAGGCTTTATGTCGCAAGTTATCAAGGCAGAATCCTCGCCATTGATTTAAATGCCGGACGCCCGCTCTGGTCCGAAGAGGCGTCGACAACCGTTGGCTTGGGTGCAGGCTTTGGTAATGTGTATTTAGCGTCCGTCAGTGATCAGATTACGGCTTTTGACATGGATAATGGCCGAATCCAGTGGGAGTTGGATGACCTTCTCAATCGAGACCTCACGACACCGATCGCGATTGGCAGCTACTTGGCAGTTGGTGACTTTGAAGGCTATGTTCATTTGATTGCACAATCCGATGGCCGGTTTGTGGGGCGTCGTCGCGTTGATACCAAAGGGCTTTATACCCCGGCGCTCGCCGATGGTAACCGGCTCTATGTTATGGGCAATAGCGGACGCCTTTCGGCTTTCGAGATTCAGTAGCGTATTTGATGCTCCCCGTTATCGCCCTAGTCGGCCGCCCGAACGTTGGGAAATCCACGCTTTTTAATCGAGTGACCAAAACCCGAGACGCTTTGGTTGCCAGCATCCCAGGATTAACCCGGGACCGGCAGTACGGACGGGGTGTCATGGGGGATTTCGATTACTTGGTGATCGATACCGGAGGGTTGTCCGGCGACGAGCAGGGCATTGATAAGCCCATGGCCGAGCAGTCCCGAGCCGCCATCAGCGAAGCAGATCTTGTCTTATTTTTGGTTGATGCTAAGTCCGGACGCCTGCCTGGAGATCATGATATTGCGCGCCTGCTGCGTACTCAGAATAAACCGGTCGTTTTGGTAGCCAATAAAATCGATGGTCAGAACAGCGACTACATCGAGGGCGAATTCGCCGAGCTGGGATTTGGGGGCTGTGAACTGATTTCGGCCTCCAATGGTCATGGCGTGTCTTACCTAATGTCTGAAGTTGTGCTCGCGCGTCTGCCCGTCAAGCAAAGCGATGAGACGGAAGCTGAAGAAGCGCGCGGTATCAAGATGGCGGTGGTCGGACGCCCCAACGTGGGTAAGTCGACCTTGGTCAATCGAATGCTTGGAGAGGACCGGGTCGTCGTCTTTGATCAGGCGGGTACAACGCGGGATAGCATTTACATTCCGTTTGAGCGCGAAGGTCAGGAATACACGATTATCGATACGGCCGGGGTACGGCGGCGAGGCAAAATTTCTGAAGCCGTTGAAAAGTTTTCAGTGATCAAGGCGTTGGACGCCATTGCTGATGCAAACGTTGTGATTTTGATGATCGATGCGCATGAAAACCTCGTCGATCAAGATCTGCATCTGTTGGGACATGTTCTGGAAGCCGGTCGCGCGTTGGTGATTGCGGTTAATAAGTGGGATGGCACCAATCAAGAGCAGAAAGATCATATTAAAAGTGAAATCGAGCGCCGGTTAACCTTCATCGATTTTGCAACAATCCACTTTATCTCGGCGCTCCATGGATCTGGTGTGGGTCATCTGTATAAGTCGGTTCTTAAATCTTATGATTCGGCAACCAAGTCGCTTGCAACCACTAAATTGAACAAAATTTTAGCTGAGGCCTTGGCTGAGTATCAGCCGCCGATGGTTAATGGACGGCGCATCAAACTTCGTTACGCGCACGCAGGCGGCAGTAATCCGCCGATCATTATCGTGCATGGGAATCAAACCGAAGCCGTGCCAGAAGCTTATAAGCGCTATCTGCAGAAGCGGTTCCACAAAGCCTTAGGACTTGAAGGCACGCCGCTCAGGATTGAGTTTAGAACGGGCGATAACCCTTTCAAAGACAAGAAGGTCAAACTCACGGACCGAGAAGTGAGCAAAAAGCGACGCTTGATGAAGGATGATGTTGAGCGCGCGAAGAGACGAAAACGCTAGCGCTTTTGTTCAGAAAATCCCTGTTGGATCCGGTTTAGGGCTCAAGCATCAACGGCGTAAGGGTCACTGCGGGCTCACCCAATGCCTACCCATAAAATGCCTACCTATAAAATGGCTGCTCAAATAATGGCCAGCGCTTCATATTAAGCCCTTCAGGTTAAGCAGCTCTGTATTTTTAGTTCAGGGCTGGGCAATAAACAATGCGGGATCCACCCGAGCTTGGTTTAAGTTAACGCTGAAGTGCAAATGCGGGCCGGTAACCCGTCCAGTTTGGCCGACCAGGCCTATGACCTCACCTTGCTCGACGGTCGCGTTGAGCTCGACCTTAATTTTACTGAGGTGGCAATACATCGTAATGAGCCCTTGACCATGATCAATCAGCACGGTGTTGCCGTTGAAAAAATAATCACCGGTGGCGCGAACGATGCCAGCGGCGGCGGCCTTGATGGGCGTGCCCTCTGGTGCTGCGATATCCAAGCCCGAGTGCGGGCTTCTAGGTTGGTCATTCAAAATCCGGCGTTTGCCAAAGGGCGATGAGATTCGGCCTTCGACTGGCGTGATGAAATCAAGGCTGCCAGCGTTGATGGCTCGGTCTGTGGTAAAAGACTCGAAAACCGCCATCATCTCTTGCCGGTCCCGATTGATTCGATCGTAATCCCGCGCTGGTGGCGTAACCTTATTGTTGTCTTGGATGGTGAGGCGCTCGGTCAGATAGCTTTTCTCAAGCACATCGAAGACGATTGCGCCGCTCACAAGATCAAGCTGAGCGGGCCCTGGGGCCTGATCCATTGCAATGCCCACAATCGCGATAGGCTTTTCCGAGTCGCCGATAATCAGAACCGGGTTGCCAAGGAACCGGGCGGATTTTGTGTTCGCGGGTAGTGCGATCACCGCCACGCCGCCAGGCACCGGGGTATGCGCGGGCTGGGCGGCAACCGAGCTTTGAAATAACAATAGCGCGGCAAAGAGGGCGCCTGAGAATAAAACGAGTTTCAAGGAGTCTCCTCTACTTTTAGCGTGGGTTTATTGCGAATGATGGCGTCCGCCGTGCCGTCGGCAAAGTCGATCGTGACGGCTTGATCAGCCTGCAGTTGCGCTGCCCGACCGACGACGGTTTGCGCCTCGTCTCGGACCAGGCTGAATCCGCGCTCCATGACGGCCAATGGGCTGAGCGCATTGAGTTGACCGGCAAGACGTTGGAGGTTGCTGCGCTCATCGATGAGTTGGCGCTCGATCAGTTGAGTCTGTCTCGCTGAGGCAGACGATAGCCGAGCATGAGCTTGTTTGAGCTGCTGCTCAACGCCGGTGTTTAATTGTTTTTCTAAGCGGTCTAATTCTGGATGCTGCAGGGCGCGGTTCACCGCATTCAAGAGTCGAGGTTGCAATCGCGCCAACCGCTCGCTCATTTGCGTGAGCGTTTGAGACGGGTTGCGTAGACGCCGCGTCAAGCTTTGGACAGCGGCCTGGGCGGCCCTCAGTTGGCTGCTTTGGGCTCGCGTTAAACGCTGGGCTAGGCCGTCGAATTGTTGCATCCAGTCAGTTTGGTCTGGGGCAAGAATTTCAGCCGCTGCGGAGGGCGTTGCGGCGCGCAGGTCTGCCACAAAGTCGGCAATGGTGAAGTCGGATTCGTGACCGATGGCGCTCACAACGGGAATACGGCTGTTGGCGATCGCGAGCGCGACGGGTTCGGTATTAAAGGTCCAAAGATCCTCTAAGGAACCGCCGCCTCGGGTGAGTAAGATGGCGTCAAACACGGGCTCTGAAAATGTATTCGCCAATTCCAAGGCGGCAACGATCTGCTGGGTTGCGTCCTCGCCCTGGACTTGGCTGGGAATGATCGTACAGTTGAGCGCTGGGAACCGCCGGTTCAGTACGCTCAGCACGTCCCGGATCGCAGCACCGGTGGGTGAGGTAATAATCGCAAGGTGTTTAGGCAGCGCCGGTAAAGCGCGCTTGCGCGACTCGTCAAATAGGCCGTCTGTCTGCAAGCGTTGCTTGAGTGCCTCAAACGCCCGCCGCAGCTCGCCCTCGCCTGCTTCTTCCATGTGTTCTGCGATGAATTGATACTCGCCGCGCGCTTCGTACAGACTGATCTTGCCGCGAATGAGCACCTTCAGACCATTCCTGGGTTTGAAACGAACCCGCTGGTTTTTGTTGCGGAACATGGCGGTGCGCAGCTGGCCGCCCTCATCTTTAAGCGTCAGGTACCAGTGCCCCGAGGCCGGTACGCTGAAATTTGAAATTTCGCCTTCAACGAACACCATTGGGAAGTGGCCTTCCAACAAGGATTTCGCGGCCTTATTCAGATCGCTGACCGATAAAATTTCAGCGTTCGAGCCGTCTGATTCAGATGTTTGCCGAATCATGTTGCGGCTCGGCGCAAGAATTTGGCAAGTGGGCCTTGGATCGCCTCATCAATGCGCGCGGCCTGATGGGGCATGAGATCCTGATTCGCCACAAATTCGGTTCCCGCATAAGGATCAACCACGCCTGAGGTTAAGCCGCTTAGGGTTTCGATGACGGCCATGCCGCAGAGCGGCACGTAAAAGTCGGAGTAGCCGCCCTCATGGTTCGTGATGAGTCGGCCACCGCACAGATCCGCGGCCAGAGCCATCATCTTTTCCGTCATCACGCGGTAATGGTTTGCGACCAGCAGCATGTGGCTGAGGGGGTCAAAATAGGCCGCATCAAAACCGCAAGCAACAATGATGAGATCCGGTTTAAAGGCGCTTAGCGCCGGGGCCACAACCGCATCGATGGTTTTCAAATAGGCGCCGCCCCCACACCCAGCAGGCAACGGGATGTTGAGGTTAAAGCCATCGCCGTCGCCTTCCCCTGTTTCTTCAAGCTTGCCCAGGTTCACCGGGTAGAGCATCTCTTGATGGATGGAGATGGTGAGGACATTGGGGTCCTCAAAAAACGCTTGTTGTGTGCCGTTGCCATGATGCACATCCCAATCGACAACGGCCACCCGATCAACCCAGCCTTGCGCCCGGGCTTCTAAGATCGCCAGCGCAATGTTGTTGAAAATGCAAAAGCCACGGCCTCGGTCGCGTTCGGCATGATGCCCCGGTGGTCGGGTAAGGGCATAGGCATTGGAGACCGCGCCCGCCATCACATCCTTTATGGCGGCGGTTGTGCCGCCAACAGCCAGGCGGGCAATATCATAGGACCCGGGTCCTGCAATGGTGGACTGGCCAACGGATCCGCCGGTGGTCTGGCTCATGTGAGCAACGAGATCGATATAGTCAGCTGTATGAAAGCGCTCAAGGGTTTGACGGGTTGCGGCGGTGTGCGCCAGCCGCGAAAGTTGTGGGGTGACGTCGTAGGCGTCTAGCAAATTTTTCAGCCGGCGTTTGGTTTCGGGGTTTTCAAGGTGGACCCCGGGTTGAAAGGCGCCGCCCGCGGGGATTTGTCCCAAGGCTGAACCGTTGTCGTGCCACATGAAGCGCTCGTTCCAAATCAATCCGGTTTTTTGGGTCATGTGCCTCTCAGAGGTGGTTTGCGAAGGAATTCTGTTGGCGCTCATGATAGCGGCAGGGCCATTCGGTGAGCAAATACTGTGTCGAGCAAAAGCGTTTTAGAATGGCGGGCGGATGCGGCAATAAAGCAGTCGCATGCATCGTGATGACTATGATTCGGCTGGCTTTGATTGTAATTGCGCCCATTGCCGGGCCTCCGCATGCCGGCCCGCAAGACTTAAAATTTGGGCCATCCTCCTGGGTAGCAAGGGATATTGCTCGAGCTGATTGCTGCGAACAAGCGCTTGCGCATAATCCTCAAGATCCCGAAGATGCTGGTTGACGTCGCGTGCCGCACCTTCCTCAACGGCGCGTTTAACGAGGGTGCCGTAGGCTTTAAGGGTGAGCTCAATCTCATCGGAGTGGGCGTCAATGAGCTCGAGTAGGCGCCGTTTGGCTTGACTCGGGTCACCTGCTTTGAGATGCGCCGATGCCAGCGCGCCAAGGGTTTGCGCCTGCAGCGTTTGATCGTCCCGGGTGTAGTTCAGGGCCTGCTCTAAATGCGGGATGGCCGCTTTAAACCGTCCAAACGCCTGGTGTATTTCGGCCAGCTTGAGATGGCTACTGCCGTGATGAGGGTATTCTTGAATAACTTGTCGAAAATGATGTAGGGCAGATTCTGGATCTTGTTCATGCCGGAACAGTTCTGCAAGCTCGTAGTGGATTTGCCAATCCGCGCGGCCCGTTGCTACCAAGGCCTTTCGGCGCTTAATCACATCCTGGGTCGAGCCAACTTGTTTGGCGCGTGCTGCGCCCGTGCCATTAATAAAATCAACCAGCGCCACATAATTACTTTGTCCCGTGAAGGGCGGCGTCTGCACCATATCCAGTAATCGGCCCATGGCATCAATGGTTGTGAAGTTTGGATAGCCGATCCGGTGCGCTATTTCCTGAGCCGGCAGTAACGCGCTTTGGCTTGAGGCGTCTACGGTCTCAAGAATAGCCTCTGCAAACCCGGCCGCGAGCAGGTAATTACCCTCAAAGCTGTAATGCACATGCTCTAGTAGCAGATTCCAGCCGGGCTGCTTGGGTTGACTTGCGCGTTTGAAAGCCGTTTCACTGTCGACAAAGTTAAAGGCGGTATCGTTGAATTGCTCAGCAACCCGCCGAATGCGGGCGTTAATCTGCGTGTCCGCACGAAACCGCAGGGTATCTAAGTCAAGTGCTTGCTGAAAGTGTTCCGCGGACTCGGCGTTTTGACCCAGATGCTCAAAGGCAATGCCGAGCTGATAATGGGTATCGGCATAATTCGGCGCGATGGCCTTTGCCGCGTTAAGGGCATTAACGGCGTCCTGAAAGCGTTGGTCTTTGAACCGCGCAGCGCTGTATTGGTGCTGGCGGTTCAATGTGTTCAGCGCATCATCAGACAATTCCGGTGGGTGTTGCGAGGAAAATGGTGCTGAATCGCGAAGGTTAACGGGCACGCTCGAGAGCAGAACATGAATACCCTTGTCTTGAAGCCGTGATACCGTGTCAAACAGGTTGTTTTCATAGTGCTCATATACCGTTTCAAGGCGAGGGTCGTCAAACGCGACATTGTTGTCGGTGAACATTTGCATGCCGCGCCACCGCAGCGTTTCTTTGTCATTTTTTGGGTTCAAGTTCCCGACAAGAACGTTTGCCGCCTGCCAGACCCTTGTGCGCTTGATGGCCTGTATTAGGCGAATGATTGACAGGTTTGCTAAAAAAGTTTGATTAAAGGTGCCGGGGCCATAAGGGCCTACCACCTCATTGTTGCCCACCAAAATAATGGCGAAGGTTGAGGGCCCAGCAGGTATCGATTTCGCAACGTCATAAATCACGTGGGAGTTGACGGAGGTCATTGCCGTATTGATGACGTCGATTTTTTTCGTCGGTAGCGCTTGCTCAAGTAGGATCTCCAGGTGTCGGCTGAAGCCATGGTTCAGGTTTGGAAAGCCCCGCGCCGCCGACCCACCCAAAATGAAGACTCGAATGGTTTGGTCATCCGGTAACGCTGAGAAGGTGTTTTCGATGGGCGTGATGCCAAGCGAGGCAGGATAAAATTGATGGATGAAGGCGGGGTTATCCTGGTAGTAGGCCTGCCCATTGATATTCAGAATTTTAAAGAAGTCCTGGGGCGCGCCGATGCCAGCAAATTTGAGGCCCTGCTCAACGATGATGAAAAAAGCAGCAGGCACGCCAATCAGCGCGATGAGGTAAAACAGCAGATTTTTAAACAAGGCCATGTCGTTAATTCCTAAGCGCGCGCTGGAGTTTGCGAGCGCGTTGGGGCGTAGATCTATGTTAACCCGTTTAATGATCTAAGGGACATGACGGCCATGAAAGGATGTCCAGTCAAGGCGTTCTTTCAGCCGGTCATTCAACTCGGCCGAGCGTTGGCGGATAAAAATTATCAGTCGCGTTGATTGATCGGTGACATCAAGACGCAAAGGTCCTTGCGGTCTAATCCAGTTCGTAGTGATCCTGATAGGTTTCTCGAAGGGTGGGGTCTTGGTCTTCTTTTAAGAGGAGCAAGTTCCCGATGACGAGGACGTCGAGTTCGGTGCCCATGAAACATTTAAAGGCCTGCTCGGGTGTGCAGACAATGGGTTCACCGCGGACGTTGAATGAGGTGTTTACCAGCACCGGACAGCCTGTCTCGTCAAAGAATCGTGATAACAGCGCGTGAAACTTGGGGTTGGTCTCCTCATGAACGGTCTGCAGTCGAGCCGTATAGTCGACATGGGTCACGGCAGGGATGACCGAGCGGGGTACTTTGAGCTGGTCGAGACCCATCTGCGCCGCATCAAGCGCGGTGATGGGATGCCGCTTGTTTTCTCGGATCGGGGCCACAAAAAGCATATAAGGACTGTCTGCTTCGTGTTCAAACCACTCAGAGACGTGCTCGCTCAGCACCGCCGGCGCAAACGGCCGAAAGCTTTCGCGATATTTAACTTTTAGGTTGAGCTGCGACTGCATCAAGGCGGATCGTGGGTCTGCCAGGATGCTGCGGGCGCCGAGCGCTCGAGGCCCAAACTCCATCCTGCCTTGCATCCAGCCGATGGCTTTGCCGGCACTGAGCGCTGTCGTGACACGGGTAAGAAGCTCTGACTCTGAATAGCGCGTGAAAATCCCGCCGCAGACATTAAGTGCTGTACTTGCGGCTTCGTCGGAGAAAGCCGGTCCTAAATAGCTGCCTTGCATTAGATCTCGAGACACGTGTTCGGGTCTTTCCCCATCAAGGTGTAGGTGCCATGCCGCAAGCGCGGCGCCGAGAGCGCCACCGGCATCGCCTGCCGCGGGTTGAACCCAAATGTTATCGAAGAGGTTCGCTCGCGCCAGAAGGCCATTGGCGACGCAGTTCAGGGCGACGCCCCCTGCTAGGCAAAGATTTTTTTCACCCGTTTGGCGTTGGATACTGCGGGCCAGTCTCAGCACAATATCCTCGGTAACCTTTTGAACAGAGGCGGCAAGGTCCATTTCTCGCTGGGTGATCTGAGCTTCAGGTTGTCTTGGCGGGCCACCAAACAATTTGTGAAAATGCTTGGTGGTCATGGTGAGACCGGTGGCGTAGTCAAAGTAGCGCATATCGAGTTGAAAGCTGCCGTCGTCGGCGACATCGACTAGGTGCTCTGTAATTAAATCGGCATAGCGGGGCTTGCCATAGGGCGCAAGGCCCATGACTTTATACTCCCCAGAATTAACCTTAAAACCGGTGTAGTAGGTAAACGCCGAGTAGAGTAAGCCAAGAGAGTGCGGAAAGTGAATTTCTTTGAGAATCGTTAGACGCTTGCCTTGGCCAACCGCAAGCGAGCTCGTCGTCCACTCGCCGACGCCATCCAGGGTGAGGACCGCCGCGCGTTCGAAGGGCGAGGGGTAAAAGGCGCTAGCGGCGTGGGACAGGTGGTGTTGTGAGAACAAGAGCCGAGATTGCCAATCGATGGTCTCCCCTAGGGCGTTTGAGAGCGCCTTTGTGAGGACCGATTTTTGAAAAAGCTTGTCTTTGATCCAGGCCGGCATGGATAAAGCGAAGCTGCGAAAGCCTCGGGGGGCAAAGGCCAAGTAAGTTTCCAGCAGGCGCTCAAATTTTAAGAAGGGTTTCTCGTAAAAAACGACTTGATCGATTTGCTCGGGGATGATGCCAGCTTCTGCAAGACAATAAGCAATGGCTTGATCCGGAAAACTGGGATCGTGTTTCTTGCGCGTGAAGCGTTCTTCTTGGGCAGCGGCAATAATCCGGCCATCTTGAAGCAAGCAGGCGGCGCTATCGTGATAAAACGCGGAGAGACCTAAGATGTACATGGGTTATGTCAGCATCATTAAAAGAGCGTATAGATAAAGGGCGCAAGAACAGAGCCTTCGGCAAGGATCATCAAGCCGCCGAGCGCGACCATAATGAGGATAATTGGCGCTAGCCATAACTTTTTTCGCGCTCGGAGGAAGGCCAAAAGCTCTTTTAAAAATGCCATGCCGATTCGTTACCTCAAAATTGATTTTTAAAAGATGCTTCAGATTGCTCGCTGGGCGTTATTGCCTGCCAATGCGTCTTGGTGGCTCGGCGCTTGAGCTTGAGTTCGTCTCGTCCGACCAGTCGCATAATCAGCCCGACCGGTGTGAAGATCAGAAAGAAGATGGCGCCCAAAACGATTGGACTGATCAGCCGTCCAAGGAGCTGGCCGAACTGCATCCAGAGCCGGTTTAAAGGGCGTAATGTGCGCGGCGCGACGATGCTGATGGCGATAAAGAGAGCGGCTAACAAGCCCGCCGAGAAGCCTAGAAAAGACTCGCCCGTCCAAAATCCGTAGGCCGCGAGGAGGCCAAAAATGCCGGCGACAAAACCGCCAAACTTTTGATCCGTGGGGAGCTGCATTGCGGTGGTCATGAGGCGCCTTGAAGCCGAAAGGTAGATTCTGAGTGATTTTGATGACAAGCGCAAAATCAAGACGATTTTATGGCCTTTGGCGCGAAAAGCGTGGGAGGCCGGGCCGTGAGTGTTGTGTTGATCTCGGCGCGTCGAACTCGTCAGGCCTAAACGGCCGTTATCGAGGTGTTTCGGGGCCGCAAATTCGAAAATCTTTTGCGCCGGGTTTCAGGCGCTCTATACTGAACGCTTTTTATGAAGAGACTTCATGACTTCCCCGACAGCAGACATCCATGACGACAAAATACTCATCCTAGATTTTGGATCGCAATATACACAGCTCATTGCAAGGCGGGTCCGGGAGTTAGGGGTTTATTGTGAGATCCACCCGATTTCGATCACCGAAGACAGCGTCAAGGCATTATCGCCGCGGGGCGTCATTCTTTCGGGTGGGCCAGAGTCGGTTACGGCGCAGGATACTTTGGCGGCGCCGAGTTTTATTTTCGAGCTAGGATTGCCGGTTCTTGGGATTTGTTATGGCATGCAAACCATGGCGCAGCAGTTGGGTGGCCGGGTTGAGGCGGCTGAAAAGCATGAGTTTGGTCATGCGCGAGTTACCTTGCTTCAAGAATCTTTGATTTTTAGCGGCCTTGAAGACGGGGCAAGCGAGCTTGATGTTTGGATGAGTCATGGCGATCAGGTGGTTGAAGTCCCCGCGGGGTTCGCAGTGCTGGCTAAGACCGAAACCTGTCCGGTCGCTGCGATGAGCGATGAGTCTCGGCAGCTTTATGGGCTGCAATTTCATCCTGAGGTGCAGCACACGCCCCAGGGCGGTGAAATTTTAGACCGTTTTCTCAAAGCGAGTTGCAACTGCCGTGGTAGCTGGACGCCAGCCAATATCGTTGAAGACATCATCACCAATGTTCGCCGGCAAGTGGGCGCGCGCAACGTGATTTTAGGTTTGTCCGGTGGTGTTGACTCTTCTGTTGTTGCGGCGTTGTTGGCCCGCGCTATTGGGGAGCAACTGACCTGTGTCTTTGTCGATAACGGGTTGCTGCGGTTAGAAGAGGGCGATCAGGTAATGGCCATGATGGACTTGGCCGCGAAAAATGAGCTACCGATCAAGGTTATCCGGGTCGATGCGGCCGAACGTTTTCTGTCAAAGTTAAAAGGGATTACAGACCCAGAAGCAAAACGGAAAGTCATTGGTAATACTTTTATTGAAGTGTTCGACGAAGAATCAGCAAAAATCCAAGATGCTGACTTCTTGGCCCAAGGCACTATTTATCCGGATGTGATCGAGTCGGCCGGGACCAAAGATGGTAAGGCCCATGTGATCAAGTCTCACCATAATGTAGGCGGCCTTCCTGAAGATATGAAACTGGCGCTGGTAGAGCCGCTGCGTGAGTTGTTTAAGGACGAAGTCCGAAAAATCGGAATCGCCGTCGGCTTATCCAAAGAAATGGTCTTTCGGCACCCGTTCCCCGGTCCGGGCTTGGGCGTTCGAATACTCGGGGAGGTGACTGAGGCCTATGCAGACCTCTTGCGCCGCGCCGATGCCATTTATATTGAAGAGCTCAGGAATGCTGACCTTTATAACCAAGTGAGTCAGGCCTTTGCGGTGTTTTTACCAGTCAAATCAGTGGGCGTGGTGGGTGATGCCCGGCGGTATGAGTATGTGATTGCATTGCGCGCGGTCGAGACGATCGATTTTATGACGGCGCGCTCCGCACGACTGCCCTATGAGTTCTTAGAGCGGGTCTCGAGTCGGATCATTAATGAGATCAGCGGGATTTCAAGGGTCACCTATGACATTTCAAGTAAACCGCCAGCAACGATTGAGTGGGAGTAGTTATTCTATTGTAAGTCATTGATTTAATTATATTAATTACTTGCACATTTGTTTCACATATAAAGTCAATCGTTGATTTAATTGAAGTTGAATGAAGAGAAACGTAAAGCAGAGGAAGCTGAAGAAAAACGGTTAGCTGAAAATGCTGAAGCCAGAGAGCTATCCAATTTAGCAATACATATCTCTAATGGAGGCAGTTATGCATTTATTGGCATTTCAGATATCGATTCAAAATTATTTTCTGGCATGAATTGTTCTGAAATATTGGGGCTAAAAACTAGCCTTAAGCCAAGTAAAACCGGTGTAGGCGGCTATGTAATTAACGGAACTAATGGCAGAACGGCTAGTATCAGTAATGTAAATTCATACGGGGTTATTTCTAATTACAAGATGCCAAATAGTTGCAATATTTTCGCGGCTCCTGCGCAAGTAGAGTCACGCTGTGGGTTACAACTCCCACTATATGTTGAAGAAATTTATGAGCGCGATAGAGGCACAAATATCGTGACTAAATTCGGCAGGTTAAAGAGTATTGGCGGAGATCGGGATAAAGATACTTGGAAGGTGATACTTGATACTGATGGAAATAGCTTACGCAGCCGTGCTGTTATTTGGTGGACGGATCATGTTTTCCAAAACAGACCCCTTAAATTAGAAAACCGCGGGTATCTCTGTCGTAATTGAAGCTTACATAGTTAAAACTCGAAGAAGCTCATTACTAAATTTAGTGTACTTAGCACTGCTATCTTGCCTACAGTAGCGCTGAAAAGTGGATACAAGGTTTGTATCCACTTGCTATGTTTCTATTGCAAATGAGTACTAACCTATAGAGATTAGCGACTACATACTTTGCTGTGCTGACTTACAAAGTACTTACAAAGTCTTAATGAAAGCACTTAGTAACAATGATTTACATCACCGGTATTATTGAGTGGGAATGACATAATTATTTAAGTCATTGTTTTTAATCAATAAATATACTGACCTGCAAACTTTCATACAAAGTGGTGAAACTATCGCGTTTCATAGTTTAGCGCTGAGTTTAAGACTAAAGGACACTTATAAAATGTTGACTAAAATCAAGTCCGTTGATGTTGTTAAATGGTTAGCCACAGTAATCCAACTTATTGGGTATGGTATGACTGGATTGAACTTAATCCCCTATAATATATACATATTTTTTGTAGGGATATTTTTATGGTTTGCCGTAGGTTTTATGTGGAAAGATAAAGCAATTAT
>ENA-OQVM01001162-OQVM01001162.1-marine-metagenome-genome-assembly--contig:-NODE-1162-length-36297-cov-4.484705_pt1 | contig 36297 bp, 37 predicted proteins | sample MGYA00237776_ERZ505498 | MGnify/ENA primary metagenome ERZ505498 (study PRJEB26159, sample SAMN06265151) | marine metagenome | isolation source: Helgoland LTER site | place: Germany:Helgoland, sampling...
ACCCATGATAGATTTGCTCTTTGAGGAAGGTAATCCCACTGGGTTAAAGGCCTTGTTAGCCCACCAAAACCGCTGTGTCAACCAATTGCGTTTGCCGCTGGTAAAGGCTAGTTCTTCTTTGCAAAACAGAATAGAAAAAGACTATTCTAAGCTTGTTTAATTAAATGTTAAATTAAAAAGAAGACTCAAGAGAAAGCTTCAAGAGTAGTACTTTTCAAATTCGTTTTAATTGACTAAATTTGCCGTATGTTAAAAATCATTCGATTTTCCTTAATTTCACTCGTCCTCCTTGGATTGACAACTTCGTGTAACGCCTACCAGAAAATACTGAACAACCCAGATGTTGGGGAAAAGTATAAAGCTGCTGAAGCGTATTACACTAGTGGTGAATACAGAAGAGCAAATCGTTTGTTTGAACAAATTTTGCCTTCCTACCGCGGAAAGCCCCAAGCACAAAGGGTTATCTTCTTTTTTGCAGATTCCTATTTCCAAATTAAAGATTATTATTTAGCTGCGTATCAATTCGAAAGTTTTGTCAGATCATACCCCAATAGTGATCGCTTGGATGAAGCTAACTTTTTAGCGGCGAAATGTTATTATATGCTATCTCCAAAGTACAGTTTGGACCAGAAAAATACCAATGAAGCCATTGATAAGCTTCAAATATTCATTGACAACTACCCACAGTCAGAGTACCTTACAGAGGCTAATGCATACATTCAGGAATTGCAAACAAAGTTAGAAAAGAAAGACTTCGAGATTTCCAAGCAATACCACACCATTCGGGATTACAAAGCATCCATTAGCTCTTCAAACAATTTCATTTCATCTTATCCTGGGACACCATTTAGAGAAGATGCCTTGTACTACAAGTTTATTTCTTCTTATGAAATTGCAGTCAACAGTGTACCCGCAAAAAAATTAACCCGTTTAAAATCGCTTGATGAAATTTATCAAACGCTTTTGCGTTATTATCCAGAAACCCTTTTCATAGAAGATCTTGACAAGAAAATGAAACGCGTTTCCGCTGAGATAGCCAGTATAGAAAAGAATACAACTAACACGACGACTAAATAATCGATATGACCAAGTACAGAGAATCTAAAGCACCCGCTTCAACGACTACTTACGACAAGAACCAAGTAGAAGGTGAAACACAAAACATTTATGAAGCCATTGCTATCATTGCAAAGCGTTCTTCGCAAATCAATTTAGACATCAAGAAAGAATTGCACGAAAAACTTGAAGAGTTTGCTACGCACAACGACAGTTTAGAAGAAATCTTCGAAAACAAAGAGCAAATTGAAGTATCTAAGTTTTATGAAAGCCTTCCAAAACCCCATGCTCTAGCTGTAGACGAATGGTTGAATGATCAGGTTTACCATCGTAATACAGAGGAATAGACGTAATGTCAGTTCTTAGTGGAAAGAAAGTTCTCTTAGGTATTACCGGAGGCATTGCTGCATACAAAACGCCTTTACTTGTCCGTGCGCTGGTAAAAAAGGGCGCAGAAGTAAAGGTAGTTATGACGCCATCGGCACTTGACTTTGTTACACCACTTACGTTAGCTACACTTTCTCAAAACCCAGTTGTATCCTCTTTTACCGCTGAAGGGAACTCAGATCATCCCCAGTGGAATAATCATGTCGAACTAGCCCTATGGGCTGATCTTTTTCTTATTGCGCCAGCCACATCCAACACCTTGTCTTCCATGGCACAGGCGAGATGTAATAACCTATTATTAGCTTGTTATCTTTCTGCTCAATGTACTATCTATATAGCTCCAGCAATGGATTTAGATATGTATGCACATCCTGCAAATAAAGCCAACATGGAGAAGCTAGCCCGTTTTGGTAATTTTATTTTTCCAGCGCAAGAAGGCTTATTGGCCAGTGGATTAGAGGGAAAAGGAAGAATGATGGAACCCGATGATATTGTTGATTCCTTGGAAGAAAATCTTCAGGAAAGAGCACCCCTGAATGGGAAGACGGTTCTCATCACAGCCGGACCAACCTACGAAGCCATCGACCCTGTTCGTTTTATTGGGAATCACTCTTCGGGAAAAATGGGCTTTGCTCTGGCAGAAGAAGCGGCCAAACTTGGCGCAAAAGTAATTTTGATTGCTGGCCCCACTGCGCTTTCAACTCAACATACCAATATTATACTCCACCCAGTGGTTTCTGCAGCAGACATGCATGCAGCTGTGTTTAGTCATTACGCCAATGTTGATATCGCTATTGCCTCTGCAGCCGTTGCAGACTTTAGGCCAACCCTTTCTGCCGATCAGAAAATTAAGAAACAAACGGGGCTTGCAGAAATCCAACTCACCGAAACCATAGATATTCTCGCCCAAATGGGGAAAGAAAAGAAGCAGCAGTTTTTACTCGGCTTTGCTTTAGAAACAGAGAATGAACTAGAGAATGCCAAGGGGAAATGTGCGCGAAAAAATTTAGATGCGATTGTTTTAAATTCGTTAAACGATACAGATGCCGGTTTTGGCGGTTCCCAGAATAAAATCACCTACATTAGAAAAGATACTAGCTTAGTCGCTTTTGATCTAAAGCCTAAGACAGCTGTTGCTAAAGATATCTTCACCCAAATTCTAAAAGCTTTATGAGAAAGCTCCTTTTCTTACTTCTTTTTTGTTCTTCCCATCTATTTGCACAAGTAATAGACTGCCGCTTCGTGGTCAATGCTGACTTGGTCAACCAAACCAATCAGCAGGTATTTAAAACCCTAGAACAATCCTTAAACGAATTCATCAATGCCAAAGCCTGGACTGTTGAAAGCCTAGACAGCAAGGAGAAAGTTCGTTGTAGCATGATTTTTAATATCAATGCCTTCAATGGAGCGCGTTTTGAAGGCACACTTCAGGTACAGGTAGAACGTCCTGTTTATCAAACCAATTATTATACTCCTTTGTTTAACTTTCTAGACAAAGACATTGTTTTTTCTTACCAAGAATACCAACCATTGTTTTATAATCCTGCGACTTATGAATCAAATTTAATTTCACTAATCAGCTTTTATGTCTTTGTGGCTATGGGCATTGAAGCAGATAGTTTCGCATTGAGAAGTGGAACAGATTATTTTAAACAAGCACAGCAAATCCTTAGTTTGGCGCAACAGAATGGTGCTAAAGGATGGAATCAAGCCGATGGTAATAATAATCGATTTTGGCTGATTGACACCATGCTTTCCAATACTTTTCGAGAGTACAGAAATGTTCAATATATGTATCACCGAAAAGGATTAGACAATATGTTTGATGATGGTGTAATAGGAAAGAAAGGAATAATGAATGCCTTGCAAGAATTTAATCTTCTGTACAATCGTCGCCCAAATGCCTTGTTGATTCAAACTTTTTTTGACGCAAAGGCCGATGAGATAGTAGATATTTTTTCTTCAGGGCCTGAGGTAGACGTGAGTAAAACCAAAGTAACGCTGAATAAAGTAGCTCCCTTTTTTGGCCCAAAGTGGAAAAGAATTAAATAACGTTTATTTTTGCCGTTGAGGCCACGTCCTAGTATATTTGGTTTAATAAAATAATAAAATTCCCCTCCGACAGTGCTGACAGAATTAACCATATCCAACTTCGCTTTAATTGACCAACTAGAGGTTAATTTTTCCAATGGCATGACCAGTATAACTGGTGAGACTGGGGCAGGGAAATCAATATTACTGGGTGGCTTGGCATTGGTTCTCGGAAAACGGGCCGATTTATCCACTTTAAAGGATAAATCGAAAAAGTGTTTTGTTGACGCTACCTTTTCAATTAGTGCTTATGGGTTACAAGACTTTTTCACTTCTGTTGATTTGGATTACGAAGCCATTACAACTGTTCGAAGAGAGATTGTTCCCTCTGGCAAATCAAGAGCTTTCATTAACGATACACCGGTTACTCTCGATGTGCTTCAGCAATTGGGCGACCGTTTGATCGATGTGCATTCGCAAAACCAAACCATGTCTTTGATGCAAGAAGATTATCAGCTTGAAGTGTTGGATGCCCTTGCGAAGAATACCAATTCCTTGAAAGAATATGCTCTTCTTTTGAGTGATTATAAAGAAATATCCCGAAAAATTGATGCCTTCAGTGCGCAAAAAACTGCTTTAGAAGAAGAGCGTGATTACAATCGTTTTCTCTTGGATGAATTGAATTCTGCACCGCTGACGGAGAATAGCATTGAGGAATTGGAAGATGAAATTCAAGAATTGAGCAGCGTCGAAGAATTGGAGGAAAACCTCTCCAAGGCAAATCAAATCATTGAAGAGGAACAGATGGGTATTACCATTCAATTGAATGAAGTACGTACCTCTCTACAAAAGGTAGCAGAAATTAGTGACCGCTATGAACAATTGTCCTCTCGTGTTGAAAGCCTGCGCATAGAACTGGTAGATGTTACAAGTGAACTGTCTGGTGCATTGGAAATGGTAGAGGCAAACCCAGCGCGTTTAGAAATGTTGAACGGTCAATTGCAGTTAATAAATGATTTACTAAAGAAGCATCAGTCAAGAAGCATCGAAGAATTAATTGAGCGCCGTGATCAACTGGAGCAAAAAGTAATGCAAACCGAAAACTTAGAGGAAAACCTTCAGTCCTTTGTGAAAGAACAAAGTAAATTGATTAAGCAATTGGATGCACTAAGTCTTATCTTGAGTGAAAACCGTAAAAATGCTATCCCTGTATTTACCGACCAAATGGTGAAAATTCTTTCGCTTTTGGGAATGCCAAATGCACGGTTTAAACTGGAGTTAGTCCCTGCAGATACATATCTTAGTCAAGGAAAAGAAAAATTAGACTTTGCCTTTTCGGCCAATCAGGGTAGTGATTTTGGTACATTGAAAAAAGTTGCTTCAGGTGGTGAGTTGTCGCGAATTATGCTAAGCATAAAAGCAATTTTATCTCAATTCAAGACCTTGCCTACCATTATTTTTGACGAAATTGATACGGGTGTATCCGGGGAGGTTGCCTACAAAATTGCTGATATCATGGACCATATGGGAAAATATATGCAGGTAATGACCATTACCCATCTGCCCCAAGTGGCGGCCAAGGGGGCACATCATTTTAAGGTATTTAAAGAAACCCGTGATGGGAGTACATTCACCCAACTGAAAAAGCTGCAGCAACAAGAGCGCATTGAGGAAGTAGCTCAAATGCTCGCTGGAGATGCCCTAAGCGACACCGCACTTCAACACGCAAAAGAGTTATTGAATTAACGTATATTTGTACTTCATTATAAACCAAACAAATTATGTCCCACAACTTATTAAAAGGGAAAAAAGGAATCATATTTGGTGCACTAGACCACCAATCCATTGCATGGAAAACTGCTGAAAGTGTTCATGCTCAAGGAGGTCAAGTTGTATTGACAAATGCCCCAGTAGCCATGCGCATGGGAACCATTAACGAATTGGGTGAAAAAATCAACGCCCCTGTAATTCCTGCAGACGCAACTTCTTTAACGGATTTAGAAAATTTAATCGACCAAGCAATGAAACACTTTGGTGGAAAACTTGATTTTGTTTTACACTCCATTGGAATGTCTGTCAACGTTCGAAAAGGAAAACACTATACTGCGCTCAATCATGATTGGATGACCAAAGGCTGGGACGTTTCAGCTGTTTCTTTTCATAAACTCATGCAGACCTTATATGGAAAAGATGCTATGAATGAATGGGGAAGTATTGTTGCTTTAACTTATATCGCAGCGCAAAGAACTTTTCCAAACTATAACGACATGGCCGACAATAAGGCTTATTTAGAATCAATAGCACGTAGTTTTGGATACTACATGGGGAAAGATAAAAAAGTACGGGTAAACACTATTTCACAATCACCAACCCTTACCACAGCTGGTCAAGGAGTAAAAGGCTTGGATGGCTTTTTGACCTATGCGTCAAAAACATCTCCTTTAGGGAATGCAACAGCCAAAGAATGTGCAGATTATACCGTGATGATGTTCTCTGACTTTACCAAGAAGGTGACCATGCAAAACCTCTTTCATGATGGTGGTTTTTCGACAACTGGTGTAAGCCAAGAAGTGATTGATTCGTTGCAGTAAATAGCCGCAAATGAAGAAGGAACCCGCCTTGATATCCACTTTGCAGAAAGTTTCGATGGATAAAGGACGGACAAAATTCTTTCTGAGCTTTTTGTTGCTTTCTTTTTTCTTTTGGTTCATTACTAAATTTTCAAAAGAGTATACTGAGGTAATGCAGTTTCAATTGGAGTTATCCGATTTACCTGCATCCATTACGCCTATATCAAATCGCGAACTCCAAATAGAAGTGACCTTAAAGGCGTCGGGTTTTCAATTCTTGTATTACCAACTTGTGGATAGTAGTTTATACGTCGACATGAAGAATACTTCCTTTGAAGATGGAATGGCGACCCTTCCGTTGGCTGGGCAGTTCCAAGGATTACAGGAACAATTGTTAGGAGATACACAAATTTTAAATTTCTTTCCTTCAACACTTGAGTTTGATTACCAAATCCAAGCATCCAAGCGAATTCCTGTGTTAGCTCCTGATTTTGACATGACCATTGGCTATGCCGTAACTGCGGTTCGCTTTTCACCAGATAGTATAGATTTAATTGGTCCGCAAGAAGTAATAAAAAACATCAATACATATACCCCAAATTATGTTTCTAGTCAAAAAATTCGCACGAATATAGAGCAATACATTACTGTTGCTCCTTTAACGGAACAAGCCATTTTTGAGCAGAACCGCATTCTGATGAAGGTAGAGGTAGACCGTTTTTCTGAACGTAGTTTTTTATTGCCCATTGAGACAGAAAACCTTCCGTCTGACAAGGTATATAAGTTTTTTCCGAACCACGTGACCGTAACTTTTCTTGCCCCCCTGAAGCAATTGAAAAACATTCGGGAAGAAGATTTTAAATTTGGTGTTAATCCAAATGATATAAATATAGATAACACAAAGATACAGTTGGAGGTGCTGAATGCGCCAGAGAATATTATTAACCTCAGGTGGGAACCAAAGGAAGTGGATTATTTGCTTCGACAATAGTACAGATATGGCAAAAGTAATTGGGCTTACGGGCGGAATTGGAAGTGGTAAAAGTAGGGTTGCAGAGGCTTTTGCTGCCCTTGGAGTTCCCTGCTATATTGCCGATAATGAGGCGAAAAACATAATGGTAGAAAACGCTGAAGTTAAAAAAAAGATCACCGCGCTATTTGGCGAAAAGGCCTATGTAAACACAGCACTTAACCGAGCATTCATTAGTGGTGTCGTGTTCAATGATCCCGATAAACTTGCTGCATTGAATGGGATTGTTCACCCTGCGGTTGGACAACATTTTTCCCATTGGCTGTCTTTGCAAACTTCTCCTTATGTAATTAAAGAAGTGGCCATTTTATTTGAAACGGGCGGACATGCATATGTGGACAAAAGTCTTTTGATTACAGCACCAAAGGAATTGCGTATTCAGCGAGTGATGGAACGTGATGGCTGTACAAAAGAGGATATACTGGCCAGAATGGCCAATCAATGGGAGGATGCCGAACGGATTGCATTAGCCGATTTTGTTTTACACAACGATGATTGGTCGACAACAGCCCAACAAATACAATTGTTGCACAGTCGCTTTTTAGCATTAGAGGATTAACAAAGCCTTAGGAAAATCTCTTGTAGAAAATCATCACCTTTGTAAGGCTATATTAGGTAACGTTTATGAAAAAGTCCTACTTTTTGGCTTTAATGATATTTATGATCCTGTCGGTCACTGGCATTATCATCATTCAATGGTATTTCATCTACACCTCAATTGACAATCGAGAAGAAGAGTTCTCTATGGCTGTTAAACAGTCCATGAGTGCTGTAGCTAACGAGATTCAAGAAAATGAACTAAGGCATTACATAGAGACTTTTGATCGTGTAAAAGATTCTTTAGGAACACCAGACAGTTCTCAATTGAGCAGCCTCTTCATGTTTTATGACAGTGACGATGAATCTAACTTATCTTCCCTTTTTACCTTTGGTTTGGTAGAAGAAGAATACTCCATTCCATTTTCAGGAGAATCTGGGAATGAAATTACTAAAGTAAAGGACATTAAAGGAATTTCCACGACACGTATCTTTAAAGAGACCTTTGATCGTGAGAATAATCGACGTTCCTTTTCCACCAATACCTACAAACGTATTGAACGAATCAACGCCTTTGATCAAGCGACCTATGCTTCTGTTTTTTCGAAAATGGCAAACAGTTTCCCTATACATAAAAGACTTGACACAAGTGAGGTGGAATATTTGTTGGCACGACAACTGAAAACAAGAAAAATCAATACGCCCTTTGAGTTTGGTGTTTTTAGTGATGGTTTAGCTACACGGATAACATCCAATAATTATAAAGAAATGCAGTCAGGACCTCGCTACAGTATTCCCATTTTTGATGATGATCAAGCGAGTAATTCCTATGATTTAATCGTTTCCTTTCCGCAGAAAGATAGCTACGTTCTTTCCTCCATTATTGGTGTTGCAAGTTTATCTTTGGTGTTGACTTTGCTGATTATAGTGCTTTGCGGAATTTCGTTGTATCAAATATTGCAGCAAAAGAAAATATCTGAAATCAAATCTGATTTCATCAACAATATGTCCCATGAATTTAAAACCCCTATCGCGACCATCAACTTAGCCATAGATGCCATTGAAAGCCCAACCATTATCAACGATAAAGATAAAGTATCGCGCTATTTGGGGATGATGCGGGAGGAAAATAAACGCATGCAAGATCAAGTAGAAACCGTCTTGATGATTTCTCAACTCGAAAAAGGATCAACTCCAATGGAGTGCATTCCGCTAGAGACGCACCAAATAATTGAGGATGCTCTCAGCCATGTAGCTTTAATCGTTCAAAACCGTGCAGGAGTAATTCACAAAAACTTAGACGCAACGCAGACAATGATCTCTGCAAATAAGCAGCATTTGACCAATGTATTAACCAATCTATTGGACAATGCGATTAAGTATTCGGAAGGATCGCCCGTTATCGAAGTAAGCACAAGGGTAGAGGATAATCAAATTGCGATAGAGTTAAAAGATGAAGGAATTGGGATGGATTCGGAAACGTTACAACTGATTTTTGAGAAGTTTTACCGAGAACAAGCTGGAAACGTACACAACATAAAGGGGCATGGTTTAGGCTTGTCGTATGTAAAAAAAATCCTTAACTTATTAAATGGCACAATTCATGTTAAAAGTAAGAAGGGGAAAGGTTCATCTTTTTTGATTTATTTACCCCTCATAAAATAACCCAAATATAAAAAATGAAAGCAAATAATAGACGTATACTGTTAGTGGAAGATGATCCTAATTTTGGGAGCATTTTGAAAGAATACTTAATGATTAATAGCTATGACGTTACCTTGGCTAAAAATGGAATTGAAGGCTTCGAAAAATTCAAGAAAGAAGATTTTGATCTTTGCTTGCTAGATGTCATGATGCCTTACAAAGATGGTTTTACGCTCGCCAAAGAAATTCGCGAGAAGAATGAATCCATTCCACTTATTTTCCTCACGGCAAAAACCATGAAAGAAGACGTTTTAAAAGGCTTTAAAATTGGCGCAGATGATTATCTAGCCAAACCCTTTGATTCAGAGGTTTTATTGGCTAAAATCAAGTCTATTCTCAGCCGAAGAGTTGTTTCTGTATCCACAGAATCTGACGAAATGGAATTTACCATAGGTGACTTTAACCTCAATTCGAAACTGCGTTTACTGTCTTTTAGAAACGGAGAGCCAACCAAACTTTCTCCCAAAGAAAGTCAGTTGTTACGTTTACTTGCCCTGCATATAAACGATCTCCTTCCACGTGAAAAGGCATTGAATAAAATTTGGCGCGACGATAATTATTTTACCTCACGATCAATGGATGTATATATCGCTAAATTGCGCAAATACCTTAAACAAGACAGTAAGGTAGAAATCCTCAACATTCACGGAGAAGGCTTCCGTTTGGTTGTAAGCGCCTAGCATTTACTTCTCGGATGAAAATCATTTAATGTTTTCGACAAATGTCGGGTGTCTACATGCATATAGACCTCTGTAGTTGTAATGTTTTCGTGTCCCATCATGAGTTGTATGGAACGCAAGTCGGCCCCGTTTTCCAGTAGGTGAGTGGCAAAAGAATGCCGAAAAGTATGCGGACTCACTTTTTTTTCAATCCCAGCATTAGCGGTTGCATTTCGGACTATGGTAAAAATCATGGCTCGTGTTAGTTGTCGTCCATGTTGATTGAGAAAAACAATGTCTTGATGCTCTTTTTTAACTGCTGTGTGCACTCTAATGTCGTTTAAATAAAGCTTGAGTTGTTTTGCGCAAATGCTCCCCAAAGGAACCAGGCGTTGCTTGTTTCCTTTTCCCGTAACCAGTAAAAGGGATTCATCAAAATAAATGTCTGATATCCTCAGGTTGATCAGTTCACTCACCCGCAAACCACTCCCATATAGGGTTTCTACAATGGCTGTATTTCGATGACCTAGTGGATTACTCAGGTCGATACTCGAGATGATCTTTTCAATTTCGTTTAGTTGCAAGACTTCAGGTAATTTACGCCCAATTTTGGGAGAATCTATCAGGTCTAAAGGTGAATCATCGCGGTATCCTTCGAAAATCAAAAAATTAAAAAAACTTTTTAAGCCAGAAATTTGCCTTGCTTGTGATCTAGGATTTACTGTTTTAGCAATGGTGTAGACAAAGGTTTGTATATGCTCTTTCTTACAACTCAGTGGAGTTATCTTTTCGTCGTTTAGTTCTATAAAATCAATGAAACGCTGAATGTCATAACCATAACTAGCGATAGAGTTCTCAGATAAACCTCGTTCCAAACGGAGATAGATTTTATAATCGGTAAGTGCTGTTTCCCAACGCATTTATAAATTTATTTTCATGCCAGTTCTAGCGATATGATACCCTTTTTTTCTTACCAGTAGACTTGCTGCACTATCGTTTTTTAGAAGAGGATTGGTGTGGTTGAAATGGATAAAATACACCTTGTTTTTTTCTTTGTCTGATAATGCCTCAAATCGCTGCATGCTTTTTTTTACAAAAGGATGCGGAACAGCGTTGATGTTACGCCCAGGGAGTTCATTGCCGTCAAAAAATGTTGCATCTAAAAAGGCATAGTCTACTTTAGCGATCATGGTTTCAATGGGAGTCTTCCAACGTTCCCATTTGTCTATATCTGGAATAAAGAGTGCGGACTTATTTGGCCCTTGAATGAGGTAGCCAACCGTTTCTGAATATTCATCGCGATGTGGCACAACAAGCGGAGTAACTTTAATTTGTGCTGTATGCTGAACAACTCGATCAGCATAAATAGTGTTTAATTGTATATTTTCGCTGCTTACTAACTGCTCCCATGGACCATTTTCTTGTATGAATTGGCTCATTTTTGGGAGAGCATAAATGGGAATACTTTTTCCACCCAGAGCTTCTTTTCCAAAATACATTAGACCACTGTAGTGACCAATATGTGCATGGGTAAGGAAAACACCCTTGAAACTTGAATTTGGCCCAGCCTGGTCCTCTAAATAATTCAATTGCTGCGTAATGTTTGGCGTGGCTTCAAACATATAATGAATGTTTTCTTTATGGTCAATTAGGCCTAATGCAACAACTGCTTCTGCTTTCTGTGTCTTCCATAAATCGTTGCAACATTCTTTTTTACAAGCAATTTGGGGAGCTCCAGCATCTTGTGCAGTACCCAGGACAACAATACTCACTTCTTGTGCAAAAAGTGAAGCAGAGAAAAGTAGAACGTAAAGTGTGATTTTTTTCATGTCAACTAAAAAGGAATTTCGGCAGGAAATGAGATCGCAAGGGCACCGTCGGTCAATTCATCAAGGCGCACTTTTTTTAATGGTGCATATTCTTCTGAAGCATAAAAATCAAAGGCATCTTTTCCGTGGGCAAATTCAACCAAGACGGTCCAATTCCCTGTTTCTTCACCTTCAACAACAATTCCTTTTTTTGTGGCTGAAAGCAGTTTTCCGTTGTATTTTTCAAGAATACTTAGAAAAGGAACTCCATATCGCTTAAAATAATCGTCATAATCTTTTACCTTCATTCGCCCAAAGGAGTAAACTTTTGTTGCCATGTTTAACGTATTTAGTTCTCGTCAAGATAATCAATATTTAGGGTTTTTACTTGAGCGAAATAAAAGTCAATTTTTTACGGTATTTTTGTTTTATGAAAATTAGTATAATCAACGGACCGAATTTAAACCTCCTTGGTACCCGTGAACCGGGAATCTATGGAAAACAATCTTTTGTAGAATACCTTGAAGTGCTCAAGCAGCAATATCCAGCCATTAGTTTCGACTATTTTCAATCGAATATTGAAGGGGAATTGATTGACGAATTGCACCGCGTAGGTTTTAGTTCTGATGGAATTATTTTAAATGCAGCGGCCTATACACATACCTCGGTTGGTATTGGTGATGCTATTAAAGCGATTGATACGGGTGTAATTGAGGTGCATATCTCCAATACTTTCGCGCGAGAAGACTTTAGGCATACCTCCTATATTACGCCTAATGCAAAGGGTTTAATGGTTGGCTTTGGTTTAGACGTATACCGTTTGGCTGTTGAGAGTTTTCTGGCTAAGTAATGATTTCCCTGTTTTTATGAGATCAAAAATGTGTCAATTGCTTTGGCGACTTCCTCTGGAAATTCATCGCAAATAAAGTGCCCCCCATCTAGGTAAGTTATTTCAATTGGCTGCTCAAAGGCCCCTTTAACATCGGTTAAAAATGCAGGGATTACGACACGGTCCAAGCGGCCATGAATGATATGACTGGGTATAGTTATTTTATGTTTGGTGTAATTACTCCATCTTTTTCGATCGATAGACATACTCCGGTAAAGGTTTGCACCGGTCGTTATGGTTCCAGGAATTTGATAACAACGAATGTATTCTGCCAAGGCATCTTCTGGAATGGGGTGACTTATTCCTTTACAGAAAAAACGTACCCATACATCTTCTTTCCCTGTGAGTAAAAGTTCAGGGAACTTAGGGATATTTTGAAAAAATTGGTACCAGGATGAACGGAACATTTCTTTGCTTAATTCTTCTGCTGCTTTTTTCTTTCCCACGCTATTGTTGAGAATCATCATGTTGATCAGGATCAACTTGCGAATTCGTTCGGGCTGCATCAATGCCATCTCTTGTACCACTGCCGATCCCCAGTCATGCCCCCCTAAATAGAACTGCTCAATATTTAATGCTGCAGCCAAGGCAAAGATGTCGCGGCCCAATTCATCTTTCGAATAAGCCTTTACTTCAAGTGTTCGTTCACTGTCGCCCAAGCCACGAAGGTCTGGCGCAATAATATAATAGTTTACTAAATGTTGTGCTACTGCATGCCAACAATAACTGTTTTGCGGCCAGCCATGGACCAAGAATAGAGGAGGGTTTTCTTTTTTCCCATAAGTGCGAAAGGCAAAGCTTCCCCGACTTGTTTTTATTTTTTGTTGCATTTAATTCAGTTAAAAAGAGAACGTGCGATTACTTTTTTGAATATAAACCCACCTTATTCCCCTCGCTATCGAGAATGTGTGCCATGAAACCATTTGGCCCTAAGGATGTTTTTGGGAGGACAATTGCGCCTCCAATAGCTTCAATCCTGTCTAGAACGGGTTGTATGTTGTCTCCAGCACTTAGGTATACAATTGTTCCTTTATCAGAAGGAGTGTAGTGAGGTCCCTGCATCAAACAGCCACCGCTTTGGGTTTCTGATGTATGGGGAAAGAAGGCAGTTTTCATGCCCATGGCTTCCATGACCTTCATTTCAATGGATAAAAGATTACTGTAAAAGGCCGCAGCGCGTTCAATGTTGGTGGTAGGTATTTCTACCCAGTGGATGTTATTTTGCATAGGATTTGGATTTTATATTTACAAGGTAACAATTATTCCTTCTTTAGGGGAACGACTTCCATTACATACCTCGGGATGTACTTTTGCCAAAGCGTCCAATCCGTTGATTTCATTAAAGCTTAACCACTCTCGTGTTTTGGCTGCAGCCGATAGCATAAAGGCATTGGTTTTTTCGTCAAAAAGGGCAGGTCCCCAATCCTTAAACCGCTTTTCAATATGGGACGGGGCAAAGAAAAATTTACTTCGCTCGTTTATGATCCCATCATTTGGATTGGTTTTTGCCCAATGCGTTAGACCTACTTTGAGGGTGAAATGCATATTATCTCCAAGAAGTTGATGCAATTCAGCCAGTACTTCGTTATTCCCAGACATGTCTACAATGACCGTAGGTTTTGTGGTATCAAGTTGATGCAAATCATCATAGGTTAGCACGCTATCCCAAAGCGTGAGTTTTTGCACCGTTGTAAGATTACGCGCCGAGGTAATTCCAATTGTTTTAGGAGCATTCGCATCTGCTTGTAAGGCATAGCCAAAACCAATACTTGTTTTGCTCGAAGCACTTAAGACCAGAATTTGTTCAGCACTGTGCCAATTATTGTTTTGTAAGCTATCCCAAAGACAAAATGAGGTCAGGTATAATGGGAATAAAAGGGCGCGTTCTCGATCGAATTCATTCGTATAACCGGGTTCGTTGTTTACTCTTCGGTATAGATTATATCCCATGGGTAAAGTGGCTCTATGTGCCGCCCCCTCAAAAAAGCGTTGGTCCTGTACTTTGATGGGCTTCATTTTTAGATGAGAAGCAGGAGGGAAGTAGCCATAAATGCGATCCCCAAGCGGGATTTCATCTGTTTTAGTTTCGACAACTTTGGCAAAGCCCCAAACAGGAATAACGCCCATCCCTTCAGCTTGTTTCCCAACGGGTGGAAAGAACTCCCAATAGCGGATGATGTCTCCCGTGGCGGCATAGGTGATGTTGTTAGCGGTATAGGCAAATTGTTCAATTTTCACTAAAATCTCCCCTTCCTTTAGAGCAAGGTTTTCTGACGGAATTTCTGCGATTTGATGTTTAAAAAATAGTTTCTTCTCAACTTGAAATTGTGGGTGTTTCATTTTAACTTCTTTTTTTGAGTCGAGTTCTTGAATGAATTGTTGCAGCTTCATCATGGCTGGTAAAGCATTGTTTTTTAATCGAGAAAGAATTTCTTTTTTCATGGGATCTTCACGATCGGCTCCTCGAACCAAGTGACTAAAACCATCCAAGCGATTTTCGGTCATCCATTGGCGAAGGGGTTTGTCGCTGGACCAATTGAGTTGATTTAGCATAGTAGCTGCCAACCCCCGTAACCAATCGGTGTCTCGATCGGGTAGAGGCACAATGCCACATAGTTTGTTTTTTTCCTCGTTAGAACCATAATTCACTTCTACATGTGCAATAAATGCCGCGCTAAACGCGGGCTGGTATGAACGAACCGTTTGAGGGGTAATAACATCATCCTCAAAGATGGGAATAGTATTGATTTCTTTAGAAATGGGTGTCGCAGAGCAATCGACAAAAAGAGTGTTTGGCGGAAGGCTAAAGTCCCCTTGTGCGAAAGAAAGAGTGGTTTTACTGATGTGTTGAACCCTTCCCATGCGGATAACATTCTTCACTTGCCCTAAGAGTTTTAACTCTGTTTTACTCACCGTTGCGCCATGGAATTGCGTGGGTTTAACAGCCTTGTCAAGGCGCATTAAAACCCCTTTCTTTTCCAAACGATCAAATAAATCCTCTAGCGAAACTGCTTCCGCTAAGGCTAAAAACTGATTGGCTTGGTTGCCAATGGATTGTTCAAAAAAGGCTTCTGTGTTTTGTGTCGTAGCTCGATCAATGACCCAGCTATCTCGTGAAATCACCCAAAATATCTTTTCTGCCTTAACACCCTTTTCAAGAAGGTGTATTATGGCATCCATTCCTGTTTTTCCTCCGCCAATGATACAATAATGAGTAGGGGAACTTTTTAAATCAGCTAAGGCGTTAATGGGTTTAAAGTTGACATTTTTATCTCTGCTAAAGTTTGGGGTGTGGGTTGAGGGTACGCTAGTATTTAAAAGGGTTGCATTGACCAATTTCTTTTTCACCTCTACCGAAAATTCTTCTCCCGTTTCTAGGGACCGAAAGCGATGTTTACCGAGGTATTCACAGTTGGGGTAATATTGAACTCGTCCAGAAGGAAGAAATTGTTGCTCCATTATTTCGGAATAGTAGTTCATGATTTCATCCAAAGAAGATAGACTTGCATAGCCTTTGTTTGGCCCTGAGCGATCGATTACGCCGTTGCTCAACTCTTTTGAGCTTACGCCGTAAAAAGCTGCGGGTTGATGTAAAGAAACAAAGGGGTAGGCATGGTTCCAGTGCCCTCCTGGCTTGGGGTATTTGTCGACGATTATTAGTGATGCATCACTTTCTTCAACAAGAATATCGGCAAAGGCCATTCCCATGGCGCCACTCCCAACAATAAGATAGTCTGTGGTTAATTTCATTTCTAAAAGATAAAGAAATTTGCCTCTAGAATTTATTCTATGGCAGTGATTTTTTTAAAACGCAGTGCTGCCAAGAGGCCAATAAAAGAAAAAGCGCCCAAGAGCATGAATACGTGTTGATGTCCCGTTATACCCGGATTTACATCAAGTAAATAGCCCATTAGCGGACCCATGAAAATATCGGGCGTGTAGCCAATAAGCGAGATTATGCCAACGGCTGTCCCCATAATTGAATAAGGAATTTGGCCCTCCTGTATAGCCGCAAAATACAAGGAACGCAAGCCATAGGTTCCAATTCCAGTAATAATGGCAGAAAAAAGAAAGAACCCGTTCAAGGGGGCAGCCACTAGCCCCGAAGAAAAAAGGATCGTCCCAATGAGTAAAATAAAAAAACCTCGAATTAACCAAAATGCACTATTGCTTTTGTCGGCAAAAGAGCCCACACTGATGCAAACAATGGGGCGAATAAACATTTGGTAGGAACCCACCTTTGCGGCATCAACCTCATTAAAATGCATAACATCTACAGCGTAAAGGGAGAGAATGTCGGTCACTTTGTAACCAACATAAGCACACAAGACAATTAGAATGAGCAGCCACACAGTTGGATATTGAAGCACGGTCTTTATTTTGTTCCAAGATGTTGTTTCTATGTCTTTGTGATCTTCTGTTTCATCTTCTGTCAAGAAAAAGAAAATGAGCAGTCCAACCATTGCAACGAGGGCTGAGGTTGCATAAATAACTGCTTGAAAAGCCAGCTGACGTTCTTCGAATGATGCTGCAATTACCTCTTTAGGTAATACGACTGAAAAAACAAATACACCAATGGTTCCAATCGAGGCGGCAACAATTCCTCTTCCTCCTTCTAAAAAACCAAAGGCCTTTCCTTGTTGCTTTTTTCCGCCCCAATTTCGGGTTGCTTTAATCATGGCCGCCCAAAACAAAAAGATGGTAGAAAAACCCCAATAGCCAAACAGAATTTGCAAAGTGCTATAGCTGGGGAAGTCGGCTAAAACCAATCCGCCCCCAGCGGTTAACAGTAGGGAAGTTGTCATTAATTTCCGTGCGGTAAACTTATCGGCTAGCGCACCGCCAAATAAATAGGAAAGGAAAGCTATAATGCCATAGGTTGTGAATAGCGTACCTAATTGGAAATTTGTTAATTCAAAAACGGCTAAAAAGGTTGGGCGAAAAATACGTGCCAGTACAAAGGGAAGCAAGAATATCGATTCACCAGCAAAAATGAGCAGGATGATGCGAAATATAGAAGTGGTTTTAATAGAGATATTATTTCCTTTGGTTGATTACTAAGGTAGTGAATCTCCCGTTAGGGGTTGCTCAATGGGATGAAAAGACTAATTGAGTAGCGGATTGTCCATCCGCATCATAATCAAATCCGATTGAAAACCAACTTTGTTGTAGGCCTTGATTGCACTATTGTTTTCGGCAAAAACTTCAAGCTGTATTTCGGTCAATTTACGGTCGGCTGCCCATTGCATTAACTTATTTATAATCAATTGATTGATCCCTTTCCCACGAAATTCAGGTACAGTATACATAAATCCTAAATAAGCAAATTGCGCTGCTTTTTTATAGTCTGCCGCCTGCTTAACAAGTGAATAGCCCGAGGCAATCACTGTATTATCAACCGTGGCAACAAGAACACAAATGGAAGGATTGTCTATATAGCCCTTAATATTGTAATAACTAATCTTTCCTTCTTTAATGGTTGGCGTCAAAGGGCGTTCATAGGCAATCAAAGCTTGCTCAAAGTCAAGAAGAGTGGGCAGATCGTCTTGGGTAGCTTCGCGAATTAAGGGTGTTTCATGATTCATTTTTTAGGAACTTAAGATCATTTCTGCTGCTTTTTCAGCAATCATGTAAACAGGGGCATTGGTGTTGCCGGAAACGATTTTCGGCATGATAGAGGCGTCGACAACCCGGAGTTTTTTAATTCCGTGAACCTTCAAATTAGAATTGACCACCGCTCTATTGTCGTTCCCCATTTTACATGTTCCAACGGGATGATAGACAGTTTCCAATGTTTTTTTGATATGCTCAATCAGTGCATTGTCATCGGTTCTGTTGAACGGAAGACCATTTTCTTTGGTGAACTTTTTTAATCCTTCTTGTTCCATGAGGTCAAAAACAATTTTCCCCCCTTTGACCAATTGATCCAAATCTTCTTTTTCGTGTAAGAAGTTGGGTTGGATAATTGGAGCTGCTTTTGGATTTGCTGAGGATAAACCCACCGTTCCACGACTTTTTGGATGCAATAAAGTGGGGAGTATCGCAAAGCCATCTGAACGTGGAAAGCTATCTAAATCATAGGCGTCATAGCCATATTTATTGCCCACCCACATGGGTGAAAAATGTAATTGAAAATTCACCTTGCCACCTTTTTGATCAAGGTCAAAGAAGGCCATTCCTTCCAGAGGACCGCTGCAAAAGACTCCTTTTTTGTGAACGAAATAATTCCATGCGGCTTTGAGCTGTTGCAAGGGCGCAATGTAATGGTTAATGCCCTCTTGGGTTTTTGTTTGACCGCAAATGGGATAAAACAAATGATCTTGTAGGTTTTTTCCAACTCCTTTCAATTCATGTAAGCAATCGATTCCATGTTTCTTGAGCTCTGCTGCTTCTCCAATACCTGAGAGCATTAACAATTGAGGAGAATGAAAAGCACCAGCTGAAAGAATAATTTCTCTCTGTGCATAGGCCGTCACTGTCTTTTTGCCATGTGTATATTGAACCCCTTCAGCTTTTTTATCATTAATAATGATTTTTTCAACTTGGGCATGGGTGATTGTTGTGAGGTTTGATCGATGCATCACGGGCTTTAAAAAGGCAACTGCTCCACTGGCTCGTTTCCCGTTTTTAATGGTACTTTGAACAACACCTGCGCCCTCCTGTTTGGCTCCGTTGTAATCAGAGTTTGTTGGTATTCCTATTGCGGCACAGGCAGCTATAAAGCCTTTGACAAACGGCGTTTGAAAAGTGGTTGGTAAGGTGACATCCAACTCGCCCTTGGTGCCGTGATACCCCTTATCTAGATGGTCAGCATCGGCATTGTTTTCTGCACGTTTAAAATAGGGAAGGATGTCTTTGTACCCCCACCCAGGATTCCCCAATGCTTCCCAACCGTCGTAGTCGGCTGCGTTTCCACGCACGTAGGCCATGGCGTTGGTAGAACTACTGCCTCCAAGGGTTTTTCCTCTTGGTAAATAAATTTTCCGTTGCAAAACATTGGCTTGTTCTTCGGTCCAAAAACCCCAATCTTCTTTACTTTTGTGTACTTTGGTGTAGGCACCGGGAATATGAATATTCATGTTTTTGTCTGGACCTCCAGCTTCAATGACTAAGACAGTGTTTTTGGGATTTTTTGATAATCGGTTGGCGAGTACACAGCCCGCCGAACCTGCCCCAATGATGATGTAATCGAATGTTTGTCCCATAGAATTATGTTTAGTTATAAACGAAATGGGGAAGAAGGTATAGATAGTTTAAAATTAGCTATTTACATCTTCTTCTAAAATTAAACTTTTCTTTACAAAAAGGCATTTTTTTTACCAGTATTTTACTGCCGAAAAAAAAATCTAAAAGGTAAAACCTTACGCCAAAGCTTATTTAATTTTTGATGTCCCTGGGAAAAACATGTTGACGTTTTCGGTGTAAGCTTTGTAATCTGGTCGCTTTTGAAGGGAATAATACTCTGCTGGTTTTGCGCCGGTTAGATGAACCAAACTTGTGTACATGACCAGTGAAACAAATAATAGTCCGAGGCCCAATAAGACCCAAAGAACAGTTGATTCATTTGATTGTAGGGCGATCCAAGACGGAATTGCCATGATGATGAGAGCATTCCATACCATCCATTCGGCGAAGTAATTGGGATGACGTGTGTATTTCCAGAGACCAATAGTGCAAACTTTGTTGCGCTGTTGTTCTTTTTTCATTTTTCGAAGAAAGCTGAGTTTTTGCTGATCAGCAATGGACTCCATTACAAAAGATGCGATCCAAAGCCCTAGACCAACTAGTTCAATCATAGAAATAGAAGAATTTTGGTTTGTTCCCATAATAAAGGCAGGAAAGGCAAGATAGGTGGCGTTTGCCAAACCTTGCACCAAGGCATCAATTTGCATGGCTAATTGTGTATTGGATTTTCCACTGCGTTCCCAGCGCATCCGCTGGTAGCGGTAACGGGGTAATTCTTGCTGAATATAGCCTTTGCGCCACAAAATAATGGCGCCCAATCCCATGCGCGCACCCATAAAGATATAGAGTAGTCCAACTCCCCAAACACGCCAACCATATCCATCGCTCATAATAATGGTAACAATACCAATACAAACCAAGCCCCAAGGCCAACCAATGTCTACATAGGAAAGTTTTTCTGTTTTCCAAATGGGGTAGAGAACCACGCTGCAAAAAAGAAGCAACTGTATTCCGCCACTGATCCAACCTATTTCTGAAAGTGTTGCAGTGCTGAGTAGGAGGGCACAACCCAGTAAAAAAGGAAAAAGAGGTTTGCTGTATTTCATTTTAGGATTTATTATTATCGTTTTTTTTGCCCAGTGTCATACCAAATCCAGCACCAAGTGCAATGCCAACACAAATCCATAACCCCATATTGTCTGTAGAAGCCCCTAAAACGGCTCCTATGGCGACACCAAAGCCCGCGCCTAAAGCGATATTGCTTTCTTTTTTCATCCTATTTTTTTTTACGAATTAATCTAAGGTAGAGCTGTTCGACCTTATCTCTTGCCCATGGGGTCCTCCTCAAGAAAGTGAGGCTTGACTTAATAGAGGGATCACTTTTAAAACAATTAACATTGATTTTTTCGGCTAAGCCATCCCAACCATGATGTGCGACAAGTTCTTCGAGTATGGTTACCAATTTTACACCATGCATGGGGTTGTTGGGTTGTTCCTGTTGTTTTTCTGTGGACATCAATTGATTGGTTTGAGTAGTAATTCTTTTACAAGATAAATTTATTTCATTGCACTTTTTTTCCAACGATTTTTTCGCCATTCATTTTGTTCTTCTTGGTTAAGAAACGACCAAGCAACAATCCGACTGGCTTTGTTACTGGTTCCCATAGGAATGATTTTCACTTGTTCCGTTTTGCTATTTTTCAAGAGCAATTCAATTCCTTTTAGGTGAGATTGTTTGGAAACCAATGTTGTAAACCAGAAACATTTTTTGGCAAAGTCTTCACTTTCACGGATCATGCCTTGGATGAAACTGTACTCTCCACCATCACACACAAGTTCATTGGTAGCTCCTGCGAAATTGAGGGGTGGATTCTTAACTTTCTTACCCGTTAAGTTTTTTATTTTTCGGCGTGTTCCTTTTTGTGCTTCTTCCATGGAAGAGTGAAAAGGGGGATTGCAAAGAGTGAGTTCGATGTATTCATCTTGTTCGATCACTCCACGAAAAATGGCTTTAGTATTGGATTGTAATCGACAGTTTATCTTGTTTTTGAGATTTGAATTCTCAGTCACGATTTGCTGTGCAGACGCAATTGACCTTGGGTCAATATCAGAACCGATGAATTTCCATCCATATTCTACTGAACCTATAATAGGGTAGATACAACTTGCACCCACACCAATATCTAGGCAGTTGACTGTTTCTCCTGTGGGAACCCGACCAAAGTTACTTGCACCAAGCAAATCGGCAATATGATGAATGTAATCTGCTCGCCCAGGAATGGGGGGACAGAGGTTTTCTTGGGGGAATTCCCATTGATCAATCCCATAATAGTGTTTTAGTAAGGCTGTATTTAAAAGGCGAACCGCCAATGGATTGGCGAAGTTCACCGAGGGATCACCCAATTTATTGGGAATGATATGATTTTTTAGCGTTGGCAATGCAGCGATTAAGGCCGCTAAGTTATAGCGGTCTCGGTTTTTATTCCGTGGATGTAAGCGTGTTTTTTCGACTTGTTTATTTTTCAACTAATTGTTCTTTGGAGTTATATTAAGCTGCTGTGCTAATCATTTTTGGTAAAATAGCCTTCGTTGGAGACAGCTGCATCACTCACAAAAATGCTGGCTGTTTTAAACCAGACTTCGGCATAGTTTCCATCAGCATATTGTTTTTGAATGTCTCCTCCGTGGGTTTCTGCTCCAGAGCACCAATTTTTGTTGATTTCAGGCGACTTTCCATTGGTTTGATTGTAGGAGCCTAGTTTAAAGAAAAGCCCCTCATCAGCATAAGCATTTTCACGTTCTAAGCCATCTTGTCCAATGGGCACAAACAAGTTCTGAGTTTGCTGAGGAATAGCTTCTGTGGTTGTGTATTCTGATTGAATCAGGTTTTTACTAAATGTTTTGGTTTCATGGTTTGGGCTGCTAAACGTTAACTCCATTTTCCCCTCTTTCACTTCGATAGTATAGCTAAACTCTTCTCCTAAAGCAATTCCCTCTTCTGGTTCTGCTGGGGGAGTGGTTGCGTTTGTTCCAACAACGGCAAAGTCATTGCCCCATACGGCTGTAGAAAAATCCCATCTGCCCGTATTGTCCTCACCAGCAGTGTTGATTTCATAATGCCAAAAAACAGAGCCTTTGCTGTGTCCAGGAAATTTCTTGTAGAATATTTTTAAGGGTTCATTCTCATGTCCATCGGCACTGTGTATTTGTCCTACCACAACAGAGTGGGAAGCCGCTACACGTGCATCGCCTGTTGCCGACACATTCATGACTTTTAGGGTAGCCGACAATCTGGCTGGCGTCATGGCCGACCATTTTTTAGTCTGAGCCAATTCGGTACGCGTATTATTTGACGTTCCATGGGTGTCTCCCGCATTGGGCGCTTTGTAAACCACCCAGTTGGTTTCTCCCTCCTGTGTAGTGTAGAAGAAATCTTTTTGTTCGAAATTTTTGGCTTCACCTGCATTTGATCCATCCCCTAAAATTAAATTCCAGTGTTGAAAAAAGGGAATTACCTCACTGGCATAAGGTGCTTTTTTGACCTTATTGGAACAGTTGATGAAGAGAAGGAAAGCAGTTAAGATTAATGATATAGTTGCCGTAGTATTGATCGTTTTATTCATTTCTGGGTATTTACTTTTACTCAATTATTTTAGGTGGTCTGGAAAAGCGGTTCAGTTGTTTTTTGTAAATGCGTTTCCTTTTTTTAAACAGAACAATTTACAATAATACTTCTATATTTGAGGAATAGTGATTTACTTATTTATTCTTCTTCGATAACAACCTTTTAACCATGCCAATTATAGCAGCGGACTACCAACCAAGCTTTCCTTTTCGAAATGGACATATTAACACGGTGTACAGTTCCCTGTTTCGAAAAATCAAGCCTCTGCCATTTGTACGGAAAAGAATTGAAACCGCAGACGACGATTTCTTGGACATCGATTTTCTTGAAAATGGAAGTGAGAAAATAGTGATTCTCTGTCATGGGTTGGAGGGAAGTAGTTCTTCCAAGTACATTCAAGCCACTGCGCGTCTATTGCATGAGAATGGCTATGCCATAGCCGCAATGAATTATCGCTTTTGCAGTGGTGAAATAAATAGGCAATTGATCACCTATCACAGTGGTAGAACCGAAGATTTGACTGCGGTAATCAATGAGGTACTACCTCGTTATATGGCTGTTTATTTGGTTGGTTTCAGTTTGGGCGGAAATTTAGTGCTAAAGTATAGCGGAGATGGTCTTTACCCCATCCACCCAAAAATCAAGGCCACTGTTGGCATTTCGGTGCCGGTAGATTTACACGGATCTTCTTTGGTGTTGCAGAAAGGAGAAAACTTCATATATACTTGGCGTTTCCTAATTACACTTGCCAAAAAGATTAGACTGAAGCACAAGCAATATCCCGAGCAAGTGGATGTTAGCTTATTGAAAAAAGTGAAAAAACTGATTGATTTTGATGAGCACTATACCAGTAAACTCAATGGTTTTAGCGACGCAAAGGATTATTATGCCAAAGCGAATTGCAAGCAGTTTCTTTCCTCCATCAAGCTACCAGCATTACTTATTAACGCTTTAGATGATCCCTTTTTATCGGCTTCCTGCTTTCCTTATGCAGAAGCTGAAAAGAACAAAAATTTTTCCCTAATGACTCCTTCCCATGGTGGGCATGTTGGTTTTGTTTCTTCTGGTCGAGAATACTACTGGGTGGAAAAAGAAATCCTTTCGTTTCTTGATAAAAATTGAGTAGTTCTTGTGTTACTTCTGTGGTTAAGCGTTTAAGTAGGACATGGTTGAAGAACAGATTTGGGTGCTGTTGTATCTCAAATGTAGGAAAAAAAATAAAGCCCTCTTTAAGAGGGCTTTAAAAATATAAAAAGAAGGTTTACTTATAGGTGAATAACTTCGTCGTAAGCATCGGCTACGGCCTCCATCATCGCCTCACTCATGGTCGGGTGGGGGTGAACGGCTTTGAGCACCTCATGGCCAGTGGTTTCGAGCTTACGTCCGAGTACCGCCTCAGCGATCATGTCGGTAACGCCGGCACCAATCATGTGGCAACCGAGCCATTCGCCGTATTTGGCGTCAAAAATCACTTTCACAAAACCTTCAGAGGTTCCGCTGGCTTGTGCTTTTCCAGAGGCAGAGAAAGGAAACTTTCCTACTTTGATGTCATAGCCTAGTTCTTTGGCTTGGGCTTCGGTCATTCCAACAGAGGCAATCTCTGGGAAACTATACGTACATCCGGGGATATTGCCATAATCCAGTGGCTCTACCTTATGTCCAGCAATTTTCTCAACACACAAAATTCCTTCGGCAGAAGCAACGTGGGCGAGGGCTTGTCCTTTGGTTACATCTCCAATGGCATAGTAGCCTGGGAGGTTGGTTTGGTAAAAATCGTTCACCAAGATCTTATCGCGGTCAACAGCGATACCTACATCTTTTAAGCCAAGGTTTTCGATATTGGTTTTAATTCCAACGGCAGAAAGAACGATATCAGCTTTAAGCGTTTCTTCGCCCTTGGCCGTTTTAATGGTTGCCGTAACGCCTTTTCCTTTGGTGTTTACCTTGGTTACTTCAGCCGAAGTAAGGATATTGACTCCTGCTTTCTTGAAGGAGCGTTCCAATTGCTTGGAAATTTCCTCATCTTCTACGGGTACAATGCGGTCTTGATATTCAACCACCGTTACTTCTGTTCCCATGGCGTTGTAGAAGTAGGCAAATTCAATTCCAATGGCGCCAGAACCCACTACAATGAGTTTTTTGGGCTGTTTGGGTAAAGTCATGGCTTCGCGGTAACCAATGACTTTTTTCCCGTCCTGTGGCAAGCTAGGTAACTCCCGCGAGCGAGCCCCTGTTGCGAGGATAATATGGTCGGCTTGATAGATTTTTTCTTTGCCGTCTAGTAGAACGCTTACTTGTTTCTTGGGCAATACTTTCCCAAAACCATTCAGGACATCAATCTTATTTTTTTTCATCAAGAATTGAACTCCTTTGCTCATACCAGCAGCTACATTACGGCTACGGTTGACCACAGCGTCAAAATCTTTGTCGTATTCTTTAACGGTTAATCCGTAATCTTCTGCATGTTTGAGGTAATCAAACACTTGTGCAGATTTTATCAAAGCTTTGGTTGGAATACATCCCCAGTTAAGGCAAACTCCTCCAAGGCTTTCTTTTTCTACGATGGCAGTTTTAAGGCCTAATTGTGAAGCGCGAATAGCGGTTACATAGCCTCCAGGGCCGCTTCCAATTACAATGATGTCATATTTCGTCATAATTCTTCCAGTTAAATTCGGTGCAAAGATAGGAAATAGAAGTGACTAGTCCTCGCTTGGTTTAAAATCTATACTGGCAGAATTGACACAGTAGCGTTGACCGGTCGCTGTGGGCCCATCATCAAAGATGTGTCCTTGGTGTCCCCCGCAATTGGCGCATAAAATTTCTACCCGCAGCATGCCTAGCGTGCTGTCCTTGCGGTATTCGATGGCACCGTCAATACTTTTGTCATAAGATGGCCAGCCACAACCGCTGTCAAACTTGGAGGAAGCCTCGTAGAGGGCTTCTCCACAGCCCTTACAAACATAAGTGCCTTGGGCATGATGGTCGTTGTATTTTCCGCTAAAAGGGCGTTCGGTGCCTGCTTCGCGCAGTATGCGGTATTCGTCTGGGGAAAGGATAGCTTTCCATTCGGCATCGGTTTTGTTAACAGGATATTTACTCATTTTCTCCAGGGATAAAGGCCAAAGCGGCCGAATTAATACAATGGCGCTTGCCGGTGGTAGCTCGCGGTCCGTCGTTGAACATATGTCCTAGGTGACCGCCACAGACACTGCATTTTAGTTCCGTACGGGCATACCCAATTTTATAGTCGACATCATATTCAAGGTTCTCATCAACACCACGGTCAAAAGAAGGCCAGCCGGTTCCAGAGTCAAACTTATGTTCCGATTTGTAGAGTGGGCTTTTGCATCCGGCACAAACATAAGTACCTTCAGCTTTGTTGTTATTGAGTGGTCCAGAAAAAGCGCGTTCGGTCGCTGCTTGGCGTAAAACGCGGTAGGAGAGAGGCGTTAAAATCTCTTGCCATTCAGCATCGGTTTTCACCACTTCATAGGAGGTTTCTTTTGCTGATTTCTTGGCAGTTTTTTTCTGTTGACAACTTCCAATTACAGGAAATAAGAACAGAATAAGGAACAGTTTTTTGAACGTCAATTGCATGATGTATTTTTTATTAAAGTTACTATATAAGGGCTAATGTCAAAGGCCATGCCAATTTCTTTATTTGTGATTTTTAAACAATTCGAGGGCCTGTATAGACCTAAAGTATTACTTTAAGTAAAATTAAATAAAAAGTAAAATAAAATTAAATTATACATTTAAATAAAAGCATTTAATTACATGACAAATAGTAGTTTAATTTTTATAATAAGTTTTTCTTATAGCCCCGTTCGCTGCCTAATTTCAATATATTTTTTTCATAAATTCATCTGCTCAGACAAAAAAGATTGTATCTTGAAAATTATAGACTATATGATACTGCATTATGCTTGAAACAAAAAATGGCCTAGCCAAAGGAAGTAAAAAATTGATCAATGCTTGGGCCTTCTATGACTGGGCCAACTCGGTGTATTCGTTGGTGATTTCCTCAGCTATTTTCCCCATATATTATGCAGCACTATTTGCTGAAAATAATCAGATTGATTTCTTTGGTTATGACGTCAAAAATACGGCCATGATCAGTTTTGTGACAGGCTGTGCATTTTTGGTCGTGGCCTTTATTTCTCCCTTACTTTCTGGAATAGCTGATTTTATCGGAAACAAGAAACGTTTCATGCAGTTCTTTGTTTACCTGGGGTCATTTTCCTGTGTGGGTTTGTATTGGTTTCAATTAGAATCGATCTACTTGGGACTTTTCTTTTACTTTTTAGCCATGATTGGCCTGTGGGCAAGTTTGGTGTTCTATAATTCCTATCTACCCGATGTGGCTTATCCCGAACAGCAAGACAGAGCAAGTGCTCGTGGGTATTCGATGGGCTACATTGGAAGTGTATTGTTGCTGTTGTTTAATTTATCCATGGTCATGAAACCTGAACTGTACGGAATTGAAGGAACAGCTGGAGAAGCGGCTATGCTGGCCATGCGTTATTCCTTTGTATCTGTTGGTGTATGGTGGTTTTTGTTTAGTCAACTATCCTTGTATTTTTTGCCCAAGGGGAATAAAAACAACGAAAAAATTACACGTCATATTTTGTGGAATGGATTCCGCGAACTGCGCACAGTGTACAAGCAAATGGAAGGGAACTTTCCGCTTAAACGTTATCTTACAGCCTTCTTTGTGTATTCCTTGGCCGTGCAAACGGTGATGCTGGTTGCGGCTTATTTTGGTGAAGAGGAAATTGCTTGGGGGTCTGACAGTGATAAGACTATGGGACTAATTGTGAGCATATTACTCATACAGATTGTAGCAATTTTCGGCTCAATCCTTGCTGCACGTGCCTCTGTTCGTTTTGGGAATATCCCTACCTTGATTGTCATCAATGTGGTTTGGGCCATTATTTGTGCATATGCATTCACCATTGAAACACCGATACAGTTTTATTATGTGGCTGGCTTTGTTGGCTTGGTGATGGGAGCCATCCAATCCTCATCACGTGCGGCCTACTCAAAGTTTTTACCTACAACCGATGATACCACCTCCTATTTTAGCTTTTATGATGTCGCTGAAAAAGTAGGTATCATCATCGGGATGTTTCTATTTGGTGCCATTGACCAGATCACCGGTAGTATGCGCTATTCTATTGTGTTCTTTGGCGTTTTCTTTGTCTTTGGAGCGATCATGCTCCTGCGGGTTAACCGCAAAGTAGCTACTCTATAGCCAGACCTACTGAGCCTGACCCAGCAACTTTGCTGTGTAAATTATCCTTTGGTTCCCCAAAGGAACGTACACTCCCAGAGCCGGCAACACTAATGTCAAGTTTGTGACTGCAACGCACATAAACACTTCCAGATCCAGTAGGGGATACATCACCGTTTTTTGCTTATTCCGTTGTTCACAAAAGTGAAGTGCTTTTCGCAAGGTGATTTGCTTGAGCCATCCACCAAATTTATTCCCACCCTTGTATTGTTCTAGTTTTTCAAAGGCAGTCAAGAAGCTTTCTTGCATAACATCTTCGGCATCTACACGGTTTTGTTCAATACGTAGAGCACTGTGATACATTGCCAAATGATAGCGGTTGTAAACTTCCATTTGTGCAGGTTCATCTTTCTTTTTGCAAAGTTGGATGAGTTGATAGATCTCCAATTGTTTGACCATAGGGCTATGCTCTTCTACTCTATAAGATGTGAAAGTTGTGAATTGTTACATTATTACCCCATTATTTTTTGGCATAACTATTGAAACTTTTAATGTAAAATTAGATAAACCCGCATAGATGGCTGTTTTATGCCATTTTGACGCAGATAAACGTATATGTCCAAACCAATTTTTAGTTCCTTAGACAATTTGTCATTACAGGATATCGATGCTGAAGCAGATTTGATCCCTTTATTGACTACTGAAGACGAAGAAGCCCTCGAACGCGAGGACTTACCAGAATCTGTCCCAATCCTCCCTTTACGGAATACGGTCTTGTTCCCTGGAGTTGTTATCCCTATTACGGTCGGTCGTGATAAATCCATTCAATTAATCAAAGACGCTAACAAAGGCGACAAGGTTATTGGGGTGGTAGCGCAGAAAGATCAAGAGGTAGAAGATCCGAGTATTGTTGATGTGTTTTCTTTGGGAACTGTTGCGCAGATTTTGCGTGTCCTGACCATGCCCGATGGAAATACCACCATCATCATTCAAGGAAAAAAACGCTTTGAGATTCAACAACTCATTTCAGAAGATCCCTATATCAAAGCGAAAATAAAAAGTGTATCCGAGGAAAAAACAGTCCAAGAGACCTCTGAATTTACCGCCATCGTAGAATCGATTAAAGATTTGGCCCTCAAAATAATCAAGGAGAGTCAGAACATTCCTTCTGAAGCTTCTTTTGCCATCAAAAACATACAGAGCCATTCGTTCTTAATCAACTTTGTGTCTTCTAACATGAGTTTGACAGTACAAGAGAAACAAGAGATCTTGTCGACGGCCAACATTAAAGAGCGTGCATTGTTGTGTTTGAAATACATGAATCTAGAATATCAAAAGCTAGAGCTTAAAAACGATATTCAGTCGCGTGTACGCACCGATTTAGATCAACAACAGCGCGAGTATTACCTGCATCAGCAAATGAAAACCATTCAAGAAGAATTGGGAGGAGTTTCCTATGAGGAGGAAGTGGAAGAGATGCGCATGCGTGCAAAAGAAAAGAAATGGACCGAAGAGGTGGGGGCCCACTTCGATAAAGAATTGATGAAGCTACAACGCATGAATCCTCAGGTAGCGGAGTATTCTGTTCAGCGCAACTACCTTGATTTATTTTTAGACTTGCCTTGGGGGGAATATTCTGAAGACTTGTTTGACCTAAAACGCGCACAAAAAATCTTAGACCGCGATCATTACGGATTGGAAGAGGTGAAGAAGCGAATCATAGAATACCTAGCCGTACTCAAATTGCGCAACGACATGAAGTCGCCTATACTTTGTCTATATGGCCCTCCGGGGGTAGGGAAAACTTCTTTGGGGAAATCTATCGCTGAAGCTTTGGGGCGTGAGTATGTCCGAATTTCTCTAGGGGGAATGCGCGACGAAGCGGAAATTCGTGGTCACCGAAAAACATATATTGGTGCATTGCCTGGACGAATTATTCAAAGCTTGAAAAAAGCGGGTACTTCCAATCCAGTTTTTGTCTTGGATGAAATCGATAAACTGACCAACAATTCTCAGGGCGATCCATCTTCTGCTTTACTGGAGGTGTTGGATCCAGAACAAAATGGATCGTTTTACGACAACTTTTTGGAGTTAGGCTATGACCTTTCTAAGGTGATGTTTGTGGCGACGGCAAACAATTTAGGCGGAATACAACCGGCATTGCGTGATCGAATGGAGATCATTAACGTAAGTGGCTATACGATTGAAGAAAAAGCCATGATTGCAAAGAATCACCTTTTGCCTAAACAGTTAAAGGAACACGGTTTAAAAGACAAGGACTTGGTGCTATCCAAAAGCCTTTTAGAGGCTATTGTAGAAGGGTATACACGTGAGTCGGGTGTTCGCGGCTTGGAGAAACAAGTCGCCAAGTCGGTGCGCTATGTGGCCAAGTCGATTGCCATGGAAGAATCCTATATAAAGTCGCCAAAGGGCGCAGACCTTAAAACAATTCTTGGCCCTGCTAAAGTTAGCCGAGACTTATACGAGAATAATGAAACTGCCGGGGTGGTCATCGGATTAGCTTGGACATCGGTCGGAGGAGATATTCTCTTCATTGAATCGGCTCTGTCGCCCGGAAAAGGGCAATTGTCCATTACCGGTAACCTAGGGAAGATCATGAAAGAGTCATCCACAATTGCCATGCAATACATCAAGGCCAATGCTGAGATTTTAGGTTTGTCCGATTTCCCTTTTGATAAATACAATATTCATATTCATGTTCCTGAGGGTGCTACACCTAAAGATGGACCCAGTGCCGGAATTACGATGTTGACTTCCTTGGTGTCCTTGCTTACCCAGAAACGTGTCAAAAAGTACCTTTCCATGACTGGGGAGATTACGCTTCGTGGGAAAGTACTTCCAGTGGGAGGAATCAAAGAGAAAATCTTGGCGGCAAAGCGTTCCAAAATTAAAGAGATCATCTTATGTGAAAGTAATCGCAAGGACATTGAAGAAATTAATGCTAATTATTTAAAGGGACTTCAATTTCATTTTGTGAAAGAAATGCATGAGGTATTGGCTCTGGCTATAACAGATCAAAAGGTTAAACATGCAAAAACCATTTAAGGATGTGTACAGTAACCTTTGTTCCAACAGCTAACGGTTTTGTGTTTACTTCCAATCGCGATGAAGATCCCAAGCGGGCTGCCACGCAAATAGTAGAGGAGCGTCGAGGCGATTTGTTGGTGTCTTTTCCGCAAGACGCTGAAGCCAAAGGTACTTGGATTGCTTTTTCGGACAAAGATCAATTTGCCTGTATCCTAAATGGAGCATTTTTGCCCCACCAACGCAAAGAGAACTACTCCATGAGTCGAGGGGCAATGGCATTGGCCTATTTTGATTACGCCTCTATAGACGCATTCATGGATGCATTTAATTTTGAAGGCATGGAGCCGTTTACATTACTTCTGTACAATGCAGGTGATTTTTGTGAGTTAAAATGGGATGAAACGGACCTGCATGTGCGAAAGCTGTCTACCAATGATATACATTTATGGTCTTCGAGCACCCTGTATTCGCAAGAATGGTGGCTTGATCGCACCCTTCGTTTCAAGGAGTTTGTAGCACGTCAACGCCCAGATCAAAAAGAGATCATGCATTTTCATGCCAATGAGTTGCCATTTGTGCCAGAAGCCTTACAGGTGCTTATAGGTAGTGTAAAACCTTTGACCAATATTCCAGTAGAAACGACCAGTGTGACTTCCATTGCGAAGCATAAACGGGGCTATGATTTTCATTTTCAGCGAACCGACGGAAAGCTTACTACACATAAATCCACCTACTAGCCTTATCTTTGTTTTATGAAAACAACCGTTATAGCGATTGATGGGTATGCTTCAACAGGTAAAAGCACCCTGTCCAAACAATTGGCCAAACACCTTGGCTACACCTATGTGGATACGGGCTATATGTTTCGCGCCATTGGTTTTCTTGTGCTGCAGAACAATTGGCTGAAAAATGACATCATTGCTGTTACTGAATTAGAAAAAGCCCTTCCCGCTTTACAGTTTTCTTGGAAAGAAGGAGAGGACGCTCAAATGCACATGGCACTGAATGACCGCGTGTATGGAGAGGAGCTTCGTACAACAGAAGTGTCAAATTTGGTCAGCAAGGTGGCAGCCCTTCCGGCTGTTCGTGCCCATTTGTTGGAGCAACAGCGCAGCCTCTCTAAAGCTAGTTCGGTTGTCATGGATGGACGTGATATCGGAACCGTTGTTTTTCCGAAAGCGACCTACAAATTCTTTTTAAATGCCGCACCCAAAATACGTGCGGAACGCCGCTATGCAGAAATGCAAGCCAAAGGAATTTCGGGTAGCCTTGAAGAAGTATTGGCCAATGTGATTGAACGAGATCGATTGGATAGTACCCGGGCAATTGCCCCTCTGGTAAAAGCGGAAGATGCCATAGAAATTGACACCTCAGCCATGGATGTTAAGGCGGTTTTTCAATTACTCTGCGACCACATCGAGGGCTGAATGTTGGAGCTGTTGCACAAGAAGTTGTAGTTCCTCGGGTTTTTGCGTCCCGACTAAAAACTTCTTTTTATTCTTCAATTGCACGTATAAGCCCTTTCCGCCCTGAACATTGTATACTGTTCCGTATTGCGTCCAAAGGCGCACGCCCCACCCACCCACAAAATCGTAGGGGATAACTTCGCAATGTTCCACTTCCCCCCAGCTAACGTTTTGAGAGGTATAGGGATAAAAATGTACACGAATTCCTTCTTCTGTAAGGGTGGTTCTCAGTTCATTTATTCTAAAAAAATAGGCAAAGGCAATCCCGAAAAGTAAAAAGGCAATAATTCCTCCATCTGTCAAAGGTTTGTTTCTCAAAGAAATACCCAAAGAGAAATGAAGGTAAAATGCATTCAGGGCAATCTCCAATGGAAGGAGGATAATAAGCCACATCCACCATTTGGTGAAACGTTGTTTTTCTTGGTATAAGGGTCTAGCCGTTAAATTCATCTTCTACATTTTCAACCACCCATTTTACACAGTGCTTAAAATCCGTAAAAATTTGCTCTTTGGGGATCAAATCGGGGATTATGTCAATGCGCTCCATCATATAACGGGGTTGTTTTTTTACACCCACCAAGATAACACGTTTTTTGCGTTGAACCAAGTCAATAATGATGGACTCCAGCGCGTATAAGCCCGATTGATCGATGTAGGGCACTTTGTCCAAACGAATTACTAAAGTAGATGCTTTACTGGGGATTTGCTTGGCTGTTTCGGTAAAGCTGGATGTGGAGCCGAAAAACAAAGGCCCGTCCAGGTGTTTGATAAAAACTTCTTCTTTTAGGTTTTTAGGAAATGCAAATTCATCTTCCCAAGACTTCTCGGGTTGTAAGGGCTGCACATCAAAACTCTCGCTGGCCAAATCGCCAATTTTCTTCATGAACATTAGGGAAGCGATGACCAGACCGATACCCACTGCATAGACCAAGTTCCAAACAGAGGAAAGCACAAGCACCACCAACAAGATCAAGACCTCTTGTCTAGGCATAAATGGAATTGCTTTGAGTCCTTTGTAGTCCATTACGCCAATACCAACAGTGATTAGGATTCCGGCTAAGACAGCTGCAGGAATACGCGAAGCAATGGGTCCTATCGCCAATAGAATAAAGAGTAACAAGAGACCGGCAATCATTCCAGACAAACGGGTTTTCCCTCCTGAATTTATATTTACAACTGTTCGAATGGTAGCTCCAGCGCCGGATAAGCCGCCAAAGAGGGCGCCAAAGGCATTTCCAATTCCCTGACCCACCAATTCTTTGTTGGGTTTATGCACCGTTTTGGTCATATTGTCGGTAACTACAGAGGTCAGTAAGGAGTCAATTGCTCCCAATAAAGCCAAGGTAATGGCGGTAAATACATATTGGGTGATGGTGCCAAAACCAAAGGTGCTAAAGAGACCCCACTGTGGTGTGGGTAGACCAGAGGGAATGGCAGCTATGGGGCGATAATCCAAACCAAGCGCAATGGCACCACCAGAAACCACAAAGAGAGCGACCAATGTACTGGGCACAGCAGTGGTAATACGCTTAAAACCATAGATAATGAGGATAGTCAGTAGTGCCAAACCTATTTCGAGCGAATGAAGGTTGGCGAAAATTCGCGGGAGAACATTAAATGTGCCAATCACCCCAGAGGCTTCTTTGCCAGCCAATGTTTTGGCTTCGGTCATGATTTCCCCGGTCGAAATGCTGTTTGCACGCTCGATGGTGGTTTTAAAGTCTTCCAAAACAAGAATACCCTCATCGACTTCTTCTTTGAGAATGTTTTCAAGAATTAGTTCTTCTGCCATGGGTTTAAACTGTTCTACAAAAGCCTTGTCCTCTTTGGGGTAATAGCCTACTGTGGGGGCAATTTGCGTAACCAAGATGATGACCCCAATAGCAGTCATAAAACCCGAGACCACAGGATAGGGGATATAAAGAATATATTTCCCCAGACCAATAAAACCAAGGCTGACTTGTAAAATACCAGCGAGGAAGAATACAGATAAAATGGTGGGTAACGCCTTGTCAATATTGCCATCAAAATTCGCAAGAATTTCGGCAATAAAGACCATACTTACTGCTGTCATTGGAGCGGTTGGCCCCGATATTTGGGTAGGTGTCCCGCCAAAAAGCGCAGCAAAAAAACTAACAAAAATAGCTCCGTACAGTCCAGCGCTAGGACCAAGACCAGAACTTACGCCAAAGGCAAGGGCAAGTGGGAGGGCAACAATACCCGCGGTAAGGCCACCAAAAAGGTCACCGCGAAAATGCGATAAATCGAAGGAAAATAGTTTTTTCATGGAAGAACACAAGGTTTAGGTTAGTAAGATATAAGGGGGGGTGTGTTGGGGTAGTTAAAATGAGTAAATGATGGTTTAAGGCACTCTAATTCGTTTAATTAATTTTTTGATATCATCGGGTACGGCTGGGGTAAATTTTACAACAGTTAAAGCTACAATAAAATTTGCTAGCATGGCAACTGCACCAAAGCCTTCGGGAGAAATGCCCCACCACCAATCGGCAGAAGATCCTCCGCCAAACCAGCCAAACTTAAATTTGGTCATATAAAACAGCATAAGAGCGATTCCGACCAACATGCCAGAAACGGCACCTTCTTTATTCATTTTAAGGCTAAAGATGCCCATGACAATGGCGGGAAAAAAAGAAGCGGCAGCCAAACCAAAAGCCAAGGCTACTGTGGCTGCTACAAAACCGGGAGGGTGTATCCCAAAATAGCCAGCCAAAACTACTGCTGCGGTGGCGGCTAAGCGAGCGGCGATTAATTCCTGACGTTCGCTTACCTTGGGGTAGAGCACGCCTTTGATGAGGTCGTGTGAGATGGAAGAGGAAATCACCAATAACAAGCCTGCTGCCGTAGATAGCGCCGCGGCCAATGCACCTGCAGCCAAAAGGGCAATCACCCAATTGGGGAGCTGCGCAATTTCTGGATTCGCCAAAACCATAATGTCTCGATCAATGCTCAATTCATTTAGTTCAGGTTCAGCCAAATATTGTACAAGGCCATCTGCGTTTTTGTCATTAAATTCTATGAGCCCTGTTTCTTCCCATTTATTGAACCATT
>ENA-OQVM01001163-OQVM01001163.1-marine-metagenome-genome-assembly--contig:-NODE-1163-length-36270-cov-6.773271_pt1 | contig 36270 bp, 36 predicted proteins | sample MGYA00237776_ERZ505498 | MGnify/ENA primary metagenome ERZ505498 (study PRJEB26159, sample SAMN06265151) | marine metagenome | isolation source: Helgoland LTER site | place: Germany:Helgoland, sampling...
ATGTTTTTTGTGCTTATCATCAGCGCACTCGGTGTTTGGAATTACCAAAACCTACCGATAGATGCCGTTCCTGATATCACCAATGTCCAGGTGCAGATTAATACTGAAGCGCCCGGTTATTCACCGCTGGAAGTCGAGCAACGCATCACCTACTTGGTCGAGCTTGCGATCACAGGCTTACCCTATGTGGAAAGTACTCGTTCTCTATCAAGATACGCACTCTCCCAGGTGACGGTCGTATTTGAGAAAGGAACAGACATTTACTTTGCACGAAATCTGATTAACGAAAGACTGCAGCAAGCCAAAAGCGACATGCCATCAGGCATCGAGCCCGTGATGGGGCCTGTTGCAACCGGCCTCGGAGAGATCTTTCACTACGCGGTACATGCGGACAGCGATGCCCGACAAGATAATGGTGAAAAATACGACGCCACTGCACTGCGCACACTGCAAGACTGGGTAATTCGCCCTCAATTGCGGTTGGTGCCAGGGGTAACCGAGATTAACACCATCGGCGGTTTCGAAAAGGAGTTTCATATTACCCCTGACCCTACTCGACTTTTGGCATTCGAACTGACCTTTGATGACATTGTCGACGCGGTAGAAAAAAATAACGCCAATGTCGGTGCTGGTTATATCGAGAAAAATGGCGAGCAATACCTAATCCGTGCGCCGGGACAAGTCGCGGATATCGCCGGAATCCAAAAGATCATAGTCGCCCATAAAGACGGCATTCCTGTAACCGTGGCAGACATCGCCGACGTCGCTTTTGGCAAACAACTGCGAACCGGGGCTGCGACCCTCGATGGTGAAGAAACCGTATTAGGTACAGCGGTGATGCTTCTCGGCGGTAATAGTCGTAGTGTTTCCGAAGCGGTCTCCGCCAAGCTGGTTGAGATCAATAAAACATTACCCAAAGGCGTCACCGCCGATCCGGTGTATAACCGAACCGTATTGGTTGATAAGACCATTGCGACGGTACAGAAAAATCTGCTCGAAGGCGCGGTGTTAGTTATCATCGTTTTATTGGTAATGCTTGGCAACGTGCGGGCCGCCTTGCTCACCGCAATGGTTATCCCGCTATCCATGCTGATGCTTATGACGGGCATGGTACAAACCAAGGTCAGTGCCAACTTGATGAGTCTAGGCGCTCTGGATTTCGGTCTTATTGTCGACGGTGCAGTCATCATAGTGGAGAACTGTATTCTCAGGCTGGCCGGTCGACAGAGCCAGCTCGGACGTACACTGAAATTGGATGAGCGTTTTCAAACGGTTTTCACTGCAACGCGTGAGGTTTTCACTCCCAGTTTAATCAGTGTTCTCGTCGTTATACTGGTGAACATACCCATCCTTGCGCTCACTGGGGTAGAGGGAAAAATGTTTACCCCTATGGCCATGGCGGTGATTATGGCGCTTCTATCGGCGCTAGTATTGTCACTCACCTTCGTTCCCGCAGCCGTGGCACTTTTACTGACCGGTCATATTGAGGAGAAAGATAACCTCATTGTGCGTCAATCAAAACGTGCCTATACCCCTATCTTGGCTTGGGCACTCAAGTTTCGTATAGCGGTATTGGCAAGTGCCGTGCTGTTTGTTATCGCCATTGGCGGGCTGGCAACGAAAATGGGAACCGAGTTTATTCCCAATCTGGATGAAGGTGATATTGCCATCCAAGCGTTGCGTATCCCCGGCACCAGTCTCACACAATCGCTAGATATGCAATTTAAACTAGAGCGTGCTGTGCTGGAAATTCCTGAAGTGAAAACCTACTTTTCACGTGTCGGAACCGCAGAGGTTGCCAGTGATCCAATGGGACCGAATATATCTGACGGCTATGTGATGTTAAAGGACCATAAAGACTGGCCAGATCCCGGTAAATCAAAAGCTCAGTTACTGGAAGACATTCAGGAAAAACTGGCGCTGATCCCCGGCAACGCATTCGAGATTAGCCAACCAATCCAACTCCGCTTTAACGAGCTCATCTCCGGTGTTAGGTCAGATCTGGGCGTTAAAATTTATGGGGATGATCTTGATCAGTTGCTGGCATCGGGCACAGAGATTGCTGCTGTACTCAATGGTATTGAAGGTGCGGAGGGCGTTAAAGTTGAGCAAGTTTCCGGATTGCCCATCTTATCAGTCGAAGCCAACCGCCCCGCGTTGTATCGCTACGGTCTCAACGTCGCAGATGTTCAAGACATCGTCGCAGCGGCTACAGGTGGCGAGGAAGCTGGCTTGATATTTGAAGGCGATCGACGTTTCACTATTGTGGTTAGAGTGACAGAAGCAGTCCGCAATGATTTGCGCGCACTGGAGCGCTTGCCTATTCCATTACCCCAAGGTGGGTATGTTCCTCTCAATGAGGTGGCAACACTCAAGCTTGCTCCTGGGCCGAACCAGATTTCTCGAGAAAATGGTAAGCGTCGACTGGTGGTAAGCGCCAATGTACGGGGCCGTGATTTAGGTGGTTTCGTTGCCGATGTGCAAACACAGATCGAGCAGAAAATTACTTTACCGCCAGGCTATTGGTTGGAATACGGGGGCACATTTGAGCAGTTGCAGTCGGCCACTGAGCGATTAAGTCTATTGGTGCCGATCACACTGGTCATGATTTTTGCGCTATTAATGATGACATTTGGTTCGGCCAAAGATGCCTCATTGGTATTCAGTGGTGTGCCCTTGGCATTAACCGGCGGTGTTATTGCACTCTGGCTACGAGACATTCCTCTTTCCATCACCGCAGGCGTCGGATTTATTACACTGTGCGGTGTTTCCGTTCTGACAGGCGTCATGATGGTTTCGGCATTTAGAGACCGTTTGCAACAAGGTGATGATATTGGCACCGCCATTCAACAAGGTGCGATATTACGATTAAGACCAATTCTGATGGTCGCGTTAGTTGCCGCACTGGGTTTTCTGCCGATGGCGCTTAACACCAGCACCGGTGCAGAAGTTCAACGCCCCTTAGCCACAGTGGTTATCGGGGGAATTATATCCTCCACATTATTAACGCTGTTGGTTCTGCCAGGTCTGTACCGCATGGCTTATCGCAAACCAAAAGACATTGTAGGAAGTAGCGAGGATGAGATAGCCTCTTAATGGTTAATGCACTGACCACAAAGGACTATATCCTTTGTGGTCTTAGTCAGAGGCACGTTAAATTAATTAAAGTTTGAATAGCTACGCAATCATCAACAATGACCTCGACAGATTCAGCCGACAATAATTACAAAGCAAATATAGCTAAGATAACGAGAAAACCCTAAAACAGCGCGTCTCGCTGTTTTAGGTTTGACTGAAGAACATCGAATATATCTTTATAATGACCGCAAAGATTACTAAATTTTAGCCTATCCCCCCTCACCAAATATTGCTAATCAGTACCTCTTAACTCAGCGCACATCCAATAGCATGTAATCAGCTAGCACGCTCTCACGCCGATTCAGGAGACAAAAAAACCATCACATCTATTCATATCCCTAAGCGATATACACGTGTGAAGAGTATTAGATTGCAAGCAGGAACAAATCCTTAGCTTTTCCTCTGGCGTTTCAACCATAGGTGCAATCCCCTCTCCCCCGTGCTCACGCGGTCTTATCAAAGATCGTGATAGTCACGGTCTCCAAAAAAGGGAGATAAGAGATGTACCTAATAACAAGGTTTGAATTAGCAGCAAAAAACGAGCGTGAACTATACGCAATATTAAGAGAAGCTTTCAACGAACTAGCGAAGAGTAACTCCAACACGCATCAGCGCCGCAACGCATTGGCATCTATTGAAAATATTCACCGAGAGTTATCAGCTAAGCGTTAACCAGCATAATATACACACTGGTTCAGAAGTCAGGCTTCTTGATCATCTGGATATGGCGTTGCTTCTAGCGGGCTATATCCATCACGCGCAGGAGCGTTTTTTCCACTTCGAATATTCTGCCCATTTGTAATAGCCATAAAACCACCTCTGTGCATTGCCGCTCTCACGACCGATTTTTTGGGGTGGTGTTCATCTTCCCGAGCTGCACTTATCAAGGCCGTAAACTGAGTATCTTGCGGTATGCTACTGAGGCGAGGCCCCAACCAGCGATCCAATACATCTGTGGAAACGTTTCTCCTTGAACCGTGATGCGGGATTTGAAATTTTTTTATACCCGACAATGTTATTCCAATTTGCTCAGCAAAATCTGCCGCCTCGATTAATGCGGTTCGGCCCGCATCACCAGTTAGTACAATTTTTTCATCCAATATACATGCATACTGTACAACACTCATTTCATTCTCTGCACTGGTTTCCTCTGGCGAAAAAACCTCTTCTCCCCAAGCCGCTCTAAAAAAAGAAACCGTTTTATGTATCGCTTCATTTACAAGGTCAGATATGCTGACACGGACTTCGTCATCGTTATGTTCCGGAGTTTTTTCAGATTGAACCACTAAATCCAAATATCTCGACTTTGATGGTGCCAAAACAGTGAAATCGCCGATCCCCTCCCCCTGAAATGGTTCATAAATTGGAATATTATTCGCCAACGCGATTTCTTCCAATGCAGCAAGATTTGGATATATTTTTTTCAAACGAGAAATAAGCCGATCTACCGAATTATAATTTTCAAATCGATCAATCATTTCCGCCGCGTAGTTCCAAGGTCTTAACATCCATAGAGCCCCAACATCGAACTCTTCTAACACTGTACGTAATCCCCCAGCATGATCACCGTCAGGGTGAGTTACTACCACACTATGAATAAATTGAGGAGAGTCGTAATACTTGTTTATGCTATCAACGACTTTTTGGCCCGTAGATTGAAAACCTGCATCGATAACATGAATAACTGTCTCTCCATCTATTGAAGACCTGAAACTAATTGCATCTCCGCTTTTTGCGGATTGCACATCCCACAAATCTATCTCATAGTAATCACTCATAACTTAATCTTCGCCTCGACTAACTCTTGATTGTTCAATTCCGAATGTAGACTTCGCTATCTCTTCAATTTTTTTAACAAAGTTATCGACATTCAGCCCAGCTATAAATGCGAAAACTAGAAAACCGTAGTCTCCAGAATTCAAATCTTGATTTGCCTCCAAAACGACAAGCCCAGCTTTCAAAAATATATATGCAGCAAATCCACTAATCGCACTCGCAAACGGTCGCAGGTAATACCAGACTTCCCATCGCTTAACCCAGTTATCGTGTACACAATAGTTTATATAGATCGCTCTAATTCCATATAGGCAGCCTGCTAAGCACGCGGTCAATATGCACTGTATAGAAAGCAGATATTCATTTGTCCATTCAGAGTATTTGCCCAGTGGCCCCAACGCCCAAAACACAATTAAAATGAGAATTAGCAATAAATTAAAAAATATGACCTTTTTCAATTGACACCCCTACTGTATGAAGTTGACCAAATACCACGGCATTATATTTTCCCAATAATCGGCAAACTCATTGGCGTAGTAGCATCAAGCAGCAAATGACTGAGATATCCAGCACTCGCGGACAACGCCAAAAATCGCACAACGATTTCAACATTATCCTTTGGTTCCCAGTCATAGACTTTTTTCATGCTATATCCAACAGCTCCTAACACCCCCACACTGTGAAAAAATTGGCGATGGTGCGGATTAGTCGCTGGCTCAAGAATATCGGGTAACTTGGCAAATAATGTGCTCACCGTTACCGCTGCAACTGGGTTATGTCTAGACTCAGGCCTGTTCTTTTGATCGGCCAACAGCATGACAATCCCTGCTAAACCGCCAACAATCATATGTGTTTTACCGCTTGCCATTACTTCTCCTTTCTGACGCCCTTAAATGGCGACTTATCTGTAGTTTTAACATCCATAAATCGGCCAGTATCAGCATCTCGCTTAACATAGTTGCCCGAAGGCGTTTTTGTTTGAGAGCGCCCACGCACAGCGCCATTACGGTGACCATCACCTTTTGGTGGATTTGTTGCCATGCCATACCTCTTCGAATAATATTTAACTTCTGTTAATTCCGATAGTTCCTGCTGTTAATATAATGTGGCATCTAGATTTGTTTGTCAACTGTTGCTAATATCAATTTTAACCGGAGTTAATATCCATGCCGAACAAAATAGATCAAGCAATTAAAATAAGTAATAATATTAAGCAGTTACGTGATAATTTGGGCTGGAATCAAGCTAAGCTGGCTCAGGAAGCAGAAGTCACTGGCGCTGCGCTGAGTAAAATTGAAAAGGGTGATGGGAGAATGCCTACCATTGTAGTCCTTCGTAAACTCGCCTCCGCTTTAAAAGTCCCACTTAATGAAATTACAGGCGAAGACCCCGTTGAAACATCCGAAATGGATGATCGGCATCGCAAGTTTTATCGCCGATGGGATTTGCTTGACGACCTAAACGAAGAAGATCAAAATAGACTTCGAGATATGGCCGAACGCTTTAAAGAAATAACCTCTCATGATAATTAGTCTCTAAGAAAAGGCATGGAATGATCGAAGAACAAAAAGGAATTGCAGAAGCTGAAAGCCTTCTCGAAGATCTAGGTTTTGATTCATTACCCATAATTCCACAAGAAGTCGTTAGCGCTATAAACTGTGACGATTTTACCGTTGTTTTAGAACCTCAGAATTTTTCATCTCAGAAAATTCTCGGTAAAGCCTTAGGCAATTCTCAAGGCGCACTGATTTATATCAACAGCAATATCCCAGATATTGGGCGGTTGAATTTTACTGTTGCACATGAAATTGGCCATGTTTGCATGCACATCATGGAACGCCAAAGAATGCAGTTTGAATGTGGCAACGAACATTTTAGTAGTCAATATAACGACCCTATTGAGCAGCAGGCAAACGGATTCGCTTCTGGCTTGTTAATGCCTAAAAGGCTGTTCGCAAAATTGACCGACAATGATATGAATTGGTCAAATATAAAAACAATTTCAGATCATTGCCAATCTTCGTTGCAGGCAACCTTTCGCCGCATATCGAAATTTTCCAGCACTCCCTCCGCATTGGTAATTCACAAAAACGGTAATTTCAAAAGCTTCATTGCGAGCGATAACTTTAATTTCTTTATAGAAAAGTCACCGTTAAGCACGGAGCAAAAAGTTTGTCTGGTTGATATGGAGCATGAAGCCTTCCCCGCTGACTTCGATCAAGTCGATGCAGCAGACTGGGTCAATCCTGCAAGCAAAGGAGAAAAATTAAACACAATATATAATAGCTCTATATTGTTGAAAGAAGGCTTCAGCTACTCTCTATTAACTTACGACGACGATTGCTTAGAAGATACAGAATATTGATATAACCTTTTTGGAGTTGCGTGCTCTTTTCCTCTGAACCCACAACTACCCGAAGTTGTTAAAGCATAATCGCGATGATGTTATCGCTACTCGATGCTTGGAAGGATGGCTAAGACATTCTGATCAATCCATTTTTGGTGTCATAAATTGTTGCTCACGTCGAAGCGGTCGTTTGAGCTCTTGCTGAGACTTCACCTCACCGTTGACTTGATTAAAATGTGTTTTGTACTCTGGCTTTTGCTTTTTACGGCGCAAGAACTGAACAAGCCGTAGACTCTTCTGCTTTCGTTTTAAAAGTTTTGCCTCTAAGCGACTAGCGGGGCGAATTTTGCGTCGCCATTTCTGACGTTTACTAACTTTGCTTCTCCTACGCTTTTTTGGAAAAGGCTGATCTATCGTCGCTATTTCAGTAACGGAAAGCACTGAAGGCCTCGCCATAACATCGAATGACGGGCGGACGGCTAGCTGCTGTTCGGGACGCTCAGATTTTCGAATGGCCGATATTTGTTTTGCCAATGACATACGCTGTTGACGTTGTTCAATGCGTATTTTCTTCAATTCTTTTTGTAGCGCGAAACGCTCTTGATTGTGACGAAAGATCATCATCTGCCGTGACTCTTGTTGAGCGCGCTTCAAATGACCACTTTCTTTTTTATTTACCAATCGAATGCGCCGCTCTTTACCTGTGACTTTGTCAAATAATCGCTTTAGGCCACGACGATATTTATCCTTACCGCGCTTCATGACTAGATTACGTTTTACACGTTGATGGTCGGACAGCTCGCGACGCTCAGCACGCTGAACGTGAACCAGAAATGCTTTCTTATCTAGTATCGGAAGCATCTCCTTGCGATGCGTCTTTTTTAAAACCAAGATTTCGTCTCGCATGGACTTATTCACGGTCGCCGCGATACGCTCTTTTGTCTCATCTACTGAGGCCAATTGTTCAGGCAAACCCAATTTACTTTTTAGCTCTTTAACTTTGATACCGCTAAACCGCGAAAGTGAATAAACTTTCGAGTTGTGATCAAGCACAACAAAGCCACGCTTATCGCCTTTTGCTAGAAACAGGTTTCGTTCTTCGAGCGCATATTTGAAGCTATGCAAATTGTCCGAAATAGCCCATGCATCAATACAGTTCTGTCTTAACTCTTCTGGGTCTACATCCTGCCGTTTTAATTGGGCGTACTCAGCGGTTTTTAGATTGACGGTTTGTTTTTCTTTGTGATCTATCAATCCCTGAGGCATATCCCACCCATGCTGAAGGTAAAGCTGCTTAGACACATCCATACATTTCAACTTGAAATGCGAGAGGTTGATGGCTTTGAACTCATTCGTGTCAATACGAGACCAAACAACATGGAAGTGACGCCTACCCTCTTTTTCGTGTGCCACAATCGCTCTTGGTTGACCGCTCAGTCCTAGCTTCTTTTCAACCATATCGAATGCTGCATAGAACTGCTCATCACTCACTAGCGCTCCCTCTGGAGGGTTAAAGCTAACAGAGAACATAGGCTTATGCGCATGTGTAGCTTTCGATACAGCGTCAATTTCTAGTAAAGCCGCTACCAGCGATTGCCCAGAAAATCCTGATAGCTCGACAACATCTACATGCTCATTGTCCTGTGCATTTAATAAATGCATAGCCAATGCTCTGCTGCCTGTACGTTGGGAGCTTTTGATAATCATGGCGGACTCCTGCCCTGATTATCAGATGCATCCTTATAGCCAAGGGCTGACATGATGGCAGCGCGTATTATTGCGATGTCTTCAAGTGCATCAACAAGCTCTGGTATCGATACCGAACCCTCGGTATTGATTTGTCGTGCAAGCTGATTAACGTTCGAAGAGAGCTTGCCAAGATGCGCAAGCAGTTTGGCAAGCTGGACGTGCTCAACATGAGGACGTCTCGATCTGCGTGGAGGAGGACAATTAAAGATAACGGATTTGCAATAGCCTCCAATGGATAATCCAGCGGATTCAGCACGGCGGACAATTTCAGTTCGCTGCTCTACGGATAAGCGAATTGATAGCGGGGATATGCGTATCTTGAAATTATCTCTTTTCATATTTTTCCTCCGAAGCGTAAAAAACAACGGGGAAATGCAAAACGGGGGTATGTTAATCACCCTGTTGCCAAGATGGGATCGGAATACCGAAGGTATGACCATCCACAGCTTGCAGTGTCGGCTATTCAATTATGACTATAAAATAGTTAATAAAGTATTAAGCCGACGGGGTGCGGGTCTCCCGCGCATCTGTAAGATGCCAATCGCATAAACTTTTATAGAAAGTTAATAGCGTATTAATTTTTACGTGGTTAAATTAGAGCATGGGCTGCAATCCGATGAACTGGACTTTGCAGCTCTTTTTATTTGGATTCAGCCCTACCTTAACTGGGAAATGCAAGCTGAGAGATGTTGAATACCTATTCCGCGTCTCTCAGTCTTCCTCTATGGAGACAAATAATGGACGATATTGAAAACCTACTAAATGAAAGCTTTTCACAGGCCGGAAAAAAACAGGGTACTGTTTTTGAGGCGGAACTGGTCGCATCGTTGATGATCCAGTCAAACGCATTTATATCAATTAAAACCGCCGCAAAGCTGTGCTCCATTTCAAGGCAGACAATTGATCGCCGCATCCATCAAGGAACATTCCCAACCCCCGAAAAACTTTCTAGTGATGACAAAGCAATAAGAAAAGCTTTTCGGATTAACGATATTCAACAATGGTTGAATTCGCCTTTAACTTACCGCGCCCCGCAGTAAGTTACCCACATAAATCGTGTTCGAAAATATTGGTGTGAGTAGCCCATTGAGTAGCCCAGCCATAACGAGAGATATATTAGAAATATCTAAACAGGCAATTTATCGTTATATTTCAATGAGTAAAATGGTGACCACTGAGGGGTTCGAACCCTCGACCTACTGATTAAAAGTCAATCGGTCATCCATACAAAATAGCATCTAATTATCTGTTATATATAAATTATTCGTGTGACAGCACGTTGTTTTCGTTAGATTTTTTGCTGATATTTATTTTTTAAAAAATAATTGGCTATCTATCTGTAATGATTTATAAATTTGCTACTTTCCTTGCCCATACTTTCTCATCTTGCCCATGCTGTAAACCGCCTCTGAGTAGCCCAGTGAGTAGCCCGCAGAATTTAGCTATTGTGTTAACAAATCGTTTATTTATAAGGGATACAATAGATATCAGGCAGCGCGGGCTAGGTCAATACAACGGTTTTGAGTAGCCCAAAAGCCACTTTTTAATGAAATGAGGATAAATGCCACGGGCAATCAATTTTATAGATACAGTTATTCGCAATATAGAACCACCAAAAAAACGAACCGTTTATTGGTGTATAGGAAGTCCTGCATTTGGATTACGCGTCACACCTTCTGGCACGAAGACCTTTATTTACAAATATATGAGCGGTAGAACGAGCCGTTGGGTCACAATAGGAAAATACCCAGCGATTAGCATTAGAGAGGCTAGAGCGCGATATAACGAGCAATACGAGGCTGTTCATGACTATGAGAAAGATATCGTTGCTGATAAGAAGGCGCAGATTAAGGCTGAGAAAGCGAAGCTAACTATTTCAGAGCTCATTAAGGACTATGAAACCATCGCCCGAATTAAAGAAAAGATTTCGATAAAAGAAGAGCTTCGCGCCTTCAATGCAGATGTCGTACCCGTAATTGGGAATAAATATGTTGAGGATGTGACATCCGATGACATCGACAAAATTCAACACCGTATTCTAGAACGCGCCAAAAACAAAACGCAGGCGACCAGTAATGGACGTGTCGCCGTTAAAAATACGCTTGCCTACACACGCCAGCTCTTCAATTTTGCAAAAAACAAAAAGGAACTACGGGCAACGCTTCAAGCAAAAAATTGGAGTAACCCTGTCTTAGAAATTGAATCGCTTGGGAAGAAAGCAAGACGAGACCGAGTGTTATCTTTTCAAGAGCTATGGCTTTTTTGGAATCGTATAGAGCACGTAGGGCTTCCACCCGTTACCGCAAAAACGCTTAAATATATTCTAGCCACCATGCAGCGAGGGAAAGAGGTCAGAAATATGACATACAGCGCGCTCAAACTTACAGAGAACGTTTGGGAAATGCAAAGGTGTGACACCAAAAATAAAAAGATGCATCGTGTGCCGCTTAACAAATACAGCAAAAATATCATAGAAGAGGTTTCTCAATTCACTAAAAATTCACCGTATATTTTTGGTGTCACTTGTGCGATCAATCCGCCACACGAATTATCGGTTGACCTTAAGCCCTTTAGCGAAAACGCGTTATCCAGAGCGCTTAAAAGAAAAAGGCCAGACCTTGGTATTGAAAATTTTTGCCCTCATGACTTAAGGCGGACGGGTGCAACATGGATCACGGCTGTTGGCCTTCCAAAGCTGTATGCCCGCCTTCTACTGAACCACAGTGATGGGGAAAATGATGTAACTGGTGAGGTCTATATACAATATGGCTATGACATCGAAAAACAAAAAGCTGTTGATGTCTGGGCATTTATTCTAGACCAAATAGTGAGCTGCAAAAGCGTTGACGACATCCCTACTTTGGAGGAAGTTAGACAGTCAATCCAGTACACCAGCTTGCTTTAAATGTATTAGCTGAGATTTGATAGGACACATTAGGATTATAGTTTTGAGCGAACTCGGCAAACGGTTTCCGCGTGTGGCTGTATAAAAAAGTAGTTTGAAAATCACCCATCGTAACGAGAGTGACGTTTGAAGGTTTTTCGAGGATGAAGAGCTGCTCGATCAAATTCTCGTTAACGGTTTTTCCACCGTTGCCAACACCAAACTTGTTTTCATACAGCCTCGCCTAAGAGCAGCTGTTGAGGCATTTTGACCTAATCGATATGGGCGCTTAATATACCATCCAATAAACTATGGCTAGTTTTTGGGAAAACAAAAATACAACCAATATCTGATAGTATATTGATGTGAAAGGAAATTCCATATATCACCAGTTTCACCTGAAAGCGACTAACAAGATCGATAGAGTCTTATTAGTTGGCTGTTAGGGAAAAAACCGTCTCGGAAATATCAAAGGAATAATGATGGCAGGCATGACCGACCCAATGGATTCTCTAATTTTGCTACAGCGAGCGCTGGATGAAAGTTTAGTCTCTTTTGATCCTTGTGAAAAACACCCAGAGGTAGCGGTACACTATGATACGCCAAATAATACCGCGCGTTTCACCTACGTCATTTTTAAAGGGAAAGTTGCTCAGTCAATAGCGCTATTTGTAATGACTGAACCCGTCGGAGCTGTTTCTTGCTTTCAAATGGGTTGGGCAACTATTGAGAGCGCAAGAGGACAAGGGCTAGCCACCAATGTTGTTTCTAAAGGGTTGTCCGAATTAAAGAGTGGTATGAAACGAAATGGAATTAATAAGTTTTTCATAGAGGCGATAATAGCTGAATCAAATATTCAATCCATAAAATTGGCAGATAGGCTGTTTACGGAAAAAGCTAAAGCCTGTACTGATTCATTTTCTGGCGTTAGTGCAATCCAGTTTCTGGAATTAGTATAACAATTCCTAAAAGCGACTAACAGGACCGATTGGGATTTTTTTATTGTCTGTTAAATCTATGGTTAGAATATGACTCCTGAGCAACTTTTTGTATACACGGATGAAGTATGTATTCATGCGCAATTAGCCATTTCGAATTACTTAACATTCGGAAATATTGTTCACGAAGAGAAAAATAGGCAAACACGCGAAGCATGGATGTACCTCCAGAGCTTTCTCTCGCATTTTGGGATGGTCTCAAAACTTTTGTACGCTCCAAGCTCTAGACAGGAGGTATCGAAAAACAGGGCAATAGAACTTCGAGAATACCTTGAAACCAATGAAACCAGTGCTCTAAATGATCGTGATGCGCGTAATGCCATCGAACATCTGGATGAACGGATGGATAATTGGCTCAGCGTTGAGGGCAAAGGTTTTCTAGAAAGCGTATTTCAAAATAAGGCAGCCTATGAATATCTGGATAGTGACAGATGGATAGTACGTAGGGTTTTCCTCGTTGACGAAGAAATATTTATCACACAGGAACAAGACGGTCCTAAGGAAATGTCTCTTGCTCCAATTGAGCAAGAGCTTTACCGTATAATTGAAGTCTGTAGGGACAAACTAGATAACCATAAGTCTTACTATATAGTTCAACCAGAGCAAGGTTAACAAGGCCAGTGGCAGAGACAGCTTTTCCGTCGCTCGTTTTGCGGCTTACTGTTACGCTGCAAAAAGACAATTGAATGGCAAAGCACAAGTCATCAAAAGTATTCATCAAGAAACGTGAAACTGAAAAGGTCTTAAGTCTCTGCTACTACACATGAATGAGTTTATTCTACAATCGTTAAACACTAGAACCCAATAATTGAATGTGTTGTAAGAGAGCGGCTAAGCGTTTTGGTAGAAATATCCAGCCTCTTAGCAATCTGCGAAATCGTCATGGATGGATTGTCTGCGAGTTGCCCTCTTGCCCACTCGATTTGCTTGGGTGTTAATTTTTTAGGGCGACCAATATGTTTGCCTCGTCTGCGAGCCGCATCCATGCCAGCCTTCGTACGTTCAGAAATCAGATTACGTTCTAGCTCCGCAAACACATTGCGGATTTGATACATGCACTTACCCATTGGCGTTGTCGTATCAATCTGATCGGTGAGAGACCGAAATTGAATATCACGGCTTTCCAGTTGTTCGAGCACATCAAGCGCATGGCGCAGTGAACGAAAAGCACGATCCATCTTCCATATCACAAACACATCACCGGCTTGCAGTTCGCCAAGTGCATTTTCAAAGCCCTGCCGATGCTTGGCAACAGCTGAAATGCCTTGGTCTGTGTAAACGTGGTCACAACCGACAGCCTCTAGCGCATCCATTTGTAAATCCATGTTTTGTTCATCCGTTGATACACGGGCATAGCCAATGGCACGTCCAGAAAAATCACCCATAAGCCTTTGAATCCCTGTCATAAATATTTTCACTTCCAATGATAGACAAAAGGGAACCCTTTTGTCTCTAAGCACCTAGCCAACGCACCGCACTCCCTCACAATCACAAAACCCTTATTTTTAAGTCATATACCTATTCGCTGTATATGCCAAAAAAGATTATGCAAATGGTACCAAAAGGGTTCCCTTTTGTTAGATCACCTCGGAACTCGAATAACAAGTATTTTTTAAAATACGAGCACTCACCTTGGCAACAAAAACCCCTATTGATTAGTTTTTTCAATTGAACCAGCGCCTATCAATGTCAGTTTCCATTGGCTTTTATGCGCTACGTTCCCCATAAAATAACTGGAGCAAACCCCATGAAACGACTATTTTCGACAGCTGGAATGGCATTACTTTTAGCGTCTCAGTCCTATGCAGCGATTGTCTATGATGAATCCATCAACGGAGACATCGCTAACCCAATCATCAACCTACAGACAGGCAGCAATGAAATAGTAGGTACATTTTCAATGCGGATAGATGAAGCCAACGGTATTGGATTCACTCGCGACTCTGACTTTTTCAGGCTTGGTCTAGCGCAAGGACTGACTCTGGACAGCTACGCTCTGAGTTTAGACAGTATCAATATTATCGAATCCGGAAATATACGAACGCTAACGGCAAGACTATTTGATGATGGTGTGCAACTATCCAGCCCACTGATTTATACTAACTTCAATCCAATTACGCTACCCGCTGACTTAGTTAACAGTACAAACTTGAATATCGGAGAGGGTACTTCTGGCTTATTCGGAGTAAGAGTCAACGGTTACGGCTCAACCTCAGGTCAGGATGCGTTGGGTCACATTGAATATAACTATACAGCGACCGCAATCGTCAGTGGCTCAGCTGTGCCTATTCCCGCTACTGCATGGTTATTTCTATCAGCACTTGGCGGCTTAGTTGGTCTGCGCGCTAAGCGATAGCTGGATATGAGTTGCATACAAAAGTATGCAACTCATTATAAGGTCTGCTTCAGCTTCAAATCGTGAGTAGGATCCAGCCCCAAACTGATAAAGAAAAACCAAATGTCATTTTATTTGACTGCTATAAGTCAAAAAACACTGCCGCCAACATGGTGATTGACTGCTTTTTGGTTTGAGACTGTCAGATTAGATCCTTCTCTTTTCCTAAAAGTATCGTTTTTAGTCTGAGCCAATAGACTCTAAATGTAATTTCCTTATTTGAACACTGGAGGCAGATTAAGTACCCAGTTGGTAGCTGCTTTAATTTTACGTTGCCGCGCATGCCTTTTTCTAGATAGCGATGTATCTTCAGGAGTGTGAAACAAATCTAAAAGAGTCTCTTCATTGTGAAAGTCACATGTAAAACTAGCGCTTCCGTCAACCGACCCCATTCCCAAATCATAGATGTCATGCAGCTCATCTACGGTTTGGAAAACCGAATGGTCATAAAAAAGTATGTGGTCTCGTATTGTCGCTTTTTGTAAAAGTGCGTCTAAGTTTACCCTAGACCCAATATCAATAGAAATGTCACAGCAGGCATGCCGCTTTAAGGTTGCCACCTTCTTTGCTAGATGACGATCCTTAACGGGTTGATGCACATACCCGTATCTTTTTCCACCAAAACAAATATCACCTACATACCTCATGCCCTATTTATAGCGAAGCATCTGTTGAATACACAAGTAAATTTATATTCGTAGAATCAACTCAACGAGTTAAACTTAATTTATCTCCCCAGATCGGGGCCTCGCGGCGGCGTAAAATCATGCTCTGGCTTTGCGCGACCTTTCTTTTTTGTCGATGTGCTTTGTGTTTTCGCTGAAGATTTTTGTTCTTCTTTCAAGCAAGGCCTATCATTCCCCTTCATTTCCGTGCCCGCATAGGAAGTCGTTCGTTTCTTAACTGACCTATTGAGCTTACTGGTAGATTCATTTCCTAATGCCGTTTTTTCTGGTTTTGATTTCAGCGTCATCCCACGGCTATCTTTGTCACCCTTTCCATCTGAATCGTCTTCCCTGAATGACGATCTCGATCTTTTGATTTCTTCTTCTAGGTTCTTCTCTGCTCGATCATGCCACGTTTCCATTTTAAGCAATCGTGCTTTTTGGCTAGTCGCCAATGTTAAGCGCTGCTCATCTTTTCGCATTTCAATATTCGCAAGTGATTTTTCTACGCCTTCCAGTTGCTGCTTATATTTCTTGTAAGACCCGCCAATATTTTGCGCAAAGCCTTTTACTCCGCCTTGCTTCATTTTGGCTTTTATATCTTTAGCGGCCTTTTCAAAAACACGTGCATCCTTGCCATAGTGTTTATCCAAAGACAATTCAAGGCTTCGATTCTCTGCCTCACGGCGACGATCTTCTTGAATTTTTTCATCCAATGACCATGACTGGAAATCAGCACGCTTGGCACCTGCAAATTGGTCAAATTTTTCGTACGACTTTTCTGAAACCCCTTCTTTTTGGTCACTCACTTTACTATTCATATCAATAATGCTCTTGTTTTGATCATCTCGCTCAGAGGGCTGACCTTTGCGTTTCATGTCATTTGCCACTGCGCCTAAATGCACTTGCGGCTCACGATCAATGCCTCTGGCTTCAAAGCTTAAGTGTTCAACCTTGACGGAAAGCTCATCGCGCATGGCTATATGATTCATTACCCCTGCCGTGAATTCTCTAAGCGACAACACTTCTTGCTGTCCTCGCGAAGTTTTGATGCCATCAATTTCAATTTTGTCATTGCTAAGATCACGGTATTTATTTTTCGCCCATCCATCTTTTGTGGATTGATCAAAGCCCCTGTCGGTAAACAGAATATGCGCATGATGATTACGTTGATCGCCATCGCGGCTAGGATTGTGATAAGCAATGTCTACCGCGCAACCGTAGCGCTTCATCAGCTCACGCGCCGTCGCATCACCAGCTTCTCGGCGCTGCATCGCATTAAACTCATAAGGGAATGCGACTTCCAACTCTCTAGCCGTGCAGGAATTAGATCGATTTTCTTTTTTCTCTACTGCATTCCAAAGCGTTGCGCGGTCGCGATAGTGATCAGGCGCATTTTCTGGCAAATAGATGCGCGTAAACTCCACATCGTTTTTGTATCTGTAATCGTGCGTTAGACCTGTGCGCTCATCATACAGACGTTCACCTGCACGATATGCAGCAGCAGCAACTGACGAACGTCCCTTGCTGCGTTGAATCGTTTTAGCGCTCGCATGTAACTCTAAAGCTCGCATGAAATATCCACATATTGAAACACTGTTTCTGTATGCGATATTTTAATTGCTAGCTGTATTTTTGGTAAGCCGTGACAGCCTAAGACAAGGCCGTCTGCTCGCGTCAGCGTTGAAGACAGCACACAAACTTTAGTTTGTATAAGTGCGCACTTTCATTATGAAAACCCTACCACCAGAAAAGACCAGCAAATTAAAACGCCACTCTAACGGCAGTTCACTTGTCACACCTTCCTCTGTCACAGGTTGATCGAATAGTCTTCCTTTTGTGATTGAGCAATACGCGCTATCGCAAGCTATTTACTATTTTATTTATAATGAGGATTTATACATGCAACCAAACAAGCCAGATAGACGTGAAAAGCTAGAGCTGGAAATTGCTCAAAAGCAAGCACAATTAAAAGACTTGGAGGCCAAAGACAGGGTTAAAGAGCGAAAGCGTGACACAAGGCGTAAAATTCTAGCGGGCAGTGTTGTGCTTGCCCACATTGATAAGGACGAGGTTTTGAAATCAACAATCGCAGATCTACTTGACGCCCACATTGTTGGAAAAAATGACAGACAGCTCTTTGATTTTTTGCCCTTGGAGGATAAATAAAAACAGGGGCATTAAAGCCCCTGTTTCATTAAGTTAAATATTTAGCGCCAGACGATCAATCAATAAACCGCATAATTTTACTCCCCTCTTCATGCTCGACCGCAAAGTCTCTGAGCGCATAATATAAATCGATAACTTGTGTTTGAATGCCGCTTTCCATCAGAACATTAAGCGCAAAGAGTGTGACACCAATGCCAGCAGCATCAACTGACATATCATCATCAAAATAATTCATAGGGTTACAAATACGCACCGTTTCAGTTTGGTCTAGCGCGATATACATACCGCCATTATCTAGCGAATAAAAATCCCAAAGCCCACCTTGATAGGCCTCACAGAACTGGCCCATAAATCCATAAACCAGTGCTTCAAATTTGATACACCGCGCGCCAAAGTAGCGCGGCAAGAATTCTGGCCTATCGTTAAGCCCTATTTTTGTTTTTTTAATCATTACTTAGTCCTTTTTATTAATATGAAAGTTGAGCACCATGAGGGAGCTAACCCCCCTCATGGCTTTGCTTTAAGTATCGAGCTGCTTATTGACGGCTTGAAGCTTTTCAATCACGTCATAGGCCTTAAACATCAAGCGATTAATTCGCAATAGATCAGCATTTGAAAATGAATTGGTTTCCTTCCAATCTTTCTCAGCTGCCTCGTAAATGCGTATTGGTTGCGCTGAATAGTAAATTCCATGCTCGCCTTCGTGCTCCCATATTTTGACTTTGACCAATCGGTCGGTAAGAACTTTTACTGGTGGTTTGTTATCAGACATTTGTCTATCTCCTTTCAAAGAGTTTTAGGTTTAATGCTTTCGAGTTTTCTTTTCACCCGTTCGCATGAACCCTTGCCCAGCGGCGAGCGTCCGAAAGAAATCAGTTAAGACTCGTACAGAGCATCTGTGCGAGACAATCAAGGACGAACGTTCAAATACGACAAAATCTGCAAGAACTTTTGTGGGGGACCGTTTAGAAGACTCAAGCGACTTGACGCTTGCTAGTCCTTCTTACGGGTAAAAGTACTTGTGGGTTTTTCGGTTTGAAATAAGCTGACAGAGGGGGCTTCAAGCATCGGGACGATGTCTTGATAATTAACGTATCGCTTTAGCGATTCAGAAATGATTTGAATTCCATGAAGGATCGTTACCCGAATGGGACAAAATCCATTCATGGAGTTTGGTGAGCTTGGCTTGAGGGTGCGCCCACAAGCCTTTAGCGAATAGAGCCTATCCCTGACTAGGGCATGGCCTGAACCTACTCGTCATACATTGGGTTTGCACCCGCACGGCTTTTAAAAGGCGCATCCTCATAATACTTAATGCGCTCAGCCCATACAGGCTGCCCCTGACCAAAAAGCGCCAGTATCTTGCCAGTTCCTTTACCAAAATAACGCCCTACCTCTTCAGGATGCAGCAAAGGCGATATCACGTAAGTTGGCTTCACACTGTAACCTTCAGTTTCACCCCGAGAGCCGCCTGTATCAATCGAGGCGAGCGCTGATTTCATAACCTGATCCATTCCAGCTCTGTTTTCATTTTGGCTGCTACCGCCTGTGTAGCTGCGCTCAATGCGCGCCGTTTCACATTTGCCTAATCGCTTTGATACATATTCTTGAGTGGTGAGATCAACATTACCAAAAACTGTAAACAGGCTTGCGTTGCCAATAAAAGTCTCCCACCGTTTTGGATAGATATCTTTTAGCTGTGACAAGTCCTGCCAAATAGTCCATAAGCGAACGCCAAAGCCCGATATATAACTTGCAGCCCGCTCAATCACCGGCATATGGCCGATGGCCGCACACTCATCTAACACCATCAACAAGGATGGTGCGTCCTTATCGGGTTTTCTATTGATTTGAATATGCCTGAGTAAAACAGTTAGCATCAATCTCAACCAGCGTGATTGACCATCAAGGCGGTGCTCAGGTAACACCAAATAGACACTGGAATTCCAAAGCTCATTGATATCAAAATCAGGTTTTGTAAGTACGTCTTGGATGCAGATACTGTCTAAAAACTCGGTATTGCGTTGGACGGTCGAAATAATCGAGCCGCGCTCTTTGTCTCCTGCTTGCAGTAAGCGCTGCGCCGTGCCCGCAACATAATCATCGCCGTGTTCTGCGATATTTTGTAGCAGGCGATAAAATGAAGGCTTTTGATCATCCTCTGCCTCCCAATATATCTCTTGTCTGATCTCTTCGTTTTCATCTGCGCTTAGCTCATCGTCATAGACAAAAACTGGCGTTTTATAGCCACGCTTTTGGCTTTTGCTTTGGCCTTTTAATATCAATTTTCGAAGCGTAGCTAAATTCGTATGAACCGTTAAATAGTCTTTAATGACGACAATCAATATCATCTTTATGACAGAGCGCGCCGATTCATCCCAATGGGGATCATTGCCACTTCCTCTGACGATAAGGGCTTCGGCAAAATCGGTAATGTCATCAATAAACTCCTTGTCGTTCGGGTCAAGGTAGAGCAATGGATTCATAGACGCTGACGTAAATTTTGTGATCCCATAGGGATCAAACACGGCGACATTTTGGCCAAGCTCTTTGGCGCGCCACTCAGCCGAAATTGCTGCATTTTCACCCTTCAAATCGAGCGTTATCGCAGCCCCTTTATGACTTAATAAATTGGTTGATATAAGCGATACACCCTTGCCCGCCCTCGTACCCGCAACCGATAAAACGCCCGCGTCATCGTCATAGGCAAGCAATATTTCTTCACCCTCCTCATTAAATTGCTTTCCAAATATAAACGGATTTTTAGCCCTCTTAGTCAGCGAAAAATGCGCCAAAGTCTTTTTTATACTTGTCCATTCAGTGGTTGCAATGGGTTCATGATCGGCATTGCTGTCGGCATTGCCTCTGGGGAAAAATGGATTGCTCATAATTTACAGTATGTCCTTGAATCAGTGAATGGAATGATGGTTTGGGGATTGATGGTTTTTTGTTTTACTTCAAGCGCACCTAACACTTTGGAAGCCTCATCGACCTTAGACTTGGCCGCTGCTAATGAGGCATAGTCAAATTGCTTTAGTTTTTGGTTATCGGCATCGCATTTATTTTTGAGCTTACGCGGCTCCGCAATAATCCTATTTTTATTCGAAAGCCATGCGTCATACCCATCATCACAACGTCTTTCCACTTTACTAAAGCAACTCTCCAGATCTGTTCTTATGCCCTTTCGGAAATACTCTTTGCCAAGGTTTGGCGCAAGCCAATTAATGGCGCGCGTTTTAAAGCTTTCAAACTCCGAGATACTCACCCCTGCCGAGCAAGTCATTTTGTTTCCGAACATCCACTTTTGGTAATTGCTGGTGATGTCCCATCGACCAGAAGACTCTAATGCTTCGATGACCTGCTCGGCAGTGAACGTACTACCGATGAGATTCACACAAGCACCATGTGCATTCATTTCAATCAGCTTTGGATCAATGCGTTTGGGCGCAGGCGGAATACGACGCTGCTTGACCAAGCCGCATTTGCCATCTCGATAAGCACGATTGTCAGTGATATTCGTTTTCAGCTTATCTAACAGTCCATTTTTTGATTTTAATTTAGCTTGAGCCTCTAACATCTTCCGTTTCTGTTGGTCAAAGCCATACTTTTCTTCGTTAAGCAGGTGACGAAATACATAACGATTAATGCCTGCTTCCTTGGCTCTTACGGGCACTGGTTCACCTGTACTATCAACAATCACTTTACAGTGCTGCGTTGAGGCCTTCGTAAACATTGATATTTCTGGAATGCGGCCAGCCCGTAAAGTAGTAGACCCCTGAGAGCGCCCTCTACTTGCATCAGCAATGCTTTGTCCTTGCTGTATTGATTTAACGTGCAGCTGGGGTGTGACTGTGGACGCTCTTGCTACAATCTGCTTCCATTCACTGGGCGTTGGCATTATCACTGCTGCACCCGGCTTAATCCCTCCGCCACTTGGAATGTTTAGTTTCTGAGCCATCTCTGGTGCGCTAGGTTTCGCGCCAAACGTTAGCGCCCTAGGTGAATTAGGGTCAAGGACTGGCGTAGAAGACCCATTGGCCGTGCGGCGCGCATGCGCCACAGGTCTAACGCGCTTACAATTAATGATCTGCCGATCAAGACCAGAAACCTTCGAAAGCACCATATGCTTACCTTGGCGGCGACAATGAACTTCTAAGTCGCGCACCACTCTTTCAGCAAAACCAGTTGCTTGTATCGCGCAGCCATATAAGGGCTTTCCATCCAAGCCTGCACAGTCAATATTTAGATCCCCGTGTTGACGATCAGAAACCCTTGGCGCACTGCAAGACGCTGCGAGGATGGCAGCAGACAATATAAGAATTCGTTTAAACATAGTAATCACCCCTTCTAATCTAAAATTTCGGCATCTCTGGACAAAAGACTGCCTTTGATTGTTCGTAAACATGTCTGCAATAGCCTGCGGCCTTACCAGACTGCACACACTGACCAAGAGCTGCGTTGGCACCAATATCACGCTGCTTCTGGCACTCCTTTGCTTTTTCAATCTGCGCAAGCGTCTCTGCTGTCATACCCTCTTTATGTGCCAGTTCATCCTGAGTACCTTTAAGCACGATCTCTTCACGATTTACTATTCGAGTAGCAATAAAGAAAGTTGGCTGAATAGGCTCATAGGGCTGTACCTCAAGAAGCAAACCAATGACAATTAAAAGCATCACTGGCCGCCGCATAAAATAGTCGAGGTAGTAAGCTGGCCAGTCCTCCTTCTGGCCTTTTGCTTTTGGACTAACGTCATTGGTTGGATGGGTTTTTGTAGGTTGATGTTCTGGCGTAAAATGGCCTTGTTGGCGGTCATCGTTATTCATGGTTACTCCCTCCTTGATTTAATTTATTGCCAAGTGCTCGCTCACGCTCTAACCACGCAAGCGCAATGCTCTCCTCCCACTTAGACGCGCCGCCTACGCGCTTAATACAAGCGGGTGGCAGCGGGTTACGGGCGCAGTGAAATCGGCGCTGAAGCGTACGCTTCGAAATCCCAAGCGAATGACATATATCGTTAGACGAAACAAATTTAGGTAACATAGCGTTAGCCTCCGAAGTTATGGTTGATTTGAGTTATTGGTTTGAGTCGCTTGCACCTTTCGCAAAGCGGATATTTGCATCCAAACGGCTATTAAGACTGATAAATCCAACGCGAAACTTAGCGCTGCCTGCACCCAAAACTCCCTAATGTATCGGAACGAAACGATTGCAGGTGAAGCGAGCTGGTAAGGCTCGATGGGACGAAGAGCCACCTCATTGGATTGAACGTAAGCAGCTATATCACCTGCGATTCTGCGTACCTGACGCTGAGCAAGCTCCAAAGCCTTTTTCTTATTTCCATTCGTTTTATGGGGAGGATGTGCCGTATCAAGAAAGCTATTGAGGCTGGTTTTAATTTGGCGCGTTAGATCTGTCTCCATGATTTCGGTATAGATATCCGCATGATTTCGATAGGCCTGTTCAAACGCGGTCTCTTTCTCAGCAAGAGGTAAATCAGACTCGTCTGCTGCCCGCATCTTGGATTGAGCTATATCTAATCGACCGTCATTGACCTCAAACTGCTCTCTATTCTGCTTAAGTAATGCCAAAAGTTGCGCCAGCGAATCTCTAGCGTCCCGATAAGTCCTAAATATTTGACCCTCACCAGCTTGCCCGCTGTACCCACCAAGGCGGGCATTTATCGAAAGCTCATCCATTTTTGCCATCTGGCTTTCAATGAAACTTTGAATACTTGCTGCCGCATGAAAGCTACGCTTGGCATCCATACCTTTCTTAACAGCTTCAGAGTAATGAACACCCATGTCATATTCACTGCTCATAATCCATGCCATACCGGTATAAGTGGTTGGCATTGACAGACAAACCGTTAAAATGACTGCCCCGAGATGAGCGGTTAAAGTCGAATTACTGGGACTATCTGCAGCCAGTGGCACAAACAAACGAATCTGGTAAGTCCAGATTAACTTGAGACAGGCAAAGACAGCCCCTGACAGAGTGAATACTTGCGTATAATGCATCCAGTCGTCGTTGGGTAGCATGGCGTGAAGGCCAACCCCGCTCAACAACGTGGACACCAGAAATATAAATGTTAAAAAAGAGCTTGTTTCTTTGTTTGCCTGCTCGATTTGAGTATGGAGATTTTCTTTGATTGACATTGCTGGACTCCCATAGACTTTGATTGACGTATGAAAGAACGATACCAGTTGCCGGTATTACTTATGAAAAGAGCTTTTCGACACTAAATAGGTAGTTTTTAGGTAAAGATAATAAGGGAGATCACATGCCTACAATCTCAGGAGAATCAGACAGCAATAAATACGGTAATCAAGAGGCTTCATTTATTAATCGAACTCCAATTTCTTATCGGAGATCTATCGTAAAACTCTTCAGAGACTTCACGTTAAAAACCAATAAAAATGAAATGGGGCGACCTGAGCGCATTATCGAATTCTTTGCTGAAATTAGAAAAGAAGATGTCAATCAAGTTTATCTTGACTACTACGACAGGGTACAGAATGTTCGAAAAGGCGGCAATGCGATTCTCAATCAAGAAGATTTGTTTCACTTAATTGAGAAATTTGTGTGGGAGCATTGCGAGGAAAAAGTGGTCGGTATAAATACTGCGTTTCAAATTGGGGACTTTGCCAAGCAGTGTAACTTTTTTTATCAAAACAAAATCGACTTCCATCCCTCAGGAAAAAAAATCGAAAAGCTTGAAGAACACAGGTACAGATTGAAGTGCCTTTCTGAGAAATTTTATTATAAGATCGAATTCGACCCATGGGTTTGGTCTCCTGATTTTAAAGAACTACAAAAACTATGCGAAGACAGTGCAAGTCGCGAAAAAAGAAATCTCTATTTCGGAGTGAAGAAATTAAATAGCGATATTTATGACTTAGTATTTGCAATTCATAATGACGTAGAAGAAGAGATTTACTACGGAATTTTTTTAAAAAAAAACAGACGTATTCTTATCAGGAATCTAAACACAGCGGAGCCTGTTTTTGTTCAGATAATGCAAACACCTCAAAATTATTTCCGTGTGAATTCTTTTCCGCACTTACAGTTATTATGTAACAAACTCGGTCGATCAAACTTTGAAGCAACATTTGAAACTTCTCTCCAAGAACAACACCTAATAGAATTGACTGATGAAAATGAAAAAAATCTAGTCGATAAAAGATTTCTTCAAATTATAAAGTCTATTGACATGGGCACCTAAGTAAAGGTAGATAACATGAAGTATGCAAAAAAAATTGTAGAATATTATAAAGACAGCCGAATGCCACCAGACATTATCCATGCTGCACGAATTGGCGACATAAATGAGGCCGCAGCAGCGTTACAAGAAGATAGTAACTGTATTACTAAAACCGATTTTCATGGGATGAATGCGCTACAAGTATCCCTTAAAAACTTCCACACTGACTTTTCACTATACATCTTAGCTGAAACAAAAATTTCCATCCTAAAAAAAGACCATTTAGGGCGGGACTCATTAGACCTTGCACTGATTTTTTCGAACAATGCGTTGGGTGATATTATCTGGAATAAATGGAATCAAGAGTATCAAGAGAAATTTCAAAAAGAAGAAAACAACGTAAATCCCTTTCCCTTTCCAGATCCTGATTAGTTTATTTTCCTAAAAGTTTCCTCGTTAATAACTATAACTCATACAGATAAACTGGAACTAATATCAAAATAATTTTCGACTGAAAAAATTCATAACCGGACCAAATATAAAAAAGCAAACGTACGCTAAACTTTAATTACAGATCCTACCTCCTTGTATACAGTATCGCCCGCCTGCACAATAAGATTGTTAGGGAACAATGTAACTTTAAACATTTTTTTATCCTTTCTTTCTATTTTTACTTTGAAGCAATTTATGTTTCCACCCGACAAAAATAGCCGGGATGACGAGTAGCAACAAAACGGTTGAACTCACCATTCCACCCACCATGGGTGCCGCAATTCTCTGCATAATTTCAGAACCAGTGCCTGTGCCGATCATAATGGGTAGCAAGCCAATAATGGTCGATGCAACCGTCATCAATATAGGTCGAATTCTCAAAAGTGCTCCTTCTACAACCGATTGACTAAGATCATCAAACGTCATCGCGCGTCCTGACTCTAGGACAAGAAGTTCACGATTTCGATAGGAGCGGTTTAAATATTCCATCAGTAATACGCCGATCTCAACCGTGACACCCGCCAATGCGATAAAGCCCACTGCAACCGCAACTGACAGGTTGTATCCTAGGCCGTATATCAACCAAAGGCCGCCTACTAAAGCAAATGGTAACGATGCCAGAATAATCAGTACTTCCTCAAAACGCCTAAAATTGAGATAAAGTAGAAGTACAATAATCATCAGCGTAACGGGAACGACCTGTTTCATACGCTCGGTTGTTCTCTCCATATATTCAAACTGGCCGGACCAGCCTATCGAATATCCAGCGGGCAACGTCACTTTTTCTTTGACCACCTGCTTAGCTTTGACAACGTAAGAGCCTAAATCAGTGTTCTTGATATCCACGTAAATCCAACCGTTTAATCGAGCATTTTCACTGCGTATCATTCCTGGCCCATCGGAAATCTCAATGCTAGTCACTTCACCTAAAGGGATATGCGCACCCGTTGGAGTGACAACCGGCAGCAATTTCAGCTTTTCTGCTGAATCTCGCACATCACGTGGGTAACGCAAATTGATAGGATAGCGCTCTAAGCCCTCTACACTCTGGGTAACATTCATACCACCCACTGCAGTCCTTACAACATTTTGCACGTCAGATACATTCAGTCCGAACCGTGCCGCCGCCTTCCGATTAATATTGACGTCAATAAATCGTCCACCTGAAACGCGCTCGGCATAGACTGATGCCGTGCCTTCAAGCGGTTTGAGTGCTTTTTCGATGTCTTCACCAATACTTGCGATGACGCCAAGATCAGGACCGGACACTTTGATGCCGACGGGAGTTTTAATGCCAGTCGCCAGCATATCCAATCGATTTTTTATTGGCATAATCCAGACATTGCTAATACCCGGCACTTGTACCAGATCATCAAGCTCGGCTTTAATTTTCTCGAACGTCATCCCTTCACGCCATTCATCCTTGGGTTTAAGACGTATCGTTGTCTCTATCATTGTCAGCGGTGCGGGATCAGTTGCAGTTTCTGCACGACCGACTTTACCAAACACTGTCTGAACTTCCGGTAAGGTTTTGATCATTCGATCCGTTTGCTGCAAAATCTCTTGTGCTTTCCCAATCGATATACCGGGAAACGTACTTGGCATATACAGTAAATCCCCTTCATTAAGCTCAGGCATAAACTCACTCCCTAAACGGGTGAGCGGCCAAATACTAGTGAGCGCAATAAGGATTGCTAGAATGATTATTGTTTTTGGCTTTTGAATAGCTTTGTTTAAAAACGGCTTGTAACCGGCAATAAGTAATCGGTTAATTGGGTTATTTTTTTCTGGCGTAATACGTCCTCTTACAAAAAAGCCAATGAGTACGGGCACAATCGTGATAGATAAACAAGCAGCACCCGCCATGGCATAAGTCTTGGTTAAAGCCAACGGCGTAAACATACGGCCTTCCTGCCCTTCTAAGGTGAATACAGGTAGAAAGCTCAGTGTGATAATCAACAAAGAGAAAAACAATGGCGGTCCGACTTCACCAGCCGCCTTTGAAACTACTTCCCAGCGATTTTGATCCGTAAGAGGTGTTTTTTCTGCGTGTTTGTGGACATTCTCAATCATCACAATCGTGGCGTCCACCATAGCGCCCACTGCTATCGCTATACCGCCGAGTGACATGATGTTGGCATTGACCCCTTGCGCCGACATGATGATAAAGGCAATCAATATCCCCAAAGGTAGGCTGATCAATACGACCAACGAGGAACGAAAATGAAATAGAAACAGCGCGCATATTAGGACAACGGCTATAAATTCTTCAGTGAGCTTTTCCTTCAAATTGTCAACAGCACGCTCGATCAACGCGGAACGGTCATAAGTTTCAACAATTTCCACACCGTCAGGTAGACTGGCCTTCAACTCCTCCAGCTTTTCTTTAACTTGTTCAATTGTCTTGAGCGCATTTTCGCCCCAACGCATAATAATAACGCCACCTACCACCTCTCCTTCGCCATTAAGTTCGGCAATGCCTCTACGCATTTGAGGCCCTATCGAAATATCAGCTAGATCACCTAACAATACGGGTGTGCCACTTTCTGATGCCGCCAACGGAATGGTTTCTAAATCATCCAGTGATTTAATGTATCCACCAGAACGCACCATGTATTCAGCTTCCGCCATTTCAATAACTGAACCACCCACTTCTTGATTGGCATTCTGGATAGCCTTTCTGACCTGATCTAAAGAAATTCCATAAGCTCGCAATTTATCCGGATCGATAACCACTTGATACTGCTTGACCATCCCACCAATCGTGGCAACTTCAGACACACCAGGAACGGTTTGAAGTTCATATTTTAAAAACCAGTCCTGAATCGATCGGAGCTGAGATAGGTCGTGCTGTCCAGTTCGATCGACAAGCGCATACTCATACACCCAACCAACACCCGTCGCATCGGGACCTAGAGCTGCACGTGCAGTACTCGGAAGGTTCGGTGAGACCTGACTAAGGTATTCCAGCACTCGGGAGCGCGCCCAATACAAATCTGTCCCGTCTTCAAAAATGATGTAGACATATGAATCACCAAAGAATGAATAACCACGCACATTCACGGCACCGGGGACAGCGAGCATCGCGGTAGTTAAGGGATAAGTGACTTGATCTTCAACGACTTGTGGCGCTTGCCCCGGAAAGCTCGTTTTAACAATGACCTGTACATCGGATAAATCAGGAATAGCATCCAACGGGGTTTGTTTAATCGTAATTACGCCCCATACGGCAAGCACTACGGCAAGCAAGAGCACCAGAAAACGATTCTTAATCGAATAGTGAATAATATTTTCAATCATGGTTGCGCCTCAAGTTCTCTATCGCCCAACATACGTATCGTAGATCCGGTAAAACTTGACTCAGAATCAATCAGAAACTGTGCCGAGGTCACGATTTTTTCACCCTCCCGCAGTCCATCCAAGATTTCTACTCGCTCACCTGACTCAATGCCCGACTTTACCTCGACAGGCTGAAATTGCCCGCCGCCCAACGCCAGTATGACGCGCTCAGAGTTGCCAGTTTGGATCAAAGCTTCTCGCGGAATACTGAGGGCATTCGGTTTTTGATTGCCAAACAATCTAACATCGGCATACATGTTGGGCTTGAGTAACTCATTTGGATTATCAAATACGAGTCTTACTTTCAGCGTTCGCGTTTTTTCATCTATTTGCGGATAGATGTAAGCAATTCTTCCCTTCCACAGTTGATCTGGCTGGTAAGACAAGCGAACTTCGGCAGTCAAACCTTCCTCTATCTGAGATACTTGTGTTTCAAACACGTCAACGACAAGCCATACTGTTGATAGGTCCGCTAGAGAAACTGTCGTAGTTTTTGCCGTCACATACATGCCATCAGCAATATTAAGTGCTGAGACAATACCGTCTTGTGGTGCCAAGTAAGTAATTTTCTGCTTGGCTTTTCGTGTGCGTTCAATTTCCTTGATTACCGACGTTGGGATGCCTAACGCTGCCAGCCTATCTTTCGAAGCACCTACAATTTTTTCCCTCCCCGTTTGCAATGCTGCGAGATAATCTCCCTGCGCATTCACCAATTCGGGTGAATACACATCAAAAAGCTTGTCGCCCTTTTTAACACGCTCTCCTACAGAGTTTACGTAGAGTTTCTCAATCCACCCTTCAGCCCGCAGATGAACGTGCGTTATTTTGCTCTCGTCATAATCAATAAAACCCACACTTTCAATAATCGATTGAAAATCGCCTGTTTTAACAACGGCGGTACGCACACCCAGATTATTTATCACTGCCGGGTTGAGATAGATCGCATTACTATCATCAGTGTGGCTCGGATTTTTCTCTTCCTCATAAACCGGCACTAAATCCATTCCCATTGGAGACTTTCCCGGCTCATCGCGCCGATAATTAGCATCCATCGGTGCAACCCAATAAGCTATCTTTGGCTCTTCACTTTGAGTATTAGCACCACCCATTCTTTCGAAGGACATCCTTCCACTCACAAGGAAGCCAATCACTACACCGACAATTAACACTGCAAAAAACGAAAATAGTTTATTCATGGCCGTCTCCTTGAAGATAAAGTAAATCAGCCTGCGCCTTCGCACGCTCAGTCTTTATTTTTATGTAATTCAATTTCGTATCCAGCTCGACAACTTGAGCGCGCATCAACGATGCAAAATTAGTTCTATCTTCACCGTATGCCTCAAGGCTAGCCTCAAAATTTTCCTTAGCACGCCGAAGGACTGAATGATCATAGTGAGTGGCACGTTCATCGTAACGCTGCCAATTAGAGTAACTCCTTTGTAATTGCGCAAGCAGATCACGCAAAATATCGTCACGCTGATATTGCACAGCAGAGACTTTGAAATTGCTTGCAGCGAGCTGTTTGTCCTGTCGCTTATCGACAAATAGCGGTAAATCAAATGTCAGTTTTGCTGTTAGAAAATCTGGCCTCTCCTGTCCATTGGGAAGGTCACCCTCTCTAAAGCCATAATTCACTCCAATATCAAAACCCGGCTTGTATTGCGCTTTAGCGATATTGACTCCCTGCCGTTCACTTTCGATCATGGCATCTACAATCTGTATTTGAGGGTGCGCTGTTAACAATTGCTCAATGACATCATAGGCTTTCACTTGCGGTAGTCTGGGAAATACTTCATCCAATTTTCCTTGCGCCAACACATAACCCGACCACTTAGTAAGGTCAGCTTTCAAAGCATCAACTTTTCTCTGTACGTCAATTTTTTTATCTTGAAGCACACTGAGCTCTAGCTCCGCACTAATCACGTCTTGAACGTTTCTTCCACCCGTTCCATAGTGCAGCTCAGTCGCTTCAATAATTTGTTGGAGTAGTGTTTCACTGCGCTTGATGGTGTTTTCAGCGTGGTTCCAATAATAGAGATCAAGCCATAACCGTCGGACCTCACGTTTAACACTGACAGCGCGTAAGTAAGTTTCGGCTTGAACGCTTTCAGCCCTAAACTGTGTTTGCTTACTCTTATATTTGAGTGTTCGGCCGCGTGGTATCTTTTGAGAAATACCGGTAACAATCTGCGTCATGCCTTCGCGTGTCCGATTAAAATCGTCTACAGGAAAACTTTGGAAAGCGAGCGTAGCTTTAGGATCGGGTAGTTGAGCATCGGCAACCGCTTTGGCTTCAAGCGTTTCAACTGTAGCGTTAATTTGCGCCAGAACGGGGTCATTTTTAAGAGCATTTTTAACCGCTTGATCAAGCGTAACCGTTTGCGCGAGAACACCCTGACTTAAAAGAGTACATAGGGCAAAGCTCAGATAGATAGATAGTTTTGTATTCATGGACACGGACCTTTCTTTCAGAAATAACAGACTCGGCTTGCGCGAAACGCGCAAACCTTAATCGAAAGGTTGTGTTTAAATGCGGAAGCGTTGAGTGCTTAGAATTATGGAGGGTTCAAACTGAAGAGAAATACGCTTTAAGGGCGGCGCTCTAGGCGGACTTTTGGATGCTAAAATAGACCAATTGTTTGTATCAACAATGACCGCAACCTGATCAAAAGTGTTCTTACTTTTATCATTCAGCCCCAAATTAGGGCCGCTCTCTGCCACTTGAAAATCCACACCCATACAATCTTGCAGGGTCATAAGCTTAGCAAGGTCGATTTGATCACTATTCATTTGATCATGGCATGGCATTTGGGAATCAACAGGTTGAGACATCGAGCAGACAGGCATGGCGCATGCCAAAGATGGCAGCAACACCAAGAAAGTCAGAAAAGTAGTAAATAAACGCCTCATACTTCTTACTTTATACCATTACGCAAAAAAATACAGGATTTTCATTCGACAGCCACTTCCAGTTAAAATTGCATTACCCGAGTTACATCCCTTTAGAATTATCAGTTATTCATCACCCATTCTCCAATACCTCTTTAAATCAATAAGTTAAATGCCACCGGCATCAGTCATGCAACATGAGAATTTTTATGACTATATCAATTTCTTCGGCTCATGCCTGCCGTGACTGGTGAAGCGTTACAACATTACTGTTAATTGTTGGAGTAGGAAAACCTACCATCACAAACAAACGCCTACACCATGCCTCATAAGCCGTGGCTTGCTCTTCCAAGTAGTCGTATTTATCGTAGGTCTGAACAATGCGTCCAATGCTATGACCCAACATGATTTCTGCCACATGAAATTCAGTCAGCGTAGAAAAATTGGATCTGGCGGTTCGCCGTAAATCATGTGTAGAAAAATGTTTAAGCTCAAAACCTTCATTTCGCCTGAGATACTGCATGATGTTATAGGGTATAGCTAATGGCGCGCGCTGCCCCATCACCTCATCAGAGCCTTCATTAGTGAAAACATACTTACTATTCGCGCTTAGCTCGAAGGCTTGCTTCAGATAGCCCTCAATTGATGGTGTGATAGGTCTGAGCAGAGGCTTGCCGCTGCTCTTGCCGAGCTTGTGGTTTTCTGGAGGGATTGTCCAGACCATCGTATTAAAATCGAAGTGCTTTTTCTCAGCCACGCGAAGTTCGCCGTTTCTGCACCCATAGATAAGACATAATTTAACAAAGAGCTTATTCTTAGGCGTAATGCGAGAGTTATCAACAGCAAGCCAAAGCATTTTGATTTCTTCATCTGACAGCGTGCGGTCAACCGAGCGCTTCTTGATCTGTAAATCTTCTTTGGCGTAGATCTCTGAGAGCGGATTGGATGATATGAGCTTTCTTTTAACAGCGAACTTCATGCACTGTTTCGCGTTGACGAGCAGACGCTCAGCAATTGCTGGCTTCTTCTCGGCCAAACCTTCAAGGATATCAAGCCATTCATGCAGTGTGATTTTTTCTGCTGGCAGCTTACCTATTCGCGGGAATACATGAAGTTCGAAAGATCGCCTGATCTCGTGGTGGCCTTTTTTGTTTTTGATGCAATAGGACTCGTACCAAAGATCAAACAATGCTTGCAGTGATTTAGCTGCGATGATGGCCTGCCTTTCAAGCTGGCGAACCACTTTAGGATCATTCCCCTGCTCCAAGGTCTTACGCCAGCGAATTGTTTCAGCTCTCGCCTCCTTTAATGACATCAGAGGATACGAACCAAAATCTAAGCGTTTGCGGGTGTTATTGTAATAGTAGCGCAGCGCGTAGGTGATCTTTCCCTTTGGCGAGACACGCACGCTTAGGCCATCGCGGTCTGTTTTTACGAGTTCTTTGTTTCGATCTTTCTTATACTGGGCCTTCAGCCACGTTTCTGTAAGCGCCATAATTCGTTCTCCTATTCATTGAATACAATGAATGGGTACAAATTATTTTTTAGGCCTTTGTCACTCGAATTTTGTACCTAAATTTGTACCTATTTCGTGTGACTCAGCATGTCAGACAAGGACTTTAGGCGTCAATACGACAACCTAAGACACGCGATAACTTTTTGTTTTTATTAATAATTATGGCGCTTGATGGCTTAGGATGTCTTGAGTCCCGAAATCGGGATGCGAAATAATCGCGAAAGTGCGTCGCTTATTAACTTCATTGACAAAATTGCTATCACTCATACTTTCAAAATCCTAATATGCTCTTAACTTAACTTTTGGTTCAACTTAACCATTGGTTTAACTTAAATAGACATGTATTTGTTTAATGGCCCTTAAGGGCTTAAAAAGCGCGCCATTCTAACGAAGAACCGCTGCGTTAACTATTTTATTTAGCCAGAATACTTTCTAATTGTCCTAACGCTTGCTTATGTTTGACATCTGGCATCTTGGCCAAATTAATTTGCTTCCACTTAATGGCTGGTAGCTGACTAATACCGTCTAGGCCAAGTAAATCCCAATTAGGCTTACGGTTTTTAAACGATATAAGAAACTCTCTCTCATCATCGGTAAGTCCTTCATGAATAAGCCCCACCAAGCGCTCTCTAACTGCCACCAACTCATCTAATGGCACCACTGTTTGTGTCATATTTTCAAACTCACCCGCATAGATAGCCGAAATATCTTTATATTGCGGTCTTAACAGTTCAGCCATGGGCCGATTGTGGCTTGATAGATACACAATAAAGGCCTTACGTATCTCATCCGTTAAACCTTCGTTTTCGAGCAACCCCTTTACGTCAAACAAGTCTCTTGGATGCTGCCTATCTAAGGCCGCACAGATCTTACCAGCATAAAGATCGGCAAGTGCCACTACGGGTGTTTCAACGTAACCAAACTCTTCTTCTACAGATTCACAGACCTCCATAAGCGCCGGCTCGTAAACCGTACCGCGCAAAACAGGAGAAAGCTCTACTTTAATCTGAACACCATTACGCGCAACAACGAGCCTGAGCGAATCACGTTTCGATTTATACGCTTCTGTTAGCTTCATATCTTTAAAAGCCGTCTGCAGGTTTGTACTAATCGTATCTAATGCCTCAGAAATTTCCTGCAATGCTTCATCACGGCCTTTCATTGGTAAATAAACCAAATCAATATCAACGGACAATCGCGGAAACTCTCTTACAAAGAGGTTAATAGCCGTGCCACCTTTAAGCGCAAAGCAGCTTTGCTTCGCGACAAACGGTAAAACCTGCATGAGTAACTGCACTTGCTTATAATAAATACTGTTTCTGTTCATCCTTAATCTCCTTATCCTTAATCTCCTTATTCTTAGTCGTCATCGCTCAATCCATATGCGCCGGCACGGTAATCCAATAATCCGTATTTAACTTACCATTTTTCACTATAACCCGCTTACCCGAACCCAAATCGTAATCGGCTACATTTAGCTTACCAAACCAAGCGTAGTTGTGCCGCTTAGCCAACCAGAAAAACAAACGCTTTACCTTGATGCTGTTACACGCTTTTAACAAGGCATCGAGCTTTCTTGGCGATAAGTTCACCATACCTTGCATCAACTCATTAGCATGCTCAAAAGTAACGGCATCAGGTATATCTGCTAGCAGTTCAAGCATGGCTTTTTCGGGGCATGAAAAGTAAACCGGGGGTCGATCGGCCTCCCATTCATTTTCCTTGATAAAAGCCTTGTCACGCAACAACCATTCAGGCCATAGCTTATTTGTGCGATGCCCTTCAAACTTCATGGGCAATGATAAACGTGCAAGCCACGTTGGTAATTTAGCTTGCGTATATAAATGAATATGTGGCGAACGGCCCAATGAAACATACTGCGACAGGCCAGATAAAGTGAGAGCCGACAACCCTCCGACTATGACGGGTGAAACGCTTTCAGCATCCTCTTTCGCCATACGCTGCATAGAAGCCACAACCCCTTCCCAGCTTATCGAGCGAGAATACTGGCTATAAACACCCGTCGCTAAAGGTAATAAGGTTTCTGTTTTAACCGCGTTATCGAGGGCATGAGGGCTCAAACCTTGTTTAGCTAACCATTGTTTAGTGGCTAACATTCCATAAGGCAGCAGTACTTTAAGTGACTCTTTATAAGTCCCTTTTAGGTTATAAGTCCCTTTTAGGCTCTTATCTTGTGTAACTGTGCTTTTAGCCAAGCGCAGACCCTCAAAAGTTTACTTTTAATAGAATTTACGGCGATTTGCGCCGTAAAATATAATAAATATAAACTAGCACACCAACAACAAGTTTACCAATATTATTTTATACGGCGATTTACGCCGTATATACATAATTAGTTAAACCATAAGAAGTGAGCCTTGAACTAACAGGACGTAAAGCTATAAAACACGAGAGATGAAAGCAGCCTGCCTAGAAGAGAGTTTTACTTATTAGCGCTTTGATTTTTTTGAATGATTTATTTTATGGGCTAAGTTTATTTTATGGACTAAGTTTATTTTAAGGACTAAGTTTATTTTATGGCCTAAGTAGGTATCGAGAGTACCGATACAAGCTTATTTTTAAACTGTAACATCGGCAAAACAAATCGGAGGCAGAATCAACTACTCCGATTTTGTCGATCTTATTGATTCACCTGAATCAATGCCTGATTGGTAAGCACTCTTAATTCATTTGAAATTGGGAAAGGAGAAG
>ENA-OQVM01001167-OQVM01001167.1-marine-metagenome-genome-assembly--contig:-NODE-1167-length-36229-cov-7.705355_pt1 | contig 36229 bp, 33 predicted proteins | sample MGYA00237776_ERZ505498 | MGnify/ENA primary metagenome ERZ505498 (study PRJEB26159, sample SAMN06265151) | marine metagenome | isolation source: Helgoland LTER site | place: Germany:Helgoland, sampling...
TACCAAAAAACTAGTCTTGGATAAAAGGCCTTTAGAGACAGATGAAGTGCGAACCATGTTTTTCTTTACATGAAGATACTAATTAGTTCAAGTATTTTTGAACAAACTGAACACAGGCGACGAGTTAGTATTTTAGAAAGAATTAACGGCTGCCGCAGTTACTGCAAGTTGGTAGAGGATTTGGGTACCTGAAGTGAGGGTCTCTAACCACTTTCCTTTTTGTATGTTTATAGGCACAACGATTACATCCCCAGGTTGAATCTTTTTTTGATTTTGATTCCCACTAAACCAACCGCTACCTCTTTTAGTAAGAACCGCACCATTTGATTTCACCACGAATATCCTCTTTTCATCTGCATTCTGAGAAAAACCACCACTCAAATTGATATATTGATCAACAGAAAAATCTGACTGGAAAAGATGAGATGTAGGAAATTGCACCTCACCCAATACACTAACCTCTTCTGGCATGATAGGAACATGTAATTTATCACCGTCTCGAAGAGTAATTTGAGATGATGTAGATCCAGCTAACTGGGTATCCAAATCAATGACAAGTCTGCCAACAGACCTTGAATTGCTTAACCTTTTGAGTAGACTCTCAGCAACTGAATTTGCTTTCTGGGAAGAACTGCCGCTTGTGGGCGAAAGTGCAAGTGTAGCTATATCACTCTCCAGTTGCTGGACCAATTTTTCTTTCTGTTCTTCCTCTCGTTCTATCAAGGAATTTCTTCTGAATATTGCACCTTTGCTAAATGAATTGCCCGTTAATCCTCCCGCTCGTTTAATAACTTCTCCAATTTTTTCGTTTTTTCGAATCGCATAATCACCGGGAAACTTGACTTCGCCAGAAAGCGTTACAACACGATCTTCCTGCCAAGATGGAATTTTTTTTACAGAGAGCACATCACCCGGCATTAGTTTAAATTCCAGAGAATCTTTTGAAAGTAAAGATTTGAGTAATTTATGCTCCACTAAAGCCTCCACATCAGTTCTATTAAAATCAACTCCTACGCGTGAAATTTCTGCAGCAAGAGAAAATGCAGATTCCTTTAAGCCTCCAGCAGATACAATTATATCAGAAACTGTCATACCTTCGTCCATTGGATACTCGCCAGGAAAATGGACTTCTCCGCTAATGGTAACTACCAACTTTCCAACTGCTGGTTCCGCATTAAATTCGAGCTCTTTTAGAAATGGCCGTATCATACGCTCTCTTGCCTTGCTATCAAATTTCGGTAGAAACAAGATTAAGTCCTTGGGTTGAAGAGTAAGATTTTTTTCTTGTTTACCTGCCTTGAGCGATTCCTTAGGGGAAAAAGACAGTACCTGCACCTGCCCATTAGAATCGAGTCGCCGAATCAATGCATAATTTAAATCTGCGTTATCAGAAAGTGAAGATTTATCTCCTACAACATCTAATAATTTAATACCTGGTCTCCACTCGTATTCACCTGCACGGTCCACTTCCCCATCAAGTTTAATTGAATCCTTTTTTAAATTAGTAGCAGAACCAATTATAATACTATCTCCATCCTCAATTGGGAAATTGGCATCAGATTGAAAAGAAAGGGACTTTAATAACTTGTTCCCAAATTGATCCACTCTCAATATTCGTATGTCAGATCGATAGGCATTGGAACTAAAACCACCTGCCAACTTGATAACATCTTTCAATTGAATCGCATCCGACAACTCATAAACAGCAGGGCGAGCAACTTGACCGCTAACAGAAGCACGAGATCCCACTCTGGGTAAAAATATGACATCTCCCTCAACTAAAGAATCAATTGCTGGATTTTCACCTTGTAAAAGTAAACTGTAAAAATCATAGACTATATCGGTATTACCGTTTCTTTTGAGGGATACATTTCGCAAAGAACCGTACTCTGTAAGCCCGCCACTCTGTAAAAGTGCTTCCATCATTGTGCTCGTAGCTGGCAGTAATCGAATTCCAGGATTTTTGAATTCACCCGCCAAAAATACTTTTATTAAGCGAACTTCATCCATCGAGACAGATACCTGTACACCTTCTCCTAACTGCTCCCTCACTTTTTCTTTTATTAAATTTTTTAGATCTTGAAAGGTACCTCCCTTCTCAAAAACATTAATTGGCCCAATCCCGGGAAATTGAATCATTCCATTTCGACCAATCATTATCGAAAAACCAGCGTTTTCCTGACCGAACAATTGTACTTCCAAATAATCTCCTGAACCGATCCTGTAATTGGATGGGATCGAAGTCATGCCCCAATCCATGGAAGTTTGAACGGAATCATTAAAGAATGAAAAACCAAATGGCTTAAGTTCTTCTTCGGGCTTCTTCTTAATCACGCTTACCTTATCGAGCAAGAAATCTAATTTGGCCGATTTAATTTCAGTCAATAACTTTTGAAGATCAAAAATTCGATCATTCAAATCTTTCTCAATTAAAATAAATTCAGAATTTCTTAATTCATCTTTCGCATTTTCAAGATTCTCTTTTTCTATTTCTAAATCTTCAGTAACTGACAACTCAAGTTCTGAAAGAATAAGGATTTGATCCTCTTCCTCATCCTCAACTTCACTTTCTTCCTCGTTCCCAGATGCGTCAACTTGCTGAAGCGGCCTTCTGTGACTCGTCGCAGAATGGATTATTCCATCCTCTTGTGCCACCTGACTAGATCCGCGCATACGGTTTGCTTCCCGTAACGCCATCGCTCGCTGTTCTGGAGAAAGACGATCCAGCACAGCTTGTGCCTGTGGAGAGAGTCCCTGAGAGAACAATTCAAGGAACCCTCCACAAATGAAAAAAGTTAAATTAATTAAAAAAAGAAATCTCATGGTTTAAAATAATTTTGTTACGGTTGCAGAAAAAGTTATTCCACTTTCAGACGAGGAAGAGGATTGGACTTCAACTTCTTCCCATCCGAAAGAAGTTTGTACATCCAAATTAAGGTTATCATAGGATCGAGAATTAAAAACCTCCATCGCGAAATAATCACTCGCCGCGCCATTTGAAACAGAATTACTTCCAATTCCATCTTCATTTATGTCACCGTGGCGGATTATTGTCCCCCATCCAATACCGTCATTCTTAAGTAGTAATCCACCAAAAGTTAATATTTGGGAATCAGTGTCTGCCCAATGTCCTACCGGTCGACCACGATAACGGTATCCATCATGATATATTGAGTGATTGTAAGTAACATTTCGCGTGTGTGGGTCGTCTGTCCACCAAGTGGAAGTAAGATCAGCATATTCTACAAAAATTCTTGCTGTTCCATTTGGCAAATCACACCAAAATTCAATCCCATATTGGAACATTAAGGCATTGGGTAAAAATTTGTCTTCATCCTCGCCCACGACTTGACCATAAATTGCAAAGGGTGCCTCCCATGGTCTCCACCTTATGTCAATTCCAGCTAATTGGTTACCGGGTTCTTTAGATTTGTCCTGGTACTTTGAATTAGCGCCTACATTATCCTGACTAAGGAATGCATCCACCCAGGTAGAAAGCCCTTCAGGGCGTCCCTCACCTCCTAACTGCATCATGCGAAACATACCGACCTCTAAACCATCTAGTATGGTTGGATTAACTTCAATTCGAATTCCCCATAAGTAGGGATTGGATACATGCCTTTCTTCTTCCATCTGCCCAATAAAACTATGAAATGACCAGGGACCAATCCACGACAGGAATTTATTCTCAAATGGTTCTGCGATTCGGCGATCCAAAGAGATTGCAGGGATTGGTCTGGCATTGGTAGAAAGAATCAAACTACCATCCCAGCCAGGGCCCCACCAGCGATCGACTTTTCCCAAACTGGCCGACCAGTTACCCAAGCGGGCGGCAATGTAAGAGCCATCTAATTCAAGCCCCTCATCTTTTCTGCCCTTCCAATCATTTTCAACCCCGTACAGTGCAAGTAAAGAAAGTTTAGCCGCAAAACGATCATTCATCCATGATGTCTCCACCCCAGTTGTAAAACTTCCTCTTGGCTGATTACCAAATGATCTTGAGGTTATCCGATCGTCAGAAATTCCAATGCTGGATTGAATGGAATTCCATCCCGATCTGTTTTCTCTTTGCATTTTATCTCCAAGTAAATCATGTCCCCATTGCTGATCATTTTTCTCGCTCTTGAATCCTCCTAAATTTAAAGGCCAACTATTGATAGTACTATTCAAAATCCCCTCGTCCTGCAAAAGTCTTATTTCATGGCGCAAAAATGGATTGTGAGGAGCTAAGAAAGGTTCAGCAGTAGCCTTTAATACGAAAATAAGGCAGAAAAAAACAGAAGCTTTAATCGAAAAAGTTGAGAAATTCATTAAGTATTTTAATACATGAATTACTACCCGATGAGCAATGTCAAAGAACTAATTAAAATAAACTCGCTCAATTTTAAAAAATCCATAGGGATAGACTAGTGCATATGGAGGATGACCCATTATTTAGGCGCACTCGGCAACACGCAGAACGGAGGCTCACCTTTGGAGCGACTCAGTCGGCAAAAGACAGGCTAGAACAAATAAAAGAATTTTTGCGCCTAGAGAAAGAAATGCTCCAACGATATCATCAAAAGGGCGACTCTGGAATTCGTCTTACGCGCTCCAGGTCGGTTATAATGGATGTACTGATCCAAACCCTCTTCAAATGGGCTATGTTTGTGGCAAAAGAAAGCATGGGCACAACTAAGCAGATGAGCATATTGGCGACTGGTGGTTATGGTCGAGGGGAACTGTCTCCACTAAGTGATATCGATATCATGTTTCTGTACCCACGGTCATCGATGGGAAAATCTTTGGATAATTTAAAAGAAATCATGACCCGTGAAATACTCTATCCACTTTGGGATGCAGGATTAAAAGTGGGTCACGCATCAAGAGAGATCAAAGAAGCATTAAATGAATCTCAAAAAGACATTCGTAATAAAAACTCAATGCTCGATGCTCGATTTGTCTGCGGGGATCGTAAAATTTCAAAGAAGTTCATTGCCGGCTTTTTAAAATTTTGTCGAAAGCATCAACCCGCACAATATTTGAATGAACTTCTTCAACATCAAATTGAGAGAAGGGAAAGCAAAGGAAATACCGTATTTTTACAAGCACCTGATGTAAAAAATGGAGTCGGAGGTTTAAGGGATTACCAAGGAATTCTGTGGATGGCTAAAGTGAAATTCAACTTAGTCGGGCTGAAAGGTTTGATTGATAAAAAATACCTTACCGAACAGGAAGCAAAATCCTTTGAAGATGCTTACTCTTTCTTACTACGAGTCCGAAATGAGTTACACTTTCGAAGTAGCCGACCAGTGGAGACCTTGCACCTCGAAAAACAACCTGATATCGCACTCGGATTGGGGTATCCACAGGAATGTATTTTTAGAAGGGTGGAGGCATTCATGGGAGATTACTACACTAAAGCACAAACTATTCATCAAATGAGTGGTATACTGGAAGAACGTCTTGTTCATGCCAATAGTGGTAATACATCAAAACTTAGTTTTAGAAATGTACTGAAAGCCTACCGAGCTGCCCCCTCGCAAAAAGTGGATAATTTTGATCTACGCGAAGATATTTTAAGTACGGCAGATACCAAGATTTTTGACAAGGACCCCGAGCGAATGATTCGACTATTTCGACATGCTCAAAGGTTAAATGCCTCACTTTCTCCTGATCTTCGCGCCTTGGTTCGAAACCGGCTTTCTTTAATAGACTCCACTTTAATAAATTCTAGCTCCGCAAATGTGACATTTCGCTCAATCCTGCAGGAAGTAGGGAATGTAAGTCCTGTTTTATGCGAAATGCATGAATTGGGAGTTTTGGGTCGTTTTGTTCCGGAGTTCGGTAGACTCTCCTGTAAAGTTCAACATGACCTTTACCATCGTTTTACCGCGGATGTTCATGTTTTGCATTGTATTACTACACTGGATGAAGTTTTCCAGGGTAAAAAGAGTAAATCAAAACACTATCTTGAAGCACTGAGAAAAAATGAAGTGCCTGGTCTCCTCTACCTTATTCTTTTTCTACACGATCTAGGAAAAGATCAGGGACCAAAAGGTCACTGTGAACGGGGAGTAGAAATTGCTCGTGGCTTAATGGAACGATTGGGAATTTCAGATGAAATGCACGACCGCATACTCTTTGTAATTCGAAATCACCTCGAAATGTCTAGGTATGCCAACAAATTTGACCTCGAGGATCCGGAGGTTATTGATTCTTTTGCCCAATTTATTGAAGGAGAGCAACGATTACGCTTTCTCTATGTTCACACCTTTTGCGATGCAAACGCTACCGCTCCTGACCTATGGAACGACCATAAAGAAGAACTCCACACTCAACTCTTTGTAAACACATTAAATGTACTAGAAGGCAAACATGCCCGGAAAGACCCGAGCGTGTTGAAAAATGCATATACTGAAATTGAAGTCGAAGGAGTTCCCCAAAACGAACTTATCGAACATCTTGATCAAGTACCCGAGAGATATTTTTCACACGCCGGAAAAGAAGAAGTCGCTCTACATGTTGATATGGTTCACCGGTTTGCACACAATGGAAATAGTTCTGGCAAGCCGATACTCAGTTGGAGAAATGATGTACGGCGCACTTTGACAATTGTGGATATTGTAACTCGCGATCGACCCGCACTTTTTGAAAAAATTGCCGGAGGGTTCTCTGTCGCCGGCTTAAATATTTTAGGCGCCCGCGCAGTTACTCGAAAAGATGGAATCGCCATTGATGTATTCTATGTGGAAGGAGAAAATGGGGGAATTGTGAATGACACTAAGACACGTGCACTCTGCGAGTCCTCCATTCACGATTTTTTAGAAAATGAAACATCACCCGATCAACTCATTAAAGAAAAAAGAAAAAAGACGGATAACAACCGACCCTTTTCCAATGAGGATCGCCTAGGCGAAAGAATTCCTCCCAGCGTTGATGTATACCATGATGTATCCTTAGGTCGAATTATTGTGGAAGTGCGTGCATCCGATCAAGTCGGTCTCTTACATTTAATTGCCAAGACTATTTCAAGATGCGGATTCTCTATTCAATTTGCTCGTGTCGCCACCGAGCAGGGAATTGCAACTGATATTTTTAACATCGAAAAATCAACGGATGGTAAAAAGTTTTCCCCCAGTCAATTTCTTCAATTACGGGAAGAATTAAGTGAATCTCTTAACGCAGGTAAATATTACCTTGAAGTCTAGGTTTCTTGACTGGCAAGAGGTAAAGTAATCTTAAAGACTGTCCCCTCCGGACCCGACTTAAGTAAGTCGAGGTTTCCATCATGTGCTCGCAATATTCTTTTGGAAATGGATAACCCCAACCCCGTACCCTCCGTCGTTCCGGTTAGAAAAGAATCAAATATTCTACCCTTTAATTCCTCGGGGATTCCCGTACCCGTATCCTCCACTAAAACTTGTGCTTTCCCCTCTTCGGTTCGACCGACTTCAACTATTAACTTTCCTCCATTCGGCATCGCAACTAGGGCATTTAACATAAGGTTAAGCAGAGTTTGTTGAATCTGGCCCTTATCGACATATACCAATAAATCCTGTGGAAATTCATTTACATGCAAAACCACATGACATTGTTCTAACTTTAATCGGACAAGCAAAGCAGCATCTTCAATAATTTCCTTTAAGGAAAACGGTTTTCGAAAAGCTTCACGACTCTTCCCAAAATCTAAAATCCGACCTGCAATTTGCTCCAAGTGGTCCAGTTTTTCTCGAATGACAGAAAGATCTTTATTTTTCGCCTCATCTTCACCCTGCTCCAAACCAAGGGAATCAAAAAGCAATCGAACCACCATCAAAGGATTTCTGATCTCATGAGCAATCTCTGCCGCCAATGTCCCCAATGTGGTTAAACGTTCGCTCTTTCGCAGGCTTTCCTCGGAATCAAATACCCGACCATACAATCTTGCATTTTGAACTGCAATCGCACCTAAATCAGCTAGTGCCCGGGCAATTAATGTTTCGTCATCATTAAATCGATGTGATCGATCGACATAAAGTGATAATACTCCGATTGAAATATCCTCATACACAACCGGTGTGACTAACATCGAATGAAGTTCCTCCTCACGAATTAAAGTTACAAAATGATGCTCCTCCGTACGCAGTAAATCCCTTGTCTGCACCTGCCTTCGTCCGCGTAACGAAGTACCTAAGATACTGTCAGAAGGCTTTAAGGATTCCTCCAGTGACCTGGAACCCTGTTGATCCTGCAAGGAATGCAAGCGAAGTAAATCTTCCCCCTCATCATAGAGAAAAAATGCGGAAATCTTACAATTTAATAATAATAAAGCCTCCCTTGTAATCGTTCGCAAAACCTCCTGCACCTCTCTCTTTCCTGCCATATCCTGCCCCACCAAAACTAAAGTTTGTAACTGTTCTGCTTTTCTTCTCAATTGCTGGATCATCCACATATTTTCCAATACTCGACTCGCCTCCTTCGCCATTAATACCAGCAATCTTAAGTCATTTTCATCAAATGCATTCACAATCATGGAATCCACATTGAGCGCACCCACTGTTCTCCCCCCCTCAATTAACGGAGCTGCCATCTCTGACTTGATTCGATCATCCAATGGAAAGTATTTTTCTTCCTCTTCTACATTAGGGCATAAAAAAGGTTCACCATAAAGAGCAACCCAACCGGTTATCCCTACCCCCATGGGTAACTCAAATCCTTTACTCGCTTTTGATAAACCACGCTCCACCTCAATCAGTAATTTATCGGAATCTGCATTAATCAGACAAATCGATGCTGAGCTTGCACCAAAGATACCCACTACTTCATCCAAAATTCCCGACAAAGCCTCAACCGGATCTTTTTTATTTCCCGATAACGCACTAATTCGATACAGGGCATCCACCGCCCTCCTGTCTGCTAGTTCCATCTCATCTCCTTGCTCCATTAAAAAAAGAAATAGCAGAATGAACTGCTAAGGCGAGATTGGAAAATTACTTCTCCTTTGACTGAAGAAAATACTCCCAGGACTTCTCCACTTGCTTTCCGTAAAGCGAAGACATAAATGGGCGCCGTGGAGGTCTCTTTGGTTCTTTAAGCAACCTCATGCCAGCCTCTTTCGGTAACCGGTTACTCTTTTTACTATTACAACGAATACAAGAAATGACTACATTTTCCCACGATGTCCCTCCCCCACGGTCTCGTGGAATGACATGGTCCATATTCAATTCCTTACTCGGTAAATTCTTTCCGCAATACTGGCATCGATGATTATCGCGTTCCAATAAGTTTTGCCGGTTAAACTTCATCTCCTGCAAAAGCATTCGATCAAACCCTCTGAGTAAAAGAACGGCAGGAACAAGAACAGATTGATTCACCGTCCTCACCACCCGGGCACCGGGTGCAAACTCCGATTCCCTACAATGTTCAAACCATGCCCCAGCATCAAGAACACGAAAACTACCATCCTCCGCATAAATTACTTGGGCATGATCAAGAGATAATAAACTGAATGCCCGTTCAACTCCCACTACATTCACGGCCTGCCAAAGCCGATTCAGTACTAGTGTTTGATAGCTTGTCTCCATCCGTTCTTAATTTAAGGAAATAACAAGCCAACCTGTCAAAGGCTTTTTATTCTTTTTTTGTATTAACTCACCTTCGAACGAAATAACATAAAAATATAGTTCTCTACTCAGAACCTCTTCAGGAATTCTAATAGCTCCGTCCGTTTTTGTTTTCGTAAAAATTCAAAAATGCTTTGTGTGCGACTCGATATCCTCCAGGAGTTGGATAATCTCCGGTAAAATACCAGTCTCCCGGATGGTCCGGGAGGGCTTCGTGTAGATTTTCAATCCCCTGGTAAATCACCTCGACCCGGGGCTCACCATTTAATTCACTTGGAGTTACTAACTCTGCTACCTTATTGGAAATTTCTTCTGGGGTGAAATTCTCATACACTTTTTTCACATGATTCACCAAATTGGGACGAGTTTCCTTAAGGGCTTCACGGCAATTCTTGGCAACTTCAGCAAGCAGGCCTCCATAACCATTTTCATTGATCAGCGCGACTGCTGCCTGAAAAGCGATAAACTTTCCCAATTCGGACATGTCGATTCCATAGCAGTCTGGGTAGCGAATTTGAGGAGCGGTGGAAGCAATCAACAATTTCCTTGGCTTGGATCGACCCAGAATTTTCAAAATACTTTGCTTAAGTGTGGTTCCCCGAACAATCGAATCATCAATGCAGACAAGTGCATCAATTTTCTCCCGCACAACACCATAGGTAATATCATAAACATGAGATACAAGTTGATTCCTGCCAGATTCCTGGGAGATAAATGTGCGTAATTTAATATCCTTGTTGGCAATCTTCTCCCCTTTTGGCCAATTATCCATTACCAATTCGTTGATTAATTCATCGGTTAATTCGCCCTTATTTTTAGCCTCAATTAACTGTTGCTGTACTTCTGCCCGACGAACCAATCGAAGTTGCTCCATAAACCCGTAATATGCACTCTCTGCAGTGTTGGGAACATAGCTGAATACACTGTTTGAAAAATCATTACCAACTGATTTCAATACATCTGGAACTAACAACGCACCCAACATTTTACGCTCTGCATAAATATCGGGATCATTCCCCCGGGAAAAATAGATTCGTTCGAACGAACAACCAGTCTGGCGAGCTGGGTCATCGGCGAATCGCTCCACTTGAACCTCTCCGTTCGCCTTGGCCACCACAATGGTGCCTGGTTTGATTTCCTGAACCTCGTCCACTTTCTTGTCAAACACAGTCATTAAAGGTGCCCGCTCGGAAGCAACTGCAACCACCTCATCATCTTCAAAATAAAACCCTGGACGGATGCCCAGCGGATCACGCATGGCAAAGGCATCCCCGTTTCCAATTATACCGGCGAGTGCATAACCCCCATCCCAATGTTCGGAGGCCTTTCGAAAGATATCTGGCAAATCGACGCGTTCACCAATCCATTTAGAAAGATCATCCCCACTTACTCCTTCTTTTACAGCCTCTGCGGAAAGCTTGTCATTAGTTGAATCAAGATGGTACCCGGTTTCTTCCAAAATTGCCTGTGTATCAGTATCAAAAACCGGATGTTGGCCACGCTCAACGAGTTTTTGGTTCAATTCTTCGACATTGGTAAGATTAAAATTACCCGCCACCATCAGGTTTTTCCCTGGCCAATTACTCTTACGAAAATATGGGTGGCAAGTGGTGGAACCATACGCTCCCGAGGTTCCATAGCGGAGGTGCCCCATGAGAATCTCACCCCCGTAGTCAAAGTGCTTCTTGTAAGTTTCAGGAAATTCAGGAAATGCAATCCCATCCTTAACCATTTTTTCCAGTTTCTTGTGCTGACCACCAAAAATTTTAGACAAAGCCTTGGTGCTCGTACTCCGTTCGCGAAACATAAAAGCTTCACCGGGAGGCATATTTAATTTCATCGATCCAATCCCAGCACCATCCTGACCCCGATTGTGCTGCTTTTCCATCAATAGGAATAATTGATTAAAGCCCCATAATGGAGTGCCATACTTCTGTTCATAATAAGCCAGTGGTTTCCGTAAGCGGACTAGGGCAATTCCGCAGTGGTGGCCGATTTCATCACTCATGGTGGTTTAGCTATGATTCATTTTTTGTGGGATGGCGTCGCTCCAAGTCTTATGCAGTTGATTGACCGAAGAATCAAGAATTTCATTACCCGACACTGAAAGTTTTAACTGTCCGGATGAATCGGAGTATCCTAATGGATCAATGCTCAATCCATTTTGGCCCGCAGATAGTACTATTCCCTCACTTTCACTTTTGGATACTGCAATTAATACACGGCCCTGACTTTCTCCAAAAAGGAGGGCATCCAGTCGGTTGGATTTCCCCTTGGAATCGATTGAGAGCGATGCTCCAATATTCGGGTTTTCAAAAAACATTTCAGCCAAGGCAACCAAAAGTCCACCCTCAGCAATATCATGTGCAGCATGTACATGCCCGGCTTCAATTTGTTGTATAAGGAAATCCTGTACTTTCTTCTCGGATGCCAAATCAACATCTGGACAAGTTCCCTCTTTTTTTCCATATTCGGTCTGAAGAAAATAACTTCCACCCAATTCATGAGGTAGACCGCCGAGCAGAAGAATTGATTGATCAGGTTGTGAAATAAAGCTTCGGGTCACACTTGATGATTTTTCAATTAAACCAACCATGGAAACCACTGGTGTCGGGTCAATTCCGCCCTCGCCATGTTCATTATACAAACTCACATTTCCACCCACTACCGGAACATCGAAAAAGGTACATGCATCCGCTAACCCCTTTACACATTCCTTCAGCATGTGATAAGCCTCCGGTTTATTGGGGTTGGCAAAATTCAGATTATCGGTAACGGCAAGTGCACGAGCGCCTGAGCACGCCAAATTACGCATGCACTCTGCAAACGCAATCTGTGCTCCCTTGTAGGGATCCAAATAACAGAATCGATTATTACAATCATTCGAAATCGCTAATCGTTTATCAATGCCAGCAATACTCAAATGAACCACTCCAGCATCACTTCCTGGCTCAACTGTACAGCCAGACATAACCATATGGTCATATTGTTGCCAGACCCACCGCTTGGAAGCGATCGTAGGGTGAGCTAATAATTTATTTAAAGAAGATTCAAGCGATTCAACAGCAAGTTCGGGAACAGAACTTATACTCCAATTTCGAGCCACTTCAATATGAGCAGGCTCACTGGCCGGTTGGTCATAAATAGGGGCTTCATCAGTAAGGGATTTGGCGGGCAGATCCGCCACAACGACTCCCTTATGCCGAACTACCATTCGATCTCCGTCCTTTACTTCTCCAATATGTGCCGCGTGTAAATCCCACTTTTCAAATACTTCCCTAATCTCATGCTCCCTACCCTTTTTCACAATAACGAGCATTCTTTCCTGGCTTTCAGAAAGCATAATTTCATAGGAATTCATTCCCGTTTCTCGCTGTGGAACAAGATCGAGATCAATTTCAATTCCTAAACCTCCACGGGACGCCGTCTCACAAGTCGAACAGGTCAAACCTGCTGCTCCCATATCCTGAATACCCACCACTAATCCTGGAATCGCCATCATTTCAAGGCATGCTTCTAGAAGAAGTTTCTCCATAAATGGATCCCCCTTCTGCACCGCAGGACGATCGGCAGCACTCTCCTCAGTCAATTCACGGGAGGCAAAACTGGCTCCGCCTAAACCGTCTCGACCGGTACCGGGCCCAACATAAAAAACTGGATTCCCCACGCCAGTGGCTGCACCACGATGAATATCCTCGTGTTTGAGAATTCCGGCACATAGTGCATTGACTAAAGGATTCCCCTCGTAGCAATCATCAAAGTAAACATCGCCCCCCATATTAGGAATTCCCAGGCAATTTCCATAATTTGAAATCCCGCTCACTACTCCCCTAAAAAGTCTTTTTACATGTGCAGATTCCAAGGAACCAAAACGAAGGGAATTGGTCAGTAGAACCGGACGGGCTCCCATCGTAAAGATATCCCTTACAATTCCACCCACTCCGGTTGCTGCACCTTCAAAGGGCTCAATTGCACTGGGATGATTGTGCGATTCAATCTTAAAAGCAACACCCCACCCTTCTCCCACATCAATCACGCCCGCATTTTCCTCACCCGCTTTAACGAGCACCTGGCCAATTGCTTCTTTATCCTTTTTTTCGGTGGGAAAAAGACGAAGTAATTTCCGGGTATTTTTGTAGGCACAATGTTCCGACCACATGACCGAAAAAATTCCCAATTCAGTCAAGTTGGGCGTGCGACCAAGAATTTCTAAAACTTGATCATACTCTTCCGGAAGCAGACCATGCTGTGCCACTAATTCCGGTGTAATCTCGACATTTAAACATGGATCTGGGTTAAGGGGTAATGAAGGAACTGTATTTTCGGTCATGATTCAGAAAGTTCGATTGGGGAACTCGATCGTATAGGGCCAAGAAAAGCTTCCAATACCGGTAAGCCATCTTGACTGGGATGAAATTTTTCAACCGCACGCTCAGGGTGTGGCATCATACCGTAGACATTTCCCACTTCATTTCGAATTCCGGCAATATCATTGATTGAACCATTGGGATTTCCAATATAACGAAGGAGAACCTGATTATTTGATTCCAATTTTGCCAACGCATCCTGCTCCAGGCGATAATTTCCCTCTCCATGAGCAATCGGTATAGTTAACTCGCTTCCAATTGTATCCGAACTAAAATGTTCATTTGAATCTTCCACTTTTAATTTTTGGTTTACGCAACGAAATTCCAGGCAATCATTTCGGATCAAGGCCCCGGGGAGTAAGCCCGCTTCACAAAGAATTTGAAACCCGTTACAAATCCCTAATACCGCTCCGCCCTTCTCTGCAAATGATCGGAGGTCCTTCATAATCGGAGAGAATCGGGCGATCGCGCCACAACGAAGATAATCCCCGAAGGAAAATCCTCCCGGTACAATAACCGCCTCCGTTTCTGCCGGCAATGGCGACTTATGCCAAACTCGATTGGCGGGAATTCCTAAAACATCCTGCACCGCGTGTTCCGCATCCCAGTCACAATTGGAACCGGGAAATTGTAAAATTGCTACTTTCATGAAATTACTTCTATTTTACTGTTCTTTTGGAGTTTCGGCTTCCTCCTCATCAAAAATTTCTTCCACCACCGGATTGGTCAATATACCAATCCCTTCAATCTGTACGGTGACTTCGTCCCCAGGAACAAGGAATCTTCTCGGCTCTCTTGCTTCTCCCACTCCCGATGGAGTTCCCGTTAAGATAAGGGTTCCAGGTAGTAATGTGGTACTCCCACTTAGAAAGGAAATCAAGGTGGGAACATCGAAAATCATATCACTTGTTGAAGATTCCTGCATCTTTTCTTCATTCAAGAATGTTCGCAATGTAAGTTTACTGGGATCGGGAATTTCATCCGCGGTGGTCAAACAAGGACCAACTGGGCAAAAGGTATCAAAACTCTTTCCTCTACAAAACTGGCCTCCCCCTTTTTCCTTCTGCCAGTCACGGGCACTTATATCATTCGCACAGGTATATCCTAGTACATAAGAAAGTGCCTCTTCCGGTTTTACATTTTTACATGGCTTTCCAATCACCACGCCTAATTCTCCTTCGTAATCTACTTTATCACTCCGCAAATAGCGTGGGATTACCACCGGATCTCCCGTACCTTGAGTGGTGGTCGGAGCTTTCATGAAAATCATCGGATATTTCGGAGGTTCCTTTCCTGTTTCCTGAGCATGGGCTTTATAATTAAGCCCGACTCCATAAATGCACCGAAAATCAATCGGAGTAAGAAATTGAAAAGGGGTAATACGATGAGTGGTAGCCTCGAAATCTCCATTATCCTTTTTTAAGATTTGAAACATTTGGCCCTGTTCATCAAATCGACCGAACCCCATTGATCCGGACTTATCGAGGTATCGAAAAATCTTCACCCCGCTTCGATCTCGAAACGATAATCCTCAATCACTGGATTACTTAATAATCCATCGCATAATTGATCGACCTGAGCACGCATCTCGGGCGTATCCTCTCCATCAATCTCAAAGGTGACGGTCTTGCCCACGCGAACAGCCCCCACAGTTTGATGGCCTAAGCTTTTGATAGCTTGTTCGACCGCTGCGCCTTGGGGATCCAAGACAGTTGTCTTGGGGGAAACAAATACAGTAACCTTCACGACATACTTAAAGAAGAGCTATGCCCAACCTTCAACCTTATTTTGCGCACGTTGAGAAAAAAATTGTAAATTAATCACTTTTTTGAGCCATAGGATGAAAATTCGCATGTTCATCAAGTAACCGTTCAACTTCCACCTGAGTGTAAACCTGAGTCGTTCCAATATCTGCATGACCCAACATTTCCTGAACCGCACGAATATCCGCTCCACCCATTAAAAGATGAGTTGCGAAAGAATGCCTCAATCCATGGGGACTGAGATTTTTCTCAATTCCCGCCTTTCGAGCATAATCCTTAACTAATACCCAAACCATTTTTCGGGAGATTGCTTTTCCACGAATACTCAGAAAAAGTTCTCCTCCCGTTCCCTCCTTTACCAATTGCGGACGTCCACCATGTAAATAATTTCGGATTGCAGTCGCGGCATGCTTACCCACCGGAACAATTCTTTCTTTTGAACCCTTTCCGTACACCCTTGCATACCCCTCTTCACAATCCACCGATGTCATGGGAAGCATACAAATTTCTGAAACCCGCAAACCACTTCCATACATCAATTCAAATAAAGCCCGATCTCGCTTTCCCAATGGGCGAGTCAAATCGGGAGCTGAAAGAAAGCGTTCCATCTCCTCAATCGTTAAACAATCGGGCAAACGCCTTCTTTTTTTCGGATTGGGTAGAAGTTCGGTAAAATCTTCTGTCATTATTCCCTCGCCAACCAAATACTTCGCGAGCATACGAACAGCGGATAATTTTCGAGCGAGGCTTGCAACTGCATACTCGTCCTCTGACATCGAAGCTAACCACTTGGATAAATTAACCAATTCCACAGCCTGCCATCCAGAAACACCCTGACTGTGTAAATGTTGGGCACATTGAATTAAATCATTTTCGTATGACTGAACCGTATTTTTCGCTAATCCCTTTTCCAGCTGAACCCAAGCAAGAAAACCACTCAATTCGGCCTCAAAGGAGGGAGGGAGTTCAAGCCTGACTTCTCCCTTTTCTCTTCTCTTTACCTTACTCTTTGCCCCCATTTCTAATCAGATCAGTCTTCTGGCAAACCAACGGGGGAAAGCTCGCCTGCAAATAATTTTCGATAAATCCGATTTACCGGAGTCTTCATTCTACTCACCATAAATTTTTCCTTCCGTAATGCACCGTACCCGTAACGATAGCTAGCCGCGAGACGCGGATAAGAAAACAAATCCACACTTTCAAGCATTCCCTTCAGTCTGGCTAAGTAGAGAATACCCACCTCCACATTGGTTTCCCATTCAAAAGCCTGCCGGTAGTGCAACTGGGTCACATCCTGCCAAGCCGCCTCCGTTAACTGCATCATTCCACGAGCCACCGAGGACTCGGCATTTGCATTTAAGCTACTCTCCGCATGGCAGATCGCATAGATAAAAGAAGGATTTAACCCATGCCTGGGTCCCTCGGTCTTTATTTTACGCCATACTTCTTCTTCAGAAATAAAATTCGCATTTCGATCGAGATACTTACACGAAGTACTCCCAAACAAAAAAATTATAAAAAACTTTATTCCTCGCCATATTTTCATCCCGTATTAATAAAAAACACCCGTTTGCTTGCTAGGCAAGAAGTTTGATCTCACTAAACGGACACTCTAAAACGATGCAAGAAAAAGGAAAGCTCCCACAAATAAAAGGGCAAAGACCGCGGTTAAGCCAATCGGGTGTAACCCTAATTTTGCACGCTTATCCATTTTACTTTTTGCCTGACCGGCAGTGGTAGTCGAATTCGCGCCAAGGTAATGGAGCCATTCCGCGACCAGGGTCATCACATAAACCTGACCGGCCTTGGCAAAACCATTTACCCTACTCACAATTCCGCCCATAAATATTTTGTGGACCCATTTATTCAATCCATTCCAAAATACATCCATCGCAAATAAAAACTTTCGGCCCGCCTTGCGGTATACCCAATCGATATCGAGATTGACCGAGGGTAATTCGGGAGGATATTTCCCCCATAAATTAAGCAGGGTAAAGGCAAGTGCAGAAAAGAGTAGAATCTCGAGCTGGGTAATGACATGAGTCGCATCATAGGGGTGGTACCCCGCTGCCCCGTTCGGCAACATATCATAAAGCCACTGAGGATTACATCCAAGAAAGATGCACATGAAGGAGGAAATACCCATCGCGATAAGCATATTAATCGGAGCCTCTTTCGGCCGGAGTCCGGAATCGTGAGCAAAGAAAGCAAAAAACGGGATCTTAATTCCCGCGTGGTGAAAAACACCCGCGGACGCGAAAAGTAGGCACATCCAAATAAAGACATGACCATTTCGTGCGGTTTCGGTAATAATGATCGACTTACTCACGAATCCACTGAAGAGGGGAAAAGCGGAGATAGATGCGGCACCCACTATACAGAAACCAGTGGTCCAGGGCATCGATTTATAAAGTCCTCCCAAATGAGAACCCCGAATTTCCCCGGTCCGGTAAAGCACCGCTCCCATACTCATAAATAGCAATCCCTTGTAAAGAACATGGGTGTAGGCATGAGCAATTGCACCGTCGATGGCCAATGGGGTACCAATTCCGATTCCCACCACCATGAATCCGATCTGATTAATCTTACTGTAACAAAGCACACGACGAAGGTCATTCTCAATCACCGCATAAAAAATAGGGAACATCGCCATTACGCCACCAATCGCGATCAGAATCTCAGCACCCGGAAATAATCGGGCCAACATACAAACTGCACACTTAGTGGTAAAAGCACACAACCAAACCGGACCGGTGGGCGTCGCCTCGGCATAACCGTCCTTCAACCATACATGTAACCCGGGGAATGCTGCCTTTACCCCAATCGCCAATAAAATCAGCCATGCTCCGAAATCTCCCGCCTCCAGTGCCTGAGTCAGTGGTTCCAGAGAAAATGCCGACGCCCCTTCCCCGTGGTAACGCAGAAGAATACCGGCAAGCAAAAGCAGACCCGAAGAAACATGAAAAAAGAGGTATCGAAATCCGGACTCCTCCGCCTGCTTCGTCTTGCGACCCCAGATCTGAAAGACCGAGGTGATCGCCAGCCCTTCCCACCAAAGAAAGAGTGAAAGCATGTCCCCGGCAAAAGCAACTCCCACCGCAGTGGCAGCATAAAGTAAAGCCATTGAGATCTGCCACGGATCACGGAGGTGAAAGGAATAAATTCCGGCCACCAGAGCCGCCAAATGAAAAAGGTAACCAAAAAGCTTGGCCTGTTGATCAACCGCTACACCAATAATATCATAGCCGAAAAGAGCCAAGTTTGACGTGCTTCCCAACTCCAATGTGTAAATATGCCAAAATCCCAAAATGGGAGCGAGTACCAACGCCATGGAAGCAAAGCGACCACGAAGAACGGCGGCGGCGAGGCCTCCCAATATCAAAGCAGTTGCGGGATGGGTCCCAATTTCCATGGTTATTGCGAGAGTATTCATGTTATTTATCCCAATAATCCTCGTCTCTCATCAGTGTCTTTTTTCCCTTCCAGTCCCTCATCAGTTTGGAAACATAGACCAGAGCAACGCAGGCCAGAAATCCATAAATACCATAAAACGCCGGTAAGGTTTCCAGGGAACGCAGGCTGAACTCTTCCGCAAAAGCAGCATGCTTGTGCCAACCGACAGTGAAGACAAGGTCGGCTACCACCACCAAGCCACAAAGCCAATAAAATCCACGGATGATCTTCCGTACATTTTGTGGTTCATCCAACCATCTCTTCGGTTCGTCTAAATTCTGTTTTGGGTTACTCATCTTTCAGATTCAAAATTATTCAATTATTTTGACCAGCCGCAAGAGTGGGTCGGAGAGAAAAAAGAGTACGAAGCATCCCAGTGCGGTCAGGGCTAAAGGCACCACACAGGCCATCGGGGCTTCCTGTATTCCGGGATTTTCTTCCGTTTCATCCGTGCGGAAGAACGCAGTCACTGCCACCGGCAGCAAATAAAAAACATTGAGCAGAGAACTTACCAGTAAAACGCCCACCACCCAGATTGCATCTCTATCCAGAGCTCCCAGGGCAATGTACCACTTGCTCACAAATCCTCCCAGCGGTGGCAGTCCAATCACGCTCAGGGATCCGATCATAAACGCTCCCATCGTGATAGGCATCCTTCGTCCAAGACCACGCAATTGACTGACATACTTCTTCCCCGAGGCTACAAATATCGCACCCGCACAAAAGAACAGGGTAATTTTACCACAGGCATGCATGGCGATATGAAGGACTGAACCTCCAATTCCCATATCCGTGGCCAGAGTAGCCCCCAACACCACATAGCCGAGCTGGCCAATTGTGGAAAATGCCAGACGACGTTTCAAGTTATCCTGCGAAAGTGCGATCAGTGAGGAAATCAAAATCGTGGCACAGGCAATTCCGATCAGCCAGTCTTCCCCGTCCAGTTCACGCAGGACTTCAGTTCCAAAAATATCAGAATATACTCGAATAACACAGAAGACACCCACCTTGACCACCGCTACGGCATGCAGTAATGCGGAAACCGGTGTGGGCGCAACCATCGCACCCGGCAACCATGAATGGAGCGGCATTAATCCAGCCTTAGCAAAGCCAAAGGTAAAAAGAGCAAGAAGAATGATTTGAGTGGTCTGACTGAATTCTCCCACTTTCCCGGTATCAGCAAGAAAGTCCATTGTTACAGTTCCACCGTCTAGCCATACATAACACCAACTCAGGGCGGGAAGGAGCAGGCAAAGAGAGGTAAAAAGTAAATACCCAAGATAAGTCCGGCCACCGGTTCGAGCCTCCTTGTCCTGCATGTGAGTAACAAGCGGAAAAGTCGAGACCGAGAGCATTTCGTAAAAGAAATAAATGGTGAGTAAGTTAGCCGAGAATGCGACCCCCATTGTAGCCGATAATGAAATTGCAAAGAATGAATAGAATCTCGTCTGTGCATGTTCATGCAGTCCGCGCATATACCCAATGGCATAGACCGTAGTGGCAATCCAAAGAAGCGAGGCAACACAGGCAAAGAGCAATCCAAATCCATCCACTCGAAGAAGTAAGGGAACATTCGTAAAAATTTGCCAAATATGAAATTCAATAATTCCACCTCCCAATAATAAGGGTACCATTGATAAGACAGCAGACGCCTGAACAATAGCAGCTAGAAAAGTGAAAGTCTCCCGTAGATTTCTTCTTTTTTCGCCCGCCCACACAATTCCAATCAATCCAATTAAAGGGGCGACCAATGCAATTAATGGACGAATATCCTCAATAACGGTTACTTCTGGTGCACTCATTTAATGTCCAGTCCCCCGCGGTAAATTATAATCACTCAGAAAAATCTCAATTAAAGAAACAACGTCCTGATTGTAGATCCCCACTACAATCACAATGGTCGCAGAAACCAATAAAGGAATAAGCATAGATAATGGTCCTTCATCAAAACGGGTCTGTTCAGCATTTAGTCCAAGATCACCGTGCCCATGTCCCAAATTCTCTCCACTTTCTGTTACAGCAAGATGGATTCTCTCTATTAATCGGAAAAATAATACCACCATTACCATGGTCGAGAACATAAGCACGACCATATACTCCCATCGCTGAGATACCATGCCTCCGGTTATTAGGTACCACTTACTGAAAAATCCACAGGTCGGAGGCAGTCCAATAATTGAGAACCCTCCAATAAAAAAGCCGGTCATTGTTAAGGGCATCTTTCCAAATAAACCACGCAGTCCATCAAATTTTGTAGTCTTCGCCTTTCTTAAAATGAGCCCGGCACCAAGAAACAGACACAGCGTCATGCAAGCATCACTAATGATGTGAAAGATCGAACCGATAAATCCGTAGTAGTTATAAATCCATATCCCCCCGACCATGTAGCCAACCTCGGCCACAATCAAATAGGCAAGCATTCGTTTAATTTCCCGCTGAGCCAGTGCCATTACGGCGGCACATAAGATCGCCACAACCACCAACCAAGGCATAACATCAACCCACATAGTGGATTCAAAAGAAAATTCGACTCCGAAAACAGACAACACCATTCGAATCATCACATAAATCATCACCTTCGTGACCAAAGGGGCAAGCAGGCAGGAAGTCGTTGTGGGTGCGTTGCAATACGCGTTAGGCAACCAGGCATGGAAGGGAAAAAAGGCCATTTTTATAAGAATTCCAATCCCGACTAAAACAAAGGCAACTTGCATAGTAGCCGAGTCGGCCAATCCATTTGCTTCAATTGCCTGCTGTATCCCAATCATGTTGAGGGTACCAGTTTTGATATATATGTACCCCACCCCAAGGAGATAGAGTGAAGCTCCTATCGTTCCGAGCATGACATAATTAAATGTGGCCGCAGCTGCCCGGTTTGAACCCATTGCAATTAAACCATATCCAGTCAGCGCAGCCACCTCGATCAGGACATATAAATTAAACGCGTCTCCCGTTAAACATATCCCCGCCAATCCGGTAATCTGGAGTAAAAAGAGGGTGTAAAAGAGAGGCTCTTTTCCAGGAGTCTCCTCCTGAACCGGTAATTTTGAATAAATGGCCACGATTAACCCAACACCCAGAACTACCAATGTGATTAGTATTCCTAAAATATCTGCATAAAATTCGATACCGACTCCCCGTGGGTATTGATCGAGCGTCCATCCGCCAAATATGTAGGAAATGGTGTGTTCCTCAGAGGCAATGACCTGCCTTAAGGCTTCAATCCCTGCCCAGAGCGAACCCGCCATGGAAAGAACTGCTATCGGATAACAAATTTTCTTGTTCCCCATTCCCAAAATTGCACAGGCTACCGATCCGAATAACGGGAAAATTAAAATCCAAGCTATTGCATTTTCCATCATTTCTTCGGCGTCTTGGGCTTAGGCTTCGAAGCCGTTGCTTTTTTTGCAGTGGAGGTGGCTTTTGCTCGAGCAGTCGGTTTTGCTTTTGGTTTTGCTCTCGGCTTTGGCTTGGCTTTGGTAGTCGATTTGGATGCCGCCGTTTTTGGCTTCGCAGGAGATTTTTTAGATCCAGTGGTCGTCGACTTGGATGCTGCCACTTTTCGCTTAGGCGAAACAGATTTGGCTCCGGAAGTTTTTGCCTTGGTTGTGGTAGTGGTTGTCTTTGCTTTAGTTTTGGGACTTGCTTTGGATCGCTTAGAACTTCGGGGCGAAGATACCTTTGGCTTAGAAACCGATTTTGCAGATCGAGAAGTCGCCTGTTTTGATGAATCCGCAGATTTCAGAACATCACTTGGGTTGGAGCGCATTTCCTGCTTCTCAATCTTAGCAAGAATTTCATCCTCTTCAATCGTACCATAACCCTGATAAATTCGCAGGCACAATGCCAAGGCTAAGCCCAATGTGGCGACTCCCACTACAATTGCAGTAAGCATGAGAACATGCGGTAATGGATTTGAATACCCCTTGACCAACTCGGCATCTAATACAACTGGGCCATGATTCGACTGCTCGGTTTCATTTCCATCCGAGTGAGAGGCATGGGAACCGTGTGGATCATGTTCGGGTAAATAAATGGGAATGGTTGCCCCCTCCTTTACCCCCACGGAAACATAAAATAAAATAATCGCGGTTTGAAAAATGGACATCCCAATCAGCTTTTTGATCAGGTTATTCTTGGCTATCATAGCATGAAGTCCAATCAACAAAAGGACTACATAAATCAAGTAGTTCAATCTTTCGATGAACAATTCATTGATTATACCTCCGCCTTCAAACATTACTTACCTAAGTCCGATTAGAGTCCGCCTTTGAGGCGACCTTCAGTTGATAAATTGGCGTAAAGGGAAAACATGATTGCGGTCACGGTAAGTCCCACTCCGATCTCCACCCCAAGTATAGCATAATATCTAGCCATTTCACGGGAGACTGGAAACACATTAGCTAATTCTGCATAATCCAAAAATTCACCACCAAGAAACATCGAGAGTAAACCAATCCCCCCATAAAGAATAATTCCTGCACCCGCCACAATAGTACAACGATCCAAAGGAAACCGGGCTAATGCGGTATCCAAATCCCAGGACAAAGCGACCAGAATAAAGCTCGCTCCCATGAGTACGCCTCCCTGGAAACCACCCCCCGGGCTCACATGTCCATGGGCTAACACATAAAAGGCAAAAATTTGGATAACAGGCACGAGTAAACGAACTGTATTCGTCACAATAATATCGGGCTCCGCATCCACTTCAAATTCACGCTTACCTGATTTTTTATTATCAGAATTTTTCAAAATGGCTAATACCGCCATCCCCGCGATAAATACAACCACCGTTTCAAACATCGTATCAAATCCACGATAATCCCCCAATACCGCCGTTACCATATTGGGCACCTCTGTATCCACTCCAGTATTGGCAATAAAATGGGAAGACAATGGCGACTTGGAAGCGGGCGAACTTGGGTCACCCCACTCGGGGAAATCCTTGGACGCATAAATGAGCAAAATACCCACCAAAAGAACTGGTATTAAGGAAAGCTTTTTCATTAATCTGAAGACTTTCTTTTCAGGTTAAAAATCGTCGCAATCATCACCACCGTACTAATACCTGCCCCTACGGTTGCTTCAGTAAATGCCACATCCACCGCCCCCATTTCCGCCCACAGTAAGCACATTAAAAAACTATAAACTCCAAACACGACAGAAGCGGTAAGTAAATCTTTCACACGCAAGGAGACTAGTGCAACCACCACGAGCATAAGTAAAATAAAAGTGTTAAATATTTCTAACCCCATTATTTCTTTACCTTGCTTGGTTTATTCAAATCCTTTTCCTCCAAAGGCATTTCATCATCCTCAAATGCCGCCCTCATTAATGCATGTGAACTCGTTGGGCTCGTAATATAAATAAAAAGGACTATCCCCATAATTTTGACAAATAGTAACCAACTCCCCAATGAAAAATCTTCCATTGTAATTAGAGCAAATCCGGAAAGGATTAACATGGTGGATAAACTATCCCCTTTTCCCGCCGCATGCATACGGGTGTAAAAATCAGGAAAACGAACCATGCCCACCGATGTACCCAAAAAGAAGACCAAGCCAACCACTGCCAAAACAAAACCTATAATTTGGAACGGTACAATTCCCCCACCCGCATCCACCGCCTCTGCAACCACTCGCAAAACTCCCATGGATTCTATCATCATACCTTAGCCCCCTTGGCTTTTTCCCTTTCTTCCATTTCCCTCAGGGAAATCGTTCGGTTTAGGTAACGGGAGACTACAATTGCACTGACAAAATTGAGCAATGCATATGCGATTGCAAAATCGACGAACATATCCACACGGTCAAAAAGAGTCCCAATTATAACAAGCAAAACCGCAGTCTTTGTACCAATCACATTCACCGCCAACATCCGATCAAACGGAGTCGGCCCCACCCAAATTCGGTAAACCATTGGGATCATCAATAAAAACAGGGTCGAACCCATAATAATGGCAAACCAATCAATCATCCCTTATTTAACAACTCGGGTTCAAAGATTTCCAAGACCTTCATTTCAATCGCGCCAGTTAATAAATCATCTTCCAAGTACTGACTCATCACATGGATATGAAACACATCACCCCGAATTAACATCGTAATGGTACCTGGGGTCAGAGTGATTGAATTTGCCAAAACAAACTTGGCAAAATCTGTTTTTAACTTCGTCTTAAAAGTAACCACCCGAGGAGACATTTCAACATAACCCGCCTTAGTCATCGCTAGTTTTAACACATGCACATTGGCAAGCACCACCTCCCAAGTTAACCAAGGGATATAACCAATAAACCCCCATGCCTCACGCACACGTGCAAGAAAACCTTTGGCTCGATCGAAGTACAGTAAATCTTGGGACAACCAAGTCACCACAACACAGGAAACAATCCCTAACCCCAAATGGAATACATCAAACTTGCCCGAAAAAATTATCCAGTTCAAAAAAAGGAGTATAAATACAACAATTGGGTACACAGTTAAAAATAAAAGTTAAAAAATAGAGAAAAAGGCATTTTTCGTTTGGTGCAACCCCGAACGAAAAAAAAGTGTCAATTACAGTCGATTATCAATAATATTTAGTCCAAAAATTCTGTCTAGAAAATTTTACATTATTACTTTTTAAACAGATATTTATTTGAAAATTTTAAATGACTTGTAACCTGCTTGATTTAGAACAGATTCACTCAACGAATTAAATACCAATGCAATTTTCAAAAAACTGATTATGTTAAAACGCATTTTGATTCTTCATAATATTTTACAAACAAACAGGTTCTTAAATACAAAATTGAAATTTTTTGTATCAAGGAAAAGTATGTGCAGACTTGTAAAAGTATGATTTTATCTTAATTTTATCAGCATGATTATAGTATTATCCCCTGCTAAAACGCTCGACTTTGAATCCCCGGCGGTGCACTCAACCTGTACCACCCCTGATTTCCTTCCTTTCTCCCGAGATTTAGTTTCTGGTTTAAAAGAATTAAGTTCTGAGGAAATCGCAGAACTAATGGGGATTAGTACAAAACTAGCCGAATTGAATAAAGATCGATTTCAAAATTGGTCGCACTCCCCTACTGAAAAAAACAGCAAACAGGCCATTCTTGCTTTTAAAGGTGATGTGTATGAAGGAATGCGGGCTTGGGAGTTCAAAAAGGAAGATTTTGCCTATGCCCAGAAGAATCTTCGTGTTCTTTCGGGTCTCTACGGTCTCCTGAAACCACTCGACTTAATACAGGCACATCGGTTGGAAATGGGGACAGTATACGCCAATCCCGCAGGAAAAGACCTGTATTCCTTTTGGGGCGAGCGGTTGAACAAAAAATTGAATGAGGAGTGCAAAAGTTCCGGCTCTAAGTACCTGATTAATCTAGCTTCGCAGGAATATTTCAAGGCAACCCAACCCAAAAAACTTGAAATGGAGGTTATTTCTCCGGTCTTTAAGGACGAAAAGAATGGAAAGTTTAAAATCATTAGTTTCTATGCAAAGAAGGCACGGGGAATGATGAGTTCTTTCTTGATCCGCAATCAAGTGGAAACTTTGGAGGGCATTCGAGCATTCAATGATCAGGGCTATCAGTTTGAGTCTTCGGAATCGACCAACCTTCAACCTGTTTTTCTTCGTTCCGAGAAGAATCGAGTTGCAGCCTAAGACTGAATATACAATTGTACGGAAATGTCCGTGCTTGCCCGCATTTGTTGCATTTTTACACTTGTATTTAATCCTACTTTTTTTGGTTTTGCCAAACGAGAGGCTTTTCAATCGTTCAAGGTCGTTGTTTATAATGTGGAAAACCTTTTTGATGTGGATGATGTGTCGCTATACGATGATTACAGAATGGGGATGTATGGAATTAACGAACTTGAAAATAAACTGGATGCAATCGTTTCGGTACTAAAGAAAATTGGTGGTGAATCTGGTCCGGATATTGTTCTTCTGCAAGAAATTGAAGTCGACCGAACACCGAAAAAAAATCGTTCGGCAACCGAGGAATTAGTCCGTGAATTAAAATTACACGGTCTTGGACCCTATGAATATCGACTGGGATATGATCCCAAAAATTCACCCGATTCATGGCCTTCAGTTCATTGCCTGACTCTGTCTAAATTCCCTATTACCGAGAGCCGACTCCACCAGTTGGAAAGAGCCCGTCCCATTCTCGAAACCACTCACTTAATTGAAGGGCATTCATTGACCCTTTTTAATAATCATTGGAAGTCAGGAGCTTCTTCGCCCAAAATGGAGATTCTCCGGATTCAAAACGCGGAAGTCTTACGGAAGAGAATAGATGAAATACTCAAGCAGGACCCAACGATTGATTTTCTCGTAGGGGGAGACCTTAATTCACATTACAATCAATCCACTGTTTACAGGAATGTAATGGATCGAACAGGAATAAATGATGTTCTTCATTCAACCGGAACCGAACCACCAGGAAAGAGTAATGGTGGTAAATTATACAACCTCTGGCACGAACTTGAACCCGACGAACGGGGCTCGGATGCATGGCGGGGAAAATGGGGTACACTTATGCATATTCTTTTACCTGACACTCTCTATGATACAAAGGGAGTTCACTATGTTACCGATTCTTTTCAAGTGGAATCATGGAGCAGGCATAACAAGATTGAAGGACTTGAAATTCCCTTTAAATGGTCCAATGAACTGAATGGTTTTGGCACGAGTGACCATTTTCCACTATCGGCCCAATTTATCACGAATGGAGGACGCACTGCTAAAGGAAAAAATTATACGAAAGTAGAAACTAATCAAAGATCGATTGATTATGAGGGAGCCAAAAAGAACGCTTCTGTTTGGAACCAGTCAAAACTAAACCCAAAGAATTTTGGTAAAACTTTTTATTTCACAGGAATTGTTTCAAAAAAGAAACCCTTCTGCTTAAAAATTAATGAATTAGAAATGGGAATTTATAGTTTTGATTCACAAACTAAAGAAAGTCTTTTTTCGCATTCGATCGGCGAGAAAATTTCCTGTTATGGATACCTGTCACGTTATCGTGGAAATTGGCAATTTATAGTCGAGAAAAACGATTGGATTGAGTGAGTATTTAAGACTCTTCCGTTTTCGCTTTTTTTAAGCGCGAGGATACTGATTTTCTCTGCATGTCGCGGTAATAACTTGCATTGCCCCTTTTCTTAGAAGCTCCCGTACCCGCTTTTCCGCCTTTTTTGCCCATGAGAGAGGCGACTTCATTTAAGGAAGTGGTCTGTTTCTTTGTCATCTTGAAGGTACAATGATCATTTCATTCGATTAAAGGCATTTAACACTTTCTCCAACCTCTTGTAGGAATTCTCCATTTGTTCAATAATTGGGTCGAGTTTATTTTCCTGATGCTCAGGTGGTGGAAACAAAAAGGAATCAGAGTTTTCAATTTCTGTACTGTCTTCATGACCCGATTCTTGCTGAAATTCGACTCTACCCCACTCTTCCAATGAATTTTCCATATCAATTTATTTGCACAAACGATTGTGCAAAACAAGCTAAAAAAAAACTTTTCATTAAGAAAGTTTTTCTAAAACCTGAGCACGGAGATTGTCTAATCCCTCTTCTAAAATTGCTGAAATAGGTAAAACATCGATTTCAGGAAACTTCTTTTGGCAAAGTTTTAAGTTCTTGGCGGAATTATCTTCGTCTATTTTATTCCCAACCAATAAAAAGGGCTTTTGTGCAACAAGGGGATCGTAGTCCTCCAATTCTTGACGAAGATGGACGAAGTCTTCCCATGGTTCGCGGCCATCGGCGGCAGATAAATCGATCAGGAAGACGAGTAGATTACAGCGTTCTACATGACGAAGAAATCGGTGTCCCAATCCGCGGTTCTCGGCTGCACCTTCAATTAGGCCAGGAACATCTGCCATGCTTACTGTACGATATTCCTCAGGATAATCAATAATACCGACAGTGGGAACAAGAGTGGTAAAGGGATAAGAAGCAATTTTCGGAGTCGCATTGGACAGGGTGTTGAGAAGAGTTGATTTTCCCGCATTTGGAAAACCGACTAATCCAACATCGGCGATTGTCTTGAGTGTAAAGATATAATTCTCCTCGCCACCCGCTTTTCCTTCGGTGGTTTGTCTCGGGGTTTGATTGACCGAGGATTTAAATGTTGAGTTGCCTCTTCCCCCCTTCCCTCCTTCTAAAATGACTAATTCTTCCCCGTGTTTTAATAACTCGCACAGAATTTCATCAGTTCCGTCGACCCTAATTTCAGTGCCTAATGGGAGTTTGAGTTGACAGGGATTTCCTCCTCTTCCGTTTTGATCACTGCCACGGCCTGGTTCGCCATTTTTTGCTTTCCAGTGTTTTTTAAAGTGAAATGCTCGTAGATCGGATACATTTTCATCCGCAAGCAAATAGACATCACCTCCACGGCCACCATTTCCACCATTAGGCCCGCCTTCTGGCATATACTTTTGTCGGAGGAAGCTCATGCAACCATCACCACCATCACCTGCTTTGAGGTATACCTTTGTTTCGTCGTAAAACATAATAGTTTAAAGGTCAGTTAGATACTAGAACCGTAGACAAAGGTCAACGAGGGAAGCAAAATCGCTTCCCTCGTTGTGCTAAATAAAACTATTAGATTTTAGTATCTGTAGTGTTCGGGCTTGTAAGGACCGCCTACAGGCACACTGATATAATCTGCTTGATCACTGCTTAATGTGGTAAGTTTCGCACCTAATTTGTCTAGGTGTAAGCGAGCAACTTCTTCATCCAACTCTTTGCTTAACCGATAAACACCGATCTTTCGATCCGGATTGCTTTGTATATCAATCTGAGCAATCGTTTGATTGGTGAAACTGCATGACATTACAAAACTTGGGTGACCTGTTGCACAACCTAGGTTGATTAGACGACCTTCGGCAAGAAGATAAATGCTACGACCGTCGGCAAATGTGAATCGGCTAACTGGTCCACCTGGTACTGAGTCCTCTTTAATTATTTCCTTGGTAACACCTTCCATTGCTTCGAGCTTTGCAACTTGGATCTCGTTGTCAAAGTGTCCTATATTACACACGATTGCTTGGTCTTTCATTTTGCTCATGTGCTCGGCTGTGATAATATCTTTGTTACCAGTTGTGGTTACAAAAATGTCAGCGGTTGCAAGTGCATCTTCAACCGTGGTGACTTGAAAGCCTGCCATACATGCCTGTAATGCACAAATGGGATCTACTTCCGAAACCATTACCCGTGCTTTTTCGTTAGCGAGTGAGTCAGCAGAACCTTTTCCTACATCTCCAAATCCGCAAACAATCGCTACTTTTCCTGAAATGAGAACATCAAGGGCACGTTTGATACCGTCGACCAAAGAGTGTCTGCAACCGTAATTGTTGTCGAATTTCGATTTGGTTACGGAATCGTTTACATTGATGGCTTGGAATAAAAGTTCATTATTTTCTTCCATTTGGATAAGACGGTGCACTCCAGTTGTGGTCTCTTCGGAAACTCCGACAACTGAATCAGCAATTGACTGCCAACGATTCTGATTTTCAGCGTGAAGACGCTTGAGAAGATCTTTCACCACTCCTTCTTCCTCATTATCTGATGGTGAGTTCACCCAATCGCTTCCCTTGTCGAGTTCAAGTCCTTTATGAATGAGCATAGTGGCATCGCCGCCGTCATCCACAATCTGATCGGGGCCGGATCCATCTGGCCATGTGATTGCCTTGAAGGTACAATCCCAATAATCTTCCAATGTTTCACCTTTCCAGGCAAATACTGGAATACCAGCTGCCGCTATTGCAGCAGCAGCGTGATCTTGAGTGGAGAAAATATTGCACGAACACCAACGTACATCTGCGCCCAAATCAACTAGGGTCTCAATAAGAACTGCAGTTTGTATTGTCATGTGTAATGAACCCATAACTTTAACCCCAGCAAGAGGTTTGGAGGGACCATACTTTTCGCGGGTTGCCATAAGTCCTGGCATTTCGTGTTCGGCGATCGAGATTTCCTTGCGTCCAAATTCGGCAAGGGTAATATCTGCAACTTTATAGTCTAGGGTAGGTGTGAGTGTCTCTGTCATAATGGTCATAGTTTAAATAACGATTGGAATTTGAATTAAGATCAAAAAAGAAAAAGTTTTAGCCAACGGCAGATTGGAGTGCCTCCATTTTACTGGTCTGCTCCCAAGGTAGGTTTGCTTTACCAAAATGTCCGTAATGAGTGGTTTCTCGATAAATGGGACGAAGCAGATCTAGCTGACTTACGATATTGGCCGGCTTAAAGTTAAATACCTCTTTTACGGCATCTTGAATTTTATCCTCCGGAGCCTTTTCTGTCCCAAAGCAATCAATTGTTATACTAGTGGGATCGGGATATCCAATTGCATAGGCAAGCTGGATTTCTACTCGGTCAGCAAGTTGAGCCGCGACAATATTCTTGGCTACCCAACGGCACATGTAAGCTGCTGAACGATCGACCTTACTGGGATCTTTTCCAGAAAATGCTCCCCCTCCATGCCTGCCCCATCCGCCATAAGTATCAACGATAATCTTTCTGCCAGTAAGTCCGGAATCGCCCTGTGGCCCACCAACCACAAATCGTCCGGTCGGATTAATTAAGTATTGAGTATCGGAAGACAAAAGTTCTGCGGGCAAGGCCGGTTTGATCACCTCCTCGGTAATAAAATTTCGTATAGTGTCGTTATCTACATCTGCAGCATGCTGGGTGGAGACAACCACATTTTCAATGCCCGTCATTTGCCCACCCTCATACTTGAGAGCAACCTGAGATTTACAATCGGGGCGTAACCATTTTGCCTCAACACCTGCATGACGAACTTCCGCCATTTTACGTAGAATTCGATGGGCAAACATAACCGGTGCGGGCATCAACTCTTCGGTTTCATTACAGGCATAGCCAAACATGATACCTTGATCTCCCGCACCTTGCTCGGCGGTGTCTTTTCCCTCCGCTGCAGCCGCGTCCACTCCCTGACCAATATCACGTGATTGAGCAGTTAATTGGTTCGTTATAAAAACCTGATCCGCATGAAAAATATCGTCGTCATTGATATAACCAATTTTTCGAATCGCTTCCCGAACCACTTTCTCGTAGTCGAACTTGGCATCCGTGGTAATTTCTCCCGCAATAGTAACGCAATTACTCTTCACTAAGGTCTCACAAGCGACACGGCTTTGAGGATCTTGCTCAAGGCAAGCATCTAAAATACTGTCCGAAATAGAATCGGAAACTTTATCGGGGTGTCCTTCACCCACGGACTCAGAAGAAAAAATAAAGGATTTTGACATTTTCTGATTCCATCAAAATGAAAACAGAAAATCAAGTTTATTCATCAACATATCATGATATGTTGATACGTTTATTTAATTTATGGTTTTGAAATTAGGTTGAGCAGGTACTTTCCGTAACCCGAAGAACCATGAGCGAGGGCCGCTTTTTCCACTTCTTGTGAGCTCATCCAATTTTTATAAAGGGCAATTTCTTCAAGGCAGGCAATTTTTAAGCCCTGCCTCTTTTCAATGACCCGAACAAAATCGGTTGCAGAGGCAAGATTATCATGACTACCAGTATCTAACCAAGCGATTCCTCGCCCCATCACTTCAACTGACAAATTACCGGCATCAAGATAAACCCGATTTAAATCAGTTATCTCCAATTCTCCTCGAGGGGAAGGAGTGAGTGCTTTTGCATGGGAAGGAGCATTTTCATCATAAAAGTAAAGGCCAGGAACTGCATAATTGGATCGTGGTTTCTGGGGTTTCTCTTCCAATGAAATTGCTACACCACTCTCGTCAAACTCAACCACTCCATAACTAATTGGATCGGACACATGGTAGCCAAAGATTGTTGCCCCTGCTGTGCGCTCATTGGCACCGGCCAGAGTTTTTTCTAGTTCATGTCCATAAAAAACATTATCACCGAGAATTAATGTGGAAGGAGAACCATTCAGGAATTCTTCACCAATAATCAAAGCCTGGGCAAGCCCGTCTGGGCTGGGTTGTTCGGCATATTCAAAACGGACACCAAACCGTTCCCCCGAACCAAGAAGTTCCTTAAAAAAAGGTAAATCCCGTGGGGTTGAAATGATCAGAATTTCTCGAATCCCAGAAAGCATAAGAACTGATATTGGGTAGTATATCATTGGTTTATCATAAACCGGCATGATCTGCTTACTCACTGCCATAGTAAGTGGATATAAACGGGTACCCGAACCTCCCGCCAATACAATTCCTTTTCGGTTACTCATTAGACTCCAAGCCTTTCTCTTTGGTATTTCCCGGTGGTTACATTTTCGCACCATTCGGAATGATTTAAATACCAATCAACTGTCTGTGCCATTCCCTCGGCAAAACTATAACGGGGCTCCCAACCCAATTCATTTCTAATCTTTGAAAAATCGATTGCATAACGCTGGTCATGTCCCGGACGATCTTTCACAAAAGTTTTTAATTTTTCATGAGGAGCATTTCCTGGGCGATCTTGATCCAGTGCTCTGCAAATAGTATCAACAACTTCGAGATTCGTTTTTTCCGAATCACCCCCGATGCAATAAGTTTCCCCAACCCTGCCCTTTTCAAGAACCGTGAAAATTCCTCGGCAATGATCTTCTACATGGAGCCAGTCACGAATATTTGCACCATCCCCATAGATCGGTAAGTTTTTACCCTCAAGTGCATTGAGAATCATCAGAGGGATTAATTTTTCGGGAAATTGATAAGGACCATAATTATTGGAACAATTTGTAGTCAACATTGGCATTCCAAAAGTATGGTGATACGAGCGAACCAAATGATCAGCTCCCGCCTTAGATGCAGAATATGGACTATTCGGCGCATAGGGAGTAGCCTCACAAAAAGCAGGGTCATCTTTTTCTAAGCTTCCATATACCTCATCGGTGGAGACATGAAGAAAGCGAAATTCGTTTTTGCCCTTCTCCTCCAATTGAGAAAAATAATTTCTGCTCGATTGAAGCAGACGAAGGGTTCCAAGCACATTGGTTTCCACAAAAGGCTCGGGGGTATCGATGGATCGATCCACATGACTTTCTGCGGCAAAATTAATAATCGAGGTCGGGCAAAACTCCGAGATAGCCGATTCAACTTTGTCAGTATCTCCAATGTCAGCTTTTAAAAACTGGTACCGAGAATCCTTTTCCAATTCAACGAGGTTTTCTGGATTTCCCGCGTAAGTCTGTTTATCAATATTTAAAACTGAATCACACAGATTTTCATTTAAAAGCATTCGAATAAAATTCGACCCAATAAAACCTAATCCACCCGTTACAATTATTGATTTCATGCTAAAACTTGTTCTCTCATTTTACGAAGTGTTTGACGAACTGCCTCCTCAACGGGCCGTAATGCAATTCCGTTTCTTTCTGCCTTTGAAGTATCCATCACACAATTAGAACGAGGTGTAATTGCTGCCTTGGCCATAAAATCTTCCTCATTTTCAAAAAAGTTAAATTCTTTATCTGTCACACCCTCCTCCTTCATCCATTTAACCACCTGCCTAGTCGTAATCGAACCGGAATTGGTTAAATTATAAATTCCTGGCTCGCACTCTTGAGTAAATGAAGAGAGGCAAGAATTAATATAATCATCAATATGGGATATTGAATTCTCTGCCTCCAAGAGAGAAGAATAATGTAAAAGCTTTTGTAAATAATTTCGTGGACTTTTTTCTTCGTTAAAAGGGATTCGTAATCTCCAAATATAACAATTCTTTGCATCTTTTAAAACTTCCTCACCCAATGCTTTTGTACCACTATAAAAACTGCACGGTCCATTACGAAAAGAAAAATTGGGTTCATCCTCCTCCGTCCACCCACCTCCGTCTGATTTCCTTCCAGAATAAATACAACCACTTGAAACATGCCCCCAAGGAATCCCAACTTCCTCACAAGCAGTTCTAATTCTTCCCGGAAGTACAGCATTTCCAAAAATACATTCCGCTTGATCAGATTCACAGGCATCCACATTTGGCTTACCCGTGTAACCGGCGGCATTTATCAAAAACTTAGGTTTATGTGTTCTTAGAAATGAGATTAACTGGTCTCGGTCTGTATAGTCGATCTCTCTTCGAGAAAGTCCACGAACCGCCTCATTTTTTTTGACGAGGTGATTAACGAAATACGACCCAAGGTAACCCGTTGATCCAAGAACTAAATACATGATTAACAAATAGCATCAAAAAAATTTAATCACAATAATCAAGTTAAGTTGTTAGGCATTGGGACTCACATGAATTAAGTAAAAATGGGTTCGACGATATATTTACGAGATGTCGACATTTGTGGGTGGATTGGCAAAGACTATTGGTTTTTGGTGTCAATAAGCGACCAACCAATAGTTAGAGAAATTGCTCTGTCAGCTTCTTTTATCTAGAAATTTCTATAAATACCAAACTGAAGAAAAAAGGAAAGATGGCCAACAATTGAGGGTGCCCAACTTTAAAAACAAATGCACTTGAAGAGACAGCTGCGAAAGCGAGAGGAAATCCTATCGCTCGGTGAACCTTGAATGTCTTGAGCAAAAACAGAAACGCAATCGCATTGAGACTCTCCAACAAAAAGAACCATATTTGAAAACTGGTTTCCATTGAAAAACCCATTGTTCGTGGAATCAGGTAAATCGGGGTGGTTCCAAAGAGATTCGATGCATAAAAAAGGGTGTATTTATGTGGGAAAAACTGACTTGGAGAAGGGAGCTCCTCCTTCCCAATAACACTCTGAAAATTGTGCTCCAAGATCAAATTTACAAACCGTGAATCTCCCAAATTCCCTGGTATCAAATCTCCCCCCGAGAAAAAGATTGATTGGCAAAGATGTACGCTGCAAAGTGAAACTACGATGAAGGCTAGAAATGATGATTTAAATTGTTTCATCAAATTAGTGAAAGGACTATTTTATAAACCGCTCGTTCCACTTCTTCGACAGAAATTGACTTTATACAACGACATACTTTTGGAATTGTAGACTTTGGATTGAATACAAAACCAGGACAGTTAAAGCCCCATTTACAAAAATTTCGACAAATTGTTGCATTTCCATCACCGACTGGGGCAAATTCAACCC
>ENA-OQVM01001168-OQVM01001168.1-marine-metagenome-genome-assembly--contig:-NODE-1168-length-36208-cov-64.359110_pt1 | contig 36208 bp, 57 predicted proteins | sample MGYA00237776_ERZ505498 | MGnify/ENA primary metagenome ERZ505498 (study PRJEB26159, sample SAMN06265151) | marine metagenome | isolation source: Helgoland LTER site | place: Germany:Helgoland, sampling...
GATGCTAAGTTAGCTTCAGAAAGAATTGCAGTAAGTTCGTTATACTCAGGGTTAAAAAGAAAGATAACAGGAAGAGACAAGACTACTACATTTAGGCCTACTACCCCAAATGGAGGTGAAAAAGAAGATGAAGCTTATGGTGAATTGATTAAAAAATCAGTATTAGGTGACTCAAAATCTTATGAAGCTCTTTTACGCAAGTCGGGTTTAAGAAGCAATGTTCTAGATGACGGAAGGATTCAATTTGTTGACCAAGACAACAACAAAATAGGAGAACCTTTAAAATTTAGTGAAACTACTGAGGACGGTGAAACAACGTTCTTAAATGCTCGTGATACAGCCATACAATTAGCGTCAATTTTTGGAGTAAGCCCAGAAGTTTTTGATAATAAGATTAAATTTGATGAGGGTCAAAAAGTATTGGATAAAGGGCTTATTCAATTCGGTGAAGCTCCAGAGGTTAGATTAGACCTCACTACAAATATTGGAACAACTAAAGATAAACTTTCAATACAAGAATCTTTATTAGAGGCATCACAAGCAGCTAACTACGCAACCTCTATGTATGGTATTGATGGATCTGTTTTAGCTGATGGGATACAATCAACTCTAGGCCAAGCATTACAAAAAACTAATCAAAACTTAAATAGTAGTCCTAAGGTTACATATGATAAAAAGAATGAGACAATGACCGTAACAGCTGTAAATTCAAAAGGGAAAACAATTACAGTATCTAAAATAATAGATGATGATTACGGAGGGGATGATGCAGTAGCTAAAAAAGCTGATGCTTTTGTAATGGAGTTTTTAAGTAACATTAATTCATCTGAAGATTATACGTCAGGAGGCGGAGTAGATTACACAAATAAATAAAACTAAATGGATCAAGAGGTATTACAAGATTTATACGATAGAGCTAAATCAAAGGGGTATAGCAAATCTATAGAGGAATTTCAGCAACTGATATCTTCGGATAATGAGGTTTTAAATGATAACTTTGAGTATGTCAAATCAAAAGGATATGCAAAAGATATATCTGATTTTTCTGTATTAGTAGGATTCGGTGAAAAAAAAAATCAAGTCGTTACTCCTTCAGATGTAGTAGAGGATGTTATGGAATCCACTACAGAAACGGAAATAACTCCTGGCTCCTTGGATTCTTCAGGTCAGCCTCCAATTGAAATACCTATTGTTGAGGAAGAGGAAGAAATTGTGTTTGATGAAACAACTCCTGAAAATAAAGAGCTTTTAATAAAAAATCAATCTAATATTGATTTATTAAATTCAGTAGGATATATTGAAGCTAATGAGGGTATTGAGTCTGTAATTAGTTCTGAAGGACTTACTAATTTTGATAAAGAACGATTAGAAAGCAAAGAAAAATCCTATAGGCTTAAAAATAATAAAACAGGTGAATTTGAGTATAAAAAAGAATCTGAAATAAATCCTGATGTTTTAAAGGCTATAAAAATATACAAAACTTCAAAAGATAATTCTTACACACCAAACTATTTAGATGTTCAGGTAGATATTAAAGACTTTGAAAGAGATGATGTGCCTGATGCAAGTAAACTAGATTTATTAGGAATTAATCAAGAAGATTATTTAAAGTGGGATAAAGTAAACACAAGACAAGAAGGTTCTGTGTTTAAGTTTATGAAAAACATTTTACTTGATGATGAATATAGTGATTTTGAAAAAGAACAAAGACAGTATGAAAAACTTCAATCATACCAAGCAACTCAATTAAATGGTATAACTAATGACTTGGAAAAAAATCAAGCATTACAAAAACTAACTTCGGATTCTAAGCAGATTAAAGTATTAAAGAAAGAAGAGAAAGAGCTTCAGAAAAAATTCTATGACAAGGTTGGGGTAATGAGCAAATCAATAGATTTGTTTCCTAAGTTTAAAGATGCTACTGTAGATACAGAATTAGAAAAAAGAAAAAGACTTTATTATGCTGTAAAAGAAGGAGGTTCAAGTGAGGCTAGTCAAGGAACTATAGAGTTATTAAGAACAGGAGGAACAGCTATTGTTGATTTTACAACGAACGTTCTTGGTGGTGTGCCAGGGTTTTTAGACCAAAGATTGACAACTTTAGGATATGACAAGAAAGGGTTTCTTGCAGGATTGAGTGATATGTTTACTGACTCATCTGAACACGTTGACTTAGCTTACGGTGGAGTTAAACGTTCAGGTTTTATGTCTGGTAAACCTGTTACATATAGAGGTCAACAATACTTTGTCGATAAAAACGGAAAGGTCTATGATGAAGAGACAAATATATTAATGGATGGGATTGTACCTTTATCAGACATAAAAGAAATACAAAAACGATCTAAAGATGTCCCTGACGCAGAAACCATGTGGACTGGGGGTTCTGTTGTTTCAGGAGGTGTAAGCACGTTAGTTAACTTGTTTGGATTAATAAGAACAGGTGGCAAAGTAAACAATGCATTAGGATTAAAAAAATACATGAAGACTGGCACAGCAGGTAAAGTAGCAATGGGCCTTACTTCCTTTACAAGTGGAGTTGTTGACAATGTTGATGATATTAGGTCTCAGTTAATTGCCACAGGAATGAGTGAGAAGGAAGCTATGAATATAGCTGTTAATGCAGGTCAAGCAATATCTACTTTAGATGGTGTATTTTCTGGATTAGCAGGTAGCAACGAAAAACTTTTAACAGGATTAACAGGAATTAAAAATCAAATAAAAAACCTAGCAATTAGCAAAGGAAAAAACTTTACTGCTAAAGAGTTTAAAACAAAAAGCTTTGAGCTGATAAAAGAAAATGCAAAAGAATTGTTTGTAGAAGAACTTCCTGTATTATTTTCTGAAAAAGGAATAAACTATCTAGTAAACAGAAGTATAGGTCAAAATGTATTAGACTCTAAAATAACAAAAGAAAACATAATAGAGACTGCTGTAATGACTATTGGAGCAACTACTACTTTGGGTGGTAGAAAGTTATTATCAGGAAATAGAAGATCAGATTTAGTTAGAACTATAGCAGAAGATATAGGTGACTTACAAGGAACTTTAGATGTTTTAGTTAAAGAAGGTTCACTGACTAATAAAGAGTCTTCTAATGCGTATACTGAGATATACAGCATGCAAACAGCAGAAAACCTAACAAAAGGCACTATACTTGTTTCTGAAAACATGGAGACTGCTTCAGACTTGCTAATTCAAAGACAAAACTTAATTAATAGTAAGGAAGGATTAGAAGGCCCTGGTAAACAAAATATAGATAATAAAATAGCTGATGTAGACGCACAGTTAGATGCCCTTTACGCAAGAGATAAGGAACAAGCTAAAGCTATTGTTGATGGAGAGCAAGATGGTGAGGTTAAAATAGAGGTTACTAAAGAAGAGGCATTAGAATCTTTAAAGTCTGAAAACGAAGTTAGAAAAAAAGCAGGTTTACCTGTGGTATTAGAGTCTGATGAAAATATATTAAAACAACAAGAACAATTACTAAAAGAAAAACAAGATGCCATTTCAAAGTCAAGCACAGAGAAGCAAGTGCTACCAGATGCTTCAACAAGCAAAGAAGAGGGGGGAGACTCCAAAGTGGGACTGCAGCAAGTGGGAGAAGGAGACACTCAGCAAGTCACTACCGACACGAAAGTCGAAAAAGGTGACACGAAAACCGACCAAGCTAGCGACACGACTACGGAGACAGATACTGAACAGTTAGACTTATCAAGGACTCTTAAAGAACCTCAGAAACTACCTAAAACACCAAAACAAACAAAAAATGAAAATGGTGTTATTACAAGTGGTAAAGTTCATTTATACCACTCAACTAATGGTATAGAAAACTTAAATAATATTTTAGAGAACGGAATAGACTTTGAAAAACAAAAAGCAGTTGGTGGATTGTTTTTTTCTAAATTAGGTAGCCCATATAGACAAGGAGATTCTTTTGTTGTAATAGAAACAGATGTAGAAAACATACCTTTTAATCAAAGAACAGAAGGTCAAGAGGTAGCTTTAGGGCAGCTTTCTGATTATAAGATAGTACATAGTTCAAAGATGAGTCCTAAAGAGTTAGAAACACTGTCAGCACTTGAAATGATTTTAAATAGAAAAACAAATGGTGGTATTGATGGATACAATAAATCTTTAGAGAATTATAAAAAAAGAAACAAGAATAGTGAGCTAATTAAGTATCTTGAATCTCAACCTACCTCAACAGAGGAAGGTATGAGTGTGAACAAGGAAAGAGTAGACTCTATAGTAGATGGTATTATTAAAAAGACTAAAAACAGAAGCGTAAAAGGAGAGCAGACTGACCCTAAAAAAATTCTTAATAATGCACTAGCTTATCTTCAAGGTTCAAAGCTTTATCAGGAATCTACGGATATTGAAAGAGAAAATGCTGTTCGTGAAATTAATGAGAAGCTAGGTATTAAAATTAAAAAACCTCCTACTCCTGCTGCTGCAATTAAAAAAGCAGGTAAAGTATTGGGTCTAAAAATACCGCCTCCAGCAGGTTCAGAAAAATTTACATCAACCGTTAAAAAAGAAATAAAAGTTTTTTGGAAGAATTGGAACAAAGCTTTTAGAGAATCTAAGTACGACCAAGACACTAAGAGAAAAGCTTTAAATGAGATTATTAATTCTCTTGAAAAAAACGGAAACTTATCTAAAGCAAAAGCAAAGTCTTTAAGAGATAATGTAGCTAAAGTTAATTTAAATAATGCAGAGAAAGTTCAAGATGTTATTGATTTTGCTCAAAGGTCAATGAATAAAGCTGACTATAATAGTAAGGTTAAAAAGGCAGATGACCTTAAAAAATCTATTAGAAAGAACTTAAAAAACAAGGAAGCAGGTCTTTCAGATGCAGCAAAGGAGTTTTTAAAGATAAACCCTAGTAATGTCAATGATATAGATGCTTATTTAAAAAACGCTGAATCAATAAAAGAAGGTTTAAAACCAAGTGCTATAGGAAAGTCTTTAGATAATAAGAAGACCCTTAAAGTATCTACGCCTTTCAATATTGATAAAGTAAATGAGTATACTAAAAACACAATATTAGAACAACAAGAACGAAGTTTTAAACTTGCTAAAGAGTCTTTTCAAAACACAACTGAAACAAAGGAGTTAAGTGTAGATGAAATAAGAGAAGCTTTAATGAATGAGACATCTAGAGAACGTCTATTAAAAGAAAAGAAATCATTTATAAATACAGCTATAAAAAAAGCTTTTATAAACACTAAGATAAATATTAAACAAGCTATTAAAAATGGAGATATAGTTTTAAGCAAAAGTGAAAAAAAACTTATCAGTGATTTTTTAAATATAAATGTTAATTCTCTTTCAGATAGTGAAAAGCTATCTGTATTAGATTCTATAATCAACTTTGAATTAAATCAATCTACTGGAGGAATGGATTCTATAATTAAAAGAATAGATGGCAAAAATAAAATGAATTTTTTAGCTATAAACAAAATAGTTAGCTCTTTAAGAAGCTCAATGCTTGGACGGTTTTGGAATAAAAGTATATCTACGCTGCCTAATGTTTTTGAGTTGATGTTTGGTTCTCAACAAAAAGCATCTAAAGTAATGAAGGCTATGGGTGTTACAGATGTTATTAATGGTGCTGCCAAAGCTCAAAGAATAGCCAATGACATAATTAATGATTACGCAAAAGTTTTTAAGAAAAAGAAAATGAATAGCGGAGTCTATTTTGATGAGGCTAATGATATTGAAAGAGGTGTACTTGGTGAGATTCAAAGATTCACTCCTGGAAAAGAAGTTGAAGAGTTTAACGATAGTAAAAACCTAATAAAAGAAACATACGAGAACTTACTTAAATCAAAAGACATAAATCTTAAAAATAAAGGTGAAATTATTAAGGAGGTTTATGATAGACTCGTAAAGGACTCAAACAATATATCCGAGGTTCAGTCTAAAGCTGATCCTGCTAACTTAGAAGGTGTAAAATATATGACAGATGTTTGGGCCTCTAAATATGAATTATTGGCTGAAACATCTTTAAATATTTACAATAAAAACTTAGGAAAGGATACTAACTACATACCAAGAAGTATTCAAAGTATTCAAGTAGAATCTAAAACAGAGGGCAGAGACATAACAAAGCCTCTTTTTAATCCTGATGGAACGTCTAGTTTATATAATAAAAAAACAGGTGTATTAGAAGAAGCCACTAAGCCAAGTAAGCTTCAGAACAACAATAAAATATTGAATTTAGGGTTTGATTCTCAGAACTCAGCAAACTTAAAATCTGCTTTAACTGATATAGAAACAGCTCCTTACATACAACAAATACAAGGTGCTATTGATTCAGATTCTTTCACAAAGGTATTTCCAAATGACAAATCAAGAGATATAATAAAGCAAAGAGTAATTGATTATGTAGATTCAAAAAGAGTTGGTCAAAGAATAAGTGAGGATGACAAGAAAAAATTAAATATTTTAAATAAATTAGCCACATTAGGAGTTGTAAAAGTTTTAGGTGGTGTTACTCAACCATTAAAACAAGCAGTTCCTCTTTTTAACACCATGCTAAATGCAGGCCCAATTAATACATCAAAAGGTGGTAAGCTAGTTTTTAATAAAGAAGTAAATGAGGCTATAAATAACTCTGGTCTTCCTATTGCTAATAGAGGTGTGCAATCTAGTGGTGATATTTCGGGAGTTGATTCTAAAATTAAACAAGCAGCGAAAACAAAAGCAGGTAAATTTTTTAATGCGATGGATTCAGCAAACAAAGCTGTAATAGATTATACGTTAGTTAAGCCTGATGTTTTAACCGCAAGAGCTTCTTTTATTGCTTATTATTTAAAAGCAATGGATAAAAAGGGAGTAAAATCAGGTGATATAGACTTTACTAAGCCTCTTGATAAAGAAGCTGCTCAGTACGCACAACAACAAGTAGATAGGCAACAGAACACTTCTGATTCAGATTTACAAGGTGGTTTATTTACTAAAAAAGATTTAACAACACAAATTATTAGAAAAACAATTTTTCCATTTGCAAACTTTTTATTGAATCAAAAAACAAGAATGTATTCAGATATAAACACCCTTGTTAAAAACCCTACGGCTTTACCAGGAGATAAGACTGCTGCTGTTAAATCTTTGTCAGGATTGGTTACTGAAACATTAATGTTTAATGCCATTGGATTAGGTGTAACTCAAATGCTTTCTAACATGGCTAGGTCTTTTTCCGGAGAAGAAGAAGACCCTAATTTAAGCAGTTTTAAAAACAAGCAAAAAGCTATAAAAAATAAAGATAAGGAATTTCAATCAAGACTAGCAGGTCGTTTAGGAAATATGTTTGCAGATGTATTTGTACCTCTTCCTGTTCTTAATGACCAGGCTTTAGCAGGAGCAAACGTTTTCTTAGGGATAATGCAAGAAGGAGAAGACGAGCCTTTTAAGTTTTTTTCAAACAACAAAAAAGACATACTAGACCAATTAGGTGTATTTGGAATTGCAGGAAAGAAGGCTGTTATATTATATGAAATGATACAAACAATTAATACAGGTAAAGTAACTAAAGAATATTTTGGTAAAAAAAGCTCTAAAGAATTAAGTCCTGAATCTATTGATAAAATACAATCAATTGCTGTTGTTTACGGTCTTCATTTAATGGGGTTAATTCCTATCAGTGAAGCAGGTTACTTATCAGAAAGGGCTTATAAGAATTTAAGTAAAATGAATTTAAAAGAAAAAAAGTACAATATTCAAGAGGATGCTATTGAAAGACTTAATGAAAGAGGGATTATTAATCCTTCAGATGCAGCTATAAAAAGAGAAGAAAAAAAAATAAGAAAAGAAAATTCTTAACAATTAAAATATATGAGTTAGCCTAGCTACTTGGCCATGGTCTTTTGAATGTATGAAACCCTCTACGGCTTTGACACCTCCTACACCATAGCCTTTTCTGTGATGCCAGGAATCAGAGCCACTTGGAGACCTTAATGATTCTACTGTGATACCATGGTAATCTTTACTAGACTTGTGGTGTATATGGTGTGTATAGACATAACGATGTTTTGTTTCAGCCCACCAATTAGAAAACTCATTAGCCATAATTAAAGGAAGATCAGCTAACTTAGCTCCATCCCCATGTGTAGTTCCTATTAGGTTACTACCATACTTAAATCCTTTTCTGTGAGCTATTGAGCAATCAAAGGTAATGTTATTACTTTTTCTAAACCAAGACTGTATTGAGTCTGATAGCATAAATCCAGAGATGTAATCGTGATTACTTGGGTTGTATACAAAATGTACATCAGCCACAGTCAGTAGTGTTTCTATAACATCTATGTATAGTTGTTTTGCTGTAAGGAAATTCTCATACCACATCCCATCGGTATCTTGTGGTGTTCCTGCAGTAGTTTTGCGGTTAGGTTCGTCTATGTGTAGTATATCATTACCACCGACAAAAAGTATTTTATCTATATTGAATCCATTTGTTTTCTGAAGTATTCCATTGACTCCTTCTTTAACTCTTTTAACAGCTATTTGAGAGTTATAGTCTTCCCCTGTTTCAAATGAAGATGATAGCTTTCCGATGTGTATATCAGCAGGATCAATAACTAGAAGATGAGATTCATCTAGCTTTATTCTTTTTATTTCAGGATATAAAGGCGAGTGTTTATTCATCGCCTTAATCATATCCTTTCTAACTTTATCTAGAGAAAGTCCATTGTTTTTAACATGAAGAGAAAAGTTTTTACCTTTATGCCAATAATGATTTACATTTTGAATTGGAATACCTTTTGATTCACATTCTTTTTTTAAAGCTCTATGATTTATAATCAGATCATATTCTTCGTGATTCAGTCTAGGTCTGTATTTCATGTTCAGAAAGTTTTTGTATTTCTCTAAGGATGGAGTTAAGTTCTTTAATTTTAAGATTCATTTGTATGTAATCTTCATCCATCAAGCACTCGTATATATCGTCAGTAATTTCATTAATGTTTTTCATTGTAAAATTTACAAAGCTTACTGAAATTTGGTTGTTTGATTTTATTGACATATTTAAGCCTTAAATTTACGAAAAAATAAATAAATCTATTGTAATGAGCTTAAAGGCCTATAGTTATAGTCTTTCAAAGCTTCTATTGATTCTTGTAAAGTAGCGTAAAAAAACTGTTTTTTTAGATATTCTTGTTGTTTATCTAACATCTCTATATCAATCCTCATTCCCTCTATAGTATTTTTTCTTAGACTTAAAAACTCATGCTCAACCCTATCATAAATCTCTTTAAAATAATTGTCATATTTTAATAAATTTTTAGCACTTTTAACTTGATGTATAATTGTAGCGTGAGTTAATTTTAAAAAGTGACCAGTTTCAGTATATCTAAATCCTTTTATTTTTTCATAAGCTATAAGGGAAAAAACTTTTTTTAAGTCTTGTACTTTTCTTACTCTGTTTTTTTCTTTTACATCTACTTGATATATTTTATTAATTATATCACTTAATAATATGAAGTTTTCAATCATAGGTTATTGTATTTGTTTTGTAGCAGAATAAAATGCTTGTCGTTATCACTTAGTTTAAGTTCTAGTAAGTCTTGCTTCGCTTCTTTTCTTTTCTTGCTCACTGGCAACCTATCAATTAGCTGCTGAATCTTTTGAATTAATTTTTTTCTGTACATAATTAAGAGTCTATTCCGTTATCGATTACTTGTATGATGTGTCTAAACACACTTCTTTCTTGTTCGCCAGTTACATCTGTTCCGTTTAGGAATAACCTGTAGTGGTCTTTCTTTTCTGTTGGTCTTAGTTCTATCTGGTTCATAATTTATCCTATTTTTTCTGCTCCGTTATTTTCTAATACTTTATCTGATGATTCTGTGATTGATTCTTTGTCTAATTCATATGCCAAACATATTTCTTGAATCTTACAAAAGTCATTGAAGTCAAACTTATTTAAAAGCCACTCAATAAATACCATCTTATTTGTGATTAGCTTGTCTGCAAGGTCACTTTTATCAACTAACTCCACCTTGTTGTAGTAATTCAACTCTATGTCTTTTAAGTCGCTTATAGTCCTCCTGAGGTTGTTCTTTGTTTTTTGTTTAAACAACCCAGTCCTGTCACATTCTTCTAGGTAGTGCAGGTTAATAAATGAAGTTAGTATCGCTCCACTAATTTTCTCTAATTTACGTTTTGATATTTCCATTTTATTTAATATAAATTCCGGTGTTAATTGCGTCTAAGTAATTGTTTAGTTCTATAGGGTATATGTCAATTAGAATAGATGGAGTTTTTTTGGCTCTAAAATATTCTATTGAAAAGAATGTAGGTTTTTTTTCATCATCATGAACTACTCCTGAAATGACTTTTATTTCGTCATTAGTATTTGGTAGTCTAGATAACTTATCTATTTCTTTTGCTATTCTGTTTTTTACAGGTTCTTTAAAAAGATCTATTCGTTCTAAGAAAAACTCATCTAATTCAAAATCATCACCCTCTGTATACTTCTGTTTTGACTCCATGCTTTTTTAATTCTTTTAGTCTATATTCTTGTAAGGCAGACACCCTGCCCTCTGGCTTTTTTACTTCTGAAAATAATACACCACAATTAGGTGGTATAGCTATAATATCAGGGATACCATTCTTATTTGTCTTAATAAGCTTGATTACATAGTACCCCTCTGCTTCTAGTTGGTCAATCCTTTTCTTCTGTATTCTCTGCTCTGTCATTCCATAGGTTATTTTCTGTTAAATATTTTGGATTCATCATTGGAATCCACATGTCATATGGCTCTCCAAATATCCAAACTGTTTTACAATATTCTCCTAATGTTTCTTCAATCATTAAAATGGGTGATTATTCCAGTCTTCAGGCCATAACTTTTTAGCTATTGCCTTACCTACTTTTGCTACAATTATTGCAACGATTATCCAAAAAATTGCTTTTGTAAAAATTATCATAATATATTTAGTTTAAAATTAATGTTCTGATTAATATCTTTTGTATGTAGAGTGTAGCATTTTTGCTCTATATAGTTGTTGTTTTTGTTCTTTAGTAATATCTCGATAGAAGTATGAAGTATATTTCCATCCACAACTAAATATAGCATTTTCTATAGTCAACCCATCTAATACTAATTGTAGTACTTTATTAAAATTAATTTCTTTTTTAGGTTTTTTAGTTCTTTTATAAACTCCTGATGGCATATTATATTTAATTTAAAGTTAATAAATCTTTTTTAAAGTGTTTTAAGGTGTAGTCTTTCTTTTTACTAACCGCCTTATATATTTTATCCTCAATACCTTTAGATGTAAACACCCAAAAAATTTCATTCTCTGGCCTATCTTTAGTAGTCATACGATCACGACTCTGCCAATAACTAGTAGCACTAAAGTCTATGTTATAGTATACCAGGTACTTGGCCTTTCTTAAACTAATACCTTCTCGGCCGCTAACAATTTGTAATGCTATAGACTTATCTGTTGATTCAAATGTTTCTAAGTCAGTACATATGTGTTCACCATACACTTGTTTCAACGCATTAAGTTCTTCTTTAAACTTATAGAATATACCTATCTTATGATTACAAAAGTTATCGTATATGTATTGAGCTTTAAATGTATGCAAGACCATAGACTTTCCACTTTCAAACTTTACAGTTCCAGAATACATTTGATGAAGCTTCTGCATTAATTTAACGCTTGTGTCGGCTAATATTACATCTTCCTTTCCCTCAACTACTAAATACTTAGTAAGTCTGTTACACATACTGTAAATGGCTTCAGGAGCATCTACTTTAAGTATTGTTTCTTTTATGGAAGAATTAAACCCTGCTTCTTTTTGAGTGTATGAAATCATATACTTATTCATATTATCTAGTATTGATTGTTTACCAGATGAATAGTCGCTAACCAAGAACGAACCGATTCGTTTTGTCTTTGGAACAACATGGTCTTTAGCAAACTTATAGAAGTTAGTGTAGTCTCTAAAAGGATTTCCTGCTATACTGTATACTTGGTGATACATCTGACTAAATGATTCAGGTGTCGGTGTTCCTGATAACAAAACAACATATGGGTTGTTTTTAATTATAAGTTCCTTAACTTGTTTAGATCTTTTACTTGGCTTTGGAAAAGCACCCATACTATGAGCTTCATCGCATACTACAGCGTCCCAACCTTTTAGGTCTATCTTGTGTAGTGACTCGTAGTTTATTACAGTAAGTTCAAACCTTGGCTTTAACAAATCAAAGTCAGACTCTATGCTGCTTATAGCCTTCTTCTTAGTTATGAACAATGCCTTGTTCACACTCATCATATTATCTAATATCCCTAATGATGTAAGTGTTTTACCTGTCCTAACTTCCATAGATAAGTACACGAATTTATAATCATACAAACATTTGACTCCTTTGGATATAATTTCTTTTTGATAATCTCTAAATTCAATCATTTAATTTTAATTTAATTTTTTATTACCCACATTAAAACGTGGGTCAACAGTCGATAAAGAACATTAAAACGTTCTTTTATCTTAGTGTTAGGCACAATAAAAATTATTCACCTTGTTCACTAAATTTAATTAGTGCATCATATAAATATTTTGGTATCTCCTCAAAGTCTGTACCATCATAATTTTCTATTCCCCAAAAGTATTTACCTTCTTCTTCTTTTATTTCTAATCCACCGTAGTAATTTCCTATATCAAACATAATTTTAAAAGTGCCTAACAATGGCTAAAGTTAATAGCCTAAATAGGTCTTGTTATAATTTAATGGTCAGTAATTAAGGCTACTAACCTTAGCCTTTCTCGTTGTAGTTAATTGCCAAACTCTATTTCATTGGTAAATGCTCTATGAAGTAAGTCTGTGTTATACGTTTGGTTATTTTTTTCATACCAAAGTCCGTTAAACGCTGGTTCATATCCTTTACTTTGTGTCCATCTTTCAAACTCTTTGCTCTTTTTACTTGGCAACTCAACCACAACATCGGTTAAAGTTAATTGCTTTTTAAAGTCTTCTAATAAAGTTTGTAAATAAAAATCAGTTGCTTGTCCAGTAACATCAATTATTCTTGGATTATCTTTTATTCCCTTGCTTTCTAAGTATTTTAATACATTCATTTTTTATTTATTTAATTATTACTATCCGCAACTAACCTTAACCGCAACCGTTAGGCACATATTAAAACAATGCTGCCAACAACGTGTATAAAAAATAACTACTTATTGCTTATCAATTAAGTTCACTATTTTATTGTCATCTTCGTAAGAATGTATCTGCCATTTAAAAGTCGGCTTAGGCAATGGAAACCTTAAAGTGTCCCAATTTGCACTATCATTTGTATTTGCTATTAAGTCATTCCTCAAACTCACGCCTACATTCATAAATCCTTTTGGTAATTCTACTTTTATTTTAGTCATATCTATTAAGTTTATTGTTAATTTATCCGTTACTTTTCATACACAATACGTTATTTAAATTCTTGGATTAATTTGTTAATTTGTTTTAGATTTGGATAATGATAATGATGTAAAACTTTATTTGTATTTGAACAAAAAACTGTAAAGTCATATAGTTTATGTTGTTTAGAATAGGCAATTTGGAAATAAGTTTTGTTTGTTGGAAAATTTTCATTCATTGTTTTTGTTTTTAATTGATTCATGAAATACCACTCTTTTTTTATCATAAGTTTTTTTTAAATAGTTGTATACAATTGGTAGTGCTTCTATTGCTAATGACTGATTCTTATACAAAACACTTCCTAATATTTCATTGCTGTAAATAGTCATATTTTTTTCTATGGAATAAAAACTACTCTTGCCGTTTGTGGATATACCTCCTTTACGAATAGCAATTTTAAAGTTCTTACTATGATTCATAGGTTTTACATATACCTGAAAATCATTATCTATACACCATTTGAAATTAGAACGGCAATCCTTCGTCATCTTTTTCTATTTTAATATCTTTCTTGGTTTTAAAAATAATAAACTTACCATTCATATCCCTATCATCATCTTTAGGCTTTATACCAGTGACGTACTCCCCATATTCAACCAACCATCTATTAAATTGAATGTTAGATATACTTCCTTTTCTATTAGGCCCATAGTTAGGATATTCAGAAATCCAATCAAAGTACAATTCATTAGTGTAAAGTTTCTCGTTTAGCCTTAACAATGGATTAGTCCTGTTTCTAAGTACACCACACCATTCTGCAAATTCATAATTAGTATTTATAGAAAGCTTATTGATGTCTACATTTTTAAAGTTACCCTTAATCAATCCGTTCTTTAAATAAAACATCAAGTTCTCTATCATGTAATTATCAAATGCACACCATTCTTCTTCATTCCACTCTCCAAACATTAATTTCCTGAACTCTACTAAAGGTGTAAATTCTTTAGTATAAAAATCAGCAAAATATATTTCCCACTTCCTTCTCTCAAATGAATTACCCTTTCCTTTTATAGGGTAGTTTGTTGTGATTGCTACCTTAGGTGATTTAGTAAAAGGAATTTTTATTGCATCCTTATTCTTCTTTTCCAAGGTAAGACCCTCTGTAACAACACTAAACAATCTCTCGAAATCAAAATGCTTTTTAACATCATCAAAACAAAGAACCTGAGTATCTGCAGACACAAGTTGATAAGCAAAGCTCTTCTCAAAGTTAAAAGACTTTCCATCAATTGTAACAAGCTTTTTCATCTGAGATAAAGCGTTCATAAACAATCCCTTACCTGTCCCTCCCTCAGGATCCTGCGATAGATTCTCATCACCAAGTATAATAGCAGGGCAGTAAGATAAGTTCTTATATGCATGTAAAACAAATCCAATAGTACTACGCATACATTTTATTGTTTGCTTATTGCCTCCTGATACGTTAGATATAAATGTTTTATAATCACAATTAAACGACTCACAAATCTCGAAGTCCCTATCAATCACCTGGTCTTTCCAAACATAACCACCTAAGTCATCATATTGGATTGTTGTCTTTTTGTTTTTAGTAACCTTTACTGCACAGTTCCTATAGTATAAGTAAGCTGTGTTTTTATCGTCTTCAATAAAATAAACATCTACAGTTCCTAGTAGAGATAGAAAGTCTTCTCTAAAGAACCTTGTCTTATCTGCAAAGTAATTATAAATAGACAAGTCATCTAACTTCTCTAGATAACCAAGAATGAAATCTTTTATTTCCTCCTCACTAGTGTGGTCTATTAAATTACTATTTACTCTTACAAAAATAAAACTCTTACTTCCTTCAGGTGTAAACTTATAGAATCCATTGTCCTCTAAGAATTGCCTAAAGACATAATGAACAATACTTATAACTCCCTTTTCATTCTTATTCCAAAACCTTTTATCGCAATCACTATCCTCAACTTCTGTTATAACAGAGTCGGCCACACCACCATCAATACCGGATTCAACTAATTGATGGCGTATCTCTTTTTTTGAGACACCTCTCTTTAACTGTGAACGAATCTTAGTTACTCTTTCTTGATCTTCATAGTATTTTGTGCCGTGATTATTAATCTGTGAATATGCAGAATCAATGGTGGTTTTTATTTCACTTCTAGTAAATGTACTGCTCTCAAAATCACGCATAGTTCTTTCAGCAGAAGACTTTAAAACTCCGTAGTCATTAAATGCTGCAGCAAGTATGTATACGTTGTTGTTCCTCTCCCCTTCAACTAAACCATATTTTCTGTTCCACCACGATAAAAGTATATCTATTATCGTATTATCGTCTTTAATAGGTATCGTTTGTTTAGATATATTCTTTTCGATAACCTTATACTCAATCTCTTCTATTTTGTTCCATAAACTAGAGTTTACGTTTATGTATATTAAAGGGTCATAAGATTCATAGCATACCCTTGATATGTTCTTGCTTGTTTTATCAAAGTAATCAGAGTTAAAGTGTTTCTCTAAAGACAAGAAATATTGTTTATGGTTATCAGGTTCTTTAGGTATCTTAATTATAGCTTTCAATCCATTTCCACTAGGGGATATGAATACAGAATATACAAACCTGTCTTTAGATAGTCGTTCCTTTTCAGACATCATATCTTTCTTGGTCTTATATCCATCAAAATCTAAACATATATAACCACTATGTTCCTTGATGCTGTCATCTGACCTCTTGTTAAATATTCCAGAGAAACATATAGCAGGTAAGTTCTTTTTTAAACCTTGTCGAACTTCCTTATCCTTCTCTGCTCTAATCTGTTTTATAAGCTCTTTAGACATACCTTCCTTTATTCTGTTAAGTATGTAGGTTATATCTCTAAAGAAAGGCGTAGAAGTATCCTTTATGTTTCTAAAAATTGTTATACTCTTATTTTCCATTATGTTTAGTTTACATCCCTATATATATATATAGGGAATATATTAATATTATTTTTTTCATTCCATATCTAAGGTAAAAAGTTAACATTTCAATCATAAGATAAATAAAAGAAAAGGGATAATTACATACCCCTAATCTTTCATTAAAATTGGTTTGATTTAAAATGGCAGATTGTCTGGTTCTGGCATACTATTGCTGCTAGATTTTGAACTAGTATTGCTTTTCTTTGGAACAAATTGATCTAACTCCATGTAAGGAGTCCCTGACTTACTTGTTAATACATTTAGGTTAACCCAACCGTTCTTTTGCCTCTCTTTTAAAAACGAAATTGCTTCTTCAACTTTTACACTGATGTTTCCAATTACGAAATCTGGTGCGTTTTCTCTTCTCTTAAAGATAAATCCGTCTGCAAATACTTTGTCTTTTGACATATTTAATGGTATTAATGTGGTAGCTTAGTTGGAGAAGCTACTCTGACTCCTTAAATAAATTATGAGTGTGAACAATTTAAAACACTTCATGCTCTATGTACTGTGTAATGTCTTCTAATGAATCCTTAGCAAAGAACTTATTATATACCTCAATAGCTTTTAAAACCTTGTCACGCCCTCTTAAAATAGTTTCCTCTGAAGGTTTAGCTATCTTTAGTTTAAGAGTAGTCTTATCTATAATGTAAAACTCTACAGGCTTACCAAACAATTGTTCATATATATATGCTTGACTATCGTAGTTATAGTCATTAGCACTCCACTTAAACTTATCTATATTTCCAGTAGTCTTAATGTCTATTACTTTATCAGCCGTAACAATGTCTGCCTTACCTTTCCATTCCATTCCAAAGATAGTAGCTACTGCAGGTTGCTCGTAGATATTACCCTCAGCATATATGTCTGTATACATTACGAAGTTAGACTTCATAGCATCAACCCAGGTGTTAATCTTACTTACTTCTTTTGTAAGTAGCACATCGTATGGATCAAGGTCATTGTCATTTATATACTCCTTAAAGCCCTTAGTGGCTCTACTTGATACATCCATAACACTATATGTATGTATCTTCTCAGGCTCAAGCATTGCTGTGTGGAAGTAACTTCCCTCTATTAAAGGGAGTGACTTCTCTTTCTTTCTAAAGTTTTTAGGATTCTTTAATAGGCTATATATATCTGAATTAGATAAGTAGTTTCTACCAATATCACCATAATACTTAGAGTCATCTCTTAACTCTTCTATTATATTACTTGACATATTTTCCTAATTCTTTTTTAAGTGATGTAGGTATAGTGTATTTTATTTCCAATGTTGTAATTGTTTTAGAAAGAGGCTTATCCTTTTGTCCTTTCACATAATTAACAACATTAGTCCAATTGTCAGTATTAATTTTTAAGGTTGGTTTTTCTTTTGACTTGACTGCAGGTGCTGACTCACTAACATCCACTAAATCTTCTCCTGCCCATAAAGACAATCCTAATCCATGCATAGCAATAGCCTTAACCGTACTACGTTGTATAGCCTTGTTTACTGCAGCAGATGTAATATTATCTACTGAAAGCGATTTATTGTTGTAATCCATAATAGGTAGGTAGTCGATATGCTCTACACCTTCTATTGTTACACCTACCTTTACATGACCTGTTCTTCCATCTGTAAAGAAGTTTAACTCAGTTGCCTCTGACTCGTATACCTTTCGATTTGCATCAGGGTATTGGTCTTTAACAATAGCCCATGCATAAGACCAAGATAAGTAATTGTGCATACCTTTCTTTTCTATCTTGTCTTTTAGGTTGATAGATGTTAATGTTTTGAATGTTGTTTTTGTGTTTGACATAATTTAAATTGATTTAGAAATTTTACTGTATTTATTAATTAACTCTTCCCTTAATGTTTTTAATTTCTTGTATTGCTTACGATTGTTTTGATTGTTTATCTCTTTTTTTATCTTATGGTTTATAACATCTATCATATCTAGGTATGTTGATTTTAAAACATGATATACACCTGCCCTAAAACCAAATTGTAGAAACACATAGTAATGTTCTTCAGATATTAAATCATAAGACAATCCCATCTTTTTAGTATTGTATATTGAAATGTTTTTACCTTCCTTTATAATCTTTATTCCTTTGAAAATGTAAGATGTGTAAGTCACATACTCTATCTCAATACTCTTGTTGTCATTTTTAGCTTGATGCCAAATTTCTTCTAAGTTATATTTATACATTATTCTTCTCTTAAAATTATTAGACATGAGTTTATAATTCTCCAAACATCTTTGTCTTTACTTTTTGAAATCTTATTGATCCCGTATTCAATGTTCGCTCGCTCTACTTTAAACTTATAAGACTCCATGAGACGCTTAATCTCAGTCATCCTAATAGGTCTTTCATTACATATATAATATAACATAAAACGAGGTGTTGAATACATTGTTTTTCCACTTTTAGTAAAGAATTGTTTTCTAGTTATGCCACATTCATCACAGATGAAATTAACATACAAATTAAATATTCTGTTCTTCATTGTTTATATATTGAGTTCCTAAATTTACGAAATTGTCTTGCCATGAAAATGGCATTTTATAGTTTGGGAGTGAGTCAATCTCCTCTTGTCTTTGCTTAATGAACTCTTCACTTGATCTTCCCATCAGTATAGAATTTTGTTTTATGTTTTGCAAATATACTATTTTTATTCTAATTATTTGCTTTTTATGTTTATATTTTTAAATATATGTTCAATGACTTTAACAGTCCATCCATTGCCTAACATCTTGTACCTCTGAGCATTAGACACTCCTTCAGTATAATTATCAGGAACTGTCTGAAGTCTCTCGCACTCAACTGGTGTAAGCTTTCTCCAATTGTATTTCTCATTTATAATACCTTGGTTAGGTGATATGGTAGTAAGGCAATGTGATTTTTCTTTTAAAGTTCTACCTCTTCTGGTAGTGCTAGTGGGATATGATAAATCCAATCCCTCACCTATACCTGCAGCAGCGTATCCTTTCTTAGTGGCTTCAGGGAAACATACTTTGTTATCTATTCTAATCATACTTCGTTGGCTTCTCTCTATGCTATTCCACCACACAGCACCATCATACCTTGCTGTAAGACAATACGCTTTGCCTTTGTTGGTAACCATCCTCTCGTCTACTTCTGACCCCTCAAGCTCTCCTTCAGTTTGAATGATATCACTTAGCTTTATCCCCATGTTTACAGGATCAAACACATATGGTATGTTAGTCCAATAGTATCTCTTCCTGGTCTGTGCAGACACAAGTGCCGAATCTATGTATATTGCCTCAACACCTAACACATCTGATATAGTATCTCTGTGTTCCTTTGTCATCTTTACATTCTCTAGTAAGAAATATTTAGGCTTGAGTTCCTTGACCAACCTAACAAACTCAAAGAACAACTTGCTCCTAGGGTCGTCAAAGTTTAGGTTCTTACCTGCCCTACTAAATCCTTGACATGGGCTACCACCTATGATAAGATCAATATGTCTTGACTTAGGTATATCTTGTATATATCCTGAGTCTTTCTCTACTACTAAACAACCTCTAAAATCAGAGTAATGTACTTTGGTAACGTCTCCAACATGAACCATGTTAGGGAAGTTCTTCTTTGCTATCTTTATAGCATACTTGTCAATCTCAGAAGCAAAGTAGTTGTCTACTTTAAAACCTAGATTCTTGAGGGCTATCTGTCCACAGGACATGCCATCGAATAGTGATAGTACATTCATTGTATATTTATGTTTTGTTCGTTAAGAATTACCCCATGAGATGCGTCTGCAACCCATCTCCTTGCCTCATCTATTTCATCTGTGAACTTTGTTTGGTCATCTATTTCTCCACGATAATACAAGTGAACTTTAAACTTTTTTGCTTTCATTTTTAATTAATTTAAGTTACCTCAATAGAGGGCCGTCTTTCCGTGCTGTCAGTCTTACTGCAATTATCAAGTTAATGTTACATCATTCTACTACGACTTGACTTAACTATTTCTAGCATTACAGCGGCCTACATTAACGACAATTAAGGATTAACTTTCGTAGAGAATGTTATTTTAAATTATATATTATTTTTCAAACTTTTTAAAATTAAATATATCTGTTTGAAAGTTTATTTCTTTTTCAGTAGGATTTCTTTCATCTAAATCAGATACGCCACAAGCTAAACCATTGCAATCTGTTAGAGGTTTAGGCTCTCTGCCTTTCATCATACTAATGTCTTTAATGTTTGGGTAGTCTTTATGTGGTTTTAAAAAAACTAAGCCTCCTCCTTTTGATTGATCTTTTAACATAGTAACAGGTTCTCCTTTAATTTTAGTTAATTCATGTTCTATTTTAGCCATTTCATCAAAGTTTTTTGGTATGTCTTTTTTCATTTTCTGCCAGTACCCTATACCACCTTGAACACACCCTGTATTTAAACAATTGTTATTTAGGAATCCGAGCCGATAAGCTCTTGGCAATTCCAAACCTTCATCTAATATAATTTTCAAGCAATCTTGTTTATTGTATCCAAACATCAACAAAGGAAATATAGGCTTTGCAGTTTTTCTGTAACTTTTAACCATAGACTTAACTCGCCTAATTTCATCACCATCAAATCCAAATGCCTGATATTTATAATCGTTTTCTTTTTCCCATTCTTTTCTTAATTCTCTTTTTAACTCAGATGAACAAACTGCACCACCGGCAACATTTAATGATTTGTATTTATACCAAACATCTTGTATCTTTTCGTACTTTTTACCTTCTCCGACTCTTGTAATGGTTTCAATCTCTTTATTATACCATTTTTCACAGTCTTTTTTAAACCTGTAAGTGTCTTCATCTTCATTAAATGTATCAATGAATATAATTCTTACGTTTTCAACTCCGTAAATATCAATACATAGTTTACAAGTTACTGCACTTGTAATTCCACCTGACCACCAACCTATTACTTTTTTGCTCATATTTATTTTTTTAAATGTTATTTTTTGCAATATATAAATAAAGCACATAATGTGCAAATAAATTATACATAAATATATTTATACATAATAGTTAGTAAAACATTTGCTTTTTCTGTAAATACATTCTGTACTTTTTTTTAACGTAGTTATAAGTATGTTTTTTATTGCCTATTAAAAAGTAAAAGTCACTTATTCTTTCAATTTTTTCAGACTCAACCCATTTAAAGAAGTCTTTGTTTTCTTTATTCGCAACCGTTTCACAACTATGTGTATAATTAATAGCTGCGTTTAGTCCATTTAAAAAACTTTCTTTCTTATTTTCATATAGACTTCTATCTCTACTACCAATGGGCATTTCACTTCCGTAAGGATAGTTATTATGTGCTAAATTTTCTTTTTTTTCTTCTGTCATTTCTATTATCTTTAGTTATTATTCACGCTACTAATCATACACAACAACGTTATTAAGAAGAAAAAGTTGGGCGAACGCCCTGCTATGCCCAACTTTCCCAACTTATGAGTGTGAACAATTTCACATTAAGCAAGCTCTTCTGTTGCCTCTTCAATAGTACTGCCCAAGTAATCACTTAGACAGTAGTCTTTGTAGTAACCCTTAATGAAGATGCCTTCTCCATTATGGTAGTCATCTGACAGGTATTGTATTTCATCATTATCTGTATCATCCCAATCAGGAATATCCCAAGCAAATGTACGAACAACCTCACCATCCAAAACGTCACGTTCTTCTCCCCATCCTTGCTCCTCTTCATAATAGTATTCAAAGCTAGGGATGTCTTTAGTTAGCTTGTCTATTATTAATTCGCTAATCGGCTGCCATGCTGAGGTAAATCTGTATGTACCACCTTCGAAATCACCATCGTAACATCCCCACTTTGTACCCCAATTATGACTTGCCCAGTCGTACCAATTGTCATATCCATATCTCTCTATTAAATCAATCTGCATATATTTTGTCAAGGGGTATGACTTGAACTTTTCTGTTTTGTTTTTCTCCATCTGATCGTCATAATCTTTTTGACTAACAATACGGACTGGACTAGTTGTATTGACTAACCTAACAGGCATTGGAGTGTAGTACCTACATAGTCCTACCTTAGAAATCTTTTGTAATTTATCAGCATACTTTTCATCTACTGATATTTGTGCATAAACGTGATTCGGCATAATATTTATTGTTTTTGTTGTTAATATTTCAATCATTATGATAGTCAAAGTAGTTTGTCGTTAATTTATACGCTACTAATCATACTTAATGCTTGGGTATCTATCAATCGCTACCCTTGCCTCGAAGTATACCCATATAATGACATCTATAAATTCAATATCACTATCGTATTGTCCTCTTAATCCTGCTAAACTAGACTTGTTAGTAGTATCAAAGAACACACTAAGGGCAGTGTCTACTTCGCAATAAGCTTCTTTGAATATGTGATACTCATTTCCTTGCATAAAGTTTAACCCAAGCCAACCATCTTGGTGAGTCTCAATGTATATCCATCTGTCTGATGGTTTATGCCAAATGTGTTCTACTTTTACTAATGTGTTTTCTTCCATTGTTATTATTTATTAATTGTTTTCTTGTGCGTGTTCCCATACCTGTGTATGTATTGCATCATCTACATAATTCCAATAGAACTCTGTGATGTTCATTCCGTTTAAATATACACTAGTTATATCCATTTCTGCTTCAGGTGGAATATCGTATGTGCTACTACTATAATAGTAATTATAGTTTATACTCAATTCATATTGGTCTTGTTCGATGGTATATGTACCGTTTCTTTTGATGCTAACTCCCATATTATATAGTTTGTTTATTCCACACGTTTAGTGTGTTGTTAATTAATGTTTCAATTTCATCAGATTTATCATTGTAAAAATCTTGTGCTTCCTCTGTAAACATAATTACTCTGTGTCCATCTTCCTCTTTCCAAGTATCTTCTCCGAAATTCATCTCTGTAATTTGTGTAGCAATTTCATCTACACATTCTAAAAATTTACTGTCACTTACTAATATTTTATTACTCATAATTTCTATTGGTTTTTAGTTTAATAAGATTGTTTGTAGTGTTACTTTAGTGTGTGGTATTGGTGTCTGTCCCTCATGAAATCCTATAATTGTAAAGTCATCTTTTCCGTTGTGATACTTTACGTCTACACATTGGTTGTACATGATGCTAAAGGTGATTAATTTTCCATTGCTAGTCCTTACACTGATAGTCTCTTTACTATCCTTACACTCTATGTATGTGTGTTTAAATTGTGCGTTGAAAACTGCAAAGCCCTTCACCTCTCCTATAATGGTATTTAAGACGTAATTAAAATCATCTGATACTGACTCATCTCTGCTAGTAATTGTGCCGAAAAAATCTAAGTCGATGTCTGAATATGGACTATTGATGTAGTCAACAAAGTCTTTAAGGTTTCTAACCGTAGCTGTGTAGTTAAGATTTATCTGAATGTGAAATCCATTCTTAGCATAATAATTCTCCATTTTTGATGGAATTGTTGTTTTAATTTTCATGTTAATTGTTTAATTGTTTAGTGTAATAATATTTTAACATTCTTTTTTCCTTTACCTGTAGCACCACTGCACAGACTGCACTTGGAGCAGTTGCTAACAAACCCTGCCTCCTTACTAGCAGGACACGAAATCGCAGATGAGTGTGAACCTTTCTCTAATGCAATGAATGAACGCCAACCATCCGAAGCTCTATCGGTAGCCTCCTCGTCTGTATGTGTAGAAGCCATAAAGAAATCCTTATACCCTTGCGCAAATTCCTTGTCATGCTGATGCGTGTAGCCTGTCCAATTAGATGCAACGTCTGACATACGTTTTACCATAGACAATGGCATCAGTGATGGCTCTCCATATGTGCCGAACCTAACATATGTATCTCTGCTTAAATCTACTATCTCGACAACCTTACTAATTGTAATCGGTGTCAATTGCTCTATCTTAATACTCCTAAGCATAGACAAGAATCCGACATACTGATTGAATTTGTGCGTGTAACATCCACCTGCTCCTTGGTTGCCACTAAATTTGCAGTCCATACAATTTGAACCATCTAATGCAAAGAACTTCTTCATGCCGAATCCCTTGCTAGTGGTGGCTAAGTGGTACTGCTCTCTACTAAACGTGTACGTCTGTACCAACGGCTTTCCATCTGATATCTTCTTGTTACTAGTCTTACTCTTACTAATAACAAAGATGTTTTTGTCATCTGAGAATACTATTTTCTTACTCATAATTTCTAATTTATTGGTTAATAATCTGGATGATGCATTGAGAACTCACTTGCTGTAGCATAACCTACATGTTCAATTAAGTCATCATTGTCATTGTCTAGTAAATTCATTATATATTTATAATGCTTTGTCATCTTAGGCTTGTAACATACCTTGTTGTATGTCTTAACTCTGCCGTCATTGTATCTTATGAAAAACGTGTAAACTGTCATCGCTTTAGTATTTATTAATTAACAGCAATCGCATTTTGCCCATTGCTTACCATTCCTACAGGTCTCTCCCATAGGTAAATCTTCTTCGTCAAACTCAGCCCATTCTAGGCAAGCTCCACATCTCTCGTCACTTAAGTAACTTGGCTCTGCGCCACAACAATTGCTCATCATATCGTATAGATTGTGTGTTCATCTTTACCTCCTCCAATGAATGCTGCACCTCCGTCATTACCCTCATCATCTGATTGTAATACTAGGTATGTTCCATCTGAAAACATTATCGCTAGTGGTCTTTTGTACCAACCAAATGCATCTGCCTCTTCTCTTGTCATGTATCTACATGAATCAATCTTTTTGTCTCGCAATAGTTTATCAAACTTTGCTGAGTGTGTTTCGTCTTTTGTTCTCATTATAAATTAAATTAAATTAAATTGTGCCTACTGTTTAGGGTGTCGGCTTGCCCCTTGTTCACTCTATCGTTCACACTCATCCCTTTACAGGGATGTAGTAATTTCTATCTGTAGTTCCAGACATTACTGTTTGATGCCTTGGTTGTACATCTTGTAGTTGATGCACATGAACTGCACAACACTAACACGATTAATAATACTAATACTTTTTTCATCTTAATTAGTTTTAAAGGTTATAAACTTCTTACTTTTTCTATTACTTCCGTTCCACTATTAATGGTCTTTAGGATGCCATCCCAATTGCCTTCTTGAGCCATCCAACAAAGGTCATCAGCAGTAGCCTTGAAGCCTCCTCCAGTTGCACCACAACCGAACTGATAGTTGCTCATTGAGTTACCCATTCCACTAGGCATTACTGACCATACCTTCCAAAAGTCTTCTGTCTTTAGGAACTTAATCTCTGAACGATTGTCGCACATAGACGAAACCATCTTCAAGGTAACTCTCTTTGGATTTTTTACCACCTCTAGTGTTGGTGGATTGTGTCTTAATTCTCTATAATAATTCTTCATCTTAATTAGTTTTAAAGGTTGTTAATTTATTGAATGTGTTATTACCCTATTAATTTTTTAACTCTGCTAATAATTCTCTAAACTCTAATGTATCTAATATAGTTTTATCACCGCCGTACCAACTTAAAGACTCTGAACAAAAATTAAAAGAATTAACCCTGTATTCTCTGAATTTTTTATAGTGCGCAGGTATATTAATATAATGACTTTCTGTATCATGTAATTTCCTGTTTGTTTCTATAAAATAAATATCTTTAATATTATTAGGTATATTTTTAAAGTCTATTGAAACCCAAAATTTTACATCATTTATCTTACTAAACTCAAACTTTAATTTTCTTTTATAGAAACCGTTTTTAATAGTAAATTTTAAAGGACTGCAAATATCGTAATTTGTTGCACCGTGCTTGATTCTGTGGGCGGTTTTGTATGGTTCGCAATTTTTTAACACGTTTTTAAAGTCTGTAAAACTATCACATTCAACAGAGTAAAAGGACTCGTTTATTCTCGCAATTCTTGTTTTGTCAGATACAGCCCATTTTTTACGATAGGTTTCTGTTATGTCTCTTTCGGCTTTCTTTTTTAATTCCGTTAACTTAGTTAAGTTGCTTTCGATTTGCTCAATATTCATACTTAATTATTTTTAAAGGTTGTTAATTTATTAAATGTGTTATTGTAGTACTTCTTTAAACGATTTATTATAAGCTCGTTCTTAGCTATCCTTTTCTTGTAATACAAAACCATATTGAAAGCATCACCTAAGCCTTTGTCAATATCTTTGATGTACTTACTATTTGTTAAGTTGTAGCTTTGCAATTGGTTTATTAATTCTAAAATTCTTAGTAGCTTTTCTAAATTGTTTACTTTTTCTTGATACATATTTTTAATGTTTGTTTAATTTAATAATAAAAAATACTAACCACGTTAGCATATAAAATACAGCCATCATAATGGCTACCGATCCTAAGAACCATAGAGTTAATCGTAATAGACTAGGGGTAGGGTCTATACTCATTTTCATAGATTCTTTTAAGTACTCTTTTCTTGTTAGTACTTCTACTCTTTTCGTTTTGCTTCCCTCTACACTTACATGTTTAATGTGTAGACCTGTTGATGTAATTGTGTTCTTCATTGTTTATCTATTTATATTTTATATAACATTATTGTTCCTGCATCATACCACTCTGCATACCAACCTTTCTTCTCTAGCCATTTATATATGATATTGTGTACACCTAACTCGTATCTATTGTAGTTCTCTGTGTAGTAATCAAACATATCTAATCCGTCTTTCATCTCTGCACTATCCTCTCCACTTAACCAAACCCCACCAATATCTCCGTTGAATTCCTCTGTCGTTCTTACAAAGTCTATGTTCCACCTTGTATACAATTCTTTAATCAATTTATCTCTGTTCATACTAATTGCTTTTATTTATTAATGACATCTCTCTCTTGATACTCTTCTCTACTTGCTCGAACTTCTGAATCTTTTTCGCTTCAGCCCAGGAGCATCCCTCTATTCTACTGATTGCATCAATTACTTCGTTTCTCTTTTGTCTTAGCTTAATTGTCGTAGCGAATTCTCCCTTTCGCACACGAATTATTCTCTTTCTTGTTCCCATTGTTTATTTATTTAATGATTAATAATTATTTTAGTAGAGGCACAGGGATTCGAACCCCATGCCTCTTTTATAGTTTTTGACTTTCAAACTTTTGTATACACTCAGTCGCGCTTTCTATTAACGCATAGTTTTCTTCTCTCTCTATTTATTTTTCCCTAGCACTCAGTACTGGTTTTGACTCTGTGTTAATAGTACACACTTCGCCCTATGCATTTTAGGTAGTCTTTATACTTTACCCTATTTCATCTACTAAACAAACAACGGAACTCGTCCTATCGTGTCGTCTTCGATACATAGACTCTCCATCGTGAAATATCACGCCAAACATTGGCTATCGCCAATAAGGAGGTTATAAGTTTCTACGGACTTAATAGATTGGCTTCGCCATTACTCTTGCTTGCTGTCTGTGACTCTTGAAATGAGGGCTTCGCTCTCAGTCTCGTCAAGACAGATCTTGTCTGTAGTTTTTGGTATTTTTTTTCATGATAGTATTTCAACATTGCACAAATGTTGTTGCTAATAAGCATATAGCCTCCACCGTTTCACTCATACAAGTACTTCATTAATCAACTTGTAGTGTACTAAGGTTTCACCTAGACGGAATTAAACTTTTAAATTCCTTTATTACTATCAATAAACTTTTATATAATCAATTTAATAAAATTATAATATAACAAGACGCATCGCATTTCGTACAATATCATTAGCGCATAGCACTAAAGAAATAACTCTATAAACCTAATAAAACAAAGAACGTTTTTTTTGTGCGCGCTAATTACCGAAAATTAACAAGATACTTGATATACCTTTAACGCGCTTTTAAATAGCTTTTAAGACTATTTTTTTACTTTTGTGATAGCTTGCACAATATTTAAATTTGAGTCTTTTATTTGCGCTTTAACTACCTTAGAAATATTAAAAGCAATCCAATTTGTCTGATAGTTACCACTTTTGTTTAATTTATTCATATCTCTAAATTCTATAAATGCATCTTTATTAACTAAAACGCCTTTTTTCGTTCGCGTTAACTTGTTAATTAACGCCTTACATTTCGTGATATAATCCATATTCAAAATAGAGGTTAAGTCTAAATTTTCTATCAAATCACTGCCTTGTTTAGTTCTTATCAACATATCCGTAAAATTAGATTTGATTTTTTTCTCGTTTAATTTTACCGCCTTACTAATCACATTTGCAATATTAGGAGTTAAAGCGCGTTTTTTAGCGTTTTCGATTTTTTGCGCTTCTGTCAATTTAGCCTTCTTTTTTACCGCCTTCTTTTTTGGCGCTTCTTTTTTTGTAGCGCTTTCTTTCAATAATTCAATTAACGTTTTCTTTATAGCGTTTTTCTTGAATTCGATTTTTTGCTCGTTCAACATTGCCTGTAATTGTACTTTGTTTAAATTGTTTAAAGTATTCATATATAAAGTTTTTGTAGCGTCTTACTATTTGCGCTGATTAATAATGATGTGAACCTATATAAAAACATCGATTTAAAAAAAAAATTAAGAAAACTTTAAGAAAATTTTAACATTTCAAAAAGCTCAATTTTGATATTCTTAAAAAAATAGTTAAAAAAATAAATATAATTATCTAATAATGTTAAAAAACTAAGAATTACGAATTGCGAATAGTGCAATAAAAATGTTAAAATGTGTTAACAAAATGAGAATAGTATAATACAATACCTTTGTACTATGATAAAAAGCTATAAAAACGTTAATCAATCAATATTTTTAAAATGTTAAAATCCTGGGTTTTAGCTGTTTAGGTTTTTTGATTTGTTAAATTATTGAATTCGCAAAATATGTGATTTGTTAATATATATTAAAAAAATAGGCTATTATAACCTCCTTTTGGATGTCTTAAGGAGTTTGTAAAACAAGCACAACAGCGACAGCGACAGCAACAGCGACAGCAAGCACAACAGCGACAGCAAGCACAACAGCGACAGCAGGCAGGCAGGCAGGCAAAAAGCTAAAAAAGTCAGACAAAAACAGAATTATATTTACCCCCCATAGCAAAATAAAAAGATCTTTCCCTGGGCAGGATCATAGCGTATATTATATTATTACCCAAACTCTCTAGATGTATGATATATTATTTTTTGTATCTTAGCTGTTTAAATATAAAGTTATGTCTATAAAAAAGTCTATAATGCAGGAGCATTTATCAAGTCGCAATAAGCATGAGATGATTGGTGGAAGTAGTTACTATGAAACTGGTATTTCTAAGTTTGCAAGAATGCGAAAAGATAATAAGCAAAGGACGATAGTTCAAGATATCGCAGATGGTATAGAGTTGTCTGAGCGCAAAAAAGAAATAAGAAATTTTTTCAAGAATTAACTTTCTTCCCAAAGTTGTTTTGTGTTTGAGGGGTAAGCTTATGGTTTACCTCTTTTTTTGTCTTATTTATGCTGACTTATGCTGACTTTATGCTGACTTTATGATTACTTTTAGAACCTAACTTCTTGATTACTAATACTTATGTTAACTATGTTAACTTTTTTTCTATTTTATAGGGAAAATAAATTATAGAATACATAAACACACTATATATATATAGGGGACACTAATTTTAACATTGCTCATATTGTAAAAAGGATTATATTTGTAGAAATTAAATTTAAATAAATGAATCCAAAAGAATTACACTTTGACCAAGAGGGTAGAGAGAAGTTATTAGAGGGCATTACTTTAATGTCCAGAGCTGTAAAAAGCACATTAGGGCCATCAGGTCATACTGTTATGATGGAGTCACCTAACCACACTAAGGGAATGACTATTACTAAAGATGGAGTTACTGTAGCTAAGAACTTTGACATAGAGGATCCTGTAGCTAACTTGGCTGTTGGGTTAATGAAGGAGGCTGCTGACAGGACTGCTATAAGTGCTGGTGATGGAACGACTACTGCGATTGTTTTGACTGAGGCTATTATAAAGAACGGCATGAGTTTTTTAGACAAGAACAAGGACATGAATGTAAACATGTTCATTAAGGAGATTCAGGAAATATCTAATGATGTTATTAAGAGTTTAGACAAGTCATCTAAGAAGGTATCGGGTAAAACGTTGAGAGATGTTGCGACTATATCTGCTAACAACGACAGGTATTTGGGTGATATGATTGCCAGTGCTTATGATAAGATTGGTGTTAACGGTAAGATTACTGTTGAGAACAGTCATACAGAGAAGACGTATTGTGAGATTACTGAGGGTATAAAGATAGACAGGGGTTATTCGTCTAAGTTGTTTATTAACAACCATCGGAATGACGAGTGTGTTTTGGATGATGTTTATATTTTCATGACTGACATGGAGATAACCAATATTCTTCAGATTGAGAGTATTTTAAGGCCTATTATAAAAAAGAATAAAAAGTTATTGATTATTGGTAATTGTTCTAGTAATGTCACTAACACTTTGGTGGCTAATGTTATTCAGAACAACTTGAAGTTATGTAATATTATTCCTCCATCATTTGGTTACAAGACTAATGAGTTGATGAGTGATATTTCATTAGCGACAGGTGCTACGTATTTCAGTGAGTCTCGTGGTGATAACATAGAAATGATGACGATGGATGACTTAGGTTATGCTAAAAAAATTGTTGTTGGCAAGAATGAGACTGTTATTGTAAATAAAAGTAAAGATTCTGAAAACATTAATAACAGGATAGAGGAGCTGAAGGAGCAGAAAATAAACAACACTAATAAAAATGAAAGGGATTTTATAGATCAGCGTATTGCTTTGCTAACTGGGTCTGTTGGTGTAATTTATGTAGGTGCGAATTCTGACATAGAGCAGAAGGAAAAATTTGACAGGGTTGAGGATGCTTCTTGTGCTGTTAAGTCAGCGATTGAGGAGGGTATCTTACCCGGTGGGGGTATTTCTTTGTTGAGGTGTGCTGATAAATTGTATGGTGATATTCCTAATGTTGTTAGAGAATCATTGCTTGCACCGTTTGAGCAGATATTGACGAATGCTGGTGAAGACATAAATGCTGTACGGAAAAAATTAAATGGCTCGTATAGTTTTGGATATGATGTAAAGAACAAAAAGTTTGGAGACATGTACAAGATGGGGATAATTGACCCTGCGAAGGTAACAAAGAACGCATTAAAGAATGCTGTAAGTGTTGCCACAACAATACTTAGTACTAATGCAATAATGACAATGAAACGTAAATGAAAGCAATAGGGAAATATTTAGTTATATCGGAAATAAAAGAACAGATAAAGACAGAGTCTGGGATACTTCTTACTTCTGATGATGCGAATCAGTTTAGATATAAGAAAGGAAAGGTTCTTGTTCCAGGCACTGATGTAGGAACTGTTAAAAAAGACGATATTATTTACTATGATAAGCGTTCAGGACACTCTATGAATTTAAATAATGAAATGGTTTCTATTATAACTGAAAACGACATTGTTGTTGTGTTATCATAAATTTTTTCGTTCTTGATTCATTTTTTTAATCATTTTACGGTAAACTTTATTGCTGTATTCAGTGGTTTGTTTAAACATAGGATTCCGTTTTCGATCTTCGGAGATGGATTCCTCTTTGTTTAGTTTTCTATAGATAGAATTACACACTCTTTTTCCTTTAAATCCAAGTTCATATAGTGTTGATTCTTTTCCTTTGCGTTCTCGCCATTTTATTATCCACTTATCATTCAGCATTTTATGGAATCTGTTCTTATCCCATGACATTATTTCATTAAATTCTTCAAATTCTGATTTAGTAAATAGTCCTTCGCTGTAAATAAACAGCATCATTTCAATATCTGCTGTTGTTAAGTTATATTTTGCTTTTGCCCATTGTTTTACAACCTTCCAGTACTTTAAATAGTCGTTTTTAGGCATTTTACCTGAGTAAAACGTAGGTGATTTCTTTGGAAATTTCATTTGATTTAATTTTATATCTTTGTAAATATAACCAAAATAGATGGCATTAGGCAGAACTGCAAGATATTACAGGGATAATCCGGAAGCTCGGAAAAAAAGACTAGAATATCAAAAAAGATATAATGCTCGTAAGAGTCAGATAGCTAGAAGGGTTGAAAACAACAGAGAAAACCGTGAACAAGGAACATATGGTAATTATGATGGAAAGGATGTTTCTCATAAAGGCAATAAAATAGTATTAGAAAAAGAGTCTAAGAATAGAGCTAGTAAAACAAACACACCTGGGGATATAAGGGCTAGAGGAAGGAAAGGAAAAGGAAGAAAAAACAAAGGTAACACCGGAGGTAGATAATATGGCTAAAAAGGGCAGAACTAAAGGAAATAAAATATGTCCCTCAGGTATTGCCTGGGCAAAGAGGACATTTGACAAGTACCCATCTGCGTATGCAAACATGGCTGCTAGTAAATATTGTAAGGATCCTAACTATGCTAAAGGAAAAAAGAAATAACTAAATAAATAAAAATTATGCCAACAGTAGGAAAAAAGAAATTCCCATACACAGCTAAGGGAAAAGCAGCAGCAAAGAAACAAGCTAAGAAAACAGGTAAGAAATTAAAGTCTAAGTATTAGTTTTGGGTGAGTTAGCTAAATGGAGGAATGAGAATTGGGTTCGTATAGGTACGGATGGTTCTATCAAGGGAGCTTGTGGAACTAGCAAGAACAAAAAAAATCCTGACCGTTGTTTGCCGTTGGCTAAGGCTAAAAGTTTAAGTAAAAGAGAAAGGGCTAAGACTGCTAGAAAAAAGAAAGCTTCAGGAGGTAAGAAGCAGTTTGTTCCAAACACAAATAAAGCTAAAGTAACTAAAAAATACACTAAGTAATGGCAATACCAGACGGAACAAAATTTCATGGAGTAGCTCCATTTGTTGACACAAAAAACAAAGGGTCTAAGCAGGCTAATGCTATGAGAGGTGCGTATACTATTGAAGAGCTGTCTCAGTTCGTAAATGAGTATATATTAAACAACTCAATAACTAGAATAATACCTTACTTTTTGCAGGCTTCTCCATTAGGGAGTAGCGACTATGATACTAATTACAATATGGTTGACATTGATTGGGTAGGAGGTTCAGGAACGTATGTTTTGAACATACCTTCAGCAACTGAAATTCCATATAGGGTTATAAGAGTGTCTAATAATGCTACTGTAGGAGCGCAAGATAAAATACACGTAACTCCTCCCTTGGGAGAGACTATAGATGGTGCTGCTTTTTACAATATACAAAAACCATTTAACGGAATATCAGCTTGGTCAGATGGTACTAGATGGGTAGTTATACAAGCAAAATCAGAATAAAATGGCAAAACCAAGAAAAGGAAAAGCAAAAGTAAAGATTACCTCATCAGGTAAAAAAGTAAGCTATGGCCAGGCAGGTAAAGCCAAAGGAGGAGGGCCTAGGGTAAGGCCTGGTACTTCTAAGGGCGACAGTTATTGTGCTAGGAGTCTGGGAATAAAAAGAGGTTTGAGTAAAAAGAAACAGAGTGATCCTAACACCCCGAATAACCTTTCAAGGAAGAGGTGGAAGTGTTCTGGTGCTAAGTCAATGAAATAGGCAATAAAAATATTAGTATATTTGTTAAATAAATTATATCATGAGTTGTAAAGGATTAAAAGGAGATGCGTTAAAGGAGTGTAAGAAAAAAACTCCAACATGGAAAAATTTTGCAATGGCAAATCAGGCTAGAAATAATGCCGAAGGAGTTCCTACAAAAAGACCTGCAACAAAAAGAGATAGTACTCAGTATAAAAGAGGTTTTCAAATGGGTTTAAAAGGATTAAAGCCTTCAGCGGTACAAAAAAAGTATCAAGGAGAAACTGAGTTTGAAAAAATGGGTAGATGGGAAGGACAGAATACTAAAAAGAAATAAATTATATTATGAAGTCAAAAGGCTTAGGTGATTCTATTGAGAAGTTTACATCTGCTACAGGAATAAAGAAGGCTGTTCAGGCTGTTGCTAAGGCTACAGGAAGTGACTGTGGTTGTGGAAAAAGACAGGATACATTAAATAGGGTTTTCCCATATAAAAAATAAAAATGGCATATCAAAAATTACAAGCAAGCAGGGCATCGTTGGTTACTTTAAGTGACACGGTAGACATACCAAGTGTTTCAACTCAAAACGGAAGGGGTAACAACGGATGTGTTTTATATGTAGGCACAGGAGGTGACCTACGAGTATTAACTGCAGGGGGTGATGATGTTGTATTTACAGGCTTTCCTGACGGAGGGTTCTTGCCTGTGAATGTGGTAAGGGTTTTCTTAACTAACACCACGGCATCAAATATTGTTGCACTCTGGTAAAAAATATATTTTATGGGTCTTGCAATAGGTATTGGTAATGGTATATTATTCACTAGTCAAACAGGTGTTTCTAGTGCTATACCTAAACTAATAGTAACTTTATGTGCCAGGGCTACATACTGTGAGAACAGGACTTGTACTACTGCCACACTTCAAAAACTTGAAAACTGTAAATCATAATGAGCAACCTACTTAAAGACGCTTCAATTTTATTGACTCCCACCGCTTACGATAACGGCAGGATGTTAAGCATCAAGCCATCTAAAGATTTATATGGCTCAGAGCTGATTACAAATGGTGATTTTAGTGATGGCTCTAATGATTGGACTATAGAAAGCACTTGGACTGTTGCAAATGAGCTAGCGAGTGGAAATGGAGCAAATGGAGGCAGTCAAGAAATAAAACAAACTAATGTACTTACTGTCGGTAAAAATTACAAAATAACTTATGAAGTAAAAAACTGGGTAAGTGGTTCTGTAAGGGAAAATCACGGTGCTTATTATTCGCAAGATGGAGTTTACACAGAATATATTACAGCAACTAGGCATCAAGTAATTTTTAGAGGTGATGACTTTATTGGAGATATAACCAACGTAGGCGTTAAAGAAGATTTATCGGGGGATATGTATTTCTCAAGAAATTCTGCTGCCACTAGAGTTAATGCACAAGGGTTAGTAGAGAATGTACAGATACTATCGGGTGACTTAGTACAGAATGGTAGCTTTTCACAGATAGGTTTAGAGGAAGTAACAAATGGAGACTTTTCACAGATAGGTGCAGAGGAAGTTTCAAATGGAGATTTTTCAGAACAAGGAGCAGAGCTTGTTACAAATGGCTCGTTTGAGACAGATAGTGATTGGACTAAGGGGTCAGGTTGGAGCATTGCTGATGGTAAGGCGAGTAATGATGGTAGTGTAAGTGGAAATGATTATTTAATAAATTCACCATCAACAGTTGTTATTGGAAAAACTTATAAGGTTGAATTTACATTATCTAACTATACACAAGGAAGTATTAGAGTTAAGGCAGGTAATGCATTATCTGTTTTTGTTGCATCTAATGGTAACTATATACAATATATGGTTGCAACTAATACAGAAACTTGTAGAATACAAGCACGAAATAACTTTATAGGCTCAATAGACAACGTTTCAGTTAAAGAAGTCGGACAAGATTGGAATTTAATAGGTACGGCAACTATAACAGAAAACCAAGCCAGTATAGTAACCGCAAGTGCAGTAACGGGAATATCTCAATTAAACATTTTAACTATTGGTAAAAGCTATAAATTATCATACAACATAGTTTCAAATAACAATGGGGGTTTAAAAATATCTGGTAATGAAATTCCAAGCGTTGTAGGTAATAACATTTACTATTTTGAGGCAAGTGCAGCATCTTTAGAAATATTAAGAAATAGCGGTATAACAGATATCTCTATTACAAACATCTCAGTTAAAGAAGTCGGTCAAGATTGGACTTTAGGAACGGGTTGGAGTATTGGAGATAGTAAGGTTGTTGGAGATGGAACTTCTTTCTCAGTGATTTCTCAAACAC
>ENA-OQVM01001169-OQVM01001169.1-marine-metagenome-genome-assembly--contig:-NODE-1169-length-36196-cov-9.587392_pt1 | contig 36196 bp, 32 predicted proteins | sample MGYA00237776_ERZ505498 | MGnify/ENA primary metagenome ERZ505498 (study PRJEB26159, sample SAMN06265151) | marine metagenome | isolation source: Helgoland LTER site | place: Germany:Helgoland, sampling...
CTCCCACTATTGCATGTAAAGAGAAAAACATTCTTGGTGCTGTGTAGTATGGGTTTACAGGCTGTCACACCATGTACAGTGTGGTTAGCCTAAACTGTATACAGGTTATAAGCCGTACGCTATTTAAAGCCTATAAGCCGTTTTTTCCAATTTATGGGTAATAGCGGGTGGTGATGTGTCCATATAGGGTTAGCGTTACCAGGCGGGTTAATTTGCAATGACTCGTATGAGTATTTCGGTTTTATCGATATTATACATGGAAATAACACATATGGTATTGGAGCGTTTAAATTGCAAATCGAACAAATCAAAATGTATTTTAGCTTTGATAACATTCTGATCGTTGGAGACAGCACTGATAACGTAGGTATTTTTTACAGGGATGACATGAGCTTGCCAATGCATACGTTTAACATGGTCGTACATCATGTTTCCCATTGTCTGGTTGATGTACTTGGTGAATATGTAATATTTGTCACCGCAGTCTTCGTACAGGCGTTGCAAAGCTTTCCTAGGCTCTTTGGGTATACAGTGTCCATTCAAGTACCAGTTAACTTCACGTCTATAGATGTCTTTGACAAATTGTTGGTGTACGATTACAGGACCTAGCCCCAAAATCCAAAGGGTGATTTCTTCAGACATTGTATAAATATGAAAATTGATATTAATAAATGTATTTATTTAGTTTATGTATATTTTTACACATTAATTTTGCTTCATTAATTCGAATGTTACAGGGAACGTCTCCTTTTCAGATAAAAATGTCAAAGTTAAACAGTTTAGAATCTCCCAACGTTTTGTTGTCCTTGGCTATGTTGCGCGTCTTGTTTGTCGTCTTGGTTTGTTATAATTCATTAACACTCTCGTTTCTATTCTACAGGAATATTATAATTGCGTATTATATATGGTTTGTAGGATCTATTTTTTGGGTGAATGTATTTACAACCTGCAACTTCAACAAGGCAACGAAAATAATGGCAGTCTTAACTCTTTACAGTGCAGCCTTCTGTATTGAATGTCCCTTGTTTTTTCCAATCGTGCTGTGGTCCGTCTATTGTATTTACCTGTCATCGTGGTACCGATGGTGCTTACCAATCTAAAAGTTGAGGGTTATTTCTCTGTAATTACGTACACTGTCGGGCGTAGTAATGTCTTCTAGAATTGTAAATAAATTTTGAGGATGCATGGAAGTATTCACATCCTTAGAGAGAACACCGCCTTCCTTTAATGCTTCGATACATATTTCTGAACAAAACCACCGGGGATTCAATCCCCATGAGGTTAGTGTGTACGGTCCAGGTGCCCACCCCGTAGGTTGAAGGAAATACGACAGGTAATTGAAGGATTCTCCTACATGTGTCTTGCAAAACTTGTACGTGTCGTCGTACTGTTTTTGTGTACACGACAGGGCTCTAAAACACCACTGTTTTCTACTAAAACGCTTGCCGGTCAAGAATACGCTTTTACCGTAATGTATGGAACATGCTTCGCCCTGCAATACATCTGCCTGGTGATTGGTCTCTGGAGATGGAAAAAAGAGTTCGACATGGATTTTTGGGTCAGTTTTGGATGCAGGTGCGACTCTGGCAGCCATGGCGTTCAACCAATGACGTTCCATGATTTCCTCGTCATTTTCTAAAAAACATACGTAGATAGGTGGCATTTATATCACTAAAACATACATATTTATATTATTTTTTATTTGTCTTCATCACTATCCGAATTATATGAATCGTTGTTGTAGGATTCGGCGGCAGATTGCTCCGATTCGGAATTGTACGAATATGCGGCGTTGGAATTACCGGTATCCGAAGATGAATCGTATGCTACATTTGATCTACCAGTATCCGACGATGATTCGTATACTACGTTTGATCTACCGCTATCCGACGATGAATTGTAGGACATTTCATCGTTTATCAACTTTTCAAGCTCCTCGTCGTCCAAAGCTTCCATCTCGGTACTCAACTCGTCCAGTTCGGCGTCACTGAATGAATCGTAATCGAACAGGCTTTGTCTGGGTGGTGCAAGTGTAGCAGTACCTGACTTGATTGCATTGTACAGTGGCTCGAATATTTTGCGTATCGTTGCAGACGAAACACCATAAAATTCTGTTCCTAAATCTTTGTTTAATTCCTCCTGTGAATCGTCGCCACCGAATCTAGACTTATACTTATATCCCTTAGTTTGCGTGACCATAAGATTATAATGACCGGTAATCCATGCTTCTGACAACTGCCTAAGCATTTCACTATCCAAACCATCTAGAACCCTTTCGAGATCCGCTTCTAACGTGTCTTTACTCAGGTATTCTCCGGCTGTCGCCTTATCATTCGCCTTATCATTTCCCTTAACAATAATCGATAGAATTTTTAAGATTGTGTCATCGGTAATTGGGTCAATAAAACGCGTTTCAATGGCGTTTTCTGGATTCTTCTGACTAAACCAACTCTTGTTCTCATCAATTCTCTCATCAAATAGCAACTTGGAAAGTTTTTGTTTGACGTCTACTTTATCCGGATTCGCATATGGTTTCAATTGTTTGTCTCCCATATGTAACAACGCTAAGGACAATGCCCAATAATCATACAGTTTATAACGTTCCTGGTATTTAATATCCCCAAACAATGGGTTCGAAGTGAATGGTGGGGTTATCAACATATAACCATTTGCATTGTTCAACGTTGGTGATTTATAATTCATGATATAAGAAAAGGTTCCTGCTTCACCGCCAAATAGAATTGCGTCTGCACCCTGCAATCCCTTTAGTAGGGTTTTGTTTTTGGGTTTGATTTCTGATTCGATATCTTGAAGCAATAAATATTCGGAATCCAAAAGAAGTTGTTTTAAGCCTCCTAGTGATATATCTTTGTCTTCAGACCCAGCTTTTTCATTTCCATCCTCGTCAACCGTACGTGTTAATACTTCTGTAATTTTTCCAATTGTTGTATCTCCTAATTTCGGTATTAGTTTCCATGCTTCCTTATTTAGTAGACTTGAATTTTCCTTAATTAAAGATTTCAAAGATTTAGCTCCACTAGGAACTTTATGACAAAACTTTTTGAAATCATCGATTTCCGTATCCTTATCGGAAAAGCTCATTGTGGATTCTCCAAAATCAAACAGTTTAACTTTACCATCTTTGAAACCCATGTTTACAAGTTTAATATCACCGTGAACGTATCCTAGATCATGTATTGCTTTTACAGCCGCTAGAGCCGAATCAATTTTTGCGGTTGTAATTTGTACCTGAACATTATCATCGTCGTCCGCAAGAACCGTTCCAGCGTACTCTGAGATGACAAACTCGCCGTCAAGTATGGACGGTTCGAAATGATAGTTTTTTCCACTCAGAGTTACAGCAATCTTATCATGCAGTTTCTCTGGGGTTTTAATGTACCAGTATTTTGCAAGGTGACCGGTCTTGTCCTCTCGAAGTGCTTTAAATTTTGCTTCCTTTTTATCATCATCCTTCAGTGAAGTTTTGATAATAAATAAAACATCATCTCCATCCTTCAATCGAGTAAATTCGTCATTGTCTCCAAATGTACCACCTTTGGTCAATTGTGTACCCAACTCATCCTTTTTCTTCTGTTCCTCTAGCCTCTTCTTATCTTCTTCAGCCTTTCTAAGTTTTTCTTCTTCTTCTTTTAATTTCTGTTCTGCTGCTTGACGTATTCTTTCCTTTTCTAATCGTTCCTCCTCTGCTTTTCGATCGGCTTCTTCTTTACGTTTCTTTTCTGCCTCCTTCCTTGCCTTTTCTTCTTCTTTACGTTTCTTTTCATCTTCTTTACGTTTCTTTTCTGCCTCCTTCCTTGCCTTTTCTAATTTTTCGGCTTGTACCTGGTCTTTTGCTTCTTGCTTGGCAAGTTCGCATTCTGCTGCAGTCGCATCCCTTATGACAACATCGTCCAAAGGTTTAGTGACTTTGTCTTCTTTTAAATCATTACAGTACACACACGTTAGTGTTCGATTTGAAAATCCGACAATTCTTGCAAGTTTGTAATTAATTTTGATGACCTTTTCGGGGATGGTAGGTGTATACTTTTTATCTTCGTCACGTTTCAATTGGGTCATCTTGAAGTCTGCAATCCCATAGACTATATCACATTCATAATTTGGATCCGTCCCGTAACGTGTACAAATACTATCTCGAGTACCGTCAAACAAAACCTCATCATTTTGTTTATGGACTACTACTATTTGAGTAGTACCTCGAAGTTTACCATACACCATTTCAGCATACAAATTGTTTTTAAGATTGTCAAGTTTGTTTTTCTCTCTATCGACAGCTGAATTAAATGCCCAAATTTGTTTTAATCCTTTTTGGGTCTCGGGAGATGCATTTTTATAAGTTTTTGTTTCATTCATTTTAATATTGCCCTGTATTCTGCTTATCAGATGCAAAAGTTCGTAAACTTTTAACTCGGATGGTACACTTAGGTAAAATGCTGCCTCTTGTGCAAGTTTGTCAACCGTGTCAGAATCAACATCTTTTACCTCCACTGCTTTAGTGTTAAGGGTTATGGTATTGAGTTGAGCTACGACCTGTTTCGCATTGGCTACCGCTGTTGCTGCTGCTACTACCGCAGTTGCTGCTGTTGATACAGGTGTTCCCGTCACCACAGGGATTCCTTGAACCACTGGCAAAGCCACGGGTGTTTGCTTCTGAGCAGCAATGATCCTAGCCGTTACAGGCTTAACTGGTATTGTTACCCCGGTAGAAGTAGCATACGCCAATCCCGGTCTCCCGTCGGTCGTCACCGGTTTAGTGTACTGAGACATGTACCGGTCGAGCCTCTTTTGCATTCTAGATGCCCATATTTTCCACAGTTCATAACCAAACCGTTTATCGTGTGGAGGATACAGTGCCGTCAATACTTTGGAATCATAAGCTCTACCCTTTAACAACCATTGTTTGTGGGTCAATGTTAGGGTTTCGACCTTCTCTTGTCGAACGCCAGTAATCTTATGGTACGATTTAACCGTGATGGAATCGGTTTCGGTCGTGGTATCATCGGCAGCCGCCAACGCGTTGTTGAAACGGACCTGATTGACGTATTGGGTCGGTAGACCGGCTAAATAACGTCTTAAATCATACTCAATATTATCTCTCTCCACGTATTCGTTCGACATACTGTTAATGGCGATTAATTTGCGTATACCGGCAGCTTTAATACCTACATGCAACGCTTTGAGATCGATTGGACCAGTAATATCACCAAATGGCGAATAGAAGTAATCGTCCAAATCCTTACTCTGATAGGTTTCGAAATCTTGTTTGATAATCATTTTCGGACCTGCTGGTTTTATAAGTTGCTGTACGACCGGTGTGCCTGGCGGTGTTTGAACCGTCGATGGGGACAATGGTTTGATACGATCTAACGGGATCTTGTCCAACAGGGTTTTGACAGTATTGAAGCTAACGGGATCCATTTGGCTCAATATTCCTAGAATTTTATCGCCCCTGGCAATGATTTCATCGTCGGTTAAGTCTCTGTCCGGGGTTATCCCCATCTTAAATTTACACTCTGTGGCTTTATCGAACTCTTTTTGTTCCGTCGGTGTCAGAATCGTACTGGAATCTGCCGGAGAACGTTTAGTAATGATTCGTTGTTTTATATATTTTTTATCCCTGGGTTTACACGATTTTAAACCATTCGTAAACACCAAAAAAGGATACGCTAGAACATCAACGTCATTCGTAACTTTTGGATCTTTTGCAAAGACCTTCTCCGACATAAGTAAAGTTCCTTGGTATTTTTTCGCGGCAGCATTAGTCCACCCCGTAGGTGGTCTCAATTGTGCCTTGTAAATCGCTGCTCTATCACTTGGCATATTAATGATATATTTTTCATAATATATATTGGTTTTTCTCTGATATAGGTATATATACCATAATATTGATCAATAAATGTGTAAGCGTTTTTGTAAAGCACGTAAACCAATGATAAACAAGGCTGACTGGCAGAAAATTCGTCTTAAGAAACCATCTAAATATCACTGGCTGGGTTGGATGTTGTTGGTGTCATTGTTTGCCGTGTGGATGATTGCGGACATCAATAGTTATATCACCGGTATCGAGTACAATGGAAACAAAGAAAACAAAGGCGCTGCTATTGAGATATCGGGTGTGGATTTTGTGTCTGAGGAAATCGAACGTAAGCATAAATCACTGGGTGCAGCTATGAAATACCAGTGTGCATCTATTTCCGAGGATGTAATCTTTGCGTTTCAGTTTACGGTGACCGAGCGCGAGTTAGACGACCATATTTTTATGATTTGCGACAACGATTATGTGTTTGGCAATGCAAAGGTTATTCGCCGTTCCGAGCAGAAAATAAAATGTACAGAAGAATACAACGGCGAGTTGAAAACGGTGATTCGTCCAAAGGAGGTGGTAGTAAAGGCTATTAATGTCGATGAATGGAAATTGATGGAGTATACTAGCAAAGATCCAAAGGAATCGTGTATCCTCCAGCATGCGATTGATATTTTGGAACAAAGTTGGTGAAGTATAAATAATACATAAAATATAGTAAATGTCATTGTATGCGAGTAAGAAAGCTATAGAAATTACTATCCGGTTGTTTACAGAGTTGCACGAGTGTCAAAGCTGTGGTAAATTTTTCACCGAAATGGAGAGTGTCGGGTGTTGGGATTGTTGGTATCATCCGGGTACGTACGATTACAGTACCGACAAGTGGACATGTTGTGGCAATTCTTATAGTCGTCCAATGTTCCATCACCGAGGTTATGGACATATGATGACCTGGACGACTAAGGATAAGTACAATCATGCACCCCCGTTAACGAAAGGATGCTGTCGTCGAGATTGTCAGTCTATCAAAAAGACAGCCATTCCAACGGATGTGTTGCCGGTGAATGATATTGCGACGTTGATCCCATATATGCAACGTAAGGTGGATCAAAGACCCGGTCTGAAGAAAGGACCCCTACGCCTGGAACGCAAAGAAGAACGTCCTCCAGGGTTATGGGATGTCCCCCCCAGCTAGGTGTTGGTATGTAGTTTTGAGTAGTCGTTCCATTTCTTTGGATGATTTTTTCCATAATATTACATGCAAAATAAATACAGCTATTAATAATGTGAGCCATATGTACGCCTGTGCATTTCTTTCTATTCCGTACCATTTAAATATACACTCTGGGACCCCACTAATCCACCAAAACGAGACAACAGAGACCATAAATTGTAGTACCGACTCATACCCAACTATGAACATGGTCACCCCCAATGGTATCTCACAGTTGCGTTCCGCCAGGTACATGAAATCTTTTTTCCATCTTGTCCATGATGAGTAAGCGACTAGAATAGACGATACAAGTGCCATTAAAATAATAAGTGGCGCCGAATAGGTGTAGTGTATGACATTGAACGCGGATAGTGTCATGACTACGAACAGAGTGGGCGAGTAGAATCGATTCATGAACTCTATGAAGGTTGTTTTGTGTTTCCACTTCATAAATTTGGATACGTAATCTACATGTATAGTAGTCATATGATAAATCAAAAATCAAATATATAGTAGTATATTTTGTAGACTTGTGCCTTTTAAATGGTGGATTGGGAAAATTTAGGCATAGGTTTTGGCGTGTTCTCTGCTACACTCTTAATTATAGTATTGTTATTTTACGCCATGAGGCGGTGCTTTTCTCGGCACAATCATGTGTTTCAATTGCTTTTGACATTTATTTTTTCGATTGGAGTAATTGTGTCCGTTTACGAAGCGTTTGGTTACCAGATGGCAGCTTCTTTGTTGACAGGTTTGGGTATATCTCTAGGATTGGCACTTCGACCCATTATTCAGAAAATGGTATCTGGTATGGTGTTCGATTCTACCATAAAGCAGGATTCACGCATAAAGGTCGGGAAATACACTGGAACAGTAAAATCCGTCGGTGTTGTACATACGATTATAAAGACAGACGAAGGACATGTTTGCATTCATAATGATTATTTCAATACCAACCCGGTGACTATATTCTCAGAGAAATCGTCTTCCAGTGAAGATCCTCGGAATCAGGAGATGTTATTGAAATACTGGTAGACTCTAGGGTTCGTTTGGTCTCCGCGTCTTCCTCTGGCTTTAAATCCCCCAACGCAAACAGGACGATTATTCCGGATGTGGCTACGGACAGGGAAGACACCAGAGCGTACAATGCCAGAAGATATTGATCTTTCTGACATGACATTTTATAAACGGTATACTATTTATATAATATCATCTTTTTGATTTGTTCCAAGTTCATGTAGTTCTGGTCTGCTATGTTTTGTTTTAATAGCAAATTAACTTCATATATCGCCTCCGGTGTTTTATCTTTAAAGTAATCGTATATTAATATATTGTGATCCAGACCAAAGGTTCTATTGTATTGTAAATTTAAAGCCGTTGTCTCTGTTAACATTTCATCTTTTTCATACCCTACCGAATCACGTTTTCTTTTCATTTAGAGTATAAATATAGTGCATTTATATCCTAAAATGCAAAAATCGTTTCTTATAGACTCTCACCGAATGGAGTTCATCTGGAATTCGTTTCACAACAGTTGCTTACTACAAATGTGTCGCCAGATGATTAACACCCATCTTCTAAACAACGGTATAACCTTCTGTAAGAATGGGTGTCGTGGTAAAGCAGTGAAGGTAGACGCTGAATTGGAAGAACTGATCGACGACAAATGGATACCGTTTTGTTCGGATGCAATCGACTGTATTCTATGTTTTGGGTTTGTTGTCGTAAGTTACCAAGATAAATATCCCAGTGTTTTGAAACTGGGGACCTATCGTCTAAAGGTGAATGTAATTGATAACCAATACGAGTGGCAAGTCTTAGAAGTGAACGATGCCGACCAGCCGATGGAGAATGTTGAGGTATTCAACCATTTTGGGATGGAACCTCGGATCGACGGAAACATGACCTCCGTAGTCGCTAAAATTTTGCCCAGGTTGTTGTTTTTGAAACAGTTACGAGAATCGTGTATCGATATGGAGCTTCGTAGGTCTGATCCCCACGTGTACGCAGAAGTAAAGGACCAATCGTCGGGCAATCGCACTGAAGGAGTGGACTATGATTTCTATGCAGATGCTGGTGCAAGTGAAGCTCGAGACGATATGCAATATTCCCGAAACAAATCCGCGGTTCAAATGTTGAACAAACAAAAGGAATTGTACGAAGAGTACATGGGACGGGGAGCCGCGGTGAAGGCATCTAGGAAACTGGACAACGTAGTGAGCCTTCCTTCTGGACAACATGTGGTCAACCCTCAAATGACTACCGGGCGTTCGGATCTAGTGAATTTGCATAAAATTATTCAAGAGGAAGTGTGTTCGGTGATTGGAGTTCCAAGAAGTATGATGTTTGCCGACAGTGGTATCCACCGTGGAGACAGCGAGGGTATACACAACTCGTTTATGCACACCCTACTATGGTACAAAAAGAAGTTAGGAGTCATGCTTTCCGATATTTACAACAAAATATTCACCGAAAAGATTATGTCTGAAGTAGATTTTTCAAAGCAAAAGGATGTGTATGAAGCAAAGAAGAAACACAAGGTACAAGCCTTCTTTCCAATCACTCCATTTGTCCCTAACTCGGAGCTAAGAGCCCTTTACGAGCAGGGTGTCATTAGTTGGGATTCATATGCTACCTATGCACTCCGGAATGTTTCATTGCCCATAGAAGACAAACAAAAGGACCCGCCTCCCAAAGATGACCTGTTGTTTGAGAAACCCGAACCAAAGGAACCAAAGGGCGAGAAACGAAAACTAGAAGAGGGCGGAGCAAGCGGAGACGAGAAAAAGAAAAAGAAAGTTAAATTGGATGAACCTAAAGTAAATAAAGAATAATTATTTGATATGCAATCTATCGTCCTCGGTCGTGTTTACCTTGTAGTCTACCTTATTGATGTAATGCTTACCCTTGATTTCTTTGACGGAGACGTACATGGTGCCTCTATCCTGGTTGTTTGGGATCTCTAGCGTGGTGTTCTTTTCTTTATTGCTGTCAGCAGTCTCTTGTAACAAATCCGCAAGAATACCGGTCTTTAGTTCCATGCAGGTAGATTGCGACTGAACACCGCCGCGGATAGCGTTAACCCGCAAAGTAAGGTTACTGGATGTCAGTTCTGGGATCATTTCTTCCAGGGATAGGTTCTGACCGTACAAATCTTTGGTTTGGTACAGACGTTCCCCAGCATTAGTTGATACTACCGTTTTGTTTTCCGCGAACAAATCTTTCCCCATCTTTTTCACCTTTTCGATGGTTTCTACCTGCATCTCTCGTTCTTCAATCGATGCGCTTTTGGTAGCTCCTAGTGGAATTGGTGCGACATCAATGCGAATATGCAGATTCGTACTGGTTGGTGCAGGTGCTTCTGTTTCTTCAAATTGGTTACTGGTGGTTTTACGTACAAATGACATTTTATAGGATGCTTGAACATTTATATACTTCACTCGGTCTGATTACGGTATATATTTTAATTTTTATATATGTGATACTATGAGCGCTGTTTTTAAATTGTACGAAATAACGGGCAAACCACTCGACTTTGGCGTGTTTGTAAATTGGATGATAGAGAACAATCCCTCAATGTCTAAAAAGGAGGTATTTAAGAAGTGCGATCAACTTCATTCTATGTATAATATATGTACACGTGAATCCTATGAACGGACTGTGGATTACAATCAAAATGTACGCTTTCTATTGGATGAAGGAACACCAGAGGATTTGGTAATTCAATTTATTCTTGCAGAAAAATTAAAAAATTTACGTATATTAGGAAGCAAAAAATAAGTTAAATATGGATATAACACAGCTAAATGAACGTTACCCGGACGGAATTCCCGACGCACTTCAAGCAGGCATTTCTAAATTTACCGAACTCAGTAAGAAAAAGGGAATACGAGCTATCGTACTGATGAGTAACTTTTCTCTCGATTTGGAACATACACTTTCCTATGGAACCGAAGTATACAAGGGACTAATTGTACAGGCGTTGCCAGGATACAAGCTCTCCGATGACGATAGACTATGGCTTCACCCACAACTAAGCAAAACCCGGAGCGTATACCGCGGTACCGTTTCTCTTCAGGGTGTATCGGTACCAGAGTTAAATTCCTCCGTCGGTCAATACAACACCTTCCAGGTCGATGAATTGGGAGCACAACACATGGCAAAATATACCATCGTGGATACCGCATTCAGCAAATCCAAAGCATTTGTAAACCACTGGATAACATCCCAGAATGCCATGCGAGACGTTTGCAACGATTACAAGGAGACTGAACTAGTAAGTGAGACCGAAAAAGAACACGACAATATTGCATCGGGACTGGAACTCACATCTAGACAAACGTACGTAGCATTATACAAGGGTGCAAACGTTTATCACCTTTATAACCACGTTATCAAATCTAAGGGTGAAGCAATGGTACTCCAATCACCGCTAATGGGTTACTCGATGGTATCCAAAACTGGCGACGTTGCGTCCGACGCCTTTACCGATCTTATGGACGTGAACCAGTTGACCCAAGCCAACCGAGATCGTATTTACAGCGATTGTTCCTGGTCGGGTAAAAATCTTGCAAATACCTACGTAATGCGCAAGGGTGAAATAGTAAAGGGTGAAGCTTTTCGAATGGTGAATTGTCGGATTTCGAGCAACAATATCGTCGATAAGTTGGACACGCCTACCGTCTTGAAGCTAACCCCTACAAGTAAAAATATACCGTCTAATATTTCATGCGACAAGCTACAGCTCAACGATGTCCTTCGGTTCGGTGATTCCGACGAGATTGCCATGAAATTACTCAAGGCAAATTGGAGGTCCATGGTATCGAACAAATACTTTAAAGATGGATCGTTGTTGGTACCGCGAAAAATGGTAGAAAATCACTTAATTTAAATACATTTTACTCCTATTCATACTACTTAACTGGTTCGACAACGCCATACGTCTATATATATCGCCCGAGCTTGAAACACTGGCAAATCTGGGATTACGATCATCCTTTCTAAATACCAACCCCGGTTGCATGGTCTTTCCCCCGGGACTCTTCACTACATCGTCTTCTATCCTTACATGTTTAAAAGTATTCATCAACCTCTGACGCTCCAAATTCACGCGCTGGTATGTTCTATCGAGGTTATATTTCTTCCCAGAGAGCGTCGAAGAGATTCGAATACACATGGCTACCATTCTAGCAAACAACGAACGAATACGTGGAGATTCCACCAACTGCCATAGCTTAATATGCTGAAGATGATCGTGTCGCTGAGTTATTGCGGTGAAGGCTTCTTCCATATGTGCGTAAACCGTAGGTGTTAAATATACGAGTCCATCTGCCCATGAGGTATTCACGTACCAGTCATGAAATTGTATTTGTTGCTGCTGGTCGGTTTTTGCCTTCCTTTTAAGACTCGCGGCAGGAGTCGCTACCGCATCAAAAGGCGAATCCGTTGAAAAATTAGTTTGTGTATTCCCGGTGCTTCTCGTCCAATACTTTTCCATCTTCTCGTTCGTGAATCCAGACAATAACATAACAAACTTATAGACATGCGAGTGGCGCATTTTGCGTATCCGTTCTTCACGTTTTTTTTCAAACTCTTGTGTTTCCGTGTCTGCTGTTATCCACGGCGGTACGTCGGACTTGGTTGCACGATCACCGTACGTCTCAATATTATCACCTTCACATATTCTATCGGGTATGTTTTCACACCCTTCGTAATTAATGGTAGCTATGATTTCATCTGGACTGTTCATCATTTCTGTCAAAGTCAATGATATTTATACTTCAAATGTGTTCATGAAATTATTAAATTAATATATATATGTACCACATTCAATTTATAAATGAGTAAAGTCAACAAAATTGAAACCGCACCCGCACTAACTGAAGAAACCAAAGAAATTCAAGATTTTTCTGTCGGAGTCAACGACAGTCAAGCCGGCTCGTCCCACGTCCGTAGGGTAGTCGTTACCTGTAACGCCAGTGCCGAAGAATTGACCTCGGGCAAAGTCGTGAACATCCACAACGCTGCTGACGTCTTCAAGCCAAACTACAGTGTTGAAGATCTGGACGAAGAACAAAAAGCATCCTTCCAGAAGCTCGATTTCACCAAAGGTATTGTCACCGGGATTAAACTCAAGGGTATCTACTCCAATTGCCCAGAGAATGTTACCATGTCCCTGAATCTTTACGAAAATAGTCCTAAAATTACCAATAACGAAGGGTCCCTCTTCACGCCGCAAAACACCGACATGGGAATGGCGCACATGTCCGAATCAGATGGTTACGTAAACCTTGTCAACGTCCTGCCATTCGAACGCGCACGACCAGATCAAGCGTGTTACAGTCCCGCCAACGTACTTAACAACCGATTCATCTCGGAGTATGGCGGGTATACCCTGGAGAAACTGTGGAGTGGTATAGTACCGTTCAAGGGCGAAGATTACTTCTACGTAGAAGCTGACCATGTCATCCTCCGCGTGATCTCAAGAAATTGGGAGATGTTGGGCATCAACACCCAGGACGAGAAGAAACGTGAGAACAAATACGTCAAAGTATCCCGCGATGTTGTCAACAACGTTATCAAACAACTGTACGAGCAGGTGATTTGTCAGATCCCATACACCTCCTTTGATACCTTGAACGCTAAGTTCGAGACCAACGAGGTTCCAGAGGGAGAGTACAAGGTCACTGCCGAACTTCTTGTTGAATACAAGTACCCAACGAGCAGTATCGAAGAAAACAAGTAAATATTAATTATATTAAATTAATCTGATCCACTAAAATATTTGTCCCAAAATTCTTTGGACTCTGGAAGGATATCGTTTGCCTTTGTTACCTTTAACGTGTCCAACATAAATGTCGCAATTCCTTTATTTCGAAGACGTTCGTGTACCCACAGAATATCACAGGCATTATCCTCCACGATGCAGAAACACGGCAAGATTTGGTGGCGCTCCCAATTATCGTGATAACTTGCACAAAAGTCATAGTATCGAGACCATCTCGATTCGTGTCGCTCATGCTCTTCACACCATCCGCTCACGGTGTACAGATTGCCTTTTATGTAATCCTTCAAGAGTGTTGTACGATTGTGGTAGAACCCTCCCGGACCACACTCCTGTAGTAGAGAGAAGAAACACTCTTCGTTTGGGACTTTTATTACTTCATAATCTTCTAAATCAATCATTTTTAGTTTTAAAAAAAAAATAATATTAATACTCTTAAGGATTTTTGTGTAAAACTAGGTAAAACTAGGTCGAGCTAAAAACTAGGTATTTCCTTCTGAGAATCTCCAACTCCAATAAAGTAAAAATACAAAAAAAATAGCAAACCGTAACATTTAAAACATACAACACTTATATAAATATGTCATTAAACACCGTAAACGATGTTCCGAATATAGTCGAACGAATTCGTTCAGCATGTTCTCGTAACGAAATGCGTCTGGTAGATGTTTCGAAAAAATGTGTTCCAAACAGTGACAAGTATGGGGCGGTGGTTGAGAAACTCTCAATGGTAAGTCCCGTAATGGTACGTTGGGTAGATGGGTTTGTGACAAATAAAATATTGATACAAAATATGGGGCAAACCCGGTTCATTCAGCCATTGGTAATGGTCTCGTACAAGGATAAGTGCCTGCAAATAACCGAAGCAACGAAACTCCCAACCGAAAATTTCCACCTTTACATTCGAAATTTATTTACGGAAGAGACCAAAGGCACGTGCGTAGCATGCATGGAACTCGTTGATGACATAATACCGTGTACCACTTGTTGTAATGACGTGTTTTGTTCCGACTGTATGATTGACGCAATCGACGAAAACGACCAACTATCATGTCCGTTGTGCAGGTGTCCTGATTTTTGGAAAAATTCTTTTCTCGGTTCGTTCGGAGCACACCCCGATTTGTTTGCAAAATTAACAAGGAGATATCAGCGTAGAAACAATCCGAGGGAAATGAGGGTATTACGATTTCTCCAAGAACAATTCGCAGAAATAAATAACTAGGTCGAACTAGGTAGAAACCTGGTACATTAAAATCTGGTACACTGGTACAAGTATAAAATTATATTATAAATTAAATTTTTAATTAAAAAAACGATGGGACGAGTAACACTAAAGAAACGAAAGGTTCGGTTTAACACCGTTCACATTAAATTCTTTGATAAGCGTGAGAGTATATCCGAATGGAGAAAAGGAGAGAACGAGGAGATGACTCCTACAAAAGGTCCCGCGCGCAAGTCGATATTGAAGAAGCGGGATATAAAAGAACCCCAAATATCTTCTAATGACGGATCTTAACAAGTTTAAAAATCCTGTGGACCCAATCGTCCCAATAACGTCTATAAAAGATTCATTGGGTAGATCCTGGATTAAAGCACCTGAAGTCGGTGTCTTTGAATGGCAAATCGACAATTTATTCCACGTATGGTTTCATCGTAAGCCCAAGCCAGAGGAAGACGAGGTAATTATATTTGGAGATGTACAGTACAAGGTGGAGCATATATACGATTCTGGAAACGCAAAACGTTGTCCGGTTCAGATGATACGAATTAATTAAAATTTTACTTGTTTACGCCTTGCATTACCAATTAACCTGTGTATTTCTTCAACCTGTTTCTGCACCTGTCTCGTTTGTTCCATCTTCAGTAGGCGTTGCAACTCTTGAATCAACGCACTCATGTCTTTGTGTCCAGCTTTCAAGGTGTTTAGTTCTTGGTCACGTAAGACCAGGAGTTTTTGTATTTCTTGGTTGTGGGTTTCAATATCTACTTCTATATCGTGCAGTCGTTGCCAGGACATTTATGTACCAAAGATGTATTTAAATAATGTATAAATTTTAATACTCCTATATATATTATGTGTGACGATACCTTTACCTGTGCCACCGAAGTTCATATTTTAAATTACCGCATCGAAGGGGCTGGTTATTTTGTGTTGATGTTGATAATAGCCTTGCTGCTACAAATTGCGGCGAATTTTATTTGGATACAATCGTCACAGTCTACGCGTGAGTTGCTCCAGAAGCCTAGGTTGGAGAGGGGGAGCGCCTTTGATTTCAGCACCCTGATGGGTAAAAATGTAATGTGGACTATAATTTCAACTATCGTATGGATTGCGAGGATTATTTTGGTGATGGGAAGCAATCTTTATATTTTTATGATAGTGTTGGTTGGCAATGTAATCGGCATTGTGTGGACAAGTAGTAGACAGAAACAAGACCATATAGACTATTTGGCGGACGATATCTTTACCATGATACGTAGAAAAAACACATGTGACCCTACAACAAAGGCAAAAATAACGAGAGCACTAAAGGCACTAAAAGAAGAGCTACACTCTGTTGGTCGGATTCCGTACTCAGACACTGAACTCCTAGAGCAGATAACATTTTAATTTCATCTTCTCGTATGTTCATGCACCTCATTGGTCTTAATTTCCAATACATCAAGCCACCGTCGTGGTAATGGTGAGAAAAAGACGACGGGTTGTACGTATCTGGGTTGAATAGTCTAACACCATTAATAAATACATCTTTGCCTTGAATATTTTCTGTCAAATTACACTTGTGTACAACTTTGTTACCGCCTCCGTCTACAATATGAGTATCGAATTGGGTTGGGTAACAGCTCCCCCATACACTGTGTCCAGCTGTCCATAGATCGTTGTCCTTGTATATGGAAGATGCAAATCCTAAGCCGTGCAAAAATTCATGCCTAAGAACAGATCTTAGATCATAACGATAAGAGATATCTGTACAATTTTCACCGTAAAACCAACCATTGGCTGGATGTGGATTAACCCCTATGGTCATATCATCCCGTGTGGATGTCAACGCTCCATTCATAAGCCTCATTGAATGGGTATTCCATGCTAGTGTACCGGTGTTTTCTAACGTGCTATCAAAATTAATGTCGATACTAATATTTTTCCGTAGAGACGGACATATGTCAGTTAATTTACTCCACTCTTCGTTCGCTATGTCCTGTAGCTGATCCACACGGAGATAAGTTTTGTTGATAGGGTGTGTCATTAGGTACATGCGGTCACGATATTGCATGTTTAACATGTGTAACCTAGATACATCGTGTGTCCTCCGTATTATGCTCGCTGCCCCACTATGTAGAAGTAAAATTAGAATCCATAGCATTTTCTTACTTAGTTTACATATTTATAGTTACTATATTATGATATTCGTGGTCATCAATTGCGCCACCGCAAACATAAAGTTTAAATCGAAAGTCAAATGTCCACACCCTATTCCTTAAGAGGTCTGTATTTAATAAAAATCCATCGTCCATCGGAGCTGCCCATGGCAACGATAACCCTGTCACCGTGTTTGGACACTTGTTTCCATAGCATGTGTTGTTCAAATATACTGATTCGTCGTAACACGATGCTAGACCCCAGTTGGACTTGGCAGACGGTGTTATACCCTTGGATACAATGTCATAAAACATTCGGATCGGGTAATCGTTCGGATCCCAGAAATAGCAACCTTTATGGTAACACAGAGGGTCACCAAGAACACAGTGTTTGAGTCGGTGATTTACTATTGGACTACATATACGAAACCCGGTAGTCACTGCACGTATCGCGGTATTATTATAGAGGTTGGTTCGAAATCCGGCAGTGATCTGATGAATCGTAGATGGTAAATATATTGGTGGTACCATTTCTTGCGTCCCGTTGAAGATTACTACTTCGCCTCTCCATTCGAGCAGTTGTTGCCTTATAAACCCGGAACAGTCGTGCAGGTCCAAATCAATATACACCGCTGTATTGGTAACCGCATCCAAACAAAAATTATGATTGTGGACCGACAAGCAATGATGAAGATTAATGAAAAAATTATAGGTCCTAAAGGCGAACAGGGTATCACAATTATTTTCCGTGTACACCTGACATTCTGTACTTAAACTAAATCCAGTACGGACAATGCCTTCCATTTCTACAAAATTCAGATTGGTGATCTCATCGATAAATCCCAACGGTTGATAACCGTCCGATACAAAATCATATATACTCTTAGGGATAATGTATCGTGTTTCATTGTTTAATTCATACGGTTTCGTATCCAACACAAAATCCATAATCAGCCGTTTTCCCTCTGGACAATTATCGAGGGTGTAATCCAAGAATCGTATGGTAGATCCACTGTCATCCAATAAAATGCATGTACCATCGACACAGGTGTAAATTCCCGGACAGTCGGTGTCTTTTGTACAGGTTGTATTACACATTCCGTGATCTTGATGTTGTAACATGCAGCCAGTGCCTTCGACACACTTGTTAAATGTACATGGGTTGTTATCCCAACACGGGTCTGTCGTTCCGGTACAAACGCCCGCTACACACCTGTCGTCGGATGTACAGCTTAACCCATCGTCGCATGTTTTGTTGATTGGTTCATCGACACATGCACCGTCTTTGCATATAGAAATGGTACACTGTGTATGTCCTGTACAATTTGTTGGACATCCGGTAACTGCCGAAAAACGCTGTACATAGAACCCTATAAAAAGACTCAGTAGTATTAAAACAGTAGCAGCCAGAACACCAAAGATGCATATACATTTTTTCGTAACTATAAAACGATGATCCCGGTGAAATCTTTCTCGCCGGTAATGGCGCATATATACTGTATTAACAGGAGATTTATATACAATCAAGACGATGAATTTAAAAATTAAATGTATATAAAACATATTAGGGCATCATAATAGTATGAAACGTATTTTGTTTCTATCGTTATTTGTTCAAGCCGCTTTTGGCGCTCAGGTGTCCGTAAATTTTCTATCGTCGTCTCACCAATTAAAAGACGGTGTTGTATTGCAAGGAGAGCAGACCACCGACAATAAACCGATCGGTTGTAACAAAGAAAACGCCGACACGACATGCGAAGACGCGGATGGTAACCTTGTACCGTGTAACTGTCCAGTCGGGTCCTTTTGTAACGAAGGAACCGGCTCTGAACCCAACGTATGTTCAGTTCAAGCCATACCACAGGGTGCCGATAGTATTTTTGACTTCTCGGCAGCGAGTATAGTCGGTGTACCAACGCAAGTTCCATTTTTGGAAGACTTTGTGGATGTTGTGACCGACGGAACCTTGGAAGTTGGACGAAAAGATAAGTATCCTTTGGTCCGTGTCGTTGTCTCAGACATACTAAACGCGGCGAAATACAACGGTTGCTCGGTCGTGTTGACCGGAGATACGGTGGATGGGGCATTGGACACTCCGGTACTTCAAGGCACTGAGGTCTTTGGCGCCACGGATCCAAACAACGGAGGCAAAACCTTGGCATACTGCGAATTTCGCCCTCTGAATAAGGGTTATCTGGGAAATATCGACGCCAAAGTTACCTTTACTAAAGACAGATCAGAGGCGCAAAAGGAAACACCACCCGAATGTTTGGATACGAATAAGCCGTGCGAAGAGCTCTTCGAAGTACGTCTCAAGTACGTAGCGAGTGAAGACGATGCAAACTGGCACAACTGGGAGTTTGCCAACAAAGATGGGGCAGATAATTTCAATAAGCTTTTTCCGTCTCATGATCCAGAGGCAACCACGGACCATTTTAAAACCAAGGTGGATAATCACGGTGATGGTCTGGGAGCTACTGGACCCCTGGAAGTTTTTCGATTCAATACCTTTAGCGATAAGGGTTTCGACGATTCCACGGCGTATGCCATTCGTGGTCTACTTGCTCTGCCAATCGAGGGTATCTTTTACGATGCACGGTACAAGATTGTTCACGGCTCGGGAATTAGTGGTCTATTGACTAAAATCGGTGATCTTAAAATTAGGAAGGAGGGGCTGGACCTCCACGACGATTTCAAGGGCTTTTATGATGCTACGAAAAATGTCTTTGATAACGATAATGTCGATATGGACCCGGTTGCCGATTATGCGGACTATGCTGCTGCCAGGGTAGAATTGCACGCCGACCTTGCAGAAGTAGCCCAGTATAAATTGTCCCATACGTACGGTATGATTTACGGTGGACCGGACAAGCGTCAGTTGCCGCATTTTGCCCCTGAATACCTTGGGTGCCAGATCTGTCCAGGTAGGATCACCGTGAAGGGGTTCAAACAGACCAATGCGTATGCTGATGCTAGCAGGGGAGATGTACCGGCAGAACAGTTCCAACTTAGATACCACACCAGTATCGATTCTTCGGCTTTGCCGACTTCCACCAATAACTTTGCAATCAGCGATGTTGACATCGAAGCAGCTAGCGAACCGCTGTTTAAACCAACATCGATCGATACTAACCCAGCAAATCAAGGGGGACGTGCACTCAGTGAAATTTTCGAAGTCAAGCGAAGCGAAACCATGATCAACTACAGCAGGTTGGACGATGATTTTAATATTCTGGGAGATAGACTTGATTTTGACATCCTTGAATTAGAAGGCGTTGGATGCGAAGGAGATGCTAAACTCTACCAGTATGCATACGACCCAATTGTTTACGCAAGGGAATTGTTCGAGGACACCTGCAAAATTAAAGTTTTGCCTGGTTCATTCGGTGAGACTCGTGACATTAAGTACACGAATCACGCCAATACTGAACACACTTCTACCATCACGGTGACCGATAACCGTGAGATTGCTCTCGACGGGGATGGTGGCACGAAACTAACGATTGGTACGCGCTCCGTTGATGAATCGGCGGAGACGAACGGGAATGTGGTAACCTTTATCATTCAAAAATCCGGGGTAACTGGGGCAGTTGACTTTCAGGTATTGGGACGTAATACCATGATTGGGTTCGACCTCGACGGTGTTAAATGTACGGAGATAGATACGGCAACCGGGTGTCACGGCGTTATTAGCGCCGCGGAAGAGTTCTTTTCAACATCTGCGGACAATGGTGTACAAGTTACCCACACGGTTCGATCCTCACCAGATTGCTTGTCATACTTTGACATTCAACTGGTTGACGTGACCGATCCGACGTATGCATTTGCGAAATACGATATCCGTCTACCATGCCTTCAGTCGTCCGGGTCGATTAGCGATTCGGTATCTTTGAAATATCATTTTGAAGGACAGTATGTACTATCTACGGACAAATACACCGCAACTATCTCATACGATAATGACGGAGGAAAGCTGGGTGTTCTTCAGGCTGGATTCGGAAAATGTGGAAAAGATACAAGTGGTAACGATGTACTAATTCAACCGGCAGCATGTAAAGACGCAGATGTAGCCTACAAAACCGATGGAGAAGCAGGGTTCGACGCATCACCGGTTCACTTCCCACTGTACGAACCTGGACAACCGGCTACGGCGGGATGGACAGAACTTAGTGGTGGTGTATTTTAAATATTATATAGTCAATAACATGTAATTACTCTTAACCAATTATTATGGTATGCCCCAATGCCTTTTCTGATTATATCCTTTATTAATATATTTGATATACGACGTTCAGAAGCCCTCTTACGGGCATGGGGGCTCATATCTGCAACCAATGGCTTTTTATCTCTCCACATTAGATATAAAATAGTTTATATAAATACTATGGTATAATTTTTAAGATCTCGCCTTTATCTTGAACACATCCACGACGGATGTCCATAATCGGAACAATCGGAACAGTACGTCATTTCATATGGATCGGTGGATAAATCCTGTTCACCGTCGTCGTAACCACTTCCATTGAATTCTTTAGTCAAACGTAACCACTGTTTTTTGGAAAACAAATGTTTTTTCAAACTTGCAATATGGTGACAATGATGCATGTACCGACTGTTAAATACATCTTCATGTGTAAATATAAACCGTAGTGCATTGAATACGTGGGTTGGAGAGATCGTAGTGGAATTGTATAATGCATAAATAAACTGTGCCCCACCTGAACGTCCAAATGAATTGTGCCCATAGTCTTCATCTGAGTCATATCCACCTCCTGGGCTTTTACGACATTGCATAGTGAGTGAACATAAATCTTCAAGTGTATATGATACGTTGTACAATGGTATATTATAAATATTGCATTTATCAAATACCTTCGTAATATCATCCGTTGTGGGTGTAGTTGTCAGTAAATAAAATGCCACATTATCGTAAACATTTACTTCATAATTGCGTTTATCAAAGTATGGCATGATCGACTTTAAAAACTTAAACCCACATGGTAGATAATTATGCGGTGTAATATACTTTCGTAACTTTTCTGGTACAAACTGGCGGTCTTCACCGTCGTAGATGCATCGTGTGGATAACCAATGTCTCTGGAATTCGGTTACAGACACCATTTAAACGTTTAATGAATACTTATATAGTGTAGATTTAAATGCTTCGCTCGCTTCGCATGCTTTGCACTCAGATATCGTATGGGACTTGGGGTGCGCCACGTGATTCCCGTGGACCATTTTCGTTCTTTGGTTGGAACACAACGATGATGTTCTTTCCCAGGGTACAGGAAATGCCGTACTTGGACGCATTCTCCCAGAACTTGAATCCGATCTGGTACTTCACCGCGGTGCCGTACGTCAGGTATTTCACATCCTGGATTTGGTACCCATCCTTTGTACTCTTCCAGAATACGGGACGTTGAGAGATGCCTTCGTAGGTTCCCTTACGTTTGCATTGGAACATCTCGACTTCTACACCGGAATCGCGGTGCTCGTAGTCCTTGAATTGGGACAACATTGCGCCCTCTTTGAAGAGTTCAAGACCAGTCTTGCCTTTCTTTTTCGCTGCCTTGTCTGCTTTCTTCGTGTGCGAATCCATGCATCCTTTGGTGTTGTACGCAAACTCCAGGAGTTTATCCGTTGTAGTACGAATGAACTTGGAGAACGCTTCGCCGCGACCCGCTTCATCGGGCATTGCCCGTGCCACGCGCTCGTTAAGAGTCGTGACAGTCTTCAATTCAAATTCAAAGTCGTCGTCCGTCTTTCCGAATTCGCCGGAGTTGCCCTTCTCTCCAAGTTTAGAGAACTGAACGGTCAGTACAGGGGTATTCAATTGCAGACGGTATACACTGTCTGGTTTACTCGCAAGTACGAGTTTTGGTACCTTCTTGTCGCTATCAAGGACAATTGCGGTCTCGGTCTCGTCAAACTCGTTGACCATGTAAAGTCGCGCGGACGATTTTCGCTTTGGAGACGTGTTTTCCACGACGTCTTCGTGTTTGCGCTTCAATGCGGATGATTGCGGTGATTGTTGATTGTTTTGTTGCATTTGGTTGACTTTAGAGAACATTTTGTAAGTTTTTATTAATAAATTAATAAAATATTATATTATTTCTATTCTTTTAAATCTCGCACACGTCTAGGTCTGTCAGCTCCGACCTAGCGACCTAAAACCTATATTCTACCTAGTTTTATAATATATGGGTACAGCGTTAATGCTATGATTATATTAATATATGAATCCGAGATTTCTAGGTTCTAGGTCGTCAGAGACTAGGTTGTTTCATGACTCTGACCACATTTGGTATTTTGTAAATTAATAAATATTGAATTAAATATTTCTATATAAATCAAAAAAATTCTATAAAATGTCGGATTACTTGAGTGCAATATCTTACTTACATGCGGGGAAAGACTGGACGTTTGATTCGTCAAATCACCTTCGCGATATCGAAATTAATGTCCCAGAGTCTGGTCAAGCGGGGTTTACCCACCTTGTGTTCTCTATCCCCCGGTCTAAGATGCGATCCAATGCATCCACCTTTGCAGATTGGCAAACTTCTGAAGAAGGCAGTGCAGAGTCTCAGAAATTCAAGATCGTATTCTCTTGGTTCTTAGACTACGTTAACCGGTTGAGTAAGTCTATGGCGAAGTTGTCAACGGGTGGTTACGACAAAAAGAACACAAAACCTGACGGTTCATTGGTCCATATATTTTTCGAAGTTGTGGAGAGTGAAGATGGGAATACCGTTGGTGAGCGCATCCATGTGTTTAACAATCGTCCCGAAACCATAAAGGGGAACATCGTTGCAAACATGTTGAAGAATGCAAAATCCGCAAAAGCAAAGGGTAAACTCAAACCATGGGAGCAGCACAAAAAGTACATTGTGACCCCAGAGAATATCTTCCTGAATATCTACAACATCTACGTTGGCAACACCGATGCGACTCTCCAAATTTCCGAGTGTCATAACTTGACGAAAACCGACACAAATGCAGATTTTCAGTTGTACCCCAAAGATATCTTCTCGTTCACCAACTTCCAAATAGAAGGAGCATGCGAACAGCAGAACAACTGGAAGAACTACGTCAATTTTGTCCCTGGAATAAACCCCTCCAATCTTGCACCCAGCACCCACACCCCCTGGAGGTTTAAGTTTCCGGACGAACGTAGGTTGGTGAAACGATTCTGGATGTGTCTCGACCCGGAGTATTTGTGGACCAAGTACCTTCCCTCTCACCAATCGAAGTGGGTCGATTTACCTGAAATCAATGTGAGAGTGGCGAACTCTTCAAGTGCGGAGTATTTCAACGTTTACGTAAAACCTTGTCCTGGCAAATGTTTGATTGAAAACTTCCTCGGCGACAAGTACACACAACTTGGTAGTGAATACCAAACGGTGTTTACAGACGACGTAGAGGAGATCAAACGAATCGCAAAGGGTAGATTTGTGGTTCATCACTTAAAAAAATCACCTGGAAGGTTTAACCCAGATGGGGGTTGGATCCAAGGTAACATTGTGTATGGTAATACCTTGCATCTCAATCATGGGGACGAGAATATGGAATACACTGAACGGTTAAAGAGTAAGTTTCAAAACCAACACAGCATATCTTCGTTCGATATAATCGAGATGGAAACCTCGTACCGTTTGCAACTGACCACCAATAGACGCGAAGTTCAAGAACTTATGGTGGATAAGTTTGAAGAGCGTTGTGTGTCCGGTGATTCCGATATCTCATCCGCGGGAAAATGCATCGCACGATGGTTGCGTCATATGCGTCCTGAACTCTACGAGCGTCATGGTTCCTTTGCATTTGAAATAAAGGACCCTACATTGTCAGTCTTTGCAAACATGCAGTTCTGGTTTTTACAGTGTTTGGATTCGTACATGTGCGTAGCAACCGCGCATCCCGAATTGTTGAAACTACACAATGCGGCATACGACTCGTATCGACAACATGGTGAGAATCAATTGCATTTTAATACGATTTACACCGGTGAGAGTGCAACCTCAAAATCGTACGCATTCGATGTGAAGAAGCAAATGAGCATCGAGGGGACCATCACCGAAATTACGTACCAAACCACACGTGCGGATGCGATCGACGGTGACCAGAACGATCACATTACAATCTTTAATGAAGCACCCCCCGGTTTGTTTCAGGCGGGACCTGGTGATCAAAACCAAGATGCACTCAGCATGATGAAGGAGAAACTAACCTCGAACCGCGTACGCACAAAAACATTTGTCAAAGATGAAGAAACCGGTGAACGAAAGAATCGTATAGCGGTATCCTCTCAGATTGGCGTATACATGGGTGCAACGAACGACAATCCAGCACTGGCAGAAGAGGCAGTCAAGTCCCGATTCCATTGGGGTGAATTTGAGAGAATCTACCGTAAGGATAAGTGCATCTCGGATTATCAACGTAAAGCGTTTGACATGGAAAAGAAACCAGAACTAAAGAAGAAGGCAGACCAGTTTCTGTTCTATACCAAGGATCAACAAATGAAGGTGTTTTACATCTGGAAATTTATCTTCTGTAACATTATTGAAGACATTGATCTCGACGCAGCATCGATTCTGTTGACGCAATTGTCCAAAGTAATGAAGAAGGACTACAACATACGGATGCCTCCGCGCACAGTGGAACGGTACCGTATTTTGTGCAGAATTCTCACCATTACGAACGCGTTGGACGTTGTGTTTAATATGAAGGGTGGTTTACACCAGGGCAAACCCTTTGAATTAAAACAGTTGTTGGACGTGGAACCCTACCTCTATTGCACCGAGGAGATTGCGTTCTGTGCATTCAACATGATATCTGTGGAAATCTCCCAATTGACTATTTCCCGGGATAAAACACTGAACGCATTGTGGCGTATCTTTTTAGGGAACAAGCAGTACAAGAAGGATAGGGTGGATGATATCGACATTGTAGATCACTCCTACATTCGAATGAACGGTGGGATGAAATCACTGTGTACTAAAATCCAGAATTTAATCCCGTTTGATTGTGGTAAACCTTCGATTCATAACATTCACAGTGTATTGAAAACACTGGGAAACGAACCATTCGAAGGACATAAATTCTCTCCAGAATATGACGATAGGGACTATCTCGACGAATTACCACAACCAGTCGAAGGAACGAAAACACAGAAACCCGCACGCATCTCTGGAAACAATACACACGATTTCCACATCGAACTATTCAAAGATATGCGAGTTATGTACGACGATGAGACGGGAATTATCGAAAAATGTTACAGTAAGGTTTGGAACGAACAAACACGACCACGTAGGATTGTATGCGGTGTACCAACTCGTATAAAGGGTGTGGTCCAGTACCCACAATTGATGCATATTGTTGAAACCAAACCGACGGACAAACCCCCATTGGTTATACGCAATTCCAATCGCGAATCTAGCGGTGTCCAGTCCATGTTGGGCATTACCTCCGATGATACTGGATCATACGACTCAATTAAGTTGACCATACCTATCGATCAATGGGCATGGCAACAACGGTGCATAAACAAGTTAAAGATGACACCAGAAGATGCAATTAACTACCACGGTGATTCTATACAGGAAGATTTGGAACAGGCGCAACACACCCTGTCGTATCCCAAAGATCTGTTGGAACAGCGTAACCAAAACGATCGTGTTGTGGTAACATCCGACGAGATGGCAACTAATTTCAATATTGAAGAACTACGTCGATCGCGCAAACGACGACGCGTAGAGCAGAACATTGGTAATATTAATCTATAAATATACTTAATCTTATATTAAATGGAAAAACGTGTACATATTCCTCAATGGAAACACTACCCTCTTTTGGGATGGTTTCATTACAGAAATAACATAACTCGGAGATTTTTAAAACAGCAGAACCTTACCCTTCTACCACCTCTCAACCCATACGTTGGGTTTTTTAACCATGCGACGGTCCAAGTTGAAGTAGCGACGAAGACCGTAGGGACACAGACGGACAGAGACCCAGCTTTAGAATTGGGAGATCAAATTATCAGGAGAAACAACTTATAAATATATATATTTATATATAAAATGGCGCTGAATTTCGACCCCATAGGGAAAAACAGTTTCACCAAATCGGGAAGGCGAGAATTCGATGATGGGGTAAAAGACTTTTGTCGTAAAAAGTTTATAAATGACACTACAGTCAAATGGAAACAATTTCAAAACGCATCAGAGAAGGAGAAGAAACAAATAGAAGACAAATTAAATAAAATATGGGAGATAAATGAAAAAATCGGGATACAGGACATTATAATAGACTTTAAGAAAGAAGCGAGTGTCGAGACGATCTGTAAAGGACTCGATTCAAAAATCGATGAATGGGAGCAATTGTATGGTAGAGAAATAACATCCGGATCGTATGCGTCGGAGCCGATGCCGTGGATATACATCAAAAAGCTGACCCGATATTTTCTAAACCCCACCAACGCCGCGGTCTTTGTCATGTTTTTCACGTTATACTCAACGTATTATTGGTTGGACCACCAATCGTATACACTGTCAGAGGCTACTGGTACGGTATCGACACTAATTTCGGGTATTATGACGTTTATGTTAACAATGACGTTATCTTCTGGGAAAGACAAAGAAAAGGAAATTATAAAGAAATTTGAGGCTTTGTCCGGTGATATAAAAGCCATGGCAATGTACTTGGTTCATGCAACCTACGACCATGAGAAATATTTGATGCAAGCAGATGGAAAGCTCAAATACGACAACAGGGTTCGAGATCAATTCCATAAAATGCAATATTTGTTGGCAATTTTGTCACCTACCGCACGGAAAGTATTGCAGGGATCGCGGTCATTTTTGTTTCCAGAGTATCTGGGCGATTCCAATTCATTTTTCAGAGACCTTGTTAATCTCAGAATTAACAGAAAGGACAAACGGTACTTTTACTTGACACAGTTTGGAGTTTTGCTGACCTTATGGACATTGACCTTTATCGGACTGGTTCTCTTCTTCATCTACCAATCATTAGTAGTAGCTGAAGCGATTCCACTCCTGTCGGTGACTCTATTGGTCGGGGTAACACTTGCAATATTTGTCTACTACACTAGATGGACGGAGTTCAGATTGTGTGGATGGGGCTGCTGCTGTAAATCGACACCATATGCAGACGTAGACGACTTGGAATTAATTCCATTCACAGAACCACGCAAAAAGAGTCCATGTAACATTCTATACACCCTTTGCTGTCTCAGTACGAAATACACGCGGAAATATAAGCGGTGGTCGGAAAAACAATGCGACCAGAACAACAAACCAGAGAATTGTACCAAAGGTCTCGAGTATGCCCTATATAGAAAAATTAAAGAAACACAAGAGAGAACTGGTATGGATTTGTTCGAGACGGAAATGACGATACTATTGGATGAAATTACGAAAATCGGAGAATTGAACATAGGATTAGGAGTAGACGAAGGTTCGGCGGTGTTTTCGGCAGTCCTGAACAAATGGGAACTTATATATGCTTCTTGGGGTGAAATGTCGTCCGTGAAAACATACTCCGAACCCATTTTTATTCAACTGTATAGGGCATTTTTCATATTCATGTATGCATTTATAACACCGATAAAATATCTACCATTGCATGAAAATGACAATAACTGGTGTATTGTGGACTGCAAAGACGGATATTCGGTAGATCCTTACATTTGGTGGACAGTGGTCGATGTGTCTGTATACGCCGTTCTGTGGTGGGTTGCTTACTATGTACGGAATCCATTCGATAAAGAACTTTGGTTTGGACGATCACAACTAATTGTAAACGTATCTACTTCGACACAGAAACAAGTCAACCGGTTTGTAATGAATGCAAAACATTTGGAAGAAAACGATTACCAGAAAGGCTTTCGATACGGATGGGGAGGAAAAGGAAATAATCCATACCCAATCGGTTACTCAGCGTTGGAAGTGTTTAATGATAAAAAATCCAAATGGGTGAAACCCTCATGGAATACTGTTAATAAGGCAGTGGCGGTGTGGGGCGAAAAGGATGTGAATATAGACGACGTTAAAAGCCTCGCTGAGTTGAACAGACGAGCTGGCAACATGTTTAATTACAAAAAAGTCCTAGAGACCATGAATGCAAAAAATAAACTGTACACTCCTGCCAAATTTAGAGAAGAGTTGTTGAAGACGGCTTACAATACCGTCTATAGTGAGACGGTCGCCACAAAGTACGTGACATATTACAGAAATGGCTATGACGAACAGAAAATAAAAATTAAAGATGGATTCATTACAGGTTACACCAACATGACTATCATGGGAGTGAAGTTGCCCAACGGAAACCCCCGGCAAATTGACGATGTAAAACCGTAATATAAATATACTAAATTAATTATTAAATGTACTCGTTATACATATGTTACTTTACCTTTGGGTTTTGTTTATCGTTTGGAGCCATCGCCATGAACTTTGAAATGATGGAACATCTTAAATTTTCACCGGTAGAAATGACCATGAGTGTAGGTATAGCATCCGCACCATGGTGTATCAAACCCGTATTTGGACTAATCTCTGACAAGTATATCATCTTTGATTGGGGAAAACGAAGACCATACATATCCATATGCGGGATACTTCTAGCATATCTATACATCACCCTTCCCAGACTCATTGTTAATAAGTCAGGTCTGGTTACTACCATGACAGCCATATCATTCCTAATGTGTTTTGCGGACGTATGTGCAGATTGTATCACCGTAGATTATGTAAAAACAGAAAAGGTCAAAGGAAAGACCCAAGGATCGTGTTGGACATACAGAGCCCTGGGAAGTGTCATCGGGTCTACCTTTGGAGGATCGGTATACCAGAGATACGGAACTAAAGTGGTGTTTCAACTGATGACTATACCATGTTTGCTCATGGCGGGGATGGTTTGGAACCTAAATATCAACACTACACCAGCTCCAGCCACCGTATGCAAGAAAATATCCAAAGCAGTGTACAAAAAGAGGGCATTAGTATTTGGTATATTTGCAATCAGTATAGCACCAAGCTACGGTCCATTCTACACCTACTTTCTTAGAAACAAGCTGCATTATACACCTGAAGATTTTCAGTGGATATCCATGGCATCCTCGATTTCCTTTCTAGCAAGTACATTCATTTATAAAACATTCCTGCTACAGGTAAACCCAGTCAAACTCATGTTTAGAGCTATCATAGGCAGCGTGTTTTGTCAGGTGGTACAGGTACTAATTGCCTCGGAGACTACCACCGACATGATTATAGTAATTTTAGACGCCGTTGGACAATCCTTTTTCGGAATGTTAATTATTATGCCGGTGATTGTTGCGGTGGCTAAACATGCGAAGGAAGGTATAGAGGGAACCTTCTATGCACTTCTGATGTCGGTTTCGAATCTTTCCGGTGTATTATCGGACGAATTAGGGGGGTTAGTGGGTAATATTTTTGGGGTTACACGGGAATATTTTGATAATCTTGTATATGTTATTATTATGTGCGCGGTAATGGACGCCGTATTCCAACTCATGATGATCAACAATACGTCTTTCGTTTCTTATTTGACTGATAAGGATCATACGCTTCCACCACGTCAGGGTCATACGCGGGTGACATTGGAGATGAGGGATCATACGCCGGACTCATGGGAGACCCAGGATCATACGCCGGAGACATCGGAGAATTTGGATCATACGCCGGACTCATGGGAGACCCAGGATCATACGCCGGACTCATGGGAGACCCAGGATCATACGCCGGACTCATGGGAGACCCAGGATCATACGCTGGAGACGTTGGTGAACTAGGGTCGTATGCTGGAGACGTTGGGGTACCCGGTTCATATGCCGGTGACACTGGTGAATACGCCTGTGGTGGGTTAGGAACACCGAACTGTGGGTTAGGGACTCCAAACTGTGGGTTGGGGACTCCGAACTGTGGAACTCCAAACTGTGGAACTCCAAACTGGGGGTTAGGAACTCCAAATTGTGGGACTCCGGGACCGGGTGCGAATAACATAGGAGGTTTTTCCCAGGGTTGACGTTCATCCGCCCATGGATCCACCTGCTTTGTTCCATAGATTTCTTCCTCGTCGTCCTGACCATCCCAGGGATTACTCTCCCATGATGGTGCCCATAACTTCTCCACCGGGTACGGAATCGCATGTTTCTTTTCGACCACTTCGTCCAAAATTACATCCGTGTGATTCGAACCCATTTTTGGAGGTGTTCCGGTGATTATACACTCCGAGATGCCCAACAACGCGTCGTGTTCCCGTCCACATGCCGCTTGGTGGAAGACTTCGCCGACTTCTTCAAAGGTTGCTCGTTTAATCGGAGACTCATCCACCCTTCGAATACCGTGTCGGGTCAGAGGAGTTAGGGATCCAATCCATGTCATCCAGTCGATTGCCAAAGTAATGTGCCGCATGTTTACATAGATCCCGTAGTACGCCAATATTTGACGAATCTCACGGATAATAGTGTTCCTCGCTGCTTCTATACCGTACATCTGATTCACCCGGTGAATATCGTTTGTATTGATCGTATTGTGAACGAGGTTTTCAATGTTAATTAACTTTTTAATGTCGGACAGGGAGGTTTCAATGTGATAGTGGTCATCTCCGGGAGATTTTACCTTTATCGTTGTTTCCGCACCCGGTATACCTCGGACAGACAACTGTTTGATATTCTGCTCGTAGTATAACCCGATATCGTTGTCGTTTCGAAGTTGTATGTGGAAAACAGACCGTGGACCATCCGTGTACGCAACACTTAGTTTCTCCAAATCCAAACAGTTCTTCACCGACACCATATCGTACCATTCCTTCAAGTATAACACCAGGGTTTCACGTTTCTTAACATGAGGTGTATAATCCTCGTCCGGGAATATATGGAAGAAGGACACCTCTTTGCGATTCGGAGTCTTTGTGATGCTCAAACGATCCACTAGGTCTTCGAATACCACATGACGGACCTGTTTCAACACAGAGTCGGGGTCATCAGTCTCAATAATACTCAATGGAGTTTTCATGTTCTTGGATTTCGTACAATTGATCAACTCTTCCAGTCTAGGAATCCCTAAGGTTACATTCATGCTACTCACCCCCGCAAAGTGGAAGGTATTAAGAGTCATTTGTGTTGCGGGCTCTCCAATACTCTGTGCTGCTATTGCACCGACGGATTCACCCGGGATTGCCTTGATTCGTATATATTCTTGACGAATCTTGTGGGTTATGTTCTCCATCTCATCGATAGTGAACCCTTCCATTTTCTTCGGTGTTAATTTACTACGTACTAAAATTTTTATCATGCGATTGTCAAATTCGTCTACCAATTCATTTACCATCTTCGTCGCCGCCGCTGTGCTGATCTTACTCGATGGAAACGAAAAGAGAGTCCTTGCGTTCAGTATAATACGGTCCATTGGTATTGGTAATTGGAACCACGCTGTATCTTTTGAACCATTGTCCCTCCATTTATTAATCTCATGGAGGAATTCGTGATCTTCTTTTCCTTCGGGATAATCACCGGGTTCATCCCAAACCTCCAAGTATTGATTTTCAATACGCATAGGATCGTAACCGTCGTCGCCGTACAGAAATTGGACCACAGAACCGTTCGCATTCCGTGCACTACCATCGTACTCTATCTTAATGTTCTCCAACGCCTTCATAAACCTACGTTGTATGTACCCGGTCTGACTCGTTTTAATTGCGGTATCGATTAAACCTTCTCGACCAGATATTGCATGCATCCATACTTCGTGAGGAGATAACCCTTCGACATAGGAGTGGGTAATAAACCCCCGTTCTCGAGGTCCGTTACTGCCTTTCTTGAAGTGGGGCAGGGTACGGTCTGTCCAGGTGTCGGGAATACGGGAACCCGCCAGATTCTGTTGACCGACGACTGCCATAATCTGAGAGATATTGATGTTAGAACCTTTGCTACCACTATGGACCATGGTGTACAATCGATTGGAATCGTCCAGGGGTTTTTGAACCATCGTACCCATGGTATCGCGACATATGTTCAACCGCTGATTTATATCGTTTTCAGAGTTGCATTTTTGTTCGATATCTTGAAATGCGGTGATAATTTCCTGCTGAACACTGACCGAGGGTAACATATCGTCGATGCCTACCGAGAACCCTCTCAGTTGAAGGAAACAGTGGACAATACGTTGCAAACGATTGATAAACAGTATAGTCTCGTCTGGTCCACAGTCGTTGTAAATTACATGTACCAGGGAACCATCGGATCGTCCCAAAACTTTCTTAGTCAAACGTCCGGATACCATCTTACCCTTGAAGATTACCGTGTCTCCTTTGGACCAATTCACCATAGGTAACGCACAGGATATCAAATCCTTGCCAGTATATACCTCCTGCTCTGGGAAAACACCGTCCCACCCGGGCATCTGGTAGATACAATGCATCATCTCGTACTTTGATAAACGTACCGTGTCCGCTGACAAAAGGTACGAACCCACCATAGTATCCTGAATGACGGACATCACAGGTTTGTTACTTTGGGGGGATACGATCTGGTATTTCACCGCCATGATGTTTCTCGCCTCTGCCTGAGACTCTACGGTCTGTGGGACGTGGATATTCATCTCGTCACCATCAACTGTTTTGAAAAAAATATGTTAGCTCAAGGATTATATATATATCTGAGAAGAAGTTTACTTACAGTCCGCATTGTACGGTGTTGTACAACTCAGGTTCATTCGAAAGGTGCTGTATGGTAAAACGCGGACCTCGTGTGCCATGATCGACATTTTGTGTAGGGATGGTTGACGGTTGAACAGTACAATATCACCGTCTATCAGAGACCTCTCCACTGACCAACCAACGTCGAGATTAATATTGTGACGGTTTACAAAGGTGAGGTCTACTCTGGAACCGTTTGGTCGTATCACAAACTTGACAGGGGATTTCTTCTTAGTCAACATCTCCTGGACCAACGACTTGTTGTACGCCGTTACTTTTAGAGGTACCGTCAACTTTTCTGCAACGCTAGTAGGAATACCAACCTCATGCATCCCCAGAGTATCGTCACCGCTGATAACAGTCCGTGCAGTAAAGTCGCAACGTTTGCCCATCAAGTTGCCACGTACACGTCCCTCTTTGCTCTTTAATCGCGCTTCCAGGGAAGTATACTCGCGCTTAGAGTTGCCTCCCTTGGAGTTGCCCAGTTTAGTATGGTTGATGTACCCGGTTACCGCGTTCTGGAGATTCTCGCAATTGTTTTTAATAATATGCTTTGGACGCTTATCATTCACCGATTTCTCCAATTTACTATTCGCTCTCATAATTTGAATCAAACGGTAAGTCAAATCGTCTTCCCCGCGAACTGTGTTCCCCTGCATGATCGCCGGACGAACATTCGGAGGGGGGACCGGCAATACCGTCAATATCATGTCCTTTGGGTGGGACAAATCCAGGGTTTTAACCACCTCGACATCGATGTTGTTTAGGTGCTTTAATACATCGTGAATGGGATACTCAAGTTTGTTTATGTCGATGTAACCGTGCTCTTTGTTCCACGAATATTTTGGTTGCTTCGTCTCGCACTTCGGACATTTGCTGTGGACATTCTTACTGTAATATTGCAAGTATTTGTTTTTTTGTAGTCTTGGGGGTGTTAAATCCTTTATGATAAACGAATCGCATTTGTAACAAACGCACCGCAACCAGTAAATGAGATTATTCACCCACGATATGTGATACACTGGACGATACAACACGATATGACCGAAATGTCCATTGCATTTATGACGATTTTCGCCACAGGTCTTGCACCTGCCCTTCAAAGGACCCAGGCGTTCGTCTCGTAATCCATTCTCGACAATTTTACCACCATCAAACGTCTTCTTTTCGGTGACTTCCACCACAGACTCCTCTTTTATCTCATCCGCGGTCCATATACTGAACTGAACATCCGAAATCATTTTTTTATTTAAAAATATTATATTATTTATACCACCAAAGCTCCTGGGAAGTTTTTAGGTCGGGGTAAGTTTCTAGGTCGAAAAACCTATAAATATCGAAATAGTTTATCGTATAAATATATTATATTTTTTTTTAAATGCCAAAACCTAAAAAGCAAAAGTTTGACTTTAACTCGTTCAAAACACCCGCAGAGGCACAACAAGTACCACCATACATTGTTCAGAATGTTGTAAGCACCAATTCGTTGGGAGCGGCGAAAATGGACCTACGGGACATTGCACTACGTCACAAACTATGCGAGTACAATCCACAGACCTTTGCAGCGGCAACCATACGAATACTAAACCCGAGGAGCACAGCGTTGGTATTCGCATCCGGTAACATGGTAGTCACAGGGTGCAAATCCACCTCGGAGAGTAGACTCGCCGCCAGAAAGTACACGCGAATATACCAAAAACTAGGCATACCGGTCATGTTCAGAAAGTTTAAAATACAGAACATTGTAGCATCGGCAGCGTCAGGGTTTCCTATCAAACTACAAGACATTGCAAACGCATACGGACCCTACGTAACCTTCACCCCGGACTTGTTCCCGGGATTAATATTTCGCAGCATTAATCCAAAGTTGGTGTTCCTGATATTCCGAAGTGGAAAGGTTGTCATAACAGGGGCACGGAATGTACAAGACATCGAACATACCTTCAAGTCCCTATATCTCAATATACTGTTACGATTCAGGGATAATGAAAATTCAGCGACCTCATCCTCAGAATATCGAAACCAGTTGAGGAACAATAGAGATACCAGTGATTTGTAAAAAAAGTTATCGTACACTTTTTATGAGATTTTTACATCGGGTAGTCCTATATATGAACTCTCAAGAATACCCCACTTTGTAATTAAAATTTTTGATATTTATGAAACTATCGTTACTTTAAAAAACCCTATCGGTATCACTACCCGTATATGAACACATCATCACCCCCTATTACCCATAAACCGGAAAAAATGGCTTATAGGCTTTAAATAGCGTACGGCT
>ENA-OQVM01001171-OQVM01001171.1-marine-metagenome-genome-assembly--contig:-NODE-1171-length-36172-cov-11.450284_pt1 | contig 36172 bp, 36 predicted proteins | sample MGYA00237776_ERZ505498 | MGnify/ENA primary metagenome ERZ505498 (study PRJEB26159, sample SAMN06265151) | marine metagenome | isolation source: Helgoland LTER site | place: Germany:Helgoland, sampling...
AGCCATTGTTTGGAACTAACCCAATTTCCTTTGCTTGGCCAAGACCAGGAAAAACTCCTGTTGTATATGATATGGCAACTGCTTCAATGGCTATGGGTGAGGTTCAGGTTGCTAAAAGAGAAGGGCACAAAGTTCCTTTAGGAACAGGACTTACTAAAGATGGAAAAGATACAACAGATCCTAGTGAGATAACTGATGGTGGTGTATTATTACCTTTTGGTGGATACAAAGGTTCAGCAATAGCAATGATGGTTGAATTAATGGCAGGTGCTTTAGTAGGTGATAATTTTAGTTATGAAACTGCTTTAAAAGATAATAATGATGGAGGACCTCCAAGCGGTGGTGAGTTCATTTTAGCTATTTGTCCAGATAAAACAGCAGGTACAAACTGGCAAACACATGCTGATGAATTTTTTGATAAAATGAAATCAATGGGTGACGTAAGATTACCTGGTGAGAGAAGACATAAAAATAGACTTGATAAGGGACCAAGGAATATTAACGAAGAGTTGGTTAATAAAATAAAATCTTTAAGCTAATTTAATTTCTATTGGTGTGTGATCAGAGGGTTTTTCTCTTCCACGAGGGTCTTTATTAATATTTATCTCTTTAACAGTATCAATTATAGAATTTGAAACTAAGAAATGGTCAATTCTCATACCATTATTTTTTTGCCATGCACCTCTCATGTAGTCCCAGAATGTGTATCCTTCTTTATCTTCATTAAAATGTCTGTAAACATCACTAAAACCTAGATTAAGCATTTCTCTAAATTTCTTCCTTATTTCAAGCCGATACAATGCATCATCTTCAAAACTCTTAACATTATAAACATCTTCAGCTGCAGGAATAACATTAAAATCACCAGCAAGTATTATATTTGAATTTTTTTTAGATAATGTTTTTAATTGTTTGATTAGTTGATCCATCCAATTTTTTTTATAATCATATTTTTCTGTATCAACAGGATTTCCATTTGGTGTATAAATATTTATTAACTGAATATTTTTCTTTTTGTGTTCAATTTCAGCAGAAATTATTCTTGATTGTTTTAGTTTATCCTTAATTAAATCTATTCTTACATTATTTAATTTTTTCTTAGATATGATTGCAACACCATTATAACTTTTTTGACCAAATACATGACTTTCATAATCCATAGCTGAAAAATCATCATAAGGAAAATTAACATCTTCAGTTTTGATTTCCTGCATCATTAAAACGTCAGGTTTATATTTTAATAAATAACTTTTAATATTTTCAATTCTTGCTCTAACAGAATTAACATTCCATGATGAAATTATCATTAAAGAGAAAAAGAAACCCCACAACCACATGAAGATTTGGTTTGTGGGTTAGATATTTTAAAAGACTCACCAATTAATTCTGACACATAGTCGACCTCTGAACCTTTTAATAAATCTGCAGACGTTTTATCAATTAAGATATTTTCATAATTAAGATCATCATCATTTTTAGATTGATCAAATGTAAATTCATACTGAAATCCAGAACAACCACCACCTTTAATAGCGATTCTAAAAAAAGAACCTTTATCTTTTTTAGACAATAAATTTCCTATTTGTTTTAGAGCATTATCTGTAAATTTAATTTCTTTAATCATGACCGAACACTGTTAATACTAATATAATACTTAATTATTTAAATTAAAGGATGAAAAAACATTTAAAGTTAGGCATATTTAAAAGCAAGGGACGACTTAATAATGAGCCCACTTCTAAGTATAGATCACCGTTTCAAAGAGATAGAGATAGAATAATTCATAGCGCTTCTTTTCGAAGGCTTAAACATAAAACACAAGTTTTTGTTAATACAGAAGGTGATCATTTTAGAACTAGAATAACTCATTCAATTGAGGTAGCTCAAATAGCCAGATCAATTGCAAAATACTTAAACTTAAATGAAGATCTTGCAGAAACATTAAGTCTTGCCCACGATTTAGGTCACACTCCTTTTGGTCATGCAGGTGAATATGCTTTGGATGAGTGTATGGAAAATTATGGTGGTTTTGACCATAATCTTCAAACATTAAGAATTGTTATGTTTTTAGAGAATAAATATTTTAAATTTAAAGGCCTTAATTTATCTATTGAAACCTTAGAGGGATTATTAAAGCACAATGGTCCCGTTGAAGACTCAGATTTAGTAAATAGTTTAATTGGTCTAAAAACATTTAAAGGTAAAATTAATTTCAATACATTTCCCTCTCTAGAGGCTCAAATTTCAGCAATTTCTGATGATATAGCTTATAACAATCATGATATCCAGGATGGTATTAACGCTAATTTATTTAAACTAGAAGAATTAATAGAGATAGATTTTTTTAGATCAATTTATCTTAAATATAAAAAAAAAATTAATAAAAAAAATTATAAAATTGCAACTTATCAAATTATTAGAGACTCGATTGATTTAATGATTAGAGATCTGTTAACAAATACTCAAAAAAACTTAAAAAATTTTAAAATAAAATCAATTAAAGATATCGCGAATTCAGATCAATTATTAGTTTGTTTTTCAAATTCAATTCAAAAATCAGAAAAAGAAATTAAATTATTTTTAAGAACTAAAATGTACGATAACAAACTAGTATTAAAAAAGAATCAAAGAGGAAAAATCATTATTAAGAAACTATTTGGTATAATTAAATCAAATCCAAGAAAATTTCTTACAAAAGATCAATTGACTAAAGATAAATTTAGAGCTATTTCAGATTTTATTTCAGGTATGACAGATCGTTATGCTATTAACCTATATAACAATTTTAAATGAATATTTTTGAAATATATCTAGATAAAATTAAGTCAATTATTGTTGATCTTAATAAAAAGGGAGAACTTATTATTCCCGAAACTTTAAATGGAATAAATTCCGAAATACCCCCAGCTAAATTTGATAGCGATATTTCTACAAATGTTGCAATGGTTCTTTCAAAATTAAATAAAAAATCTCCCTTAGACCTAGCAGAGAAAATATCACCAATAATTAAAGAAAATGATCCTCTAATAGAAAGTATTACTATTGTTAAACCTGGTTTTATCAATATTAAATTTAAACCTATTTTTTGGTCTAATTTTATTAAAGAAATAATTTTAAATGCAAAAACTTTTGGAATTAATGAAAAAGAAAAAAAACTTAATTATTTAGTTGAATTTGTATCAGCAAATCCTACAGGTCCACTACATGTAGGTCATTGTCGTGGTGCCATATTAGGTGATGTAATTTCTAATGTATTACTTTTTAACAATCATAAAGTTACCAAAGAATATTATGTTAATGATTACGGTAATCAGATTATAAACTTTACAAAATCTGTATATTTTAGAATTCGTGAAGTTAAATATAATGAGACTTTCCCAAGTGAAAATCCTGACTTATATCCAGGTGATTATCTAATTGATTTTGCAAATAATATTGTTACTTCCAATAAAGACCTTAACTTTGATAAGTATGAGGATATAAGTGAAAAATTAACCGCCTTATCTATTGAACAAGCTTTATTATTAATTAAAAAAAATCTTAAAAGTCTTGGCATTAAACATGACAGTTTTGTAAGTGAAAAAAAAATTGTTCAAAACAAAGAAGTTGAAAATGTTATCAACTTTCTAGAATCTAATAATTTTGTATATAAAGGTAAAATTAAAGCACCAGAAGGTGAAGATAATAAAAATTGGGTTGAGAGAGAGCAATTATTGTTTAAATCTACTGATTTTGGAGACGATAAAGATAGAGCACTACAAAAATCAGATGGTACATGGACTTATTTTGCAAGTGATGTGGCTTATCATAAAAACAAAGTCGACCGTAAATTTGACTATTTAATAAACATTCTTGGTGCTGATCACGCAGGTTACATAAAAAGAATTTCTTCATCTGTAGATGCGCTCTCTGGAACAAAAAATAAACTAATTTGTAAAATTAGTCAGCTTGTAAAATTAATTAAAGATAAGAAACCATTCAAAATGTCTAAAAGAAAAGGGGATTACATCACTGTAGATGATTTGATTGATGAAGTAGGAAAAGATGCAACAAGATTTATAATGTTAAATAGAAGTAGTGATGTAGAATTAGATTTTGATTTTGATGCTGTTAAAGAAAAATCTAAAGATAATCCTCTTTACTATGTTCAATATTGTTATGCTAGAATTTCATCTGTATTTAGACATTTAGAAAAAGATTTAGATAAAGACATAAATATAGATAATTATAACTTTGAGTATTCTGATGATGAAATTAAGATTTTAAAGAAGATTTCTGAATGGCCTAAATGCATTGATTTAGCCAGTTCAAAACTAGAACCTCATCGTATACCAATTTTTTTATATGAACTAGCTGCAGAATTTCATTCTTATTGGAATCTTGGAAAACAATTCCCAGAAAAAAGATTTATTAATGATCAAAAAAATATTTCACAAGATAAATTGGTTTTTTTGAAAGCAATTGCAAATGTTATTAAATCAGGAATGGATATAGTTGGTGTTGCCTCTCCATCTAAGATGTAATGTTAAAAGAAATTAAATACTTAATATTTGTAGTTATCATTATATTGTTTTTGTTTTTCACTGGAAAATACTATTTTTCAAACGAAAATATTAAAAATTCTTACAGATCTTACAAAAATATTGACGAAAAAATTAAAGTTTATTCCAAAAATTTACCATTATTAAAAAATGATACAGAAAACATTATTGAATATGTAAAACAGACAGACAAAAAAAAGAAAAAAAAATTCAATTTTTGGAAACTATTAGAAAATGATTAATAATAGAAGAGCACTGATAGTTGGTATTAGATCTCTTAAACTTAATTCTAATGAACGAATATTTTTGAAAAAATATAAGCCATGGGGTGTAATATTATTCTCAAGAAACATAAAATCTATTAAACAAACCAAAAATTTAACTGACAGTATTAGAAAAATTTTTAAAGATAAAAATTATCCAATTTTAATTGATCAAGAAGGTGGTAGAGTTAATAGGTTAAGTAAAATCATTTCATTTGATAATTTAACTTCTGAATATTTTGGTAATCTTTATGAGAAAGATAAACTAAAATTAGACATTATTTATAAATTGTTTATTGATAAAACATCACATTTATTGAAGTTGATAGGTGCAAACATAAATACTGTTCCAGTTTTAGATCTTAGAATAAAGGGAGCCAGCAATATAATTGGTGATAGATCTTTTTCTAAAAATCCAAATACAGTCTCTAAAATGGGTGATTTATGTATAAAATTGTTTCAAGAAAATTCCATTGGAACCATAATAAAGCACATTCCTGGACATGGGTTAGCTAAAGTAGATAGTCACAATTTTACTCCAACAGTTAACAGGTCAATTAAACAACTCAATCAATATGATTTTAAACCATTTAAAAAGAAACAAAGTTTTTTTGCAATGACAGCCCATGTTATTTACAAAAGCTTAGATAGTAATAATACCGCAACTCATTCAAAAAAAGTGATTGAATTTATTAGAAACAAAATAGGTTTTAAAAACGTTATAATTTCAGACGATCTTTCAATGAAGAGCTTAAAAGATGACATGAAAGAGAAAACTATTAAAACATTTAAAGCAGGGTGCAATATTGCACTTCATTGCAATAGCAATCTCAATGAAATGAAGATTGTAGCTGACAATTCACCCTTAATAAGTAGTTTTATAATTAAAAAAACATCACAATTTTATAAAATTTTAAGTTAGTATTTGTTTATGTCCGAGTCTGATTCTGTTTTATTTAATGTTGATATTAATAACTATAATGGACCTCTTGATGTTTTGCTTGATCTTGCGAAAGCACAAAAGGTAGATTTAGAAGAAATATCAATAACAAAACTTGCTGATCAATTTCACGATTATATTACTAGTGAAAAAGATTTAAATTTAGAAATTGCATCAGAATATCTATTGATGGCTACATGGTTAGCCTATTTAAAATCAAAATTGTTACTTCCAGGAACTCCAGAAGAAGAATTTAAAGTTCAAGAAGTTGCGGAAAAATTAAAATTGCAACTTAAAAAATTAGAACTCATTAGATTGCTTTCAGAGCAAATGTTAAAAAGAAATAGATTAGGTAAAGAGATTAGAACGCGAGGAATAAAAGGAAATATTAGATCAATTTATAGCTCTGAATATAATGTAAGTTTATATGAACTTTTAAAAGCTTATTCTTCAATAGTTATGACTAAAGATTTTCAAACAATGAGTATTCCTAAATTACCAGTGTTTACTACTGAGGATGGTATTAAAGCTATAAAAAAATTTATTGGTAAACTGATGGATTGGAAAAACTTAGATGATTTAATACCTAGTAATTTTAAAAATGGTTCTAGATATAAAAAAACAGGTAAAGCAGGAATTTTTGCTGGATCATTAGAATTAGTAAAAGAGGGAAATCTAACAATAAAACAAGATAAATTATTTGATGATATTTATGTAAGGGAAATTAATGATTAAAAAAGAAAAAATAACAAAGGATAACGTAGTTAAATTTCCTTCTAAATTAACCGATCTTGAAAAAGAAATTGAAGCTGTAATTTTTGCAGCTGCTGAACCACTTGATGTTGATACAATTGAAAGTAAAATTTCAAAGAAAGCAAATGTTGCAAAATTATTAGAAAAATTACAACAAGAGTATTCAAATAGAGGAATAAATTTAGTTTGCATTAAAGAAAAGTGGTCTTTTAGAACATCACCCAAAGTATCAAGCTTAATGACTCAAGAAAAAACTGTTGAAAAAAAATTATCTCGTGCAGCAATAGAAACATTAGCAATTATTGTTTATCACCAACCTGTTACAAGAGCAGAAATCGAGGAAATACGTGGTGTTGCTTTTGGAACAAATACTTTAGAGATTTTAATGGAATTAGATTGGGTTAAACCGGGTGGCCGAAAAGATGTACCTGGCAAACCAATTCAATATTTAACAACAGATGGTTTTTTAAGTCATTTCAATTTACAAAAATTATCTGATCTTCCTACAGTTGATGAGTTAGGGGCTGCTGGCTTAATTGATAGCACAAGTGTTGACAATGCAATTTTTGGCTCAAGTAAATTTTTTAAAGAAAAACAAGATGAAAAAAAAGAGGATATTTATTCTAATATAGACGAAATGTTGAATAGTACTCTTGATGAAGAAGAAAAAGATTCATAAAAAAGTCACTTTTAAATCAATCGTAAAAAGGTTATAAGTTTTTATGAGCATAGGAATTTGGCAAATAGCAATTGTTGTAATATTAGTTGTCTTATTATTTGGACGAGGAAAAATATCTAGTTTAATGGGCGATGTTGCTAAAGGTATTAAAAGTTTCAAAAAAGGAATGGCGTCAGATGTGACTGACGATAGTGAGCCAAAAAATATTTCCGACGAAAATAAAGACTCAAATAACAAAGATTAAATTACATGCCTACTATTGGTTGGTTTGAAATTTTGATTATTGTAGGTATTGCCATAGTTGTACTTGGCCCTAAAGACTTTCCTATAATGTTAAAAAAAGCTGGTTCATGGATCGGTACCGCAAAAAAATATATGCGTGATATTCAAAGTGAAGTTTCAAATATTGACATTGAAGAAGAAAATACAAATGAAATAAAAAAAGATAATATTAAAAAAGATGAGTAACGAAGAAAATGAAGGTGGCTTTATAAGTCATTTAACTGAATTAAGAAAAAGACTTATTCATAGTTTTTTGTTTCTATTTATATTTTTTATTGGCTGTTATTTTTTTGCTGAAAATATCTATGGGTTTTTAGTTGATCCCTATGCAAAAGCAGTAAAAGATGATGGTACTGAAAGAAGATTAATTTTTACAGCATTACAAGAAACTTTTTTAACTTATCTAAAAGTATCTTTCTTCACAGCATTCTTTGTTACGTGCCCATTTATTCTAATGCAAATATGGAAATTTATAGCTCCTGGTTTATATAAACATGAAAAAATTGCTATTATGCCTTACTTAATTTTAACTCCTATATTATTTCTTCTAGGAGGAATGTTAGTTTATTACCTCATAATGCCACTTGCGATTAAATTTTTCTTATCATTTGAAAGCACTGGTCTTTCAACTAGTTTGCCAATTCAACTTGAAGCTAAGGTTAATGAATACTTATCACTTGTTATGAAATTAATTTTTGCATTTGGTTTAAGTTTTCAGTTACCAGTGGTGCTTAGTTTACTAGCAAGAGTCGGTGTTGTTGATAGTCAGTTTTTAAAAGAGAGAAGAAAATATGTTGTTGTAATAATTTTTGCTGCAGCCGCCTTGTTAACTCCGCCAGATCCAATTACTCAAATTGGTTTAGCTATACCATTATTAATTTTATATGAATTATCGATATTTTCAGTAAAATTTATAGAAAACAAAAATTTAGAAAAAACTGATGCATAATATAAAAGAAATAAGAAAAGATTTTAATGTTTTTGCTAAATCACTTGAGAAAAGATCTATAAATGTAGATTTTAAAAACTTACAAAAACTAGATGAGCAAAATAGAGAATTAATTCAAAAAAAAGAAGCATTAGAAAAAGAAAAAAAAGATATTTCAAAATCTAAAGACGAAGCAATGTTTAAAAGATCAAAAGAAATTTCTTTAGATTTAGAAAAAATTTCCGAAAACCAAAAAAATGTAAAAAGTGAATTAGATAATATATTATCAAATATTCCTAATATACCTCACTCTGATGTGCCTAATGGTAAAGACGAAAATGACAATATAGAAATTTCTAAATCAGGTAAAATTCCCGATTTTGATTTTAAGCCTAAATCACACTATGAACTAGGTGAAAAATTAAATATGCTTGATTTTGACCTTGCTACCAAAACTACAGGATCAAGATTTGTTTTTGTAAAAAATAAATTAGCTTTATTGGAGAGAGCTTTATCAAATTTTATGCTTGATACTCATGTAAATCAAAATCAGTATCAGGAAATTTCACCTCCTTTAATTGCATCGGATAATACTATGTTTGGAACTGGACAACTTCCAAAATTTGAAAATGATCAGTTTGAAATTAAGTTTGATGAAGGTTCTGATAGAAAATTTTTGATACCTACAGCAGAAGTTATACTAACAAATATAGTTAAAGATAAAATTGTAGATCGTAAAGATTTACCTATGAGATTTGTTGCATCAACTCCTTGTTTTAGAAAAGAAGCTGGAAGCTATGGAAAAGATACCAAAGGAATGATTAGACAACACCAATTCTATAAAGTTGAAATGGTGAGCATTGTTGAAAAAGAAAGTTGTTTAGAAGAGTTAGAAAGAATGACAAACTGCGCTACTGATATATTAGATAAATTAGAATTACCTTATAGAAAAGTCATTTTATGCTCAGGGGATATGGGTTTTAGTGCTGAGAAAACTTATGATATCGAAGTTTGGCTACCATCAGAAAATAAATATCGTGAAATTTCTTCTTGTTCATCATGTGCAACATTTCAAGGACAAAGAATGAAGACCAGATATAAAGATGAAAATAAAGAAACTCATTTTGTTGGCACTCTCAATGGAAGTGGTCTTGCTGTTGGGAGAACATTAATTGCAGTTTTAGAAAATTATCAACAAAAAGATGGATCTATTGTTGTGCCAAAAGTTTTAAGACCCTATATGAACAATTTAGAAAGTATTTCGATCAATTAAAGTTGTTTTCATTATTAAGATAGTATAATAATTCAGCTTATTTATAAGGAGATTTATGGAAGGTTCAGGAATAGGACAATTTATACCGTTAATTTTAATTTTTGTTATTTTTTATTTTTTCTTAATAAGACCTCAACAGAAAAAAGTTAAAGAACATAAAGCAATGGTTGAAGGTTTAAAAAGAGGTGACAAGGTTATTACTTCTGGAGGTATCACAGGTACTGTTGAAAGATTAATCGACAACGATAAGATTGAAGTTGAAATTGCTGAAAATGTTAAAGTTGAGATTGTTAAAGCTACAGGTGTTCAAGGCCTTTTAAATACTCAAGAAGTTAAGAAATAATCAGTTAAAGAAAAGTGCTTTATTTTTCAAAGTTAAGAATTTTATCTATAGCTCTTTTTTCTTCTTTATTTATTTTAATTGCATTAACAAATTTATTTAAAATCGACGATGATTTTTTTGATAAAAAAATCAATTTAGGTTTGGACTTACAAGGAGGATCATACCTTTTACTTGAAATTGATAACGCTCCTGTTATTGAGCAAAAACTTCAAAATTTAACTACGACTATTAGAAATTATTTCAAAGATCAAAATATCAAGATTAATAATATTAAAATTGAAGATGAAAAAATATTCTTCAATGTTGATGATCAAAGTAAACAAGTAGTTCTAGATACTTTTATGGATGAGAATAGTGATATAAATCCATACTACCCAAGATTTAAATCACACCAGTTAGAAATTGAAGATATGGGTTTAAATCTGAAAGTAAATTTTTCGACACAAGGGTTGATTTCCTTAAAAACCTCTTCCCAAGATCAGGCAATTGAAATTGTTAGAAGAAGAATTGATGAAGTTGGAACCAATGAACCAAATATTTTAAAGAGAGGAAATAATCGTATTCTAGTTGAGCTTCCTGGTTTAGATGATCCTATGAGGGTAAAATCTCTTTTAGGTAAAACTGCCAATTTAACGTTTAGATTTGTTACAAACAATGAAAACGATAGTTTTGGAGTTGAAAAATTAAAATATGAAGATGGATTAGAGGAAGCAACTGTAAGTAAACGTATAATAATAAGTGGAGATAATCTTTTAGATGCACAGCCTCAAATGGATACACAAAATAACCAAACAGTAGTGTCTTTTTCTTTAGATAGAGTGGGAGCTAAAAGATTTGGTAAGGCTACATCTACAGGTATTGGTAAACAACTTGCTATAGTTCTAGATGGAAAAATTATAAGTGCACCAGTAATTAGAGACACTATTGCTAGTGGTTCTGGACAAATTAGTGGTGGATTTACATTTCAATCAGCAACGGATTTAGCATTATTGTTAAGATCAGGTGCATTACCTGCACCTTTGAACATTATTGAGGAAAGAACTGTAGGTCCTGATTTGGGTCAAGATTCTATAAATGCAGGGATGATTGCTTTAGCTATAGGTTTTCTTTTGGTTATAATTTTTATGTTCGTTAAATATAGAGTTTTTGGTCTTATCACCAATTTAACATTAATTATTAATTTATTTATTTTATTGGGAATATTAACTTTATTTGAAGCAACATTAACTCTACCAGGTATAGCAGGTATAATCTTAACCGTTGGTATGGCAGTTGATGCAAATGTTTTAATATTTGAAAGAATTAAAGAAGAACTTAAAGATGAAAAGAATAATATATTAGCTTTTGATAGCGGTTATATTAAATCAAGAACAGCAATAATCGATGCTAACATAACAACTTTATTAGCCGCAATTATACTTTTTTTTATGGGTTCTGGCCCAATAAAAGGATTTTCTGTTACACTTGGCATAGGAATTTTTACAACACTATTTTCTGTTTATTTCATCGCTAGATTATTCACTAGTATTTATGTGTCCAAAAATAGAAATAAGGAAAAATTAATTTAATGATACCATTTAATAAATATTACAATCACTTTAATTTACTTTCAACAATACTAATTGTTTGTTCATTAATTTTATTAGTATTCAAGGGATTGAATTTTGGAATTGATTTTAAGGGAGGTACACTAATTGAATTAAGATCCTCAGATACCAAAATAAATGTTAGTTCACTAAGAGACAAATTTAGTCAAATGAATCTTGGTGATGTATCAGTTAAAAAGTTTGGAAATGATAAGGATTATTTAATTAAATTTGAGAATAAAGATAATAAAAAAAATGTAATTGAAGAAATTAAGATTAATCTTGATAAATCATTTGGTAATAATTTTAATTTTAGAAGAGTTGAAAATGTTGGTCCAAAAGTAAGTGCAGAGTTATTAAAATCTGGCGTAATAGCCATCTCATTATCTTTAGCAATAATGTTATTTTATATTTGGATTAGATTTGAATGGCAATTTAGTCTTGGTGCAATTCTAGCCTTATTTCATGATGTAATAGTTACTCTTGGTGTATTTTCATTATTTAGTTTGGAAATTAATTTATCTATTATTGCTGCTGTTTTAACAATAGTTGGATACTCAATGAATGATACCGTTGTCATTTTTGATCGTGTTAGAGAAAATTTAAGAAAATACTCTGATATTAAAATTTTTGAACTAACTAATATTTCTATTAATGAAACTTTATCTAGAACAATAATTACTTCAGTTACAACATTACTAGCTTTATTAGCTATTTACTTTTTTGGTGGTGAAATTTTAAAAGGATTTTCTTTAGCAATGATTTTAGGTGTTGTTTTTGGTACTTATTCATCAATTTATATTGCCAATACTGTTTTAGTGAGACTAAGAGTTTCTCAAAAAACTGTTTTAAGAGAAGATGATCAAAAGTAAATCTGAGTATACTTTGATAATATTTTTCAATGAATAAAAAACTTTGGGAACCATCAAAAATTTTAAAAAAAAATTCAAATTTATTCAAATTTGAAAAATTTATATCCAGGAAATTTAATAAAAAATTTAACACAAATTATGAAAAAATTCATAATTGGTCTGTAAAAGATCCTGATAATTTTTGGAGTAGTGTGTGGGATTATTCTAAAGTAATTGGTCACAAAGATAAAATTCACTCAAAAAAAAATTCTAAATTTTATAAAAATATTTTTTTATCAAACTCAAAATTAAATTTTTCAGAAAATTTACTTTCAAAAAATAATAATGAAAAAGCAATAACTTTTATTAGTGAAAATGGATATCGCGAAACTAAAAATTGGAATGAATTAAATACAAACGTTAAGAAAGTTTCTATTTTTTTAAGAAAATTAAAGATCAAATCAAAGGATAGGGTGGTAGCCTACATGCCAAATATTTCTGAGACAGTTGAAGCTTTTTTAGGAACTGTTGCTATAGGATCAATATGGTCTTCTTGTTCTCCCGATTTTGGTATTAATGGAGTAATTGAAAGATTTTCTCAAATAAAACCAAAAGTTTTATTTGTGACAAATGAATATTTTTATAATGGAAAAAGAATTAATGTTTTGGAAAGAATACCTGAGATTATTAAAAAAATACCATCTATCAAACATATAATTATTTCAAATTATCCAGGTCAAACTCATGTAAAAAAATTACCTAATTATAAAAAAATCAAAACATATAATTGGATAGATATAATTAAACAAGATAGTCAAAAATTAAGTTTTACAAAATTTGATTTTGAACATGAGTTAGCGATTTTATATTCTAGTGGAACTACGGGTAAACCAAAATGTATTTGCCATAAAACAGGTGGTGTACTTCTACAACATCTAAAAGAACATCAGCTTCATTGTGATATTAAAGAAAATGATAATGTTTTTTATTTTACGACTTGTGGATGGATGATGTGGAATTGGTTGGTATCCGTTTTAGCTTCGAAAGCTTCTATAGTCTTGTTTGATGGTTCTCCGATGTATAAAAAGGATGACTTACTTCTTAAAATAGCTAATAAGGAAAATATAACGTTACTAGGTATTAGCGCAAAATATATTGATACACTCCGAAAAATTAACAAAGATTATAAGAAATTATACAGATTACCTAAATTAAGAACTATTTGTTCAACAGGTTCCCCTTTATCCCAAGATAGTTTTGAATATGTGTACAAAAATATAAAAAAAAATGTTCATCTAGCATCAATTTCAGGTGGAACTGATATTGTTTCATGTTTTGTTTTAGGAAATTTATATCAATCTGTTTATTCTGGTGAGATCCAAAATAAAGGACTTGGTATGGATGTACGTGTTTTTAATGAAAAAGGTAAATCTATTTATAACAAAAAAGGAGAACTTGTTTGTGCTAATCCTTTTCCTTCAATGCCATTAAAATTTTGGAATGATAAAAATGATATTAAATTTAAAAAGGCATATTTTAGTAGATATAAAAATATTTGGCATCATGGAGATTATGCAAAAATTACAAATAAAAATGGATTTATAATTTTTGGTCGATCAGATACAACATTAAATCCTGGAGGAGTAAGACTCGGAACAGCTGAAATATATTCTGAGGTTGAAAAATTTAAAGAAATAAAAGAATCTTTAGTTGTTGGACAATCTTGGGATAATGATATTAGGATTATTCTATTTTTAATTCTAAATTCTAAATTTGAGCTTAATGAAAACTTATTAAAAAAAATAAAACTACAGATAAGAAAAAATGCATCTCCAAGACATGTTCCCAGTAAAATAATTCAGGTAAATGATATTCCACGAACTAAGAGTGGTAAAATCGTAGAACTAGCTGTTAAAAATATTATTGAAGGTAATAAGATTAAAAACAAAGAAGCTCTAGCAAATCCTGAATGCTTAAAAGAATTTAGAAATATAAAGGATTTAAAGTAATTAAAAAATTAATAAAGATTTTGCGCAATTACCATTGAAAGCAACATTGGTAATGAAAGTAATGTATTAGTTCTTGAAAATAGCATAGCAGTTTTTGCAGATTTAGCTTTTAAATCTGGCTCGCATTCAACAATTCCTAACGCTCTTTTTTGATTTGGCCAAATTACAAACCAAACATTAAAAGCCATAATTATTCCAAGCCACATTCCAATACCTATTGCTGTATATTTTGGTACTTCAGATCCAATACCTAAAAGTAAAGCATCATGACCATACCCATTTAAATGAGCTAAAATTAATCCAGATAATACTGTTAATGCAGCTGCCCATCTAAAATAGAAAAGAGCCGCAGGAGCAATGACTTTACCTATTGCTGGTTTTTGTTCATCAGGGATCTTGCCCATGTTTGGAATTTGTACAAAGTTAAAATACCAAAGTAAGCCAATCCACATAATGGCAACAGTCACATGAATATATCTGAATAACCAACTCCAAAACAATGTATCAAAAGCAAACCCACCGTTTAAATAAAATAGTGCAACAAATAACAATATAGCTAATGCAAGTGATGCATGAATTGTTTTTGGTAGTGATGATAATAAATTGCTCATGATTCTTAATATTTATACACTAAATTATCAGAAATATTAACAACCTTTTATTATATTATCTTAATAAAGGTTTTAAGAATTGACCCGTATAACTTTCAGGAACTTTACAAATTTCTTCGGGTTTTCCTTCTGCGATAATATTACCTCCTTTAACACCACCTTCAGGGCCCATATCGACGATATAATCAGCTGTTTTAATAACATCTAAATTGTGTTCAATAACCACAACAGTGTTACCAAGTTTAACAAATGTGTGAAGTATTTCTAATAATTTTTTAATATCATGTTGATGAAGACCTGTTGTTGGTTCATCTAAGATATACATTGTTCTACCTGTTGATCTTTTGGATAGTTCTTTTGCAAGTTTTATTCTTTGAGCTTCACCTCCTGATAGAGTAGTTGCCTGTTGACCAATTTTTATATACCCCAAACCTACTTTTTTAAGAGTAAGTAATTTTGTTTTAATAGTTGATATATTTTCAAAATATTCACATCCTTCATCAACAGACATATCCAAAACATCAGCTATGCTTTTTCCTTTAAACTTAATCTCTAGCGTTTCTCTATTGTATCTTGTGCCTTTGCATTCATCACATTGTATGTAAACGTCTGGTAAAAAATGCATCTCATAAGTTATAACACCATCACCTTCACAAGCTTCACATCTTCCACCTTTAACATTAAAAGAAAATCTTCCAGGTTTATATCCTCTAGTTTTAGACTCAGGTAAACTAGTAAACCAATCTCGAATAGGACCAAAAGCACCAGTATAAGTTGCTGGGTTTGATCTAGGTGTTCTTCCAATGGGAGATTGGTCTATATCTATAATTTTATCAATTAATTCAACACCCTTATAACTCTTAAAGGCTTTTGGTGCTTTTCTAGCTTTATTATTAAGTGTTAAATTCAGAGCATGATATAAAGTTTGTAAGATTAAAGTTGATTTACCACTACCTGATACACCAGTGATACAAGTAAAACTTCCTGTTGGAATTTTTAAATTAACATTGTTTAGATTATTTCCTGTAGCTCCATTAATTTCTACAAATCTTCCATTTTTAGCTAATCTTCGAGTTTTAGGAATTTCAATTGATTTTTTATTCGATAGATATTGACCAGTAATACTATTTTTGTCTTTTTTAATTTCATCGTATGTTCCTTGAGCAGATACTTGCCCACCATTAGATCCAGCTTCAGGACCCATATCTATAATATGATCAGCGTTCTCCATTGTTTCTGTATCATGCTCAACTACAATTACAGTGTTACCTAAATCTCTTAATCTTTTAAGAGCATTAATAAGTTTAACATTGTCTTTTTGATGCAAACCTATTGAGGGTTCATCAAGAACATATAATACACCAGTTAATCCAGATCCTATTTGAGAGGCTAGTCTTATTCTTTGAGCCTCACCACCAGAAAGTGTCCCTGACTCTCTTGATAATGTAAGATAATCTAAACCAACATTAAGCAAAAAATTTAATCTTTCATTAATTTCTTTTAATACATGTTCAGCAATTTTAAATTGTCTGTTATCTAAATTTTTTTCTAAATCTTTAAACCATTGAGCTGCATCAAGAATAGATTTTCTAGTAACTTCACTTATATTGTGATTATCAATTTTTACACAAAGAGCTTCTTCTTTAAGCCTATCTCCATTACAGCCTTCACAAGCAGAATCTGACTGATACTCTGCTATAGCTTCTCTTTTCCATTCGCTATCAGACTCTAGAAATCTTCTTTCAAGATTATTTATTACACCTTCAAAAGTTTTTTTATGTGAATATTTTTCATATCCATCATCATAGTTGAACTTAATTTCTTCTTCGTCAGATCCATATAAAATTACATCTTTAATTTTTTTTGGTAATTTTTTCCATTTATCATCAAGTGAAAAACCATAATGTTTAGCAATAGATGCTAAAGTTTGAGCGTAATATAATGTTGTAGATTTAGCCCAAGGTTCAATAGCACCATCTGCAATACTTTTTCTTTCATCTGGAATTACTAAGTTAGGATCAACATTTAATTTAATTCCAATACCTTCACATTCTTCACAAGCACCATAAGGGCTATTAAAAGAAAAAAGTCTAGGTTCAATTTCTTCAATAGTAAAACCACTTTCGGGACAAGCAAATTTTGTTGAATATATTAGTTTTTCAATTTTTCTAAATTTTTCTGGTAATGTCTCATCTTCATATTCTACAAAAACCAATCCATTTGATAAATTAACAGCCGCCTCAATGCTTTCTGCCAATCTATTTCCTAACTTTGAATTTAGTACAATTCTATCAACTAGAACTGAGATATCATGTTTAAGTTTTTTGTCTAAGTTTGGTGACTTTTCAATGTCGTATAAAACATTATCAATCTTAATTTTTCTAAATCCTCGTCTTTTATAACTTAAAATATCTTTCTTATATTCACCTTTACGACCCCTAACTACAGGAGCATAAATATATATAGTAGATTTTTTTGGTAGTTTTTTTACTAAATCTACAATCTGAGTTATTGTTTGAGATGTAATAGGTTTTCCTGTAAATGGTGAATAAGGTATACCAGCTCTTGCGAACAAAACTCTCATATAATCATAAATTTCTGTAACTGTTGCAACAGTTGATCTTGGATTTTTAGATGTATTTTTTTGCTCAATAGCGATTGCTGGACTTAAACCTTCGATGAGATCTACATTTGGTTTTTTCATTTTATCTAAAAATTGTCTGGCATAAGCAGACAGACTTTCGACGTAACGTCTTTGACCTTCTGCGTATATGGTATCAAATGCTAATGATGATTTTCCTGATCCTGATAGACCAGTTATTACAACAAATTGATCTTTAGGGATTTCAATATTAACATTTTTCAAATTATGTTCTTTAGCACCCTTAATAACTATCTTTTTGATCATATTTTTTGTTGCTTTGAGTTAATAAAATTAATAATGAGAAGAATTATGATATAGTTCTTATTAATTAATTTAACAAATATTAAATATTATGGCTGGAAGTTTAAATAAAGTATTATTAATTGGTCGTTTGGGCGCAGACCCAGAAATCAAACAAATGGTTAATGGCAAAAGTGTTGCAAGACTTAGTTTAGCAACAAGCCAATCCTGGAAAGACAAAAATACAGGTGAGAAAAAAGAAAAAACTGAATGGCACCGTGTAGTTGTATTTAACGAGGGTCTTGTAAATGTTATTCAACAATATCTTAAAAAAGGTGCTCAAATTTATGTAGAGGGTCAACTTACTACTAGAAAATGGAAAGACGAGCAATCTGGTCAAGATAAATATTCTACCGAAATTGTCCTTCAAGGATATAACTCGACTTTAACAATGCTTGGTGGAGGTAACACTGGTGGTGGAATTCAAAATGACACAACTCAACAAAATAATATTGAGGACTCTTCACAAGTGTCAAATGATATGGATGACGAAATTCCATTTTAGTATCTATGCAAAAAACTGAAGCTCCAAAAGATAACAACATAAAATTAATCTCAATGCATGATGAGATGAGTTCATCTTATCTATCTTATGCTATGAGCGTAATTGTCAGCCGAGCTTTACCTGACGTGAGAGATGGATTGAAACCTGTTCACAGAAGAATTTTATATGCAATGTATAAAGGTGGATATGATTGGTCCAAACAATTTAGAAAATCTGCAAGAATAGTAGGGGATGTAATTGGTAAATATCACCCTCACGGTGATCAATCAGTATATGATGCACTAGTTAGAATGGTTCAAGATTTTTCAATGAGCTTACCATTAGTTCAGGGTCAAGGAAATTTTGGATCTATAGATGGTGATCCAGCTGCAGCAATGAGGTACACAGAAACAAGATTGTCAAAAGTTTCTCAATTTTTAATTGATGATATAGAAAAAAATACTGTTTCTTTTAAAAGTAATTATGACGAAACAGAAAAAGAACCTACAGTTTTACCAGCTCAATATCCAAATCTTTTAGTTAATGGTGCTGGTGGTATCGCTGTTGGTATGGCAACAAGCATCCCTCCACATAATTTAGGTGAAATTATTGATGGAACTTTAGCATTAATTGATAACAAGGATATTAAGATTAAAGAATTAATGAAACACGTCCCTGGACCAGATTTTCCAACTGGCGGTGTAATTATTGGTAAAGATATCATTAAACAAGGCTACAATAATGGTAGAGGATCTTTTAAAATTCGAGGTGAAGTTTCTATAGAGTCACTTAAGAATGGTAGAGAAAGATTGGTAATTACTTCCATTCCTTACCAAGTAAATAAATCAGTATTGAACGAGAGAATTGCTCAGTTAGTAAGAGAAAAAAAGATCGAAGGAATTAAGGATATTAGAGACGAGTCAAATAGAGAAGGTATCAGAGTAGCAATTGATCTTAGAAATGGTGTTGAACCAGAAACAATAAAAAGACAACTTTATAAAAACACTCAAATTGAAAGTTCGTTTGGCTTTAACACATTAGCTATTGTTGAAGGCAAACCTAAAACTTGTACATTAAAAGACTTCTTAGCAAATTTTTTATCTTTTAGAGAAGATGTTGTAATTAAAAAGACTAAATTTGATCTTCAAAAAGCAGAAGAAAGAGCTCACATCTTAATAGGGCTATCAGTATCAGTAGAAAATTTAGACAAGATTATAAAAATAATACGATCATCAAAAACCCCAGATGATGCCAAACAATCTATTTTAAAAACTAAATGGAAAATTAACAAATCTCAAAAATTAATTTCTTTAGTGGAAGGAAAAAAAGGTAAGGGCGTTTATTCATTATCTGAGCCACAAGTTTTAGCTATTCTAGAACTTAGACTTCAAAAATTAACTGCTTTAGGAATTAACGAAATTGAAGTTGAAATAAAAAAATTAGCTGAATTAATAACAAAATACAAAAAAATTATATCTTCAAAAAAAGAACTATTAAAAGTGATCAGCGATGAACTTAAAAACATTAAAGAAAAGTTTGCAGTACCAAGAAGAACTAAGATAATTGATGCAGTTTTAAATTACGATATTGAAGAAACTATTCAAAAACAATCTGTAATTATTACGGTAACTTTACAAGGTTACATCAAACGAGGTTCTTTAGATGGTGTAAAACAACAAAAAAGAGGCGGTAAAGGTAAGTCTGGTATTACTACAAGAGATCAAGATTCAGTTATTCAAACTTTATCAGTTAATACACACACTTCAGTTCTATTCTTCTCTACAGAAGGTTTAGTTTACAAAGTAAAAGCATGGAAAATTCCTGAAGGATCTTCAACTTCAAAAGGGAAATCTTTATTCAATATTTTACCTTTAAAAAGCCATCAAGCAATCAGTTCAATTATGCCTATGCCAGAAAATGAAACTGATTTAAAGAATTATCAAATAATTTTTGCTACAGCACAGGGCAAAGTTAGAAAAAATAGTTTAGAAGATTTCTCATCTATTAATGCATCAGGTAAAATTGCAATGAAACTTGATAACAATGATAAGATTGTTGGTGTTAAAATTTGTCAAGACGATCAAGATGTAATCTTAAGCACTAAATTTGGTAAATGTATAAGATTTGAAGCAAAAAAATTAAGAGTATTTAAAGGAAGATCATCAAAAGGAATAAAAGGTTTGGAGCTAGCTTCAAACGATGAAATAGTGTCTTTGTCTGTTATTGATAACGATAAAACAAAAAAAAATGGTAAAAAATCTAAAGACGAAAAATCAGAAATTACTGCTAAAGAAAAATTTGTCCTATCAATAAGTGAAAATGGATATGGGAAGAAAACATCTCATACAGATTACAGAGTTACCAATAGAGGTGGCAAAGGTATTATTGGTATTGTAAATTCACCAAGAAATGGAAATATAACTTCATCTTTTCCAGTATTTGAGGGAGATGAAATACTTATATCAACTAATAAAGGTAGAGTGATTAGAGTTGCAGTTAAAGAAATCAGAACAGCTGGCAGAAATACTCAGGGTGTTAGAGTAATTAAATTATCTGGAGAAGAAAAAGTGGTATCTGCTATTAAAATTGATGATAATCTAATCTAATGAACAAGGTAGCAATTTACCCTGGTACGTTTGATCCAATTACATACGGTCATATTGATGTAATCAAAAAAGCATTAAAACTATTTGATAAAATTATTGTAGGAGTTTCTGATGTTAGTAATAAAAACTATTTGTTTAATTCTGAGGAAAGAATCAATATTGTAAATAAAGCATTATTTAATGATTTAAAATTAAGTAAAAAAAAAATATCTGTCGTCTCATTTAGCTCTCTTACAACTGATTTATGTAAAAAATATAAATCTAATATAATTTTACGTGGCTTAAGAGCTGTTTCAGATTTTGAATATGAATTTCAATTAGCAGGAATGAATAGAAAACTTAACAACAATATTGAGACTATTTTTTTAATGTCTGATGTAGAAAATCAAATAATTTCATCGAGATTTGTTAAGGAAATTGTCAAATTAAATGGTGATATAAGAAAATTTACTACCAAAAGTACAATTAAATCTTTAAAAGAAAAATATGAATAGAATTTTAACTTTAATATTTATTTTATTTTTTTTATTTACTAATCAATCAATAGCGCAGGAGAATATAATGATTTTAAAACTAAAAGACGGTGATGTGAAAATTGAGTTATTTGAAGATGTGGCTCCAAATCATGTTAAAAGAATTAAAGAACTAGCTGATAGTGGTCAATACGACAATGTTGTATTTCATAGGGTTATTGATGGATTTATGGCTCAAACTGGCGATGTAAAATTTGGTAAATCAGACTCTAATGATTTTGACTTACGTAGAGCAGGTATGGGTGGTTCAGATAAACCAGATTTAAAACAAGAATTTAGTAGTGTGCCTCATGATAGAGGAACTTTATCTATGGCAAGATCCTCTGATCCTGATAGTGCAAACAGTCAATTTTTTATATGTTTTAAACCAGCACCATTCCTAGACAGACAATATACAGTCTTTGGAAAAGTTTTAGAAGGTATGGAATTTGTTGATAAAATTAAAAGAGGTGATGATAGCAACAATGGTGCCGTATCTGATCCAGATAAAATTATCAGTTTTAAATCATTATAATTTCTTTAAATGGCATTAAAAGATTTTGCCTTTAAAGTTTTAAGTAAAGACAAGTTTGCAAGATGTGGTTTAATCGAAACCCATAGAGGTAACATTAATACACCTGCTTTCATGCCTGTTGGAACTCAAGCTACAGTGAAAGCTTGTACTATTGATGATATCAAAAAAACAGGATCAGAAATAATATTATCAAATACCTATCATTTAATGATTAGACCTGGTGTTGAAAGAGTTCAATCTGCAGGAGGTCTTCATAATTTTATGAATTGTGATCTTCCAATTCTCACTGACTCAGGAGGATTTCAAGTAATGTCACTTTCAAAGTTAAATAAAATTGATAGAGAAAAAGGAGCTATTTTTAATTCACATGTTGATGGTAAAAAATTTTATTTAAGTCCAGAAGAAAGCATAAGAATTCAATTGGGACTTAACTCTGACATAGTTATGATTATGGATGAGTGTCCTCGTAAATCAGATGATTATGAATTGATAAAAAAATCAATGGACTTATCTTTATATTGGGCTGAAAGATCAAAAAAAGCTTTCGGTAAAAATCCACACAAAGCCCTATTTGGAATTGTTCAAGGAGGTTTATTTAAAGATTTACGAATTAAATCTCTAAATGAATTAATTAAAATTGGATTTGATGGTTATGCTATGGGTGGTCTTGCTGTTGGAGAGTCGCAAACAGAAATGTTTAATGTTTTAGATAATATAAAAGAACATATGCCAGATGAAAAACCTCATTATTTAATGGGTGTGGGGACACCCTCAGATATAATAGGTGCTGTTAAAAGAGGTATTGATATGTTTGATTGTGTTCTACCTACAAGGTCAGGGAGAACAGGTTTAGCTTTTACGTGGAATGGTAGAATAAATATTAAAAATAATAAATATCAAAAAGATAACACCCCTTTAGATCCTAATTGTGATAATTTAAGCCTTAACAAATATTCAAAAAATTATTTAAATCATTTATTTAACACTAATGAAATTTTAGCATCAATGCTGTTAACTCTTCATAATATTAATTTCTATCAAGAATTAATGTCTGCTATTAGAGAAAATATCTCAGAAGGTACTTTTGATCAATTTCATGACAAATACATTGATAAGTTGTAGAAGATATTTAATTTTTAGTTCAATTTGACGTTTGAAAAAATAGAATAATTCTGTATATAACAACTATTCAATTTGAATATATGGGGGCCCTTAGCTCAGTTGGTAGAGCAATTCCCTTTTAAGGAATGGGTCGATGGTTCGAGTCCATCAGGGCTCACCACTATTTAAATTTAAGTCAGTTTAATCGGAGGATAATCTAAGATCACTTCGTTCATCTTTTCATTTAAATTTTTAATTCTATTATCTGATGATGGGTGTGTGCTCATAAATTCAGGAGGTTCTTTGCCTTTATTAAGCTCCTTCATTCTTTCCCAAATTTTGACTGTTTCTCTTATATCATAACCTGATAGCGAAGAGAAAATCATACCAAGATAGTCTGCTTCACTTTCTTGTTTTCTATTAAAAGGATTTAAAATTCCAAGTTGTGCTAATAACCCAACTGTATTTTGTCCTGTTGTTCTATTAATATCTGATAAAACCCCACCACTTGCTATATCAATAATTCTAGTTCCAACATTTAACAAAGTCCCTCTACTAGCTCTCTCAACAGAATGTTTTGCGACTGCGTGGGCAATTTCGTGACCCATTACTGCTGCTAAACCATTAGTATTTTTTGTTGCATCTAAAATTCCTGTATAAACTGCTATCTTACCTCCAGGCATGCACCATGCATTACGAACTTTTTTTTTATCTATCAAAATATATTCCCAGTCGAAATTTTTTGTTGGGTCATCTAAATTTTCTCTGTCAAAATATTCTGAAATTGAGTTTTCCATTCTTTTACCAATTTCTTTAATCTCATTTAATGTTTTTATGTCATCGCTCATTTTTTCTTTTTCTTTTACCTTTTCATATATTTGAGCTGCTTGAGCATTTAGTCTTGCTTCGGATACAATTTTTAACTGTTTTCTTTCAGTAATTGGAGCAGTTGTGCATGAAGGTATAATAAAGCCACAACAGCCACAGCCAACATAAGATAAAAATTTTCTTCTATTCATTTTTGTATATAATTGATATTATCATTTCATTATGAATCTTAATAATAAAATCTTATTAGTATTATTTATCATTGCAATTTCTTTCGTAATTTATTCAAGTTTTAATTAAAAATATGGATAAAAAATCAAAAAGAAAATCATTATCCTTAACAATTCGAAACTATTTTATTACAGGAGTTGTTGTTTTAATTCCCATAGGATTTACATTATATCTTACTAAAATTTTAATAGGAATTTCATCAAATTTAATACCAAAAAATCTTAATCCCAATCATTATTTACCTTTCGATATCCCTGGAGTTGAAATTTTAATTTCTATTTTATTAATAACTCTAGTAGGGGGGTTATCTTTATCTTTCTTTGGTAAAAGAATTTTAAAACTAATTGATGATTTGTTTCAAAGAATTCCTTTTTTAAGAACTGTTTATTCAGCTATAGTTCAAATGACAGAAACATTTTCTAAAAAAAATGATGATACAAAAAGTGTTGTTTTAGTTGAATACCCAAGAAAAGGTGTTTGGGCAGTTGGATTTGCAACTAAAGAAAATACTGGAGAAATGGCAGATAAAACTAACAAAAAATTAATCAATGTTTTTGTTCCAACAACACCAAACCCTACCAGTGGTTTTTTATTAATGTTTCCTATAGAAGATGTGATTTATCTAAATATGTCTTTTGAAGAAGCATCTAAATTTATTGTTTCAGCTGGCACATCAAACAAGCCGTCTTAAGCAATATCGTTTATAATATCTGCTCTATCGTATAATTTTATAAGAGGTTTAAATCTACTTATATCTTCATTTTCATTCTCAATTCTTTTGATTTCTTTTTCTGCTAAAAGAAAAAGGTCACTATTATGAACAGGGTCAGCTAACTTAAAATTTTTTATACCACTTTGTTTAAACCCTAATATATCTCCAAAACCTCTGATCTTCATATCTTCTTCGGAAATATAAAAACCATCATTAGACTCTTTTAAAATGTTAATTCTTTTTTTTGCATTCACACTTAAATTTGATTTAAACATCAATATACACGAAGACTCCTTATCACCTCTTCCTACTCGACCTCTTAATTGGTGTAATTGCGATAATCCAAATTTATTAGCATTCTCAATAATAATTACGTTTGCATTAGGAAAATCAATACCGACCTCAATAATAGTTGTTGATACTAAAATTTTGAATTTATTATTCAAAAAATTATCTAATATTATTTCTTTATCCTCTAAATCAGTTTTTCCATGTAAAAGAGATACTTGATTTGGAAAAAGTTTATCTAAATAATCAAATTTTTTAACAGCAGAGGCGTGATCTAATTTTTTAGATTCTTCAATTAAGGGACAAACCCAAAAAATTTGATTACCTAATTTAATTTCTTTTTTTATAAATTTAATAACGTCGTCAATTTTGTTTTCTAATTTACTATAAGTTTTAATAGGTTTTCTAGATTTAGGTTTTTCTCTTATAATAGAGAGATCCATATCACCATATACGGTCATTGTTAAAGTTCTAGGTATTGGGGTTGCCGTCATTAGTAGTACATCACAGTTATCACCACCTTTATCAGATAAACGTTTTCTTTGATTGACACCAAATTTATGTTGTTCATCTATAATAATTAATCCTAAATTTTTAAAATTTACCTTTTTTTGAAATATTGCATGTGTTCCAAAAATGATATCTATTTTATTATTTGCTAACTTATCTAATATTTCTTTTTTAGATTTGTACTCAGATTTACCAGAAATTAGTTCTATATTAATTTTTTTTTGAAATAGTTTTTTTGCAAAATTAAAATGTTGTCTTGCTAAAATTTCAGTAGGGGCCATAATAGCTACTTGAAATCCTGAATTGACAGTATTATAGGCTGCAATTAATGATACAATAGTTTTTCCACTTCCAACATCACCCTGTAATAAACGAAACATTTTATTTGAAGAAGAAAGATCTTTATTGATCTCGTCTAAAGATTTTTTTTGATCATTTGTTAGAGAAAATTCTAATTGATTAATTATTTTTTTTTGTAACATTTCATCAAAAAGTTTTCCTTTTTTTTTAATTCTTTTAATTTTTTTTCTAATTTCTGAGTTAACCAAGAAAGTTGAGAATATTTCATCAAATGCTAATCTTTGATAAAAATTTTTTTTATATTGTCCAATATTTTCTGGTTTATGTAATTCTATAATTGAATCATTCCAGTTTATGTCATTAAATTTATTTAAAATATTTTTTGAATGCCATTCATTTAAAATTGGAAGTTTGTTTAATATTTGATGAATAATTTTATTATAAATTTTCTCAGAAATACCCTCGGTTAACGAATAAGTATTGTGCTTTTGTTTTATAATAGACGAGTCTTCTGAAATATATTTTGGGTTTGTAAGTTGATATTTGTTTCTAAAAAAACCAATCTTTCCACTGATAGTTATTTCTTTTCCAAGTGGCAGGATTTTTCGGATATATCCTTCATAACTATTAAAAAAAATACAATCAATTTCACCTGTTTCATCAGAACATAAAACTTTATTTGGCAAGTTTCTTACCCTGGGAAATGAATATTTTTTTGGAAATATTGTTATTGTTTGATTTTCACCAATTTTTAAATCTTTAATTTTTGTAGAATGACTTCTATCAGTAAATGATTTAGGTAATTTCCATAATAAATCAAAAATATTATTAATTTTTTTTTTCTTTAAAAGGTTGGTTGTTTTAATGCCAACACCATTAAGTTTAGTTAAATCTGATAATAAATATTCATAATTACTTTTATTAGTCATAAAGTGATAATATATTATACTTATGACGCTCAATATAGACCAATTAAAAAAAAAAATTATCTATCGCTCTAATTATCGTGGCACTAAAGAAATGGATAAACTTTTAGGAGCTTTTACAAAAAAATATATCGAAACATTAGACATTAAAGATCTTAACGATTTAGAAGAATTGTTAGATGTGGATGATTCTAATTTGTATAATTTCTATAACGGTATGACATGTGATTTTAAATTTAAAAAAAACTATATCAATTCGTTGTTTAAAGATTTTGAATATAAAGATTATTAAATAGTGGCGGAAGGACTGAGATTCGAACTCAGGAAAGAGTTGCCCCTTTGCCGGTTTTCAAGACCGGTGCATTCAACCACTCTGCCATCCTTCCGTGAAGAGTGTTTTATTATTATAATTATTTAATTCAACCATAAAATAGACTAATAAAAGCTATAACTAATTAATCAGTTTAATTCATATGAATAAAGAATTTAATAAAGGACTATTCTTAGCTGGATTTGGTTCATTCTGGTGGGGTTTTTTTGGTGTTCTTTATTTTAAATATATCACCTTTATTGGTCATATCGAATTAGTTGTTCACAGATGTTTATGGACAACATTTACTTTAATTTTAACTACTTTCTTTTTTTCAAAATGGAATATTTTTTTTACAATAATTAAAAGTAAAAAAAATTTATTATATTTATTCTTATCTGGTTTTCTTATTTTTATTAATTGGGCGATATGGATATATGCAATAGCAACAAATAGAATAATTGATGCAAGTTTTGGTTATTTTATGATGCCAATTTTAAGTGTAATGCTTGGCTATATTTTTTTTAAAGAAGAACTTAACAAAAAAAGAATTTTATCAATCATTTTAGTTGTTATTTCAATTTTATATTTACTTTTAATAAGCTTTAAGTCTTTACCATGGGTAGGAATTATAGTCGCTTTAAGTTGGGGTTTTTATAATTTAGTAAGGAAAAAAATTAATGTTGATACAGATGTGGGACTTTTAATTGAAAGTTTATATATTTTACCATTTGCTCTTATTGCTTTTTATATAATAGCTGAGAATGGATATAATGATTTTCAAATATCCAACCCACCAATGATGTTGCTTATTTTTCTTGCTGGACCAATGACTGTCATTCCACTTTTTTTATATGTTAGAGGTGTTGAATTATGTGGTTTAGGTGCAACAGGAATGATTTTTTATATAACGCCAACATTACAATTTATACTTGGTTATTTTTACTATGACGAACCATTTTCTATGGAAAAATTAGTTAGTTTTATTTTTATATGGATTGCTGTAATTATATATTTAAAAGATTTACATGAAACTAATTAGCTATTTATTCATATTTACAATTTTTATTTTCACTGCATCTTTGTCAGATAATCAAACTGATTTTTTAAATTGGAAAAAATCTTTTAAGCAAATCGCTTTACAAAATGATATTTCAGAAAAAACCTTTGATATGACCATGTCTAATGTAAAGTTTTTGCCAGATGTAATTAAATATGACCGTTATCAACCTGAATTTTATGAAGATACTAAAACTTATATTTCAAAAAGAGCCTCTTCAAAAAAAGTTTCAAAAGGTATAAGTTTTTATAAGGAAAACTCTAAACTAATTAACACTATTGAAACTCAATATAATATTGAAAAGGAACTTCTATTAGCTTTAATGGGTATCGAAACTAATTTTGGAACTTATGTTGGCAAAATGGACATATTATCTTCGTTAGCTACATTAAGTTTTGATAAACGTAGATCTGAATTTTTTTCTAACGAATTGTTAACATTATTGAGATTGATAGAAACAAATCAGATTGATTATAAAACATTATATGGTTCATGGGCTGGTGCATTTGGTTATTTTCAATTCATGCCTTCAACAATGAAAAACTATGCGATTGATTATGATAAAAACAGTTATATAGATTTAAAAAATAATAATGATGCTTATGCATCAGCCGCTAATTATTTAAGTCAAATTGGCTGGAATGATAAACTTCCATGTTTTTATAAAATAAATTTATTAAATGATGTTCCAAAAAAATATTTAAATGTTTCTGCAAAAAAACTACATAATAAAAAAAAGTTAAAATATTTCAGAAAATATATTTCTGATGAATATATATTAGATAAAAAATTTGATAATTTAACAACTTCATTGATAACACCTGATAAAGATATAATCCCAGATGCTGAAACTTTAAGTCCAGCATATATAGTTTTTGATAATTATGAAATTATTTTAAAATGGAATAGATCTTTAAGATTTTCATTAGCAGTATGCACTCTTAAAGATAAATTAAAAAATGAATTATAAAATTTTAATAATAATAATATTTGCTTTTTTTTTAGTTGGTTGTGAACAAAACAAACTCAACAAAATAGAAATTGATAAGAAAACATTTGATAAATACAAAAACTCTGGATTTGCTCTTATTTATAATAAAGAGCTGAAAGCTAAAAAGAAAATTACAAAAAAGCTTGATAATAGATCTCTGTTAATTTTTCATAAAAATTTAAAAAAGAATTCTTTTGTTAAAATAACAAACCCAACTAACCAAAAAACAATTATAGCTGAGGTGGTTTCAAATCAAGTACAGTTTTCTGATTTCTATAATTGTGTAATCTCATTGAGAATAGCTGAAGAATTATCTTTGGATTTATATGAACCATATGTTGATCTTGTATTAATCTCTCAAGACTCATCTTTCATTGCAAAAAAAGCAAAAACATTTGAAGAAGAGAAAAAAATTGCAGAAAAAGCGCCTATAGATGGTATTCAAATTGATAATTTAGGATCAGAAAATCTACAAAAAAATGATCCAACTAAAGAAAAATTTTTTAATTACTCAATAAAAATAGCAGATTTTTATTACAAAGATTCAGCTAAGAGCATGTCTGATAGAATTATTAATGAAACTAATATTAAAAACCCAATTATCAAAACACTATCAAAAACAAAATATAGGGTACTATTAGGTCCTTTTAATGATATAAAAAAATTAGAAGAGTCATTTAATGAAATTAAATCATTGGATTTTGAAAATATAGAAATTTTAAAAGATGTTTAAGAAATTATTTTTACTAATATTAACTAGTTTTTTTTTCGTCAAATTAGCTAGTGCTAACTTAGACGTTAAAGCAAGAACTGCTATTTTACAAGATTATCACTCAGGAGAAATCTTGTATGAAAAAGAAGCAGATACATCAATTTATCCTGCTTCTATGACAAAAATTATGACGTCTATAATTGCCTTTGATTTAATTAAATCTGGTGATTTAAATTTAAATGATAAATTTATAGTTTCCGAAAATGCATGGAGATTATCATCATCGGGTTATTCATCTATGTTTATTATGGTTGGTGATGAAGTGTCAGTTGAAAATTTATTAAAAGGTATAATTATAGCATCAGGAAATGATGCTTGTGTTGCTTTGGCCGAAGGTATTGCTGGAACTGAAGAGGAATTTGCAATTTTAATGACTACTAAAGCTAAAGAGATAGGAATGGAAAATACTAATTTTGCTAATTCATCTGGTATCAATAATCCTGATAATTATTCAACAGTAAGAGATATTTTAAAGATGTCTAAATATTTGATAGACAAGCATCCTAAGTTTTATGAAATGTTTGCTGAGAAAGAATTTACATGGAATAGAACAGGAGGAGATCCAATTACACAAGGAAATAGAAACCCTCTCTTATATAAAAATTTAGGAGCAGATGGAATCAAAACAGGATATTTAGCTGTTGAAAAATACTCATTAGCTTCTTCAATAAATAGAAATGGAAGAAGATTAATTGCTGTTGGTAGTGGATTTAATTCAAAAAATTCTAGATCAAGAGAAAGCACAAAACTATTAACTTTTGGTCTTACAAATTTTGATCTTGTGAATATTTCTAAAGCTAAAGAGCCTTTTGATAAAGTTGAAGTTTGGCTTGGAAAACAAGATAATGTTGAGGTTTATACTAGTCAAGACATCTACAAAACAATTAAAAAAGCTAAAAAGAAACTTTTAAAAGTATCTGTCAAATATGATGGGCCAATTGAAGCTCCAATTAAAAAAGATGAAAAAATAGCTATTTTAAAAGTTGTTTATGATGATGAGTTAGTTGGTGAATACGATTTACTTGCTTCAAAAGAAGTTAAAAAAGTAAATTTTGTATCAAGATTGTTAAAGTCACTTAATTATCTCATTTGGGGCGATGTCTAAAAAACCAATTATAGTTTTTGAAGGAATAGAAGGTAGTGGAAAAAGTCACCACATTTCTGTTGTTTCTAAGTACCTTGCAAAAAAAAAGATTAGTCACATCAAAGTAAGAGAGCCTGGTGGAAATCCAAATTCTGAAAAAATAAGAAAATTGATTTTAAATAATAAATCTAATTTTAATCAAAATACAGACTTGTTATTATATATGGCAGCAAGAAGTGAAAATATAGATTTAATAAAAAAATCTTATAATAAAAAAATAATACTTATTGATAGATTTACAGATTCTACAATAGCTTATCAACATTTTGGAATGGGCGTTGATATAAATTTAATTGAAGCTTTAAACAAATACCTGCTTAAAAATATTAAAGTTAATTTTACATTTTTAAATATTGTTAATAAAAAAAATCTTCAGGAAAGATTAAAACTAAGAAAATCATTAAATAGATACGATAAATTTAAAATGTCTTTTTACAACAAAGTTCAAAATGGATTTTTAAAATTATCAAAAAGACAAAAAAATAAATATCAATTAATTAATTCAAATTTAGAAATACATAAAAATGAAAAATTAATCTTAAATAGAATTGATAAACTTATTAAATGAATTTAAAACCAGAAAATCAATTGTCTTTATATGGACATCACGTTATATTTTTAAATTTTATTAATCTTTATAAAAATAATAAACTACCCAATAAAATACTGCTATCAGGTGAAAAAGGAATTGGAAAATCTACTTTAGCATACCATATTATTAATCAAATTTTATCTTCAGATGAGGATCTTTCATATGATTCTGAAAATTTCAGAATTAACTCAGATAATAGGTCTTTCAAATTAGTTACAAATAAATCAAATCCTAATTTTATTTCAATAGATGTTGATGAGGATAAAAAAAGTATTGATATTAATCAAATTAGAAATTTGATTTTAACCTTAAATAAATCATCATTTAATTCAAAACCAAGATTTGTACTTATAGATAATATTGAGCTTTTGAATATTAATTCAGTTAATGCTTTGCTAAAAATTCTAGAAGAACCTAACGACAATATATATTTTATATTAATCAACAATAACAAAAAAATATTACCAACGCTTAAATCTAGATGTCTCAACTACAAGATTCATCTTACATCTAGTCAATCTTTTGATATTACAAACAAAATCTTAGGTGAAAACTTTATGGATTTAATTAATGATCAATTCATTAATAATTATAGCACACCAGGTTTAATATTAGATTTATTAAATTTTGCAAATGATAATAATATGGATTTGAAAGATACTAATTTGAGAGATTTTATTAAAAAGATTTTAGTAGAAAAGAAATATAAGAAAGATCAATTTATTAAACATTTATTATATTCATTAATCGAAATCTATTTTAGTAATAATATATCAGTTAATAATATTAATCTTCTAGCTATGAAAAATTATTTTTTAAATAAAATTAAAAATACAAAAATATTTAATCTTGATGACGAAACTTTATTTATGGAATTTGAAGATAGGGTTTTAAATGGATAAAAAGTTTTATATCACAACACCAATTTATTATCCTTCAGCTAAACCTCATATGGGTCATGCTTATTCAAGTATTATAGCAGATTTTTTTGCTAGATTTAAAAGAATGGATGGTTTTGATGTTCAATTTTTAACAGGAACAGATGAACATGGGTTAAAGATACAACGTTCTGCTGAAAAACAAAATATTGATCCTTTAGAATTTTGTAATCAAATTAGCCAAACATTTAGAGATCTCTCACAAACACTTAATTTAACAAATACAGATTTTATTAGAACAACTGAAGATAGACATAAAAAAACAGTACAATATTTGTGGAATGAGCTTGAAAAAAATGATGATATTTATTTATCAAAATACTCTGGTTGGTATTCAGTATCGGATGAAGCCTTTTACAATGAAGATGAAATAGAAGATATAGATGGTGTTAAAAGATCTATTTCTTCTAAATCGCCAGTTGAATGGATAGAGGAAGAGTCATATTTTTTCCGTTTATCTAAATGGGAAAAACCATTACTGGATTATTATGAGTCACATCCAAATTTTATTGCTCCCGAATCTAGAAAAAATGAAGTTATCAGCTTTGTTAAAAGCGGATTAAAAGATCTATCTGTCAGTAGAAAAAGTTTTTCATGGGGTATAAAAGTACCTAATAACAATGATCATGTTATTTATGTGTGGCTTGATGCATTAACAAATTATATTAGTGCATTAAATTATCCTGATACAGATAATAGTTTGTTTAAAAATTTTTGGCCTGCATCAATACATTTAATTGGAAAAGACATTTTAAGATTTCACGCTGTATATTGGCCAGCTTTTCTTTTGGCAGCTAAAATTAAACTACCATTGAAAGTTTATGGTCATGGATGGATTCTTTCTGGAGATGAAAAAATGTCTAAATCAAAAGGAAATATTTTAGATCCAATTGAAATAATTAATGAATATGGTTTAGATCCATTAAGATATTACTTAATCAAAGAGGTGTCTTTTGGAAATGATGGTAATATATCACAAGAAAGACTAGAGGACTGCATAAATAGCGATTTAGCTAATAATTTTGGAAATTTATGTCAACGTGTTACAGCTTTTGCTATTAAAAATTGTAACAGCGAAGTTCCAAAAGATATAAAATTTGAGAAGGAGGATTTAAATATTTTAGATAGATATAAAAAAAACATATCTATTATCAGAGACAAAATTGACAACCAAGACATTAATTTTTACATAGATTTTATAATTAATTCTTTATTTGAGGCAAATAAATATTTTAATGATCAAGAACCTTGGAAAAAAAAAGATGATCTAACAAGATTAAATACAATAGTATACACAACTCTTGAGATAGTAAGAAAAATTAGTTTTTTACTTTATCCAATAATTCCTCAGTCATCGGTTAAAGCTTTAAAAATATTTGACCTTATGGAAGAAGATATTAATTTAACTTCTATTGAAAATAATGAATTTTTAGTAAAAGGAAAAAAAATAAATAAAATAGATATCCTTTTTAAAAAGATAGATAAAAACAATGATTGATTCACACTGCCATTTAGATCATGAGCCTTTATTAAGTGACTTGAGCAACGTAATAAAACGTTCAAAAGATGTGGGAATTAAAAAACTATTAACAATTTCAACTTCATTTGAGAGTTTCGATAGAATTAAAAAGATTATTCAAAAAGACGAAATGATATATGGAACAATTGGAATACATCCACACGAAACAACTGAGAATAAAATTACCTCAGATATTATAATAAAAAATATTAACTCAAATCCAAAAATCATTGGAATTGGAGAAACAGGTTTGGATTTTTATTACAATAATAGTGATAAAAATGATCAAATAGTCAGCTTTAAGGAACATATAGAGGCTTCTATTAAAACAAATACCCCATTAATTGTTCATTCTAGGGACGCAGAGGATGAAACTTTTAACATATTGAACGATTATAATAATCAAAAATTAAAAATATTAATGCATTGTTTTACTGGTAGCAAAGATTTTGCAAAAAAACTTTTAACATTAAATGCTTATTTTTCTGCAAGTGGAATTATAACTTTTAAAAATTCTCTAGATTTACAAGACACATTTAATTTTTTACCTTTAGATAAGGTGTTAATTGAAACTGATAGTCCATTTTTAGCGCCTGTACCAAATAGGGGTAAAAAAAATGAACCATCTTTTATTGATTACACAGCTCAAAAACTCGCAGACATTAAAAAAATTTCTAAATCTGATTTAGTAAATTTTACTACCAGTAATTTTAATAAACTTTTTTTTAATTAGATATTATGAAGTTTATAATTCTTGGTTGTGGAAGTTCAATGGGTGTGCCTCGACCTGATGGTTTTTTTGGAAACTGTGACCCCAAAAATAAAAAAAATTTTAGAACAAGATGTTCGGCATTAATTAAAACTAAAGGAGAAAATATCTTAATTGATACATCGCCTGATTTAAGACAACAACTATTAAGACATAAAATTAAAAAAATTGATAAGGTTTTTTACTCACACATGCATGCAGATCAAACACATGGTATTAATGATTTAAGATCTTTTTTTATCAATAGTCGTAAACAAATAGATATCTTTGCAGATAATGCTACTTCAAAATATTTAACTCATAGCTTTTCTTATTGTTTTAAAAGTTACACAAATGAATATCCTGCAACTTTAAGATTAAACAAGATTAATAATAAAATGTATGTCAAAAATTATAATAAAAAGATATCTGTAAAACCAATTACCGTTGATCACGGTAATGTGAAATCTACATGCTATATTATTGACAAGAAGTTAGCTTATATAAGTGATATAAGTGATATTTCTATTAAAGATTTTAAGTATTTTAAAAATTTAAAATATTTAATTATTGATTGTCTTTGGTATAACTTTCACCCTTCGCATTTTAATTTAGAAAAATCATTATTTTTTATAAAAAAATTTGAACCTAAAAAAGCAATATTAACAAATCTATCACCTGTATTAGATTATAATGAGTTGAAAAAAAAATTACCAAAAAATGTAGTACCGGCTCATGACGGTTTAACAATAAATTTATAGAATTTCTTCTAATTTTTTTAAAATTTTATTAGACATTGGTGTAGTAAAAGAAGCAAATGTATCAGCAATTTTACCTTCCTTATTTATTAAAATTTTATGAAAATTCCATTTTGGAACTGAAGATTTTCCATATGTATCCTTTGCCCATAAGTATATTGGATGAGCATTATCTCCTTTAACATCATACTTACTAGTGATTGGAAAAGTAATATTGAAATTAGTCTCACAAAAATTTTTAATTTCAGCTTCAGTTCCTGGTTCTTGACCTCCAAATTGATTGCTAGGAACACCAATTACAACT